>WNFC01002844.1_pt1 | contig 25203 bp, 31 predicted proteins | sample 5400541 | NCBI WGS metagenome assembly WNFC01 (sample SAMN13153342, study PRJNA577476) | soil metagenome | isolation source: 120 cm saprolite under Douglas fir tree site 2 hole 2 replicate 1 | place: USA:California | collected 2015-04-18 | reverse complement strand
GCCGTGCCCGGCATGATCCGGCGCCGGCGCGGCAGCATCATTGCGTTCACCTCGGGGCTCGCGGCGCAGGGCTGGCCGGAGGCCTCGGCCTATGCGGCCACCAAGGCGGCGCTCATCGCGTTCGCAAAGAGCGCCGCCAAGGAGGTGGCGCCGCACCGCGTGCGGTTCAACCTGATCGCGCCCGGCGTGATCGACACGCCGCAGTACCGCGCCGCCAATGCCGGGGCGGACGACGCGCGCTGGCGCGCGAGCGTCGGCGTGGGCGATCCGGAGGACGTGGTGGGGCCGCTGCTCTTCCTCCTGTCCGACGCCGCCACCATGACGGCGTCGACGCTCGCCCGCGAATTCGCCTATCCGGCGCGCGATCCGGACGAGCGGGGGCGCGCATGAAGCCGATCATCGTGGTGGGCGCCGGTCCGGTCGGCCTCACCACCGCGCTTGCGCTCGATTTTTACGGCCTGCCCTTCGTGCTGTGCGAGGAGGACGCGGAGCTCTCGCGCGACACCAAGGCCGGCACCGTGCTGACGCGCACGCTCGAAGCCTTTCGCCGCTACGGCGTCGCCGACCGCGTGCTGGCGAAATCCTTGCGGGTCGACGAGATCGGCGACATCGAGCGCGCCACCAACACGGCGCGGGCTTCGGTGCAGACCGAGGTGCTGAGCGAGGACACGCGCTTCCCCTTCGTCATCAACATGCCGCAGCACCATCTCGAGCCGATCTTGCAGCAGGCGCTCGAGGAGCGGCGGCCCGGCGCGCTGCGCCTGCGCCACCGGCTCGCGTCGTTCGGTGCCGCCGATGATCGCGTCACGGCACGGTTCGAGACGCCCGACGGCGCGCACGAGCTGGAGGGCTCGTACCTGCTCGCCTGCGACGGCGGGCGCAGCACGGTGCGTTCGCAGCTCGGCGTGCCGGTCGAAGGGCACTCGGACGATGCGCGGGTTCTGCTGGTCGACGTCAAGGTCGACCTCGATGTCGCCAATCCGCGCGACTATCCCTACCTTTCCTATTTCGCCGATCCGCAGGAATGGATGATCCTGGTGCGCCATCCGCACTGCTGGCGCTTCCTTTACCCGCTGGCGCCGGATGCGCCGGAGCCGAGCGAAGCGGAGTTCAAAGACAAGGTCCTGCGCTTCATCGGCGAGGTGGACCAGCTCGAAATCCTCAACACCATCGTGTACCGCATCCATCACCGCATCGCGACCGAGTGGCGGCGCGACCGCGTCTTCCTCATGGGCGACGCCGCGCACCTGATCACCCCGATGTGGGCGCTCGGGCTCAATACCGGCATCCTCGACGCGATCAACCTGCCGTGGCGGCTCGCCTGGGTGGCGCGCGGCTGGGCCGCCGATTCGCTGCTCGACGGCTACGCGCGCGAGCAGCGCCCGGTCGCGGCGGAAGGTTCCGGCGAGATGGCGGAAGCGGCGCGCAAATATATGGCTGGGCTGAGCGGGGAGGTGAGGGCGATGACCGGCGGCGCCTGGGGCAACGCGATGACCCGCACCATGCTGGGCGTTCGCCTCGGCGTCGATGACAGCGGCGACTGGTCGATGGTGAAGACGCAGCCGCAGCCGCTGCGCGTCGGCGACCGCATTCCCGATTCCGAGCTGCATGGCCCGCGCGGCCGCCCGGTGCGTGTGCACGATCTGACCGACGACAGTTTCGTCGCGCTCCACTTCACGGACGTGCGGCGGCGTCCCGACATTCCGGAGCGCGCGCCGCCCGGGCTCCGGCACGTCATCGTGTCGCGGCGGGACGCGCCGCTCGATGCCGGCCTGCGCGAGCGCTCGCTGTTCGATGTGGGCGATCGTTTCCGCCAGCGCGTCGGTTGCCCGGCCGACACCGTGGTGCTGGTGCGTCCCGACGATCACATCGCGGCGATCGCGCCCATGCGGGCCGGGATCGCCGAAGAGATTTATGGAAAGATCGTAGGCAAATAAGGAGGCACGCGATGGCGGAGCCGCGCAAGCTTGGACCGATCGGCGACAAGATCCTGTTCGAGAACGAGCATCTGCGCGTGTGGAGCGTGAAGCTCGATCCGGACCAGCGGCAGGCGTGGCATCAACACCTGCTGCCCTATCTCATCGTGCCGCTCACACCTGGCAAGAACGTGATGACGTTCGACGACGGACGCGTGCGCGAGACGCACGAAGAACCCGGCGAGGTGTTGTGGCGCGAGCCCGGCATTCCGCACGAGCTGCACAACGTCAGCGACTGGCAGTACCGGAACGTGCTGATCGAGATCAAGACCGCGAAGGCGGAGTAGGGCCGCGGTCTCAGAAAATGCAGCCGTCGCGCAACGGCTCGAAGATGTCTTCGACGGTGAGCGGCGCATCAATCAAGCCCTGGTCGACCATGTAGCGGATGACCGCTTCGAGCGTCGGACGGTTCGGCTCAATGCCGTAAGGCCAGGGGTCGCCGCCGAACACCTCGTCGATCTCGTCCATGTCCGCCGGGAGCCACGGCAGCATGTAGCGCAGCGCGCCGAGATAACGCATCTTCTCCAGCGCACGGTCCTTGGACGCGCACATCGCGCGGTAGAGGCTTTCGGCGACGAACGGGTGCTCTTTGTAGACGGCGCGCCGGATCACGACGAGATGCATGATCGGAAAGATGCGCGTGCGCCGGTAGTAGTCTTTCTCAACCTCACGAAAATCCGGAAAGAGTCTTTGTACGTGCGCATGGGTCCGCAGCGCGGCGGGGAGGCTGGTTCCGATGATCCCCTGAATCTCTCCGGCGGCGAGCAGGTCGCTCAACGATCGCCCGCTGTCGTTCGTCTCGATAGAGACCGGCCGCACCGGCGGCAGGACCGTCGGCTTTCCATGCGCCTCCGGGCTGTTGATGGCGCCTTCGATCCAGCGCACCCCTGAGAGATCGACGCCGTAGTCCTCGCTCAGCAGGCCGCGTATGAAGACGGCGGCCGTCATCGTGTAGAGCGGCACGCCGATGCGCTTGCCGGCGAGATCCTTCGGCGAGCGGATGACGCGCCGGTCGACGGCGATGTAGCCGTGCCGGAAGACGCGCGAGGGAAAAACCGGAAGGGCGACGAACGGACACTGGTCGGCCGCAATGCGGCTGATCACTTCGGAAATCGACATTTCCGACGCGTCGAACTCCTGCTTGCCGGCCATGCGGTCGAAAATGTCGCGCGGCCAGTCGAACACGCGGAAATCCAGGTCGATTCCCTGCGGACGGACCTCGCCCGTGTAGAGCGGCAACATGCGGTCGTAGAGACCGCATGCGAAACTCAGCGGCAGATTGGCCATGCGTTTCATTCCGATGACCACGTCCGACGGAAGAGGACATTCCGGCGGCGGGCGAGAGCAGACGCCAACATGATGGCCCCTGGCGCGTCAACCGGACGTTTGCGATCCTGAGCGATGCGGTCAAAACCGGGAGAATGCTGCCGACGAAGCCGTACGGCGTAATCAGAAATAAGAATCCAGCGGCCAGAACGCGCAGGCCGCGAACATCAGCAGGAAGGCGATCAGTGTACCCGCTCCGATTCTCCACCACCTCCATTGGTGAACAGCAAGGAGCCCGCTCACCGCTGCGACAAACGCATAGAGCGCCAGCACATTGAGATTCGGCGACCATCCGCCCGTGACGGGCCGACCGTCGACCTCGATGGCACCGACATAGGTATGCCGCCGGTTGATGTGGCGACCGAGGCACGTGAAGTCGCGGAGGAAGCGCCCGATGTCGGGACACGCGGCCGGGTCGGCGAAATTGGAGACGTAAAGGCGAATTCTGCTTCCGATCGGAAACTCCGGCATTTCGCAATTCGCCGCCTGCCGGGCTTTGTTTGTGCAGGTGCCGTGCAGGCCGGTAAATCGCAGCCAGCGGCCGTCCGCGTTCTGCAGCATCAACTCGAAACGGCCGCCCGCATTCCACGGGTATGTGCGTTGGAGCACCGCTCTGATGACGCCGTCGACCGGATAGACCGGCCGATTGAAATAGAGCGCAGCCCAGCCAGCCAGTAGCAGCACGGCGCTCATGACGAGCGACATGGCGAGCCGCGGCGGCAACGCGAGCGAGCCAGCGAACGCTTGGCTTTCATTCTGCATGCGCCGAGTCTCTCACGCGCGGCTGAACGAGCGCTGTAAGCGAGGCCGCGAGCCGCGAGCATCGTAAGCAAGCCGTTAACGACTTCGGCACGGCTGGGCGCCCCGGACTCGCAAAGTTTTGACTCTGGCAACTTTCGCAAAGAACTTTTTCAGTTTTCCTTGCGACCAATGGATGAGAGCTGCAAGGCTTCGGAGCTGCTGATTCATGGGCACGTGGGGTACCGGCCTCTATGCGGGCGATTTTGCCCGCGATCTGCGCCCCGCGGTCGGCGCGGTCACGCGCCTGCCGCTCGACGAGGACGCGCTGGTCGACGCGCTGTGCGAGGCCGAGAAAAACGCCGCCGAAAATCCCGCCGACGAGGATCACACCGTATTCTGGCTCGTGGCGGCTGATCAGTTCGAGAAGCGCGGCATTTTCAGCGCGCGCGCTCGCGATATGGCGCTTGCAATCATCGATGGCGGCAAGGATGCCGCGATGATGCAGAAGCTGGGCATGGACCCGCCTGGCCTGCGCAAGCGCGCGAAGGTTCTGGCGGAGATCCGCGAGCGTCTCGTCGCTCAGCCGACCGTGTCGAAGCCGCGCAAGACCATGAAAGGGCCCGATCCCTATGCCCTCGAGGTGGGCGGCGTGTATGCCTATCCGACGCTGCGCGGCGAGGTGCTCAATCCCTACCTCAGCCCGAAACGCTTCGATCGCAGCCAATGGCACCCCGATGGTTTCGGGCTGATGCTCGTCATCGGACGCGGGCGCGCCTTCGGTTATCTGCCCTGGTATATCGGGGCGACATCGCCCGTCGCGGCGCCATCGATCCCGGATCGCACGAGCCTGGTCGGCGAGATCCGCTGGGGATATTCGATCTATGGATCATTCAATCCCGTGCATTTTCAAAGAATGGAGCTGCAGGAGCTCGGCGTCTTCCCGCTCGACCCGGCGCGGATCGATCACTTCTGGCCCCACCTTGCGCCGGGAACGGTCCACGCGACCCAGGACATCTCCATGGCAAACAACATGGAGATCAGGAAGCTGCCGGAGAAGGCCTCGCACGCTTGGCGACGGCCCGACGGCAAGATCGAGCGCATCGTCTATCCGCCGCAGCGGCCGACGATCGCGGATTTGATGGAAGGCGCGGCTTAGCGCATGTCCAGGCGAAAGCCTGCCCCGGACTTGATCCGGGGTGGACGCCGGTTCGCCGATGAGGACATGCGCCAATGAATGAATGTAGAGCGGCCCGGCCTTCTATTCGGCCTTGGCGCCCGAGAACTTGACCACCTTGCCCCACTTCGCGCTTTCGTCGGCGATGAGCCTGCCGAACTCGGCCGGCGAGCTCGTCAGCGGCGTGCCGCCAAGCTCCAGTATGCGCGCCTTGATCTTGGGATCGGCAAGGCCGGCGGCGATCTCCTTGTTCAGCTTCTCGATGACGTCAGCAGGCGTGCCTTTGGGCGCGCCGATGCCGGCCCAGGCGCTGGTCTCGAACCCCGGCACGGTGTCGCCGATCGTCGGGACATCCGGCAGACCATCCCAGCGCGCCTTCGAGCTCACGCCGAGCGGGCGCAGCCGGCCCGCCCTGATGTGCTCGATGGAGGAGGGCAGGTTGTCGAACATGACGTCGACCTGTCCGGCGATGAGATCGGTGAGCGCCGGCGGCGCGCCCCGATAGGGCACGTGCTGCATGTTGATGCCGGTCATCATCTTGAACAGCTCGCCGGTGACATGAGCCACCGAGCCGGTGCTGGCGGACGCAAAATTGATCTTGCCGGGGTTCGCCTTGGCGTAGGCGATGAATTCGGGAATGGTCTTCGCCGGAAACGACGGGTTCACCACCATGACCTGGGTCACCCGGTAGATGCTGGCCACCGGCACGATGTCTCGGGCGAAGTCGAAAGTGAGCTTTTCATAGAGCGTGCTGTTGATCGCATTGTTGGCGCCGATCACGAGCAGCGTGTAGCCGTCCGGCGGCGCTCGTACGACGACGTCGACGGCGATATTGCCGCCGGCGCCCGGCCGGTTCTCGACGATGAATTGCTGGCCGAGCCGCTCCGACACCGATTGGCCGATCAGGCGCGCCAAGATGTCGATCGCCTGGCCCGCGGCGAATCCCACCATCAGCCGCACCGGCCGCGCCGGATAGGCCTGCGCCAGCGCCGCGCGGGGCAGGGCCGGAAGCGCGGCGGCGCCGCAGGCAAGCTGGAGAAAGCGGCGGCGTGGAATTGTCATCTGGCAGGTCCCTCCCGGCATCGTGCAGGCAATTTCCGGCGACGGTAGCCGATCCCTCGGTTGCGCGACAGGCGCGGTCAATCGAGCCGCAGCCCGATCGCCTTGATCACCGGCGCCCATTTCGCGATCTCCGCTTCGAGCAGGCGCCGCGTGCTCTCGGGAGTCGACTCGGGCTCGACCTCGAAGCCGGAATTGGTGAAGAAGCGTTGCAGCTCCTTGTCGGCGAGCGCGGTGCGCGCGGCCTGGGCGATCTGCTCGACGACGCGAACAGGCCGATGAAATTGTCCGAGGTGAGCGCCGGCAGGCCGGCTTCGGCGACCGTCGGTATCGACGGCGCGGCGGCAATGCGCTTCGCGCTCGTCACCGCCAGCATCCGCAGCTTGCCGGTATTGTGCATCTCGATCGCCTGACCGGTCAGGCTCTGCATCATCATCGGGATGTGGCCGCTGATGAGGTCGGTCATCGCGGGGCCGGCGCCCCGATAGGGCACGTGCTCGATCTGCACGCCGGCCTGCGACTTGAGCAATTCGCCGACCAGATGATTGGTCGTGCCGACACCGGACGATCCATAGGACAGCTTGCCGGGATTGGCCTTGGCGTAATCGACCAGCTCGTTGAGCGTGTGGATCGGCTGCGCCGGATGGACGTCGATGGCGGTCGGGTTGCGCCCCAGGATCGCGATCGGCTCGAAATCGTTGACCGGATCGTAGGGCGTCCTGGTCGACGCGATCGGGTTGATCACGAGGCCGCTGTTGCCCGCGAGGAGGAGCGTATAGCCATCGGGCTGCGCGCGCGCGACCGCGAGGGTCCCGAGCGAGCTGCCGCCGCCGCCGATGTTCTCGATGACGATCGTGCCGAGATGCGTTTTGACTTTCTCGGCAAAAGGCCGGCCGGTGCCGTCATAGACGCCGCCCGGCGGATAGGGAATCACCAGCCGGATCGGGCGCGCCGGATAACTCTGAGCCCACGCGACCCGCGGCAGGGCCGGAGCGGCGGCAGCGCCGCAGGCGAGGTGCAGAAATCGGCGGCGCGGAATTTTCATGTGTCGTCCCCCGGTGACTCCGCATGGCCGACTGTATTGCCTCGCGCGCCGCACCGCAAAGCGCTTTCAATCGGGGAGTCCGGTTTGATAGGCTTTGCCGAGCCGACGATCGAGGGGAGCGGGACGCGGGTCATGGACGTCAGCGAAAGAATCCACGAGCAGCTCAAGAAGGCCGGCGTCACGCTGGCGGCGTCGCTGCCCGACGACTGGGTGGCGCCGCTGATCACCCGCATCGCGGCCGACAACACCATGCGGCACGTGCGCGTCGCGCGCGAGGCCGAGGCGGTCGCGATCTGCAGCGGGGCATTCTTCGGCGGCGTGCGATCGGCGGCGCTCATGGGCGCGACCGGGCTTCTCACCTGCACGGGCGAGCTCGCGACGCTCAATCTGCGTCACCAGATCCCGGTCTTCCTGGTGGTCAGCCAGCGCGGCACGATCGACGACCACCGCATCTATCAGGAGGTGCAGGGCCGCCGCACCATTCCGCTGCTGCAGGCCTATGACTTTCCCTATCACGTCGTGAGCAGCGTGGACGAACTCTCCTCCATTCCCGACGCGTACGAAACCTGCCGGCTGCAGAAGCGGCCGTTCGTGCTGTTTCTCGCGCGCAGGCTGGTGAAGGGAGACGGCGCATGAGGGCGCGCGAGGCGATCGAGGCGGTGGCGAAGCATCGCGGTGACGCGGTCGCGGTGTGCGCGCTCGGGATGGCGGCGAACGAATGGTGGGCCGTCACCAAAGGCGAGGACGCGTTCTACATGCACGGCGCGATGGGCTTTGCCGCAAGTTTTGCGCTCGGGCTCGCGCTGGCGCTGCCGAAGGCCACGATCTGGCTGATCAACGCCGATGGCTCGCTCTGCATGAATCTCGGCTGCCTGCTCACCGAAGCCGCGCAGGCGCCGAAGAATCTCAGGCATTTCGTCATCGACAATCAGGTCTACCAGACCGTCGGCGCGCTGCCGATGGTCAACCAGGGCCGCACCGATTACGCCGCGATCGCGCGCGGCGCCGGCATCGCGCGGGCGCGCACCATCGAGACGCTCGACGAGCTCGAGAAGGCGATGCCCGCGATCGCCGCCGAGGACGGCCCGTCGTTCACGCTGCTCCGCGTCGTGGCGGAGACCGGCTTCCTGCGCACGCCGCCGATGACCTACGAAGGTCCGGAAATGAAATACCGCTTCGGCCGCGCGCTCGAGAAGCGCTTCGGCATCACGGTGTTCGGGCCGCAGGGTTATTGAGGCGGAGGTCAAGTCTCGGAAAGCACGCCGAGCGCCATGAAATGGCGCCGGATGCGCTCGACGCAATCGACGAAGATTTTTTCGCTGCGGGTGTGGGCGCCGCGCGGGCGCGGCAGGTCGACCGTGAGGATGTCGGCGACGCGGCCGGGACGCGACGTCATCACCACGACGCGGTCGGCCAACAGCACCGCCTCCTCGATGCTGTGGGTGATGAAGATCACCGTGTTGCGGTCGCGCAGCCAGATGCGCTGGAGGTCGAGGTTCATCTGCTCGCGCGTGAGCGCATCGAGCGCGCCGAACGGCTCGTCCATCAGGAGGAGACCCGGGTCCTGCACCAGCGCCCGGCAGATCGCCACGCGCTGGCGCATGCCGCCCGACAGCTCGGCCGGATATTTCTGCTCGAACTCGGCGAGGCCGACGGAGCGCAGCAGGTCGCGCGCCTTTTTCAACCGGCTCTCGTGGTCGAGCTTCTTGATCTCGACCGGCAGCATCACGTTGCCGATGACGGTGCGCCAGTCGAGCAGCACGTCGCGCTGAAACACGATGCCGGCCTTGCCGACCGCGCCCTTCACCGGCGTCCCGCCGACCGCGATCGCGCCGGTGGTCGCCGGGATCAGGCCGGACACCAGCATCAGCAGCGTGCTCTTGCCGCAACCGCTCGGGCCGACGATGGCGACGAACTCGCCCGCCGCGACGTCGAGATCGATCTTGTCGAGCGCCTCGACCGCGTCGCCGCTCGTCGTCATGTAGCGCTTGGAGACGCCGCGCAGGCCGATCCCGACGCCGGAACCCGAAGCCGCCATCGGGCTACTCGATCATCTCGGTGCGCAGCCGGTTCCACGGCAACGCCAGCCGCTCGACCCAGGCGACGATGTTGAACAGCAGCACGCCGAGGAGCGAGAGCACCACCACGGCCGCGAACAGCAGCGCCGTGTCGAGCCGGACCTGCGAGATCAGCTGCAGGTAGCCGAGGCCGAGCTCGGCGGCGATGAACTCGCCCACGGTCGCGCCCACCACCGCCTGGCCCATGCCGATCTTGAGGCCGCCAAAGATGCTCGGCAGCGCGCGCGGCAGGCGGATCTTGAGGAAGGTCGTGAGCTCGCTCGCGCCCATCGATTGCACGAGATAGATCATCTCCTTCTCGGCCGAGCGCATTCCCACCACCGCGCCGATGACGATCGGAAAGAACGAGATGAGGAACGCCACCATCACCTTCGGCAGGATGCCGTAGCCGAGCCACATCACCAGGATGGGCGCGAGCGCGACTTTCGGGATGGTCTGCAGCGACACCATGAAGGGGAAGGCGACGCGCTCGAAGATGCGCGAATAGACCGAGAGCACCGCGAGCGGAATGCCGACGACGACGCTCAGGCCGAAGCCGAGCACGATCTCCTGCGCGGTGACCAGGGTGTTCACCAGCAGCAGCAGCCAGGAGGTGATGATCTTGTCGATGATCACCGACGGGCTCGGCAGGATGAAATCGGGCACGTTGAGCGCGCGGCAGGCGATCTCCCACAGCAGGAAGATGGCGACGAAGATGCCGATCACCGGACCGCTGTTGATGAGCCACGCGCGCACTCTGCCGCGCTTGGGGGGCGCCGCTGTGGTTGCTGCGATTGTCATGGAGGCCTCTCCCGGATTTGCGTCTTTCCCTCTCCCCGCAGGGGAGAGGGTGGCGAGCGCAGCGAGCCGGGTGAGGGGCGCTCGGAGTAAGAATTGAAACGCCTAGAGCCCCTCACCCCAACCCTCTCCCCTGCGGGGAGAGGGAGCGCTGGCGCCGTGCTTGTTACTGCAAATACTCGTTGGTGAAATACGCCTTGAGCGCCTTCACCTCGGTGACGCCGCCGGTCTCCTTCAACAGATTCAAATTGGCCTGCCAATCGGCGTCGGCCTGCCAGCCGATCGGCTTGCCGGCCGGGGCGTTGGTGGAGACCATGGTCGCCTCGACCTGCTGCTCGAGCACGTCGGGCTGCTCCGGCACCTGCATGTGCTTCGCCATCATCTTGGCCGCGGCCTTCGGGTCCGCCATGGCGTCGCGATAACCCTTGGCGGTCGCGCGCAGCAGCTTTTTCACCGTCTCGGGATTCTGCTCGGCGAAGGCGTTGCTCGCGTACATCGAGGAGCCGAGCACGTTGAGGCCGTAGTCGGTGACCTTGAGCACGTTGAACTTCACGCCGGCGCGCTTCTCGATCTGCGGCAGTTCATTGCTGAGGTAGACCGACATGACGTCGATCTTGTGCGTGAGGAACTGGATGGTGCGCGCCGATGCGTCCATCTGGATGAGCTGGATCTTGTCGAGGTCCACCTTGTTGATCCGCGTGAAGGGACGGATCATGTCGCCGAACGTTTCGCCGACCGAAATCGCGAGCCGCTTGCCCTCGAGGTCCTTCGGCTGATTGAGCGGGGTCTCGGGGAACGCGATCACGCCCATCGGCGCCCTGGTCTGGTAGAGCGCGACCACCTTGACCGGCAGGCCCTGGCTGATGGCGGTTGCCGCGGCGACGGCGGGTCCGTAGCCGAACTTTTCGTTGCCGGCCGCGAGCGCCTTGAGCACGTTCTGCGCGCCGTTGCCTTCGGACAGCTGCACGTCGAGGCCTTCGGCCTTGTAGTAGCCCTTCTCCAGGGCGACGTAGAGCGGCGCATATTCGCCCTTGAGCTTCCAGGTGAAGCGCACCGTCAGCTTTTCGAGATTCTGCCCGTAAGCGATGTTCTGCGGCGCGCCGATCGCCAGTATCGCCAGCACGCCCGCCGCGACGGCGGCGGCCCGCCCGTTCGTTTTCGATGTCATGCCCTTGCCCTCGAGGTCCGGCCCGGCGCCTCATCGGATCAACGATGTCACACCTTATTTGGCGGCGCAAACGCGGGTCGCGCGCGGCATTTTCACGCGACCGAGCGCAACTTGCCCGGGTTCAACAGGCCCATCGGATCGACGGAGGCCCGGAAGGCCATCTTGCGACCTTCGGGGTCGAAGCGGCCGCCGTCCTCGAGCTTGAAGATGTGCGGGTTGTTGAGCACGCAGCCATCCTGTTCGAACGAGCGCATGATCTCGTTGAGCCGCTGCTCGGTCGTGTAGCGGATGAGCGGCAGGCCGCCGATGCGGCAGCGGCCCTTCTCCTTGGTGTATTCGTGATGCATCAGCACTTCGTCGCCGAAGCGCCGCATCTGCTCTTCCACCAGCTTCGGCTCGAACGGGTTCGGCATCACGACCTGGAGATAGGTCCAGCCGCGATCCACCTGCAACGCCATCAGGGTCGTGTGGTTGAACGCGGTTTCGTGGATGCGCCGCAGATTGGCGGCCGCGCTCTGCGTGTCGCTCACCGCCATCGAACGCTCTCCGTTGAACTTGGCGGCCAGCGCGAAGTAGCGGTCGACGTCGCTCTCCTTGACCATCGAGAACATCGCGTCGCGGCTGCCGTCGAAATACCTGTTGAGCCGCTTGTAGTAGGGCGCGAACCGGCGCTCGACCGCGCTCAACAGGAAGATGTCGAGGTCGCTGTCGAAGGCCGCGTTGCCGAAGGCGATGACGCCGCCGTAGCTCGGGAACGTGGCGATGCAATCGATCCATTTCTCCGCCGGGACCAGCTTGAGCTGAGCCTCGAGGATGATCCCGGTGGTGCCCCACGAGTGGAAGACGAAGCCCACGTCGCCGCCGGAGAGCGTGCGGATCTGCGGCGTCGCCTCGATGGTCATGATCCGTAGCGACTGGATCATGCCGGAATCGCGGATGATGCCGTGCCGCACCGAGCCGATCCCGGCGAAGCCGCCGCCGAGATAGCCGCCGATCGTCGCCGACCGCATGGTCGACGGATACATCATCAGTTGCTGGCCCATGGCCAAGGCGGCTTCGAGCGCGCTGCCGATGATCGCGCCGGCCTGCACGCGAATGCTGCCGGGCTCCACCGCCGTGACCTTGTTGAAGCCGGTCATGTCGAGGAGCACGCCGCCCTGGAGCGGCACCGATTGCCCGTAGTTGCCCGTGCCGCCGCCCCGAATGGTCAGCGGAATGCGATGCTTGACGGCCGCCGCGACCACGGCGGCGATCTCAGCCTCGTTTTGCGGCTGGACCACCACGTCGGCCAGGCAATTCTCGAGCTGCGGCGTGAGCACCGGGCTGTACCAATGGAAGTCGTGCGACTTCTGGCGCCGCTCGCGCTCATCGACCGTCGACCTGACACTGCCGATGTCCCGGCGAAACTCTTCGATGAGTGCCTGACTTGTCATTTTGTCCTCTGGAAACGCGGATCCCGGGGCTGGCTGCCGAATTTTCCGCGCTCCCCTCGCATGTAGCTGGTGCAAGCCATGAACCATTGGAAGTCATGGTGCCGGCAAACGCAGATCATTTCAGATGAGAATGCCCTGATCGTCGCTCGCCTGATTCATTTCACGCTGATGCCGGCAGCCTTGATCACCTTGCCCATTTTTTCGGTTTCGCTGGCCAGGAACTTGCCGAACCCCTCGGGCGACATCGATAGCGGAACGCCGCCGAGCTCTTCGATCCGCGCTTTCATCTTGGGATCGGCGAGGACGGCTTTGATCGCCCTGTTGAGCGTGTCGATCGTCTCGGCGGGCGTACCGGCCGGCGCGCCGATGCCGTACCACTGAGCTGATTCGAATCCCGGCACCGTTTCGCCGACCGTCGGGATTTCGGGCATTGACTCCAGACGGGTCGCCGATGTCACCGCAATTGCGCGCAGCGTGTTGGCCTTGCTGTATTGGACCGCCGACGGAATCGTGCAGAACACCATGTGCACCTGACCGCTGAGCAGGTCAGCGAGCGCGGGCGCCGTGCCGCGATATGGCACGTGCGTCATTTGGATGCCGGTCATCAGCTGGAGCAGCTCGCCCGAGGCGTGGTCCGGCCCGCCCGCGCCGCCCGTTCCCATATTGACTTTATGCGGATTGGCCTTCGCGTAATCGATGAATTCGCCGACGTTCTTGGCTGGAAAGGCTGGGTTGACCGCCATGAAGTAGGGAAAGCGGCCGATACCCGCGACCGGCGCGATATCACGCATGAAATTGAAACTGAGATTTTCGTAATAGGTCGCGTTGATCGCATTCGCCGCGTTGACCAGCAGCAAGGTGTAACCGTCCGGCGGCGAACGCACCGCCGCCTCGGTGGCGATGTTGGTCGCCGCCCCACCACGGTTCTCCACCACGAATTGCTGCTGGAATCGCTCCGACAGGGATTGGCCGATCAGACGCGCCGCGATGTCGGCCCCGCCGCCTGCAGCATAACCAACCAGGAGCCGCACCGGACGCGATGGATAGGTGTCCGCCCGGGCCGCTTGCGACCAGGCCGCGGCGCCAATAGTTCCGGCAAGACGCAACAGTTTGCGTCGGTCTATCAACATGGCGTTCCCTCTGCGCAAGGCGGCAAGTGCATGCCAGTATGATGCGCTAGGCCGCCCTGCCACAAGCCACCGCGGCGAACGGGTTGCTCGATGGCTGCAGCCATATGAGAGGATAGGCCAGTCGCTGAGAAGCGCTGCGCACCGAAGTGCGATGCGAATCGGCTAGGAGGGCATTCCGGCGCGGCGACCGGCCGAATCGAAGCTTGGCCGCGTCCGGCCCGTCACAAATCTATGTGGGCTCGGCAGCGCGAACAGCAACGCGACGAGACTTGCATCAGGAGCCTGCGGCGGGAGCGGTTTGCGCCGCTCGGCCGCGTGGTTGTCGCAACATGTCCTCGAACAATAGCGCCGCTTGCCAAAGCAGCCGCGCCGGTGAGAAGCGAGGCCGATTCCGCGGTTGCACGTGGGATGTGCGCACTTCACGACACTCTCCTCGCGTGGTGTGCGGTGGCGGGCATCGCCGTCTTTTCGTGTTCGGCGAAGCACTGCGCATCGCAGTACAGCAGGCGCGTCTGCGGATCGCGGACGTAGCCTCGTTCAATCCTGGCGCAACACAGTGTGCAGTACGCATTCGCTCGCGGGATCCGCTCGTTGACGAGAACGAACCTCATCCGGCGCGAGAGCACATCGCAGCGCTTGAAGTCCCCGATCAGGCGCGTCGTCATGGCGCATCTCCTCATGCATCCCTGAAATCGCTCTCCGGGACTTAGTAGCGGAGCGCCGCCGACAGGCCTGTGACGGGGATCACAACGCGGTCGTTTTTTGAGTGCGCCTGTCTGCTTGGACGGCTGAAGGCGATACACCGGTTGGCGAAGGCCGCCGTGTCCTAGCCATCAAAAAGCGAATGGCGAATGGATAATTGCAGGCGTCGGGACTGGTGCTGCCGGTAAGGATTGAACTTACGACCTCCCCCTTACCAAGGGGGTGCTCTACCACTGAGCTACGGCAGCGGAGAACGGGGCAAACCGGCCCGCGGACGGCGCGGAAACTGCCACAGGGGAGTCACCGACGCAAGGATTGGCACGGATTACGGTCGGGTGCGAGCCGGACGCCGCCAAATCGCTTGCCGCAGCCGCGGCCGAGTCATATGAGCACGCCATGACCGCGGGCAAGCCGGGCGAACGCGCCGCCGGCCGCCGCACCGAGCGGCTGGCGGCGGCGCTCAAGGCCAATCTCAAGCGCCGCAAGGCGCAGGCGCGCGGCCGGGCCGCGGCCGGCGAGGAACCGGCTAACCACCGGCCGGCGACCACGTCGAGCGATGCCGCGGCGGGCCGCAAGGGCGACCGGGAGCGCTAAAATCCCAGCCACGAACCGGACTTTCGCCGTATTCGGCCCCGACTGGATGGGGCCTGCCCGGACCTGAATCGGCGGCCGGGCAATCAATCGGGGGCAGACCAGAATGGATCGCATACGCATCGTCGGCGGCCGCCCGCTCAACGGGGCGATCCCGATTTCCGGCGCGAAGAACGCAACGCTCCCGCTGATGATCGCGAGCCTGCTCACCGACCAGACGCTCATCCTCGACAACGTCCCGCGCCTCGCCGACGTCAACCTGCTGCAGCGCATCCTCGGCAACCACGGCGTCGACGTGATGGTCGGCGGCAAGCGGCCGGGCGACACCGAGTACCAGGGCCAGACGCTGCACATTTCCGCCGCCCACGTCGTCGACACCACGGCGCCCTACGAGCTGGTGTCGAAAATGCGCGCGAGCTTCTGGGTGATCGCGCCGCTGGTCGCCCGCATGGGCGAGGCGAAGGTGTCGATGCCGGGCGGCTGTGCCATCGGCACGCGGCCGGTCGATCTGTTGATCATGGTGCTCGAGCGCCTCGGCGCCGCGATCGATATCGACGGCGGATACGTGATCGCGCGCGCGAAGAGCGGACTGAAGGGCGGCGAGATCGTCTTCCCCAAGGTCACGGTCGGCGGCACGCACACGGCGCTGATGGCGGCCGCGCTCGCCAATGGCACGACCGTGATCGAGAACGCGGCGCGCGAGCCGGAGATCGGCGACGTCGCCGACTGCCTCAACAAGATGGGCGCAAGAATTTCCGGCGCCGGCACCTCGCGCATCACCGTCGAGGGCGTGAGCAAGCTCTCGGGCGCGCGCCACAGCGTGCTGCCCGACCGCATCGAGACCGGCACCTACGCGATGGCGGTCGCGATGACGGGCGGCGACGTGATGCTTGAAGGCGCGCGGCCCGAGCTCTTGCAGGCGGCGCTCGACGTGCTTGGCAAGGCGGGCGCGACGGTCGCGGCCACCAACACCGGCATCCGCATCACCCGCAACGGCGCCGGCATCTCCCCGGTCGAGGTCGCGACCGATCCGTTCCCGGGCTTTCCGACCGACCTGCAGGCGCAGCTCATGGCGCTGATGACGCAGGCCGACGGCACCTCGCGCATCACCGAGACCATCTTCGAGAACCGCTTCATGCACGTGCAGGAGCTGGTGCGGCTCGGCGCCCGCATCCATCTCGACGGCGAGACCGCGACCATCGAGGGAGTCGCCAAGCTCAAGGGCGCGCCCGTGATGGCGACCGATCTGCGCGCCTCGGTGTCGCTCGTCATCGCGGCGCTCGCGGCGGAAGGCGAGACCATGGTCAACCGCGTCTATCACCTCGACCGCGGTTTCGAGCGCCTCGAGGACAAGCTGGTGGCCTGCGGCGCCGACATCTCGCGCATCAGTGGGTGAGATTGACGCCGTCTCCGTAGCCCGCATGGAGCGAAGCGGAATGCGGGGAAAGACTCACCAATACGTTCGGCGCTGGCCCCGGATTTCGCTTCGCTCCATCCGGGCTACGAGCACCATCTTCCTCCTCGCCTCCATCTCCCACGCCGCCGAGCGTCCCGCCGCTTTCGTCGACGCCGCGCAGGTCGTGCCCGGCCTCGTCGTCGAGATGCGCTATGCGGGCGACAAGAATTTCGTCGGCGCGCGCGTCAATGGCTATGAGCGGCCGGTCTGCCTGCTGACCCGCCAAGCCGCGCACGCGCTCGCCGAGGTGCAGCGCGACCTCGCGCTCTCCGGGCTCGGCCTCAAGGTGTTCGACTGCTATCGGCCGGCACAAGCGGTGGCGCATTTCATGCGCTGGGCGCGCGACACCGCCGACGTAAGGCGCAAGGCCGAATTCTATCCCGATGTCGACAAGCGCATGCTGTTTCACCTCGGCTACATCTCGGCGCAATCCGGCCACTCGCGCGGCTCGACCGTCGACCTCACCCTGATCCAGCGTGCCGATGGGGCGGAGCTCGACATGGGAACGCCGTTCGACCTGTTCAGCCCGCACTCGGCGCCGCGCGATGCCAGCATCGGCGCCGAAGCGCGCCGCAACCGCGCGCTGCTCGCCGCCGCCATGTCGCGCGGCGGCTTCCGCCCCTACGCCAAGGAATGGTGGCACTTCACGCTGCGGGGTGAGCCGTTTCCGGGGATGTATTTCGATTTTGTGGTGAGGTGAGTCTTAGGTCGAAGGGAGGGCATGTCTCGTCTCCTTGTCATGTTGATCCGTTCCGCGGATCGTACCGACCCTCGGTTGAATGGCGCCAATTTGTGAGAGGTGGAGCGCCACGGCGCCCCGCATTGCTTTAACAATGGAAAACAATCGATCTACAATGGAACCCGGCAAGGCGGCGCTACAACCGAAAAGTTGTGTCGTGCATTTGCTCGGCGCCGCTCATGCGATCGTTCTTGCTTTTCCGCGACACAAGAAAAAAGCCGCCCCTGAGGCGGCTCCAATGAAAACGCCCGGCGGCCGTTCCCGGCTGCGGGCGCAAATTTCCGTCTCACATTTCGCCAATACGACACTTGCGGCAAAAGAGCAAGATGTTGGCCGAAAAATTTTTCGAATGTCGATGCTTTTAAGTTCGTAGCCTGGGTTGAGCGCAGCGAAACCCACCATTCTCACGCGGGGCAAAGTCCCCCGATGGGTTTCGGCCTGCGGCCTCAACCCATCCTACTGTCGCCGATCCAGCACCGTCTTGAATTCCGGCTTTTCGCCCGTCTTGCACTCGGCGAGTTCCTGCCACAGCACGAGCCGCGCCTTGCGGTCGGTGACGCGCCATTCGGCATGGATGCGGCAGATGGCGGGATCGGCCGGCGCCCAGTTGGCGGCGATGGTGTTGCGCGACATCGGTATCGTGCCCTGCTCGGGCAGCGTATCGACCGAGATCTGGTTGCCGTCGGCGGTGAGGATCGGGAACGACAGCGGCACCGCGCCCCGGCCGGTGGAGTCGAGCGCGAGATAGACGACCACCTGCTCCTTGGCGAGCGTCTGCGCGGAGGCGTTCAGGTGGCGCACCTCGTCGGCGCTGACGTCGTCGCGGCCCTTGCAGCCGGCGAGCATGATGCGGCCGCCGTCGAACGGCTCGTTCATGAACTTCATCACGGGGTCGGCGGCGCAGGTATGCACGGCCGCAAGCGGCTTGAGCAACTCGCGCGGCGCGATGTGCTTCGAAGAGACCATGTTGACGCGAACCATGCCGGGCCGCGGCGGGCAGACCTCGTTGTATTTCTTGCGCACCGCCTCGATCACGTCGTCGGCGTCGCCGATCTTCCGGTCGTGCTCCTCGCCGGCATGGCAGCGCGACCACACCTCGCGCGCGTTGCGCGCGGCGTCACCCTGACCGGAGATGGCGGCGCATTTCTGCTCCTGCGGCATGTCGGCGAGGCCGTCGAGGCGCTTGAGCGCGGCCTGTAGCGACTCCCAGGTCTTGGCGAGGTCGCGTTTGCAGATGAGCGTGTTGACGGTGCCGGCCGCGGCCGGCGTGGCGGCAACGAGCGAGACAATCAGAAGAGAAAAGAGCGGGGCAGCCTTCATCGCGGGCCTCCCGCCTTGGTCGCGCGAGACGGCCTACAGGTTCATGGGCGCCGAACTGACGCCGCTCGCTCTGTTAATGAAATGGTAACCGGAGGGCCGGCCCTCGATAGGGGACGCTCGCCCGCATCCAGTCTACTGGCTCGCCCGCAGATCGGTCGCCCGCTTGGCCACGGCGCGCGGCAGCACGTCGAGATAGGGGCCAATGAAGAAGGCCTCGCCCGAGCCTTCGCCGAAGTAGCGGTCATAGGTGTCGATCATGGCGCGCACAGGCCCGACGCAGCTCGGCACCGAGTCGACGATGATGTCCCCGAGCTTTTCGGGTTCCGTGCCGTAGCGTGGATCGGCCGCCACGGCGCGCGCGATGCATTCGGTCGCCGTGTTGATGAGCGGCTGAACGGCCGCCGTCCTTTGGGCCGGCGACAGGCGTGCCGGTTCCGCGTCGAGCGCCTGACCGGTGGAAACGGCGACGACGAGCGCGATGCCCGCCAGTGGTGCGAGAATCATTCGGAAAACCCCCAAGCCCCAGGCCACTTTAGCGCTTCGATTCGCAAGTCAAAGTTAAATTCCAAAAAGTTCCATCAGAAAAGTTCCAGCTGCGGACTTTCGGTGACACTTGGAACCCAACGTGAAGACGTTCGCATCGGCGACACCCGCCGCGATTGGGACCGCGGGCACGACTGGGAGCATCGCCGCTTTGGTGTCGGCGTTCGCGGCGAGTTCCGCGGCTGCAAGACGGTCATGACTCGCGAGCGGCGCGGCGATGCGGTCGTGATGAAGCGTATCAAGCGTTGCGACTGACGCGCACAGCGTGGCGAGAAAGGCCCCCGGACCGGGGGCCTTTCTTTCGTCTCGATCGCGCCGCGCGTGTCACGGAACAAGCCGCCGTCGCGGCGCGTTATTTCGTTTGCTCTATGGAGGACCGACGCCGTGAATGCGCGCCGCGCTATCACGCATGCCTTGATCGGTGCCCTCGCGCTCAGCTTGTCCGCCGCGGCCGGTGCGCAGACCCCGTCGCAGGACAGCGCGTCCGGGCCGGTGCTCGAACTCACGCCGGCGCAACGGCTCACGGTCTATCAAAGCATCAGCCAGACGCACAAGAACAACGCCGCGCCCACCGGCTTCCGCGTGTCGGTCGGCGCGCACATCCCCGACACGATCGAGCTCAAGCCGCTGTCCGACACGCTGGTGCAGATGGTGCCGGGCGCCAAGAAATACTCGGTCGCGATGATCGAGAAACAGGTGGTGCTCGTCGATCCGCAGACCAGGCAGGTGGTCGCGGTGGTGACGCAGGAGCCCACCGAGACGCAGCGCTGACGACGCCGTCGGTGGAGCGGGCACGCTGCCCAGGTTCCGCCCCCAAATGGTCACCGCGGGAAAACGGAACCTGCGACGACACATAGCGTTGGGGCGATGTCGAAACATCAAGCGGAGGCCGCGATGAGGCTGTTGCATTCGGTTGCGTTCGGTCTCGCGCTCGCGTCGGGAGCGGCGAGTGCGCAAGCCCAGGTCATCACCCGGCAGGTGACCCAGGAGCCGGTGGAGACGACGATCACGCGGGGTCCCGCCGGCACCATCATCACGCGCCGGCCGCTCGCGCCCGCGCCGGTGGCGCCGACCGTCGGTGCGGTCACGGTCGAGCAGGGCGTGGCGCCGGCCTACGGCCCGCTCGGCACCGTGCAGCTCGAGCCTTACGAGATGCAATCCATCGGGCCGGGCCCGACCTATGCGGAAACCGTCGGGATCGCCCAGCCGGTCCGCACCCTCACGGCGCGCCGGCCGGTGACCGCGACGCGCACGGTCCGCGCCGTGCGGACCGAGCGCCGCGAGACCGTCGGCAGTGGCGCGGTGCGCAGAGCGCCGCGCACCGTGGTGCGGCGCACGACGACGGTGCGGCGCACGGTTGCGACGAGCGCGGCGCCGCTGGTGCTCGCGCCCGCGCAGCGCCAAGTGATCTATCGCACCGTCGTGCAGCGGCAGGTCGTGCCGAGCGTGGCAGCGTATCCGACGTACCCGACGTACCCGACGTATCCGACGTATCCGACCTACCCGGCGTATCGGCCGAGCACCGTGGTCGTGCCGGCGACGACCGGCACCGGCTATGCCGTCACGGCGCCGGCGGATGACGTCTACTCCCCGGCGGATGACGTCTACTACGATGAGGCGCCGCCGCTCTATCGATCGGCGGCCGTCGCGCCTGTGGTCTATCCGGTCGGCGCGCGCCTGCCGGCGCGCGTCGTGCTCTCGCCGGTGTCGGACGAGATCGCGCTTCGAGTGCCGGCCGTGCGTTCCTATCGCACGGTGTACATCAACAATCGCGTGCTGCTGGTCGATCCGGTGACCTACACGGTGGTGGCGGACGTCACGCCGTAGCGCACGCTACGGCGGACGGCCGCAAACAAGCGGGGCGCGGCTGGTGCCAGTCGCGCCCCGCTTCTTGTGATGCGCCCGCGCTACGCTATTCGCGCCCGGTGGCAGTGGCGCGCCACTGCGCCATGCTCTCCGAGATGATCCGCATCGAAGCCATCGCGGTCTGGCTCAGGTTGGTGTAGCCCGCAAGCTCGCGTTGCACGCGGTCGCCTTCGGTGCGCAGCAGGTCGCGCACGCTGCGCAGTTCGTGGATGACCTTGTCGATCTCGTTCAACGAAGCGCCGGCGACGCGCTCGACCAGGAAGTTGATGTTCTCGCCCGGCGGCTCGGCCGCGTCGGGCCGCCTGCGCCACGGCGCGTCCTTGCGGATGAACTCGCGAATCTCGCCTTCGAATTCGCCGCTCGCGGCGGCCGCCTCCGGCTGCTCGGATTGGATCGTCGCACTCATGTCACATCTCCCTCACTGCACAAGAACCGTTGCGGTGATTGCGCTCCCAAACGCGCTCGCATTGGGTCACGCGACTGTGACCGGCAAACGGCGGGAGTAAGGCGCGCGGCGGGCGGAGCACCCGAACCCGGAGAGGCTTTCGGCGTTGTGGTAGCGCAGCGCCACGGGGAGCATTGGGAGCATTTCCATGCGTGTCTCGAAGATGGATTATTTGCGCGAGGCGCTCTTCTCGGCCGCCTTGTTCGGCAGCATCGGCCTTGCGGCCGCGCAGGCGCCGGCGCCGGGTACCGACAAGGACCACGCGCAGCAGCCGTCGTCCATTCCGGATCAGAACGCCAAGCAGGAGCCGGGCGCGAAGGGCGCTCCGCCCAACTCTCAGGCGCCGCAAAATACCACCGCTCCGGCCCCCGGCGCGTTCGTCAACGGCGCGCTCACCGCTCCGGGCGCCGCACCCGATACCGACACCACGCCCGCCAAGTTCTCGCAGAAGAACGATCAGCTCGACAAAATGCCGATCCTGACGCGCGGTGTCGTGCTCGACGACGCCCAACGCAAGCTCATCTGGGAGCGCGTGATGGCGGACAGCGACGCCGCCACCGCGTCCATCGAGGCCGGACCCTCGACGGAATTGCCTTACACAGTCGAGCTGCGCGAGTGGCCGCAGGACGTCACGGGAAAGATCCCGGGCGTGCAAAGCTTCAAGTACGTGAAGACGAACGACAAGATCCTGGTGGTCAGTCCGGCGAGCCGCATCGTGGTGGGCGAGATCAAGCGCTGACCTTCCCTCCCGACTCCCTCATGGTGAGGAGCACGCCTTCGCTTCGCGAAGGCGTGCGTCTCGAACCATGGGCAGCACGCGCAAGTGGCGCCACATCGGCCGCCACGCAAGTCGGGCTTGCCCGACTTGCGCATCAACAAATGCCGATCTCGCGTAAACGCGAGATCGGTGTCCTTCGAGACGCTCGTCTTCGCGCAGCGAAGACGAGCTCCTCAGGATGAGGGCGGAGCGATTCAGGCTACAAAACCGAAAAGCCGTACGCGCTACTTCGCGGCCTTCAGCTTGTCGAGCGTGAACAGGTAGTCGGCGTCGGCCTTCGGCTTGTGGCAGTTGAAGCAGGCCGTGAGGTTGGCCTTGTCGTTGACCTTCTTGTCCGGCAGGAAGACTTGGTACTCCCACTCGCCGTTGCGGACATTGTCCGCATACTCGGTGCCCCAGCCGGTGCGCTTCTCCATGATCGCGTAGGCGACGAGATTGCCCTTGGTAAGGCGGCCATTGGCGTCCTTGGTCGGATTGCCGTCGGCGCCGAGCTGCGCGGCGTACTGCACCATGGTCAGCACGGTGCCGCTCGGCATCGGCTGGCCCTTCTTGGCGGCGTCGATGGCCGTGCGCGGACCGTAGAACTCGCGGACCTGCTTGATGTCGGCGCGATCGACCGTCACGTAGAGCACGCCCTTGTCGTAGTTCGCCGGGTAGGCGACCTTGTCGCCGCCCGCCCGGGCGCTCACCGCGATGACCGCGACCGCCGCGCCGGCGACCGCGGCGGAGAGCGCCAACGTCCTGTAAAGCTTCATGTTATCCCTCCAGCTGCTGGCGCCGGATAAGCGGCCCGGCGCTGCCGTCTTCGCTTGCAAACAAAACAACGAGGCGAGCCTTTTCGTCCGCGGACGGCAGGCTTCCGCTGGGGGAGTTACGGGCCGGGTGCGCGCCGGTTTCGCGCGGTCGGCAAAATTACTGCGCTAGTATCCGAGGATGATCTCGCTCACCACCGGCCGGGCTGCCCGCATGGCGGCGTCATTGGACTGGAATTCGGGCCCCGCCGCCGCGCTGACGGCTTCCGCCGGCGCCTTGGGATCGGGGTTGAAGCGGATGCCGACCTTGCAGCCGCCGGGCAGGCTGGCGAGTGCGCCGCCCTGCCAGTCGACCGCGGCGCTGCCGTTCGCCCGATCGAAGCCGGACAGCTTGAACGGCTTGCCGTTGATCTTCTCGAGCGCGGCGAGCCCGAGGCCGAGCCGCAGCCCCTTCGGCGCGTGCCATTGCGACTGGCCCGTGATCACGATCAGCGATGTGTCGGTGCGCGCCGCCTCGTTCTGCCACAGCACTTCGAGCCGCCGCTTGGGATCCTTGGCGAAGACGATCGAGGCGTTCAGCACGCTGCCCTCCGGACCGGCGACCTCGCCGAACGTGACGTTCTTCGAGTCGAAGGCCTGCGCGAGCTTGAGATGGTTGGAAGTGCGCGCGAACGTTCCGGTGCAGTTGACGGAGCGCGCGACCGGCGCTGGCTTCGGCGCGGCGGGCGCCGCGCCGGGCTCGGGCACCGCGGCGGGAGCTTCCGGCGCAGCGGGCGCGGCCGCCGCCGGATTGGCGCGCGGGCGCGGCGCGCGTTGCGGCTGCGGCGCCTGCTGCATCTGCCGCGGCGCGAGCTCGTCCTCCGGCGGAAGCGAGCGCTGCACCTGCGCGGTGGCGACGGTCGGCGCGGCCGCAAGCAGCGCGGCGAGCAGGAGCCGGCATCGCGGTCGGTCGATCATGATGTCCCCCGTGACCCTCCCATGCGCGGGCCGTTACACCTTCTTGGGAGCCGTGGTGATGATCGGCTGAATCTGCCCGGGCGCGGCATGTCCGCCGAACGGAGTATGCTTCTGCTTCTTGTTCTTGTCCGCTTTCGGCTTCTTCTTTTCCCGGTTTTTGCGCTGCTCTCGATTAGCCATGGCGTCCTCCCCTGGTCTTGAGACGAGCAAAGCGTACGGCGCCTATTGTGACCCCGCCGCAGGCGGCCCGCAACCGCCTCAGGGTTTGTTGCCATCGTTGCCGCCCCGCACGACCGCAGTGCCGCACTGCGGACACACGACGCGCGTCTCGCGGCGCAATCGCGCCACGTTCCGCGTCATGCGATAGCCGCAGCGCGAACACACGATCTCGACCTCGTCTTGGTCGTCGCTCGGGCGATCCGCCATGTCGCTCTCCCGCGCCCCTCCCTGTAGTGGTGACCGCGGCCGGAACCCGCATCCTGCCGGGGTGTTGGCCTCGTGGAAGGCGCCGTCGAGCGCGACGGACGCCATCGCGGAGTTCCAACATGACCAAGAAGCCGCCCCCCGTTCCCCCGGCAAACCGCAGCCCCAAAGGCCCCGGCGGCGCCGCCAAAACGCCGGTCGACGACTCCAAGCATCGCGCCAAGCCGGAAAACCTGCGCGAGCAGGGCGCGCAAGGCAACATCGCCCAGAACACGACCAACCAGGGCTATCAGCAGGACCGGTGACATGGCCCGCAAGTCGACCGCCCGCATCGGCGGACCGGGCGCGAGCCACGAGAACCGCCGCGAACCGCAGAAGACGAAGCCGCGCGGCCGCAAGCCGGCCGACACGAAGAGCTGGCGCCATTCCGGCGTGTCGGGCGGGGGCGGGGAGGCGGACAGCCACCACGCCCACGACACGCGCCTCAAGGGCGGAAGAGACTGAGCGCTAGAACGTGTCCCGTTCCTGCGGAATCGGGACACGCTCTAGATTCATTCGTTGGCGCATGTCCTTTTCGGCGAACCGGTACCCACCCCCGGATCAAGTCCGGGGGCAGGCTTTCGCCGGGACATGCGCTAAGGCTTGTCGGCGTTGCCGGCCGCCGCGGGCGGCTGCGCGGGCGCGCTCGCCGGCGGCTCGGCCACCGGAGCGCGCGCGGCCGCGA
>WNFC01003622.1_pt1 | contig 25207 bp, 21 predicted proteins | sample 5400541 | NCBI WGS metagenome assembly WNFC01 (sample SAMN13153342, study PRJNA577476) | soil metagenome | isolation source: 120 cm saprolite under Douglas fir tree site 2 hole 2 replicate 1 | place: USA:California | collected 2015-04-18 | reverse complement strand
CGGGCCTGCAGTTGCGGATCGCGCGTGCAAATATCCGCGCCATTTGAGACCACGCCGGCGGCGACACCTGCACGTTGTAGGATTTCCATCGCATGCTCTGCGGTCTGCGTAATTGTCCACGACCCAACGTGCGCATCGAGTTGCGCGCGCTTGCGGATCCGCATGAACAAGGTCCGGTAATCCGGGCTATGAGCCCAGCTTGGCGAGCCGATTGCGGCAACGAAACGCTCCCATTCCGGCTGCGCACGAACGCTGATCGCAAGCCATCGATCGTCGTCGTCACCGAGCGGCACGCATCTGTAGACTCCGTGCGGAGCCGCCGGTAATTCCTGGGAGACGTAACCGGGCGGCGATTGTTCCCGGCCGTTGACCGAAATGTCGAGCAGTGCGGGGCCGACCAGGCTTACCAGAGCCTCGAATTGCGACAGGTCCACGAATTGTCCACGGCCGGTTTGCCGCCGATGCCACAGCGCAATCAAGGCGGCAAGTGCGCCGGTATAGCCACCTGCCATGTCGGCGTAGGAGTAGCCATAGCCGGCCGGTTCGCCGTTCTCCTCGGCCATCAGACGCGTAAAGCCACTTAACGCCTGGAGAGTTGGGCCGTAGCTCACGTAGCTGGCGCGCGGTCCGGTGTGGCCGAGGCCTGACATACTGATGCAAATGATATCGGGTTTGATCTTGCTGAGGCTGGCGTAGTCCATCCCCCAGCCACGCATGACGCGGGCTGAGAAGTTGTCCATCACCAGTTCGCTCTTAGCCGCCAGGCGCTGCGCGACTTCGATGCCGAGGGGATTTGCCATATTGACGGCAATCGAAAGCTTGTTGCGGTGGAGATCACCTTGCAGTCCGCGCTGGCGCTCGCCGGGCGGGCCGGGTTTGCGTTCGAGTTTAATAACCTCGGCGCCATGGTCGGCGAGGATGCGAGTCGCCACCGGGCCGGCCACCACCCAAGTAAAATCGAGGATGCGAATACCGGTGAGGGGCAAGTCCATACTTCATCACGGATAGGGAGAAAAGAATCAGGCTAAAGCAATGAAAAGCGAATATCCAGAGCTCTTCTGCTCGGCCGTGGCTGGCTCTCGCTCCTGTCTCTTTTCTTCACATGATCACCTTTTAGCGCCGAGCGTCGCGAACCGATCAAGCTCGAGTCCGACTTCGTGCCGCAGAATCTCGCCGGTGTATTCGCTGCTAGCGGCGGCGATGCACTCGCTACGTATTCCAATTGAAAAGGTAAGCAGCGCCCCGATTGCGCGAAATGCGGCCGCGTTAGGCGCCGGCGGAAGGAACACTGATCCGTAAAGCAATCGCTTACGCCGGCCCTCGACAGTTCCGGCCAAACGCCCGGTCCAAGGCTTGCCCCTTCTCAAACCGCAGACCACTGACCCCGACGCGTATCTAACGGCCATACCTTAGCTCGAACGAAGATCCGCCACGCCATTGCCCCTGCACTTCCTCGCTGGGGTTTCTGCTATTTGCCCGTACCCTTTAGCTTCACCAACTGGGGCTCGGGTTCTGCGTTGTCGAAGATCATCAGGTTGCCTTTCTGAGGTCCCGCGACGCTCGGTGCAAACAAGATAAAAACATAGCACCGCTCCCGTGCCAGTAGGGACGGGGAACAACCGTTTACCACCGTGAACGGAATAAACGCCGGGTTAAGCCGTTGCCCCTGCATAGTCACGGTAAGGCCTTCTCGGTTTTTCTTGCCGAACTTAGGATTGACGATATTCACGTATCTCGGTCCCGCAACCTTGCCGGCCCTGACTATGCCGAAGTTCAGCGACTTTGGCCTGACTCTCAGCTTGATCGCTACCGGCGGGCTTGAGATGCCGACGGCATAGAGATTGTCGTCAGCCGAGCCGACGTAAACTGTGCCATCGGCAGCGATTGCTGGTGAGGAGAGGACCATGAATCCGGTCCCAAACACCCATCTCTCCGTGGGTCGGTTGACGTTGTCGATGAGTGCGTACACATTGGCGTTCTCAGAACCGACGAAAATGGCGCCGTCGCGGCCAATCGCGGGCGAAGAGAAGACACCACCGCCCGAAGCGAACGCCCACTTCTGCGTGGCGCTGGTGCCGTTGTCAGTTATCGCGTACAGATTGCGATCGTTGGATCCGATGTAGATGGTTCCATCGGCGCCGATCGCCGCAGAGGACTGCACCCTGTCGCCGGTCGGGAATGCCCACTTCAGGGTGCCGCTGGCGGTTACCGCGTACACATTGTGGTCATCGGAGCCGATGTAGATCGTCCCGTCGATGCCCACGGCTGGCGAGGAAAATATTCGGCCGCCAGTTGCGAACGCCCACCTTTCTCTGAAACTGCCCTGCCCCCGATCGGAGATTGCTTACAGGTTGTTCTCAAAGGAGCCGATGTAGATTGTGCCGTCGTCACCGATAGCTGGCGAAGAGTCCTCAATCGGCGCGCCACTGGCGAATTTCCATTTAAGTGTGCCGTCGGAATTTACCGCGTAGAGAGTGTTGTCGGCAGAGCCGAAGTAGATGGTCCCATCGGGGCCGATCGCCGGCGAAGTGTCGACAGCGTCGCCGGTCGCAAAAGCCCATTTCTTCGTAACGACGCCTTGACCGCCGTCAGTCACCGCATACAGGGAGTGATCATAAGAGCCGATGTAAATAGTTCCATCGGCTCCGATCGCGGGCGAAGAATGCTCAATCAAGCTGCCAGTTGGAAACTTCCACTTCATGGTCCCGTCGGGGTTCACTGCATACAGGTCTATATCGCCGCCAACGTAAATAGTGCCGTCACTGGCGATTGCCGGCGAGGAGGACACGCCTATTGCGGGTGAGGGCTCCGGCTGATCGATGGTCGGGAACACCCACTTCAGTGTGCCCGGGTTGGCGCTGGTATCGGCGCTGCTTAGACCAGTGTGCCGGAGGTCGTGTCGGAACGCCGGCCAGACGGATCCCGCCAACTGTGCGTAGCATACGGTTAAGGAGCCAGCACCGATGATCGCTGACGCGATGGCACCGATGGCCAAGCTCGCGCGAATTCGCACTCTTCTTCGAAGCGATTTCACCATGTTCGCCCGCGAAACACCGAATCCGTAATACAATCTGCCAGAGCGAGACCTTGACGGCAAACGGTGAATTATAGTAGCTAATGGAACCTTTTGTTAGCAGCGCCGCGGGGGGAGACTTATGCCGATCGCCGCAGACTCACAGCTATACTGGTCAAGGAGGGTTTTTGAGCGTTAAGGCTATGGCAGACTTTGCTGCATCGTGTGCGGCGGTTCCTATACTCGGTTGGGCATTGAATTCATCAATCAGTTGCACGATTTCCTCGGAACTTAAACAACTGTACAGTTCAGCCGCGACTGGTTCCACGACCCAATTGCTGGAGCGGCTTGCCTACACGGAGAGCAGCTACGACCAATTCTTTTCCAAGTCGCTCAAGCAGCCGCAAACCCACTCAAAGTGCTCTCTTGGCAGAGTGATCGGGCTTTGGCCGCATGAGAACTTCGCTAATGGGGACGTCGAGGCAGGCGACTTCATCGGCCTAATGCAGGTTCCGAATAGCGAGACCAGCGCCTGGAACTGGATCACCAATGTTACGGCGGGCGCCAAAGTCTTTAACACCAAGCTCAAGACAGCGCAGCATTATAGAAGCAACCGGCGGAAGGAGGATACTCCAGAACCGGCTGACTTGACCGCAAGCCAGCTCGAGGATTTAGCGCTCGGGGTTTACAAGGGCTTTGGTCGAACGTGGTACTGGGTACCACACTGCTCTGTGAATCCAAGTCTGCCAAAGGGTAACTGCGCCGGCGGAACGTGGCAATGGGTTAAGAATCCAACGCCATGTATAGGCAATACGACCGCGTGTATCCCTGATGGCCCCGCAGACAACGTGCTAGTGCAAGTGGACAAGGTAAAAAACACCTCAGCACCTTGTGAGATGTGACATGCGTGTCGTTGCGATAGTGTCGTTGCTATCCGTGTTCTGTGGATGGGTGCCGTTCTGCGTGCATGCCGCCGGTCCCGCTGTTCCCAACTCCACGCTGACGGCACATGACTGGTCAGTAAACGCATCACCTAACTTGGCCGGCAACCCTCCGAACGTCAAACTTGTCGAGAGATTCATTGCCTCCATCGAAAACTCAGTAGGAGAATACTCGATCCTTGGGGAGGAAGGCGGAGAGTACGTCTGCTCTTTCCGGTTCGCAGATCTTCGCCGTGACGGTTTTCTTTCCCTAGTAGCTGGGATTGGGGTTGTCGATCGGCCTTCATGCCGAGGCGTTGAAATTATTGATAAGACTGTGTCGGGCTTTGAATTGTACTCTTCGGGAGGAGACATTGGTGCTGGGAGCGACGTTTCTGCCAAGATCAGGGACCTTCGACACGATGGCCACCTGGAGTTTCTGCTTAGCAGCGGCCTGGGTTCGATCCCACAGCGATGCAGCGCGAATTGGACGGCGATCTACGCCTGGACGGGCGCCAACTATACCGACGTAAGCGACCGCTTCAAGGATTTTTATCGGGGAAGACTTCAATTACTCGACAAAGCGATTCCAGCTCTTCAACCGGCCCGCGGAGCGAACGGATATGCGTTGAGCGACAAGGAATGCTTGGAGGCGGAGGCGGCTGCACTCCAAAGATTTCTGGGCATTTCGTCAGATGCAGGGATCGACCAGGCAGTGCGCCTCGCAACCAGCAGGGATCGCGCGGAGCGTGAATTTGCGACCGAACTCCTTGCGAAGATCGGCACCCCTAAGGCGCGAGAATACCTGGCCAAACTTGCGGGGGATCAAGACTGGACCGTATCAACGTACGCAAGGAACGCACTTGCACCGAACGCGAAACGGCCGAAGGTCGCGGACGCGTTTACACGCGTTAATTAGGCGGCAATTACCTTGAGCGGGGGCGTCCGTGAAGCATGCCCGCGCTCCGCTTTTTGCCGACGACAGTTTCGGTTGTTCTGCCGGCAATCGCGCGACCAACGGGTGATCCCACCTGTGAGAGAACTCAGTGTTTTTCGAATGAAGTCAAGTCAGGATCGTATTGCGAAAACATCGAAGTTATCATTCGATATTTGGTGTAACTGTCAGTTAAGAATCTCGAGTTATGTCGTGAAAGAGGCTTGCTCAATCGATTTCAGCCATGTGAGAGTCCGATGACAAAGAAACTGCTCTTTCTTGTCTTGCTGATTTTTGGCGACGCCGCGGCATGCCTGGCGCAGAGCACCGTGACCTATTTGTTGGTCGTGCCACCGAGCGCCACCGTCGCTGGCTCGGGGTGCGCCTGCGACGGGTCCTGCGACCAGTCGGATGGTACCTGGCTTGCTGCTGGAAGTTATGCGACGCAGGACGACTGCACTGCAGCGATTCCGATGGCCGCGGTGACCGTCACGGACGCGACCGGGGCGACGAGTACCAATGACTGTTCGCAAACCGCTCACTGCGTCCCGGGACCTCCACCTCAATAACGCCACAAGCCCATCGCGGTGCCGGTGGCCAAGCGGCAGTTTGTCGCGATGCGGGCCGTCTGCGGTGGCGCTCGCCGGGGGGTTCAGGTTTGCGTTCGACCTTGATCACCTTAACCCCCGAGATCGGCGTGAATCCTGGTCGCAACCGCACCCGCCACGATTCAAGTGAAGTCGAGCACGCGGGTTCCAGTCAGGGGCGGTTGAGGCATCTTCACATAATTCCTTCAGATAATTCCTTCAGCAACGAGTGCCGCCACATTATCTAAAGACAATTCAAGTTCCTGCTGAAGAACTTCGCTGGTGTGCTCGCCCACCAAGGGCGGCCGGCGATACACTCGCCACGGACTCCCGTTAAATAGATAGGGCGCGCCGGGATACTGAAACGTACGGCCGAGTTCGGGATGTTCGACTGACACGAAATAGCCACGCGCTTGAAGCTGTTCGTCGTCGAAAAGCGCCTCGGGAGTGCGGACCGTCGCGTATGGAAGGCGCAGCGTCTGCGCGCGTTCGAGCAGTTCGTCGCGGCGGTAGTCCTTGACCCAGTAGTCAAGTACGTCGAACAGGTGCTCGGCATGCTCCCCCCGATAGATTACGTCCTGCCATTCGGGCGCGATCAGGTCCTGCGCCCGGCCGTCGGCGGCTATCCATTCGACCAGCGAGGTCCAGTCGCCGAGTGTGCAGTGCATGATGTAACCGTCGGTGCATTTGCCGACGCGAAAATAGCGGCTCCAATGAAGCGTGCCGCGGCGCGGCTCCACCCGCCCATCGCCGAAGTAGCTGCCGGCAACATGCTCCAGGGCCGCAGTCGCGGCTTCCTGCATACTGAGGTCGAGCCATTGGCCCGCGCCGTCGTGCTCACGGGCGAAGAGTGCGCACATCGCGCCGATAGCACCGTAATAAGCCGCGCTGTGATATGCCTGCAATCCAAGTGGCCGGACCGGCTTTTGTCCCGGCGAACCGTTTACGTAGAGCATTCCTGACAGTGCAGTCAGGACAGTATCGTCGGCTGCAAAATCCCGGTAAGGTCCGGTCTGCCCGAATGGGGCTATCGAAAGCAGGATTAACGCCGGATTCACCTGGTGCAACGTTGCCCATCCGAGCCCAAGCTCGTGCATCCGGCCCGGCTTGAAGCTTTCGATCACAAGGTCGGCGGACTTTGCCAGCGCCAACAGAATCTCTGTTCCCTGGCGCTGCGTGATGTTGAGCGTCATCGAGCGCTTGTTGAGGTTGTAGAACCAGAAGAACAAGCTGCGGTCCGGATGCGGCACGTCATCGACGAATGGACTAATGCGGCGGGCTGAGTCACCGCCGGGCGGTTCCACTTTGAGGACGTCGGCGCCCATATCCGCCAGCAGCCGGCCACATAAATGGGCGCGATAATCCGTCAGATCAAGCACCCGCAGTCCACTCAACGCACCCAGTTCAGCCATTGCCCGCCCCGTCTCCCGGCCCATCTGTCTTGATTATGGTTCCAGACGCTCCATCATACGCGGGAACGGGATGGCTTCGCGGATATGATGGATGCCACAGCACCATGCGGTCATTCGCTCTATTCCCATCCCGAAGCCCGCATGGGGCACTGAGCCGTAACGGCGCAAATCGAGGTACCAATTGAACGGCTCCAAGGGAAGTTCGTGTTGGATAATGCGCTGTCTGAGCTGCTCGTAATCGTCCTCGCGCTGCCCGCCGCCGATGATCTCGCCGTAACCTTCAGGGGCGAGCATATCAACGCATAACGCCAATTCCGGACGAGCCGGATCGCGTTTCATGTAGAACGCCTTGCATTGGGTGGGATAGCGATGAACCATCACCGGGGATGCGAAATCGCTCGACAGCGCCGTCTCTTCATCACCGCCAAGATCGTCGCCCCACTTTACTTCGAATCCTTTTGCCTTGAGCCGTTCAAGCGCCTCGTCATAGGTGATACGCGGATAGGGTTTTATCGCGGCGCGTTCCAGTATGGCGAGATCGCGCTCGAGCGTAATCAGGTCGTCGCGGCGCCGCTCCAGCACTCGAGTCAGGATGAACGAGACAAAATCCTCGGCGAGTTGCATATCGTCGTCGAGAGTAAAGTAGGCAACCTCCGGCTCGACCATCCAGAACTCGGTCAAATGACGCCGCGTCTTGGATTTCTCGGCGCGAAAGGTCGGGCCGAAACAATAGACCTTGCCAAAAGCCAATGCTCCCGCTTCGGCGTAGAGCTGGCCGCTTTGCGTCAGATACGCCTTGCGCTCGCCGAAATAATCGATTTCGAACAGATTGGTGGTCCCTTCACATGAAGTTGGCGTCAGTATTGGCGAGTCAAAGAGGACAAACCCGCGCTCATGAAAGAAGTCGCGGCAGGCTGCCTCAACTTCGCTGCGCACCCGCAGAATTGCGTGCTGGCGGGCTGACCTGACCCACAGATGGCGCAAGTCGAGCAGGAAAGCGACCCCATGCTCTTTGGGCGTTATGGGATAATCGAGCGATGGTGCCTGAACGGTGAAGTGTTTGATCGTAAGTTCACGTCCGCCTGGCGCACGCTTATCCTCGCGCACCAGCCCGGTGACTTCGATTGAGCTTTCCTGGCCGAGATGGTCCGCCTCAGCGAACGCCTCCGCCCCAATGTCGGCGGGCGACGCGACACATTGGCAAATACCGGTACCGTCGCGGATGAGCAGAAAATGCACCTTGCCGCTGGAACGGCGGTTGTAGAGCCAACCCTTAAGGGTGACTTCCTCGCCGATGTGACTGCCCAAGTCTTCGATATAAGCCCACGCCATAGAGTTCGCTCCGCGTCGATTTTCCCGATTTCTCTACACCCTGCTAAGGTGACAGGAGCGCAACCGCGCGACCGTGATCCCGAGCAGGCGAGGAATCGACGTAACGCCCTCGCCCATCATCATTCACCAGGAGCCTTGGCACAAACACCATCGTTTCGCTGCCAATGCGTGTTGCTGCCCGACGCAAGGCGGCAGGACTCGGGGGTGCGGTCGAGTAGTGTGGCCTATAACCGGAACCATGGTGCCTCTTGACGGCAGAGGCTCGATCGACGAATCCAACGATTCCTGGGACAGAGCGGCAGTCGAGTCGATTGCACGCAGGCTCAAAGATAAACCGGGCGCACTGATGCCGATCCTCCGCCGGATTCAGGACGAAATGGGATGGGTGCCGCGCGACAGCGTGCCCGTCATCGCCGAAATCCTCAATCTGACTCGCGCGGAAGTTCATGGCGTGCTCAGTTTTTATCATGACTTTCGCCATGAGCCGCCGGGCCGCAACGTGGTTAAGGTATGCCGCGCCGAATCATGCCAGGCGATGGGTGGATTGGCGTTGGCCGAACATGTCAAGCGTCGACTTGGATGCGAGTTCGGCACGACCAGCACCGACGGCACATTCACGCTTGAGCCGGTGTACTGCCTTGGCAATTGTGCCTGCTCGCCGGCGGTTGTTATCAATGGGGAATTGCTGGGCCGCGTCACGGCCGAACTATTCGACGCCGCGCTCGCGGCGCTCGGCCAGATAGGCCGATGACGACGACCGTCTACGTACCCTGCGATTCGAGCGCGCGCTCACTCGGCGCGGATGCAGTCGGCAAAGCAATCGCCGCTGAGGCGCAAAGGCGCGGACTGAGCGTCGAACTCGTGCGCACCGGTTCGCGCGGCCTCTATTGGCTTGAGCCGATGATCGAAGTAATGGCCGAGGGTAGCCTCACCCGGCGCGCGGACGCGCCACCCGCTCTCGCAGAGGAGCGGGCGAAGGGCGGGAGGGTGGCCTATGGGCCGGTCGCGCCGTCGGACGTTGCATCGCTGTTCGATGCCGATTTTTTGCATGGCGGGAACCATCGGCTAGCACTCGGCGTGCCCGAAGAAATCCCATACTTAAAAGGCCAGGAGCGCCTAACGTTCGCCAGGCTCGGAGTGACTGATCCGGTCTCGGTCGAGAATTACATCGAACACGGCGGCTATCGCGGTCTCCAACGGGCGCTGACACTCGCACCTGAGCAGATTGTCGAAGAAATCATGGTCTCCGGACTGCGCGGCCGCGGCGGCGCCGGATTCCCTGCTGGAATCAAATGGCGGACGGCGCTGCAAACGAATGCGCTGCAAAAATACGTCGTTGCTAATGCCGACGAAGGCGATTCGGGAACTTTTGCCGATCGCATGATCATGGAGGGTGACCCGTTAGTCCTCATCGAGGGTATGACGATAGCGGCGATCGCGGCCGGTGCAACGCAGGGCTATGTTTATCTTCGTTCTGAGTATCCGGACTCGTTGCGGACGCTGGAGGTGGCAATCAACGCGGCGACAGCGAGAGGTTATCTCGGCGAAAATATCTGCGGCAGCGGCAAGCGGTTCATGCTCGAGGTGCGCGTCGGCGCGGGGGCCTACATTTGCGGTGAAGAGACCGCGATGCTCGAAAGTCTTGAAGGCAAACGCGGTATGGTGCGCTTCAAACCGCCAGTGCCGGCAGTTTCGGGGCTGTTCGGCCGCCCGACGGTGATTAATAACGTAGTCACACTGGCCTCGGTACCGATAATTCTCGAACGCGGCGGCGCCTTTTATAAAGATTACGGGATGGGGCGTTCGCGTGGTACCGTGCCTATCCAGTTGGCCGGGAATGTGAAACGGCCCGGGCTAATCGAGAAGGCCTTCGGCATCACTCTGCGCGAAATTATTTATGATTACGGCGGCGGCACCGCCAGTGGACGGCCGCTGCGGGCGGTGCAGGTCGGCGGTCCGCTCGGTGCCTACTTTCCCCAATCGCTACTGGACCTGCCGTTCGATTACGAGGCGATCGCGGCCCAGGGAGGTCTCCTCGGCCATGGCGGGATCGTGGTGTTTGACGATACCGTCGACCTCGCCCGGCAGGCGCGTTACGCGATGGAGTTTTGTGCGATTGAATCGTGCGGGAAATGCACTCCCTGCCGAATTGGTTCGACGCGCGGGATGGAAGTTATCGACCGGATTCTGGCTGCTCGCGATGGAGAAAAGGCAGCCGAGCTGGAACTGCTGCGCGACCTGTGCGACACAATGACCGCCGGCTCGTTATGCGCACTGGGCGGTCTGACGCCGCTGCCGGTGGTTAGCGCATTAAAGCATTTTCCGCAAGATTTTGGTCTAAGTACCTCTCCCTGACAACGAGAGGCCTTCAGACAACAGGCAAATGAAATGTTAGCAATTGACGACAAGGATTTCGGGACACCCGAACGCAAGTCGGACAAACTGGTTACGCTCGAAGTCGACGGATGCAGTGTGACGGTGCCGGAAGGCACTTCGGTTATGCGCGCCGCCGCGCTGGCGGACATCGCAATCCCGAAATTATGCGCATCTGATTCGCTGGAACCGTTCGGTTCCTGCCGGCTCTGCTTGATTGAAATTGAAGGCCGCAACGGCGTCCCGGCCTCGTGCACCACCGTGGTCGAACCGGCAATGAAGGTCCGTACCCAAAGCGAGCGGCTGGCCAAGCTGCGGCGTAACGTGATGGAACTGTACATGTCGGACCATCCGCTCGACCCGTTTGAATGCAAGGCCGGCGGCAAATGCGAACTGCATGAAATGGCGCACGCGGTCGGCCTCGAACATGTCCGCTATAATCATGGCGGCCGCCATCATCTCGCGCTCGAAATTGACGACTCCAATCCCTATTTCAGTTTCGATCCCACTCGCTGCATCCTGTGCTCGCGATGTATCCGGGCGTGCGACGAGCGACAGGGAACCTTTGCCCTCACCATCGACGGCCGCGGCTTCGATTCGTTGATGTCGCCGGGTCAGCATCAGCATTACATTGAGTCAGAATGCGTCTCGTGCGGTGCCTGCGTGCAGGCTTGTCCGACCGACGCGCTGATGGAAAAGACGCTGCTCGAAAAAGGGTCGGCCCAGCGCGCGGTAATTACCACGTGTGGTTATTGCGGGGTCGGGTGCTCGTTCAAGGCCGAGGTCAGGGGCGACGAAGTCGTTCGCATGGTGCCGAACAAGAATGGCCTGCCCAACCATGGCCATTCATGCGTTAAAGGCCGCTTTGCCTGGGGTTACGCGACCCATCAGGACCGGGTACGCAAGCCGATGATTCGCAAGCGTATCACCGACCCGTGGCAGGAGGTGTCCTGGGAGGAGGCGATCAATTATGCCGCTTCCGAACTGAAGCGGGTACAGGCGAAATACGGCAACGGCTCGCTCGGCGGCATCACCTCGTCGCGGTGTACCAACGAAGAAGCTTATTTGGTGCAAAAGCTGGTGCGCGCCGGCTTCGGCAACAATAACGTCGATACATGCGCCCGGGTGTGCCATTCGCCAACCGGTTATGGACTCAAGACGGCATTGGGCACGCCCGCCGGCACACAGGATTTCGATTCAGTCTTGGCCAGCGACGTGATCATGGTCATTGGCGCGAACCCGACCGAAGGCCATCCGGTGTTTGCATCGATAATGAAGCGGCGGCTGCGCGAGGGCGCACGGCTGATAGTCGCGGACCCGCGGCGGATTGAGTTGGTCAGGATGCCGCATGTCGAAGCGGACTATTTCCTTCAGCTAAAGCCGGGCACCAACGTCGCGCTGCTCAATGCGATGTCGCAGGTGATTGTTACTGAGGGACTCGCCAACGAAACGTTCGCGCGTGAGCGATGCGAACCGCGCGAATACAAGATGTGGCGTGACTTTATCGTGCAACCGCGCAATTCGCCGGAGGCCGCCGAGCAAATGACTGGCGTTCCGGCTGAGGCGATTCGCGGCGCGGCACGGCTGTATGCGAAAGGTCCCAACTCTGCGATTTACTACGGGCTTGGCGTCACCGAGCACAGCCAGGGCAGCACTGCGGTGTTGGCGATGACCAACCTGGCGATGGTAACCGGCAATCTCGGCCGTCCGGGCGTCGGCATTAATCCACTGCGCGGGCAAAACAACGTGCAGGGCTCCAACGATATCGGTTCCTTCCCGCATGAGTTCAGCGGCTACCGTCACGTCTCGGATCCCCAGGTGCGCTCCGCTTTTGAGCGCGAATGGGGCGTCACGCTTGATGCCGAGCCGGGACTCAGAATCCCCAATATGTTCGATGCCGCGCTGGACGGCAGTTTCCAGGGACTCTACATCGAGGGCGAGGATATCGCGCAGTCCGATCCGAATTCCCAGCACGTAGCAAAAGCGCTAGAGGCGATGGAAATCGTAATCGTGCACGATATCTTCCTCAACGAAACTGCCAAGTACGCGCATGTCTTCCTACCGGGCTCGTCTTTCCTTGAAAAGAATGGAACTTTCACCAACGCCGAGCGGCGTATCTCGATGGTGCGCAAGGTGCTGCCGCCGCTAGCCGGGATGGAAGACTGGGAAGTAACGTGCGCATTATCGCGGGCGTTCGGCTTCCCGATGAATTACTCGCATCCGTCGGAAATCATGGACGAGCTGGCGCGCCTGACGCCGATCTTCGCAGGCGTGTCCTACGAGAAGCTCGATCGGCTCGGCAGCATTCAATGGCCTTGCAATGACGCGGCTCCCGAAGGCACGGCAGTGATGCACGTCGGCGAATTCGTACGCGGCAAAGGCCGCTTTATGCTGACCGAATATATCCCGACCGACGAGCGCACCACACCCCGTTATCCGCTGATTCTCACCACTGGCCGGGTACTGACGCAATACAATGTGGGTACGCAGACGCGGCGGACCAAGAACGTAACGTGGTACGCGGAGGACCGCCTGGAAATTCATCCGCACGACGCCGAGCAGCGCGGAATTCGCGACAACGATTGGGTGGAGCTGTCCAGCCGGGCCGGCTCGATCCTCCTGCGCACGGAACTCACGGAACGGCTGCAGCCGGGCGTGGTTTATACGACGTTCCACTATCCGGAGACAACCGCCAACGTGGTGACGACTGAAAACTCCGATTGGGCAACCAATTGTCCTGAGTACAAGGTCACTGCGGTCCAGGTCTTACCCACGTCGCGGCGGCCGGAGCGGAGAACGGCCGAGCATATTCTCCACGCCGCCGCCGGCCGCTAACGGCAGCCAGGAATGCTCTCGCGCTGGACGAGATCCGAGCCGGGCCATCTGATGCATCGCAAACAAATAATCCCTCCCCCGGACCAGGGGGAGGTTAGCTGGGGGTAGCCGCTGGCTTGGCGCGATGGATATTCACCATTTGGTGAAGATGGCGAACGATATTGGCGCATTCTATGAAGCCATGCCCGATCGCAGTGAGGCAGTCAGTTCGATCGCAACTCACCTTAAGAACTTCTGGGAGCCGCGGATGCGCCGTGAGATAATCGATTACGCGAAACAGGGAGTGGGGCAGGCTTCATCCTCTGGTCCCCAGCTTAAGGAAATCGCCCGCGAGGCAATATTAACCCTCCAATGAAGTCCGGGCAGAGACAGGGATGAGCGGGACGTCCCACATCATTGAGCACGAACCTGGTTTTCTTTTTATCTCAACGCCCGCTCGTCTGCCTTCCTCAGCCGCAGCAGCTCCATGAGCGAATTCGTCAAAGATCATCACGCGCTCAAATGGCGAGCAGGCACCGCCGTTCACGAAGACGAACACCTGGCGGTCGAGGAACCGCTCGAAATCCGCCTTGGTGGGCGCCGCTTCACGCTTACGATGCGCACGCCCGGCCACGATGAGGAGTTGGCGGCTGGCTTTCTGCTGGCCGAAGGTTTTATAAATTCCCGCGAAGAACTGGGTGAGATTCGCCGCCTGCGCGATTCGCAGGGCCGCCCCGATCCCAACGCGCTTGACATCATCCTCAATGTACCCTCGGCAGGCCTCCGCGAGCGGCTTCAGCGCAATTTCAACATTTCGTCAAGTTGCGGTGTTTGCGGCAAAACCAGTATTGAGGCACTCGAACGCCGCGTCGCCCCGCTCAAAAGCGGCGCACGTATTGCCGCCAGCGCATTATTCAAAATGCCGGCGCTGATGCGCGCGGCGCAAGCGGTTTTCAGCGCCACCGGCGGCCTTCACGCCGCTGCGCTGTTCGAGTTCGGCGAATCCAGCAATGAGTCCCCGACCGCGGGACAGCCGTCCAGGTCTGTCCACCGTTTCGCGGACGACGGTCCTTTTACGCCCCTCGCCCGCTCTTTTGGGGGACAGGGTCAAGGTGAGGGTTCTGGTCGCGAGCGCGACGCGAATGTGCGGCTGATCGTGCTGCGCGAGGATGTAGGGCGCCATAACGCAGTCGATAAAATCATCGGATACGCGCTGCTGCAGGACATGGTTCCTCTGCACCGGGCTGCACTAGGTGGAGCGGAGCGCAGCCGAGCTAAGGACTCTGCGACGTGCGCATTCGCAATGATGGTGAGCGGGCGGTTGAGTTTCGAACTTGTACAAAAAGCCGCGGCGGCCGGCATCGCGATTTTATGCGCTGTATCAGCGCCTTCGTCACTTGCGGTTGAGCTGGCCGAGGAAGTCGGGATGACCTTGGTTGGTTTCCTGCGCGAACCAAACTTCAACGTTTACACCGCAGAAGAAAGGATTCTTTGCTGAGCCTGAAACCGGCGGGCAGAAAGCCACGTTCTGCGTATAATGTTCTCGGCGGTATGCGCGGCTAGCAAATCTAGCTGTGCGGCTAGCTTAAAGGAGCGCTGAAAACGTTGCATCCGTTCGGAGCAATTATCATCGGTCTGATCGCGGGCTGGATTGCAGGCAAGCTGATGCGAGGCCGCGGCTACGGAATTCTCGCCGATATCGCATTGGGTCTGATCGGGGCTGTGATTGGCAACTGGATCTTTACGCGGCTCGGGATACACACCGGCGGGCGCCTGGGGTTCCTGGCGATGGCCACGGTTGGCGCCGTGCTCCTGGTCGGTGCCGCCCATCTGCTCGGCGGCGAGCGCTATCAATGAGCGATGGGCCAATTAGCGGTTGACACCTTGCATTCGCTCGGGTGCAGGGTGGCTCAGTTCTGACCGAAGATCATCGGGGAACAGAGAGCGCCCATCTGCGCCAGCGCTTCGGCTTCAGCGCCTTTGGCCCGTGCTGGCCATTGGCAGCAAACTGGCTTGGGAACTCCGTAATATTTCTTTCAAGCCACGTATCTGGCCAATACCAAAGAGCGCCGCCTAGTGGCCTGTAACGTTGACAACGATAGTGACTTGTCGTATCGAAACGAAGCCGGTCGACCCCCACCTAACCTCCCCCTGGTCAGGGGGAGGGATTTCCGGCGATACCGATTTCAATGTTACAGCCCACTAGCAATCATAAAACACGAAGGCGCGGGTCTCGATGCTTTCGCGCGGCGGCGCGTCTGGCGGACTGCTCGGGTCGTCGAAGCCGGTGTGCGCTGTCATCCGCGCCCGGCCATCGTCGGCTGAGTCGTAGCATTTGAGCAATACCGCCTCGTCGGGGCGCATCTGCGGAAAGTAATACCATTGATGGCCCGGGTTGAACCTGACTGCAAGCGTCTCACCGCGCCGATGAGGATAAATCAAATCGCTGGTGACGAAGTCGCTCCCGCTGATAGTTTGCGCGTCACAGATGGCGAATGGCGATTCCATTACTGGCCCGCGAACCGGCCGCCACACGTTGATAATCGTAAAGCGCTGGCGCAGTAGCTGCTCGGCCTCGTCCGGAAAGAAATCCCGCACACGCTGCGGCCCAGACCAGAATGTATAATCGTTATGCGCACCTTTGGCGGGCAACTTGACCATCTTTTCGGTCCTGGCCCGTGCCGCATTGCGCACGATATGATCGAACACCGTCACTCGGGGCGCGCCGGTCGCTTCTTTCAATAAGCGCTCACATTCCGGATAGTAGACGGCTTTGACCTCTTCATCATTATAGAAATCACGCACTGCGCTCACGTGATGCATCAGAACAAAACCCTGACGCTCGAGCGAGAGATTGCCTGCGATTTGCCGCGCATCGTGAACCGGCATGACCACCGGCGTGACGCGGCGATTAGTCTGTGGCACTCCGGCGGGAGGTGCATAAGTGTATGAGTAAAGCTTTTCGGTCATCTCGGCCAAGTAGTTGATAGGGGCTTCGACAACGTTAAATTGGCGATCAAGGCTCACGGCGCTCATTCCTGTATTACCTCGCAAACCAAGCAGGTTGCGGAAAAAGGAATTCCGCACCCTGCTTTCCCTCTCTGTAATCTCCCCCAGAGGGGGAGAACTAGAGGAAGGAAGCCAGTTTATCGCAGGGTGGGAAAGGGCTTTTCATGAAGAAATAGGTTTTTTCCGCACCCCGCTAGGGACCTGCTCCAGCTCGTTTGGCAACGCAACTAACGTTCCCACCGGTGGAACCGGAAAACGCTCGGTTTTGCTCGATCGCGGGTTTCTCACAATGCCGATCGTTCGCATTCTGCGGCCTGCCACCTACCGCAGATACTTACGGGTGGTCTAATCCGCACGCCAGGAGATAGCGCGCTCCTACTCGCCGCCGCTCTTCGAGAGAGGCGCCGTCACGCAGTGTTGTGGAGAGAGTGAAGCTATCGCTTAATCTGCGGGCGCGTCTCGCACGCGCCCGCCATTAAGCGTGAAGCTTACGCAGATTCCGCGACCCGCTTTGACTGGCCGTCGCGGGCACTGTTTTGCGAGCTGGTGAACGTGGTTTGAAAACCGGCGCAGTACGCGGGGATGCGGCTTTGGCGGGCTCCTGCTCTACTAAAGCCACGGCCGCTTCGCTCGCGGCAGTTTCATTTGCAATGTTGGCGGTCAAAGCCTGGGCCGCGCGGTGCATCGCCTCGAGTTTGCGCTCTTTCCATTGCTTCAATCCACGACGCATATAGTCGGGATTGATATCGAGCATGTCGCACACATTATCGAACGAGAACACCCAGTGTTTGTCTTCGAGGCTGATCCATTCATCGGCATCACGGAACAGACGCTGACCTTTGCTGGTCGGCGAGTCGATGCACTTCATGAAGCATTCAATGGCGTCCTCGAGCACGCTCAAAATCAGACGTTTTTCGCCTTCGAGCAGATGCTTTTTGCGCATTGCCTCGAAGTACTGGATAGGCAAAAGCGTATCGGGTTCAAACAGACCCGGCAGCCTTTCGTCCAGTGTTTCCTTTTCCTGCATTTTCCCTCCCTCGGCTATCCTCGCTTCCACCACCACACCTCCTTTAAATCCGCACGCCGCAGACTCCGTAGCCCGGCTCCGCGACGCGCCACCTAGTGTCAAAAAGATCAGACGCAGGGCGCGAACGATTATTCAGTCTCGTCCTCGCCGCTCTCCTCATTTTCCTCGTAGAGCTCATTCCAGGACATCTGGATGGCTTCGAGTTTTGCCTCATTCGAACCCGCTGGATCGTCATCAAATTCGTCCAGGTCAATCACCCATTGATGCAAATCGGTAAAGCGGACATCCAGCGGGTTAAGTCCAGGATGATTCTCGGCCAGCACCTCTGCGATGTCCTCGGGCTGATCCCACTTCAGTCCCATTACATTTCCTCCGGCTCTTCTAAATGCGTGCGCGCCTTTCTAACAGCCTGCGGAAAAAGGCCTTCCGCAGCCTGCTTTCCCTCTCTGTAATCTCCCCCCCAGAGGGGGGAGAACTAAAGGAAGGAAGCCAGCTTTATCGCAGGGTGCGGAAAGACTCTTCATAAGCAAATATGTTTTTCCGCACCCTGCTGAATGCGCACGTCGCAGAATTCTTCTGTAATACGCACCTCGCAGACTTGTTTTGCTCGGCTCCACTTCGTTCGCCTGGCGCCCTTCGACTTCGCTCAGTGCCTCGGCCGGCTACGCCCGGCCTCAGCCCAGTGGCCGCGCTGCGTTCCGCCTAATATTAATCTAAGGCCTATTCGTTTCAGGACAATTCCTCAATCGACTTTTTTTCGAGCGCGTGGCGGATAGCGTGATTCATAATTCGTTCGGCAAACGGAGTGGTGATTTCGTTAAGCTGTTCAACCAGCCGCGCTATCAACTCGCGGTCCTCACCCGACTGGACGGATTCCAGTTGCGCCGCGGTTGCCTTAATCTGCCGCCGTTCCTCGCCGTCTATCAGCTCCCCATAATCTTTAAGCTGCTTTGCGAGCGCTGTCAGGAGTTGAATCGCCTGATTGCGCGCGTTTATCAACAGGCGCTGTTCAATATCGGTTTCACCGAGATCAATCGATTCCTCCAGCATTCGCTCAATCTCATCTTCGGTCAGTCCGTAGGACGGTTTAACATCCACTGAATGCTCACGGCCGGTTCGCTGGTCGCGCGCCGTAACATTAAGTATTCCGTTCGCATCGATGAGGAAAGTGACCTCAATTCGCGGCAAGCCTGCCGGCTGCTGGTCAAGCGGCCCCAGCTTGAACCGCGCCAGGCTGCGGCAGTCCCTGGCCAGCTCCCGTTCGCCCTGAAGCACGTGAACATCGACGTGGGTCTGATTGTCTACCGCCGTGGTAAACCGATCGATCGTGCTGGTGGGGATCGTCGTGTTCCGATGTATCAGGCGTTCCATCACGCCGCCCATGGTCTCGATACCGAGCGAGAGTGGGACGACGTCGAGCAGCAGCATGTCGCCCTGCGTCCCCATCAGGACACCCGCCTGCACCGCCGCCCCCAAGGCCACGACCTGGTCCGGATCGAGTGAGCACAGTGGTTCACGGCCAAACAATTCGCCGATCCGGCGCCGCACCAGCGGCGTCCGCGTCGACCCGCCTACCAACACCACCTCATCGATCTCAGCGGGCTGCAAATGCGCATCGGCTAAGGCGCGCCTGCAACACTCCACCGTCCGTTTGATCATCGGCTCGGCGAGCCGCTCAAACTCGGCACGAGTCAAGGTCTTTGCTATCTGACGTTCCGCTAGTTCGAGCCGTATCTCGGTAACATCAGCATCGCTCAGCCGTCTCTTGGCGTCCTCAGCCGCGCGGCGCGCAGTGTTCCAAACGTGCTGGTCGGTTCGTAATTCCCGCGGGGTCTCGTTGAGCAGCCAATCGATGACGGCGCGGTCGATATCATCACCGCCAAGATGCGTATCGCCGTTGGTCGCAAGCACTTCAAAGACTCCGCCCTTGATATTGAGGAGCGAGATATCAAAAGTGCCGCCGCCAAGATCATATACGGCAACCTTGCCTTCGGCGTTACGCTGCAGTCCGTAAGCGAGTGATGCGGCGGTCGGCTCGTTGACCAGGCGTACGACTTCGAGCCCCGCCAGACGCCCGGCATCCTTGGTCGCCTGGCGCTGTCCGTCATTGAAATAGGCCGGCACGGTGATCACTACACGCTCGACCTTTTCGCCCGTCGCCGTCTCGGCGCGCTGCCTTAGCGATCGCAGGATTTCGGCTGCAATCTGCGGCGGTGTAAACGTCCGACTGCCGACGTTGAAGCGCACCACCTGCCCTTTCAGGTCGGCAAACGCATAACGATCGCGGTCTTCTGCCGCGAGGTCGCCACCGCCCAGACCCATGTATCGCTTTACCGAGCGGATCACTAGGCCAGCGTGTCCGCCAGCAAGCCCGGCGGCCGACACGCCTCCGCCCCGCGCGCGGCTGAAATGGGGTTCCAAGTCAATCGCGCGGTCACCCACATAAACCGCGCCGTCGGCGGTGAGCGCCACGACCGAGGGCAGCAGGGGATTGCCGGTCGAAGGTTCGGGGATAACGCGCGGCCGAGCGCCTTCGATGATCGCGATCAGGCTGTTCGTGGTACCGAGGTCAATGCCGAAAATCGGGGTCATCAGTACTCACTTAGGCAGCCGAATTTATTCGGCCTCCGCCGTGTTCAGCTCGCGGTCGACGTCACGGAGAAGAGTTCTCAGATAGGCGATTTTCGATAAGATGCCTTTCAATTCGGCAAAAAGCCGGTCCGGCTCCGGGCCGCCGCCCGCATCGAACCGGGCGAAGTTCTCAATCAACTCTGCGTAAAGTTCGTCCATCAGGCCCTGCAGGCTCGCCCGCTTGGCGCTCAACTCGATTATGCATTCACGTGCGCCATTCTCTTCTTGCTCACGGGCCCTGCGTAATTCGCTCAATTGCTCCTGCACCTCGAACACCAATTCAGCGAGGTCAGGCGGTACCTGCTTGTTATTCTCGGCGAGCTTATGACCATGGAGCTCAAGCCAGTACAGTCCTCGGCTGACCGGGTCGCGCAAGGTTCTGTATGCACGAGTAACGAGCGCCGTCGCTCGCAGGCTCGCGTCACGCAATTCCAAGGAAGCCGACGCGAAGCGGTCGGGATGAATACGGCGGCCGAGGTCGTGATACGCGCTTTCGAGTCCGGCAATATTGATTTGGAGAAGCCGCGGCAGTCCCAGTGCCGCGAAGAGGTCGAGGTCAGCGGCGAGCGGAGCTCCGCATTGAGAACATATTAGGCGCGGCTCCTGCCGCCGCGCGCATGCCGGGCATTGAAGCATGATGGGAACGTGCGTCGCGCACCGCTTCGGTCATACGGTAAACGATTCTCCGCATCCGCAACTGCGCTTGACGTTTGGATTAACCAACCGGAAGCCTGAGGCCATCAGTTCTTCGGCGTAATCGAGTTCGGAACCGCTGAGATAAAGAAAACTCTTCTTGTCCACGATCAATCGGGCTCCGCCGCGCTCGAAAACCTTGTCGCGTTCCTTGGCGGAGTCGATCTCCATCCGGTATTGCAGGCCGGAGCAGCCACCACCAACTACTTTGACCCGCAGTCCAGCGTCCGGCTTTTCGCCGACCAACTGCCTGATCTTGCTGATCGCGTTGTCAGAAAGCGTAACCGCCACGGCCGTATCAGGCCTCCTCGGCCTTCTTTTCGATTGCCGGCGCCGCCTCGTCGTGGTGTTTGCGCCAATCGGCGATTGCCGCCTTAATCGCATCTTCCGCCAACACCGAGCAATGAATCTTGACCGGCGGCAGATTCAGCTCCTTCACGATCGAGATGTTCTTGATCGCGATCGCCTCTTCGATGCGCTTTCCTTTGACCAGCTCGGTCACATAGCTTGAGCTTGCGATCGCGCTGCCACATCCAAAGGTCTTAAAACGCGCATCTTCGATCACTCCGTTTTCAGGATTGATCTTGAGCTGCAGCTTCATAACGTCGCCACACTCAGGCGCCCCCACAACCCCGGTACCAACGTTCGCTTCGCCCTTGGCGAAACTGCCGACATTGCGCGGATTCGTATAATGTTCGATAACTTTGCTCGAATAGGCCATTTCCGTGCGGCTCCCTAGGACAGGCGTTCAGCCTGTCATCATCATCGCCTGCGCCACTATTCCGATTTCCAGTTAACCGACTTGAGATCGATGCCTTCCCTGGCCATCTCGTACAGCGGCGACATTTCGCGCAGCCGCTTCACCTCAGAAGAAACCCGGTCGGTAACGAAATCGACCTCCTCTTCGGTATTGAAGCGCCCAAGCCCAAAGCGGATCGAGCTGTGCGCCAGCTCCTCATCCGTGCCTAGCGCCCTGATTACGTAAGACGGTTCCAAAGTTGCCGAGGTGCAGGCGGAGCCCGAACTCACCGCCACGTCACTAATGCCCATCAGCAACGACTCGCCTTCAACATACGCGAAGCTCAGGTTGAGGTTTCCGGGCAAGCGCTCAGTCGGGTGGCCGTTGAGGAATACCTCGTCGAGCCGCTCGAAGATGCCAGCCTGAAGCTTACTGCGCAATTCCGTCAGCCGGCGCCCCTCATCAGACATCTCAGCCTTCGCCAGCTCGCATGCTTTGCCGAGGCCAACGATGCCGGTCACGTTGAGGGTGCCCGAACGCATCCCGCGCTCATGTCCTCCGCCGTCGATCTGGGCGGTTATCCGCACTCGCGGGCCTTTGGAGCGCACGTAAATGGCGCCGACGCCTTTCGGCCCATAAATCTTATGCGCGCTCAGCGAGAGCAGATCGATCCCGTCGCGCTCGACGTCGACCGGGATCTTGCCTACCGCCTGAACTGCATCACAATGGAAAACCACGCCCTTTTCTTTGGCAAGCCGGCCGATTTCGCTAATCGGATGAATCGTGCCGATCTCATTGTTCGCATACATGATGGTGATCAGCACGGTCTTGTCCGTAATCGCCTTGCGCACGTCGCCGGGATTAACCATCCCGTAGCGGTCCACCGGCAGATAGGTCACGGTTGCTTTGCCCGCGCGCTCCAACGCACGGCAACTGTCAAGCACGGCTTTGTGTTCGGTCACACAGGTGATGACGTGATTGCCCTTGTCCTTGTAAAACTCGACAGTGCCCTTAATTGCCAGGTTATCCGATTCAGTCGCCCCGCTAGTGAAGATTATCTCCTTGGGCTTGGCGTTTATCAGCGCGGCAATCTGGTTACGCGCCTTATCAACCGCCTCTTCAGCTTCCCATCCGAAGCTATGATTGCGGCTGGCGGCATTGCCGAACTTTTCGACGAAATATGGCAACATCGCCTCGAGCACCCGCCGGTCGGTGGGCGTGGTGGCGTGATTATCCATGTAGATGGGTAGCTTAACCATCGTTTCCTCTCGCTAATCGGGCCACTATTCGAGATAACTGGATTTGCGAACCCTTCTTTTCACCCCATCGAGTGGGGTGGCCCAGCACCCAAGGAATTAGTGGACCATGCAGGTATAGTATTAGACATATTCAGCGGTGTCAAACCTAGGCTGTCCGCTCAGACAATTCTCGACCAAACCGGTCTACTATAGAGATTTCCCTTTTATTGTCAAGCGATTCTCCTCTCATCAGCTCGCTAACCTGCTCGACCCAGGCTCAGCTCCGTTGGCCGGATCGGATAGTGGAATACGGACCTTTATGAAGGTGCCCTGGTCAGGCTCGGCGCGGATGGTGAATTCTCCTCCGAGCAGAACAGCCCTTTCCTGCATCCCCATGACCCCGAGTGATTCGTGGGATGAAAGGCGCTCTTCGTCAGCACCGACACCGTTATCGTGAACTTCCAAGGTCAAGCGGCCATTCTCTATGGCCAACCGCACATCTATCTGCGTGGCGTTTGAATGCCTGGCGACATTGGTCAACGCTTCCTGCAAGATGCGGAAAACGGCGGTGGCGCGCACCGGATCGATTCTCAAAGGATCCGGCGGCAGGTTCAGCTGGCACTTCGTCCCGGTGCGCGCCTCGAACTCTTCGGCCGCCCATTCGACGGCGGCCACTAAACCCAGACCGTCCAGTATCGCCGGCCTCAGTTCCGTGGCGATTCTGCGCACCGACACAATCGCCTGGTCTATCAGTCCGACGATAGCCTGCACGCGCTTCGTAGACCGATATTCTTCCGGCAAATCCAAAACCAAGGAGCTTAACGCGATCTTGATCGCGGTTAGGGCTTGACCCAGGTCATCATGGATCTCGCGTGCTATTCGCCCTCTCTCCTCTTCCCGTACAGTTTGCAGGCGGGTGCCAAGCGCGCGGAGTTGCTCGAACGACTGCTGCAGCCGATCGACCATCGAGGTCAACACAGCGATGACGAGCACCATAGGAGGTACGATCACCATTCCGGGAACGGCGAGAGCTGTTACGCTCACCGCATGAGAGAGATCTGCGGCTCTCTCGGAGGGCGTGAAACTGGACGCAGCCATTGCGGTGTAGTGCATGCCGGCGATCGCGAGGCCCATCAGGACGGCGCCACCAATTCTCCGTAATCTGGGCCCGTCCGGCTGGTCTCGAAAAAAGAATATCAGCGACAGAGCCAGCAGTGAGCCCGCCACTGCCACCAGCACGGAAAGCGCGACCAATGGGGGCGAATAGTGACATTCCGCAGGCAGTCGCATCGAAGCCATGCCCGTGTAATGCAGGGCCACGATGCCGCTGCCCATGAACGCTCCGCCGGCGAACGCCCGCGCCAAACCCATTTGCGGACCGCTGACGACCAACAACGCCACAACATAGGCGAAAATGGCAGGCACGAGGGATGCCAGCGCGGTGGGCCAATCATACTGAACGGGAACTGGCAAGCGAAAGGCCAGCATGCCGACATAGTGCATCGACCAGGTGCCAATTCCGGTCGCCGTAGCTCCCCCGAACAGCCAATAAAGGCGTGCCTGTCCCGAGGCGGCAGTCAATCGCCCGGCGAGGTTAAACGCGGCGTAAGAACCCGCCACTGCGATCAGCACTGACGATGCAATCAGAATGTAGTCGTAGTGGCCAGCCAGGACCACGTCCGAAGGGTTCATTGTCGAAACCCGGCCCAAGCCTCACTGCTGCAATAGCTTCTTGAATAGCACTGAACCTGGTCTCATCGTTAACCGGCGAGTGTCTCGCTGCCGGCAAGCCGCGAGCGGCTCTCGCTCCACCACGCCGCAGCGCTGCGGGCGGTCAGCCCACGTTCAGGAGCTGTCGTCCTCGGGCCAGGTGGCCCAGGCGGCATCGCCCGCTTCGGGCCAGAGGCGACCCGGACGAGCGTCATGCAGCAGCTTCTGAGCAATATTTCTGCACCAGCAAGCTGCGGAAAAAACTATTTCTCGATGAAAACTCCTTTCGCGCCCTGCGATAAAACTGGCTTGCCTCCTCTAGCAGGCTGCGGAAAAAGGCGTTCCGCACCCTGCTTTCCCTCTCTGTAATCTCCCCCAAAGGGGGAGAACTAAAGGAACGAAGCCAGTTTTTATCGCAGGCTGCGGAAAGACTTGTCATAGAGAAATAGGTTTTTCCGCACCCTGCTAGTACCTCGTTGCTAATTTCGTGCAACAGGGTTTTGAGTGCTCGACTCGGCCTCCTCGGGCCGTTCGCAACTGGCGTGTTTGGTCCCTCCCCCTGACCACGGGGGAGGGTGGGGGTAGCCGGACGTTCGTTCTCAATCCGTTGACAAAATGGCCATCTCAGAAAATTCTCGCGGGGCCACGATGCACGGCCATCGACAGACTACCCCACCTAACCTCAAAGCGAGAATAATTTAGGCGGCAAGGCGGTCAAGGACTTGATCGTAAAGGACTTGGGTGGCGGGGTTGTGGGAAAAGCGCAGGACAGCGC
>WNFC01001450.1_pt1 | contig 25210 bp, 19 predicted proteins | sample 5400541 | NCBI WGS metagenome assembly WNFC01 (sample SAMN13153342, study PRJNA577476) | soil metagenome | isolation source: 120 cm saprolite under Douglas fir tree site 2 hole 2 replicate 1 | place: USA:California | collected 2015-04-18 | reverse complement strand
GCAGTGACCCGCGATGCCAAACGACGGGGCTTGGGCTGGTTGGCAGGGCAAGCGGACATTGGGTGGAGTAATCGCGTTGGATGGTACGAAGGCTTTCATGTGCTGCTGAGTGTCACTCCGATGGGAGTCATTACTGGCTTTGGCTTTGGACCGGCCAGCACGCATGATCAGCACTTGGCCGCGACCTTGTTTGCGGCTCGCCAGCATTGCTCGCCACACTTGCCCAGTGCCGGCTTGCCTGCTCACGGCTCGTATATAGCTGACAAGGGCTTTGCCGGAGAGCGACCTCGACAACGCTGGCAAGCACAGCGACAAGTCGATCTGGTCACGCCTCCCCATCAACGCAGCAAACGCATCCGTTGGCCCAAAGCGTTGCGTCGCTGGTTGGCCCATCTGCGGCAAATCATCGAAACCGTCAACGACAAACTCTTGAATACCTTTCGTTTGGCTCGTGAGCGTCCTCACGACCTGACTGGTTTTCAAGCTCGTTTGGCTGCCAAAGTGAGTTTGCACAATTTTTGTATCTGGTTCAATCTGCATCTGAGCCGGGCTCCTTTAGCCTTTGCTGACTTGCTCGATTGGTAAATCCATCCTGGTAATTCACACCAAGCGTTTAAGGAAGCCATTGGCGACTCATGGACCTGTGCTGAAGTATTCGTTTTTGAGACAATTTATCCAAGCTCCAATGTGAGAGCATGGACGAGAAAATGCCGGGATGAACGAAAGGGATACCTATGGAAACGCTCATGGCAGCGCGACGAACAATAGTCGAGCAACTTTCGCTCTTTCTGCAACTCAGGAGACGGGAATGGACAGAGCTTCAGACCTTCCTCGATGAGTGCCATCTGACTCGTCCTGCGTTCTCCCTGTTACGCGCATTGGAAGGGGAAACCGTCAGAGGGCAGACACTGACTTTGCAGCAAATGCAGGAAGACCTCTTCAATCCGTATGCGACTCGATTTACAATTTTTGATCATCTCCCTCTTCTTGTCGAGCAAGGCTATCTTCAACAACAGGGTGAAGGATATTTTGTCACAGATACAGGACGCATCCTCAGCAATCGGATCGAGATGGCTGCTCGTGCCTACATAGCTTCCCTTGAGGTCTCCCCATCACTATCTCTACCAGCGTTAGCCATAGCTCTCGTGGAGCGGGTACACTGCGCCTGGCAATCTCAAGAACCGTTGATTAAAGCTCATCAAGCACGAACCCAACGACGTTTACCAGTCGAAAAGGCACCTGCACTCGTTCAGATAGAGTGGGCCATTTTGGGCTTGTGGGAGGCGCGGGATGATGCACACATGGCTGCATGGCGAGCCTACCGATTCTCTGGGCCAGTCTTTGATATCTTGAGCCGAATTTGGAGCAAAGAAGCACAAACACTCCCCAGTTTGATTTCCACCCTTGGAGAATCACAACAGTCTGCTGATATCCAGCAGGGAATTCGAGAACTCACCAGATCGGGAGATATTATCCTTGCCGACGATCACTTTGAACTCACCCGGCAAGGGCAAAAGATACGAGATGAGATCGAGAGAGAAACTGACCGCATATTCTTCGCTTCATGGGGCCAGATGGCTGATGATGAAGTTATTTGGCTTAGCGAGCAGCTAAGCAATGTATGTTCTTATTTCAGAGAACTCACTTGAGAGCGAAAGCTGGGCTTGAATGCCTTCTGTCTATCTCCGACTGGCGGATGATTCTTAAAATCTGCCCGAAATGTAAGCGAACAGTAAGTATGTGAGATCAGAATAGCTTTACTACCATGTCTGGCGAGCAGCGCACGTGCTAGCCGTATCCTGCCGGCCAATCTCAGTCGTCGCCCGAGACGGCTCTTGCTCCAGCGTCGCGCAGCGCGTGTCAGTACGAAACGCCCGAAGAGATAAGATGCACTTAGCCCGTACTCAAACAAATGGTTCACCTTGCTTGCTCTCAGTTCTATCTCAGTTTCTTCACAGGTCTAATTCATCTTCACAAGGTATGCTTCTCGTCGGAGTGGTCATGAGCATCTCGATCCCTTTCATTCGCGCTGCGTGCGAGGTCATCAGAGGCGACGGATGGAGGTATTGCTGTGTTTTTCAAGTACACGTTCCTACTCTCCTAAGGAAGCAAGTCACAGAAAAGAGCATCTTCAAGACCGTTTTCGTTTCAAGTAGGAATATGACAACAATGCGTAAATTTTGGACCATTGCGCTGCTTCTCCATCGTTTGTATGAAAAATGCTATGCTATCATCAGAAGAGTTTCATTTAGCAAACCACTTGGTTCTGTTTCTTCTTTGGCAAGGTGCCATCATGCCTGGTGGATCAAACTGCCGATAAAGGTGATCTCACGTGTTCCGTTTAGCTTCCTTCATGTCATGAATGGACTAGACCATCTTGTAGCACCCAGGTAGTAGAGATTGGAGACCCAAAGACCATGAATCGCTGGCTGTATCTGCTCTTACTCGCGGTCCCGGTGGCCGTCCTCGCCGAGGCACTGCATGCACCACCCCTTGCCTCGTTTGTGCTCGCGTCGCTGGGACTCGTCCCGCTTGCCGGATTGATCGGCTTATCTACCGAGGTCCTGGCGGAGCGCTTCGGGCATCGCATCGGCGGTCTGCTGAACGCGACCTTCGGCAACGCGGCGGAGATCATCATTGGCCTGACTGCGCTAGCGGCGGGCCTGCCCGAGGTGGTACGGGCGTCGCTCGCCGGCTCCATCATTGGGAATGTCCTGCTCGTGCTGGGCTCGGCCATGCTGGTGGGAGGGTGGCGCTACCGGCGGCAGCAGTTTGATCCCCGTGCGGCGGGCCAGTATTCGGCCATGCTCGCTCTTGTGGTGATCGGCATGGCCATCCCCTCACTGTTGGCGACGGTCGGCGAGAGCACGCGCCCGGGAGCCGCCGTGGTGCGCGGCAACGAGCTGCACCAGCTCAGCATCGGGATCGCGCTCATCCTGCTGGTCTGTTACGCGGCGTACATCGCCTACTCGGTCTTCGGCGTGCGAGCGTCCCACATGGACAAGCTTCCCATCTCGGCACCCGCTGTGGGGAACGACGTGGGTGTGAACCAAGGCTCTGCCCACGCATCGACGCTTCCGGTGGAAAGCACTCCCGTGGCTCGAGCGGCGACCGTCCGACCGCTCGCGACACTTGCCGCCTGGTGGAGGACCACGCTCTGGCTTCCAATTGCCGTCCTGGCAGGTGTCACGGCAGTCACCGCTGTGGTGAGCGAGGTGCTGGTGAGCACCATCGAGCCAGTGGCACACCAGATCGGGCTGAGTCCTTTCTTTGTTGGCCTCATCATCCTGCCCATCGTGGGCAACGCTGCTGAGCACTTCTCTGCCATCACCTCAGCTGCTCGCAATCACATGGAAATCTCGATGGCCATTACCGCTGGCTCGTCGATCCAGATTGCGCTGCTCGCCGCACCCATCCTTGTGCTCGCGGGTCCTCTCATTGGCGTGCCGCTCGACCTCAACTTCTCTCTGCTCGAAGTGGCGCTGTTCGGCCTGGTGGCTGGCCTCTACGCGCTCATCAGCCTGGATGGGGAATCCACGTGGCTCGAAGGGCTGCTGCTCTGTGCCTTCTACCTGATCCTTGCGGTTGGCACCTTCTTTACTCCAGCCTAGGAGTACATTCGATCCCAAATACCTAGCAGACAGTGATTGAGGCGGAACGGAGCAAGGTGAACCAACTCGCTGCGTGAAGTACTGCCAGCACAGGGAAGGCGTACGCTCAGTTGTACAGATGGCAGTTCACTCAGCTATGATGCGCTGCTGCTCGCTACTGGCGGCACACCGCGCACGCTCGATGTCCCTGATGCCGAACTGGAGAACATCTTTCCCCTTTTTCAAAGAACGGATGTGCAGAGTAGCCATTACAGGACATAATCGCATGCAGGAATCGCTGTTATCGTAAATGCGACCCATGATTCTCAGCTCTGCCTCAGACGTTCCACAGAATTGTCTCACATCAAAATGCTACGCTCGTATTGGAGGGATGCGGTGAGTCTAACTATACACTGGCTTCTTCCTTCCATCCTCAGTCACATATTCGTAGGCGGAGATAATCAATGGCTAGAAGAATAGTGAAAGTGTACTGTGGAGGCGCGTTACAATGCTTCATCTTGATATGAATAACAAAACAAACAGACAATATCATTCTACTCAGAGACCAATTCTGTTAAGGAAGGAGGAGGCGGATGCAGCATGAACTTCCGATCCTGATCAATATTACTGTGGCGCTCCTGGCAGCCTTTGTGGGTGGGTTTCTTGCTCGCCGCCTGAAGTTGCCATCGATGGTGGGGTATATGCTGGCTGGGGTCGCTATTGGCCCTTTCACGCCTGGCTTCATCGGTGATCTTTCCACGATCCAGCAGCTCGCCGAACTCGGTGTGATTTTTCTCTTATTTGATGTCGGGCTGCATTTCTCGCTACGTGACCTGTGGGCAGTCTGTGATACCGTCATTCCTGGAGCGCTCATCCAGATGGTGGTGATCACCGGGCTTGGCCTGCTGCTGGCTCACCTGTGGGGATGGTCGCTCGCTGCTGGCATCCTCCTCGGAGTAGCTCTGACCATTGCCAGTACCGTGGTCATGATCCGCAATTTGATGGATCAGGGGCTGCTCAATACTTCGCACGGACAGGTTGCTGTCGGCTGGCTGGTGCTGGAAGATTTGATCGCGGTCCTCATTCTCGTGCTGCTCCCCGCGCTCTCCACGAACACACACGAGCCACTCTGGCAAACGGCAGGGCTGGCCCTGTTGAAAACCGGGGCGTTTGCCGTGCTGATGTTAGTTGCCGGAACGCGGATTATTCCCTGGTTCCTGCTGCGCATGGCGCACTTGCGTTCTCGGGAACTCTTCATTGTCGCGATTGTTGTGATTACTGTAGGGACAGCGATTGGCGCCTCGTCTCTCTTTGGTGTTTCCCTGGCGCTCGGCGCCTTTCTGGCAGGGGTAGTGGTGAGCGAATCGGCACTCAGCCACCAAGTAGGGGCCGAGATGGTCCCATTCCAGGAAACATTTGCTGTCCTGTTCTTCGTGTCAGTCGGGATGCTGGTCAATCCCTTGTATTTGCTCTCCCATGCCGCAGAGGTGCTCTTGCTCATCGTGGTCATCGTCCTGGGCAAATTTGTACTGACTATCCTGCAAGGGGCGCTCTTTCCTCGACCGGCACGCACAGTACTGATCCTGGCCGCCGGGCGCAGTCAGATTGGGGAATTCTCCTTCATACTTGGCACAGCTGGTATCGCATTGGGAGTGTTCAAGGAGGAGCAGTATGCGCTGCTGCTGGCAGGCGCGCTGCTCTCCATCACGCTCAACCCGTTCCTGTTCCGAGCACTCCCCTGGATCGAAGCATACTTGCGGAAAGTTCCCGCCTTCTGGTCGCTCCTGGACCGACATGGTCCTGTTCAGGCCTCAATAGCGGAGTCATTGCGAGATCATGTCGTGGTCATCGGCTGCGGACGAGTAGGACAGCATTTGGTGCATGTGCTGGGCCATCTCGGTATCCCGCACCTGGTGGTCGAACAAGATATTGGGCGAGTCACGGAACTGGAACGTCAAGGAGTTCCTACGCTCTATGGAGACGCTGCCAATTCGGACATCCTTTCACGGGTCCACCTGAAGCAGGCTCGTGCGGTGGTCGTGACGCTGCCGGATGAAGCTACGGCCTCCATTGTGGTGGCAACAGCCCATGTAGAGGCCCCACACGTCCCCATCATTGTGCGCGCTGCTACCCAGGAGGGCCTACACCGGCTCTTTGCGTTAGGCGCTCAGCATGTCATCTATCCTGAACTGGAAGGCGGACTGGAGATCATGCGGGAGACGTTGACGCGCCTGGGCTACCCCGAAAGCGACATACAGGGGTACACGGATGCCGTCCGGGGCAGTCACTACGATCTATCCATCTCCACAGATGCCGAGCAACGTGCCCTGGAGCAGTTGCTGGCTGAAGAAAGGCATGACGAATCGATCACCTCTCACTAATCTCGAAGACGGATGTGTTGCAGCCCGACTTTCGAACTATGGGGGCCTGGTCAGGCATTCTCAGTTCCATCTCAGCTACTCCACAGTGCCAACTCATACAAATGCGCTATGCTCCTCTTGATTCGGAAATAATCATCCAATAGCACGACAATACGGGAGAAGGTGAGCATGAGTGACACTCTAGAACAAGTGGAACGAACACAATCGCTAGCGATACAGACATCTTTTTTGAAAGAAGTACCGCAAATTCCAGCTATGGCCCCAAGAACTGGTGGAATGCCAAAGGTGGTAATTAAAGGGGATATTCGGTTGCGAGTAACCGAATCGTATGCTGCACTTAGACCAATTAAGGGCCACTACCGAATCGAAACGGAAAGTATGCAGGAACCTTTGCATGTGATCTGGATAATCGAAGGAAATGTGCTCAACCACACAGTGCATGCCATCGATGTTGCATTTGACGTGAGAGGAACACCGGCAGGAGAAACACTCACGCGGGTGTTAACCGCGCAGGTGACAGAGAGAAACGGGCAAGGATGCATCGTTCACAGTAGTGTCTTCGTCCAAATTTTCGTGGTGAGAGATGATCTCCCTATAAGAGATCCGGCTCTCAACAACACCTCACTATAGAACTGCGCTCCTGGCTCTGCGCCGCGAATCGCGGCGTTCTTGCCGAATACGTTGCCTCATGCACTGCCCGTAACTCAAGAGTTAGCATGCTGTATTCCCCGATCTATCCTGCTCACGTAAAGAGAACCTGGCCTCCTTTAGCCTATTTAAGCGCCGGGTACCAGGTTCTCTTCTCACTCGACAATATGGCACTGCGATGCTATTCAATTTGTAGCTCACCAAGCTCGACATTGACCGTTAGTTGCTGGTTCCCACGATGGACCTGCACTGGTACGACATCGCCTGGTTCCTTGCTTAGCAGCACATCGCCCAGTGAGGCAACATCGTTCACCTCATGCTTGTCAACCTGCACAATCACATCGTCGGACTTGAGCCCTGCCCGGTCAGCGGGTCCATTTGCTATCACATCGACAATGAGCGCTCTATGGTCGATGGGCAGGTTTTCTCGTTCTGCCAGGGCCCGGTCAACAGTGGTGACCCTCACTCCCATAGCTGCTCGCCCCGAATGAGTGACTTTGCCCGTCTCAATAAGCTGCGGCGCAAAAAACTTCACACGGTTCGAGGGGATCGCAAAGCCTACGCCATTCGCAGGTGTCTTGAATTGCGGATCAATGGCCGTGGCTGTCGGGATGCCGATCACATTCCCTTGCAAATCGACCAGTGCTCCACCCCTATTTCCTGGGTTGATGGCGGCATCGGTCTGAATGGCATTGGGAATCGTCCCTACCGTGCTGTACTGGCTACTTAGCATATCCATTCCAAAAAACGAATATACGAAGTAGCCAAGACAACCCTCATAGGTCGTGATGTGCTCGCAATGGGCATTTTTGTTTACAATGGTTATACAGGAGCTTATACCATTGCAATATAATCTTCTGCCCTGTCGCCTAAAATCCCTTGTACAACGTGAAGCCCTTTCTCATCTAGCCTCACCTTATCCTTGACGAGTTATTGTTTCTTGTTTTACCCTAATAGTAGGAAGTGAAAAAGACAAGCGTGAGAAAACAGAAAATGAAGAATATCCTTCGCAGCACAAAACTGCAGCTGGTTTTTCTGATGGTCATTTCTTTGTTTGTGGCTTTCATTTTGGTGATAGGCAACCAGTGGCAGGAAATAAGACAGAGAGCAGCAACGCCTCCAAGAGATTATACCCAGTATGTAAATATGGTTCAGGGCCCCGGAGCGCCAAATAATAGTGATCGTCAAGTGTTCATGAGGTATCCGTTAGGACGTGTAGGTTTATGGTCGCGTGACACGGGAGAAATAGCAGACAGTGTGACACGCGGTGTCAGGCTATACCCATCTGTAGACCAGATAGTAAATAAAGATAATACCGATTGGAGAAATACAATTACGGCTAATCCTTCTCAAACCGATATTACATACAGAAGCGATGTAGCGGCAAAAGGTTCGACCGTATCTTTGACTGTCACCCCGAATGTCTCCATATACCGTTACCATTTCAAGAGTGTTTCCTCATACGCTACTATAGCGATCAAATTGCAAGCAACACATTATAGTTCATCTTGGCCAAATAATATGATTGCTATTGTAGACAATCAAACCATACAGGCTACTCTGGGAAATAGTAACCGTACAATCTATTATTACATCAAGTTCAATATGCCTGCTGCAGGAAGAGGTACATTCACCGGATCTGCCGTAACAGACAGATCAAGTTCCGGCACGGGTGATAACATTGGAGGTTATCTCAAATTTAATCCTTCCACTACGGATGTTACGGTAGCGGTAGCCTTATCTCATTCAAGCATGGCCCAGGCGCAGCAGTTTTTCACTAATCAATTTTCGGATTTCAACTTTGCTGCCGCATCACAACGGTTAAAGGACGCATGGAATGCCAAACTGGGCAAGATCGATGTACAAAACGCTGATCAGCGCACAAAACAAATGCTCTACACAGGATTATATTCGGTTTATGCGAATATAATAAATGCGACGGATGGTTCCCCTTATGCTTCGTATGCTGCTGCCTATGGCAGTCCTGTTTTGACAATAGGTTCAAGTCCTGGTTGGGAATATGTTGGAGGGGGTTATTTCCGCTGCGAGTTTGATAATGGGCGTACTACCAATGAACTACTGACACTTCTTGATCCCAGTTTAATGAAAGATATCTTACATACCTACCAGGCTCAATACGACCTTAATGGAGTGATGTTAGGTAATTGGGATCCATACTGTCCCGGATGTTGGAATGATCAACAGTGGGGATTCTTTGGCGGAATGTTCCTTCGCGCTTACTTACAGGGTGTGATAGGGGTAGATTATAATAAAGCTAAAAATTCTATAGCAAATACTTTTGGAAGTACTAATAATTTTATGTATAAGTCCCAATATTTAACGAAGGGTTATATACCCGCTGATGGTGGTACCAGTAATTTTATGTCACGTGGATTGGAATTTTCTACTGATGTACAAGGATTGGCTCTGCTGGCTAAAGTTTTGGGAGATAGCTCAACCTATAACCAGTATATAGGCCGCGGGCAGAATTATAAAAATACCTGGGATGCGGCTCACATGGTATTCCGTGCCAAAAACTCCGATGGTTCATGGGCTGCGATGAACACGGGGTTCTTTGAGGGAACCGATAAAAGATATGCATTTGATATCATGCATGATCCTCTTGGTTTGACCACTCTTTATGGAGATAGCACTATGACCTCGCAAATAAATACACTTTTAACACCTAATAAGGATTATAATGACTATGAAAACTTAGACCAAATTTTACCAATTTATAGTAACAGTCCGTGGACTGCTCAGGATATAACCCGTAACAGGTATGTTCCACAATTCAATTCCCTTAATATGTGGGAAGGTTGGTGGACAGGATCAGATGTTTACTATACGGATAATGCTGCAAATATCGTATTAGCCATATTAGGGTTATTCCCGATGCCAGCGCCGGGTGCGCAGTGGGTAATTACCAGCCCATCCGTTACCACCGCAGTCATCCATGGTACAAAAGATATCACAATTCAGGCGAACAATAACTCAACCGCTAATGCCTATATCTCTTCCATTCAGGTGAACGGCGCTACATACCCGAGCTATTTTATCTCAGGCAAGAGCCTGGTAGCGGGAAATACAACAATCACCTTGGGAATAACCAGTACACGCTCACGTATCGGCAATATGTATGTAACTGGAACAGACGGAGAAGCCTTGACAGCCAGTACAGATAACCATACATATCTTCAATTCCAGAATGATCCGATAGCGCTCACATCCAGAGCCAAGATCTATGCGACAAAACAACCTACCACATTGTCTGTCAATGGTTCACCGCTTACTAACTGGACATATGACTCTTCAACAAGTACGCTTACTATCAAAGGTATACCAGCCGGAAATGTTCTCATAAGCTTTGGCGGTCCAGCAACTTTCACCCCGGGCTCATCGGGAATTGAGCACTTGAAACCCAAGGGCCTGGCTGGAACCCCGTTGCAAGAGGAATATGCCAGGATAGCGCCGAAGCCGGAAGATTGGCCCACACTTGTCGCCAAAGTGAAGCAACTGAAGATGAAGCGCGTCTGCTGGCGTGTGAACCGCTGCCTCCAATTGCAGAGCAATCGGGCAGAACATTGATCGATTATGGGGCGACTGTTAAGTCGCCCATTCAATGCCCCAGGGCGACTGAACTGCACCCTTGATCACAGTACGCGTAGCTCCGCTGCCAGGGTCGAGCAGGGTAATGCCAATCGTGGGATCAACTCCGTAAAGCCTCTGCCCATCAGAGCTTTCGGCCAGGCCGGTGAAGCTCTGCTCTTTCAGATACTGTGCCTGCACCTTGAGCGTATCGGCATTGATCACCCAGATGCCTTGCAGTCCTGCGACGTAAAGCAGCTTCTGATTCCGTGAGAGCACTGCTCCATTGTGTAGCTCACGCGCCTGATCAGCGGCACTCACCGTATTATTGCCCGGATTGAAGTGAGTGATCTTCGCATTAGGGATCAGCCAGAGCTGATACGAGTTCATCCCGAGATCAAGGTTGACCGTTGCAATCGTTCCAAGCGCGGCGTTTGCTGCATAAAGCGTGCTGCCACCCCGCGAGAGGGTCAGGGTATAGTAGCGCAGCAGAGCGGAGGAGTTGCCCACCGGAAGGTCGAGGCAGCGCGCAATAGTGGGGAAGGGGATGGAGGTGTTTACTGTATCGGCCAGCCAGAGAATGTGGATGAAGGCTTTGTTCGTCACCGGGTTGATATAGAGCGTGTAGGCCATATCACCATCCTCGGACATCTGGCGGGTCAAGGCGTCACCCTGCATCTTCTCGCCCAGTTCGTTCTTATCAACAATGCTGCCCTCCAACAATTGGTTAGCATTGACGTCATAGGCCCGCACGTTGTAGTGGCTCGTTCCGGCCTCATAGTACTCCAGCAAGTAGAGCATTGTGCCCTTGGGCGAGACTGCATCAAGTGTGAAGTCGCCCGTCAGATGGATGTTCTTCACGAGCTTTCCAGCCTGGGTATCGACCAGCGCGATACTGGTTGTTTCAACAGGCGTATTCTGTGCCCGCAGCGCCAACCAGCGTCCATCCCCTGAAAGCATCGAGTCAGCGTAACCCCTATCGGCTGTCGAGTAGCTTCCTACAATACTGAATGTGCGCACGGTAGCGCCTGAGCTTGTATCAATAACGGAGATGCTGGTACTATTGCCGTTAGGCACAGGATCAGCAACGTACAATCGCTGGTGCTTGAGCTCGGTAAGCCCTGCGGGGAGCATAAGCCGAACTGTTGGATTCGCCGTCCCTGTCGGCAGGGCAACGATGTGTTGAGCGACCTGCTTGTTCCCCGCCCCCGTATAGTTGTCGAGTACGTACACCTGATCACCTATCGGACGCGTTGCCAGATTGGTATTGCCACTCTTCTGTGGCAATCCACCTCCACAGGCAGCCATAAGCGGAAGTAGCAGGCCCAATAGCAGACCGAGCCAGACAATTGATCGCTTCTTCATAGTGCCTCCTCCAGGCGCATATTCACTGCATACGCCCATTATAGCAGTAGTATTTAGAACTGTCTCTGTTATAAAAGAAGGAACTGAAGTGGATATTAAAAATTCCTGAATCTGACCTGAATGCTGGAAGTTGGGGCGAGCGTGCGCTTTTGTCAAAACATCTAGATCCCTAGTACGAGTTTCCATTGCGAAATGGATAAACAGGCTTGAGAATGGGATTCATAGCAAGCGATCGGCGATTAAAAGGATGAGCTTTCTTCTCATGGGAGGGTGGGCTTACTTCGCCAGGGCGATACGGTGCAGGTTCGAGGCGATGACCCCTAGACCCAGCCACCGTTCCATCCCGTCTTGCCCGTGATAGCCACTACACTTAAAATTTCCCAATCAACTGATTGACAAACACAGATTTGTGTGCTAACATCTAATCAACTGATTGATAAACAGAAGGTGAAACGGATGAGTGAGCCTGTGGGAAATATTGACGATGTGGAGCATACTACTAACCGCCTGGCCAGTACGCGAACAACACATGGCGACGAACGGCGTCGCTCATTGGTGCTGGCGGCCTATGATCTGATCGCGGAGAAAGGATTTGAGGAGCTGCGCACGCGGGATGTGGCCATGAGGGCGAGAGTGAATATTGCGACACTGCATTATTATTTTGCGAGCAAAGAAGATTTGATCGATGGGGTAGTCGATTATCTGCTGGACCTGTTCAGTTCGGAGGCATCGCGGGACCTGCAACTGGATTTCTCCACGCCGCTGGGGCATTTGCGCGCCATGTTTCGGAATACGGTCTATCGCATGCGCACGATGCCGAAGATGTTCATCGTGCTGGGGGAGCTAGTGATGCGCTCCCAGCGTCACCCAGAGCTTGAGAGAGCAATGCAGCGCATGGACGAGCACTGGATGCAGTATCTGGGCTGGATACTAGCTGAGGGAGTGGCACAAGGCCAGTTTCGGGCCGATCTGGACCTTGAAACCACAGCAAAAAAGATCATTGTCGTAGTCAAAGGCGTAACTTTCTCCTACGTCTGGTCACGTCAGGAGGTAGATTTTGAGGGGATGTTACAGATCGTGGAGCGGTTGGTATTGCCTGAACCGAGCCAGGGTGATGTATAAATAGCGCGTCTTGCGAGGGAATACTTGGATTTTATTGGACCTCTGGCTGGTTTGTAAGGAGTAGACGGTTATGAAGACAACTAATCAACAAGGAGTACTATCGAGAGTGCCTCTGTCATTTATGGGCTGGTTAACGGCAGGATCACTGGTGGGTATCGGCATCGGATTCTGGCTGTTGATGATGATGATCGGAGTGAGAGTGGTGGCGATTGCCATTCTCGCCGTTGCGTCTCTTGTGATGGCGGGGCTGGTGTTTACAGGCGTGCGCTGGGAGCAGTGTTTGGTGCTGGGGTGTGGATCGGCGGGCTGTCATCGCAGCAATATTCGCTCTACCATCTGACGCACCCACAAGAAGGAGGACCATTCATCGTCTCGGTGCTAATCTATGTGCTGGCGATAGTAGCAATCGTAGCGGGTATTGTGGCGACCATGCAGAACTATCGTGGCGGGGCACGACTCGCGCCGCGCTGGACCAGTGCGTTTCTGGGCGTGCTGGCTGGGTTTGTCGCTGGCGCGACGGTAGTATCACTGCTTGTACTTCCTGGGAACACACTCGCCGCTCAGGCATCGACCGAGCCGGGTACTGTGCACATGGGGATCGCCAGCTTCTCACAACCGACCATCACTCTCGCCAAGGGATCCATGCTGAAACTGGTGGACGATGGGAGCTTCCTGCATATTCTCACCAATGGTACGTGGGATGGCTCGACGCCGAAACCGACAAGCGAGCTAGGCGCGCCAGTGGTGAAGGATATACAGGTCAACGGGGGAAGCATAACCATCGGCCCATTTACTACGGCGGGCACATTCTCACTGTATTGCACTGTCCACCCAGGAATGACGCTCAAAGTGATTGTGCAGTAGCTACAACAGCCACAAGGGCTGTCGCAGGCTCATCCCTCGCGTAGCGACAAACCCTTGTGGTTGTCGGTGGCTCGCGGGGGCTCAGGAAAGGAGAGAGCATCATGACCACAGAAAATAGGAATGCGAAGACGATAGGCGTTTCGATGGAGGGATTGACGTTGCGCGTCGCGGATATAGAACGCTCGCTGGCGTTTTACAAGATGATTCCCGGCGTCGAGGAAATCGTACACCGGCCCGGAGAATTTGCCCTACTCTCCGTAGGCAAGGGGATGGTAGGGCTATTGAAGCATGGGGCCACGCATGTAGAGTTTGGGACATCGGATGTGGATGGGTTGTACCAGCATTTGCAGGAAGTAGGTTTTCCTGTAGAGGGTGCGCCGAGCCAGAAGCCGTGGGGGGAGTATACATTCACGGTGCATGATCCAGATGGGCACGTTTTGGAGTTCGATGATTCGCATGGCGTGTAAAGCAAGCCACCTGATTGTACATCACTACATTCCAACGTAGCCCAAATGGGTCAACTCGAAAGTGATGGATGCAATTGAAAGGGGCGACACGCTTACGGCTTAGCTCGTTTGGAGAAGGTGGAGTTGACGCGCCATTTCGCAGGCTTCGACACGGTTGTTGACGCCGAGCTTGCGATAGATGCTTTGCACCTGTGTGCGGATGGTGTTGATGGAGACGATCTGTTCCGTGGCTATTTCCCGATTGGAACGGCCGGCAACGAGCAGGCGGAGCACACGCAATTCTTGAGGCGAGAGCGGTTCGATCAACTGTCTGGAGGAGAGAGCAGCAGAAACTTCTGCCTCTCCTCGTTCCTTGGCGAAGGCATGCAGAATGCTCCGGACATAGGCACGCAGTGCCAGCTCATGCATGTGCGAGGTGAGGCTGTGGAGAAGCGCTGCCATGGTCTCTCCTTCATTCAGAAAGAGGCGCAGAAAGCCTTCGGGGTGCGCCTGCGTGAGCACGATGAGCAGGTGTTGCCTGGCTTCTTGCACTTGTTTGCTCGCAGCGTATGCCATGGCCTGAAGCAGCTGGATTTCCAGCAGACTGCGCCTACGCCCTGCTCCAGCGGCCTCGGCGTACAATCGGGTGAGCAGTTCCTGCGCTTCTCCCCTCTCCCCCTGAGCAATGAGCAGGCGGGCGATCATCAGCTCCTCGAACTCGCGCTGAAAGCGTGAGAGCTGCTCGTCGTCCTGGGAACGGCTGCTGGCCCAGCGTTGTACCGCAGCATGGTCAGCGACTGCTAGCTGGAATCGCGCCTGCACTGCCTGGATCTTGCGGTCAAGTTGCGCATGTAATGGCTGAGAGCGCCCTAAAACGCCAGGTAGCATGCTGGAGAGAGAAGCGCAACGTTGCAAGGCTGCCTGGCTCTGTCCTCGGGCGTGCTCCACCTGGGCCAGGAGAAGGGCGGCCTCGACCTGCAGTTCAGTGTCGGCGAGCTGTTTGCCGATATCCAGTGCCTCCCGGGCCTGTTGTTCGGCCGTGGCTACTTCATTGTGTTCGTAGGCGACTGCTGCCAGACCTTGCAGCGCGTGCGCAGTGTCATCACTATCCCCTGCTCCGCGGGCAAGGGCCAGCACCTGGCGATAGATACCTTCCGCTCTGTGTAATGCTGCCTGTTCGTAGTATATTTTCCCCAGGAGCAACGTGATCCCACGCATAGCGCCGAAGTTGCCGGCCGCTTCCCAACGGGTGCGCGCTTCCTGAAGCGCCTTATGCGCTTCGTTGAGCTGGCCCTCCTGGAGCGCCCCTATGCCGACGATACCCAGGCTGATGTTGCGCCACGCTTGCTCCTCTGCTGGTAAACGGGTAAGTGCCTCTCTGGCAAGAGCCAACGCGCGTTGGCGTGCTTTCTGACGAACGGCGACCATGGCACGGAAGGTCTGGGCCTCGCCGATTCTCGCTGCATCTCTCATCGCCCTCCAGCCCTCTTCCGCCATCTGCAACAGCTTGTCTAGCTGAGGTAACTCCTCTGAGACAACTCGCCCTGAGAATATCAACGCGGCTGCGTAGTACTGGCAGAGGAGTGGATAGTATTTGAGCAGCGCTTCGGGGATCTGTTGGAGCCAGAGCAGCAGGGTGTGTACCTCCTGCAATTCGTGGAGTGGCCGGGCTCCTACGAGTTGTCCGATCAGTACCATGGCCCGTGGCATATCCTGCGCTTGCAGGGCCGCTTCGATGGCCTCTGCAAAACGTCCCTGTGCTTCAAACCAGGAGCTGGCTTGTGCAGACAGCGCGCGCAGGGTATCTTCACCCAGGCGGCGCTGTGCTTCGGTTCGCATGGCCTCGGCGAAGAGCGCGTGATAACGAAACCACTCTCCTGTCCCGTCCAATGCTTCAAGGAACAGACCAGATCGCTCCATCTCCGCCAATTGCTGAGCACTGTCCTGCCGGCCGGTGAGACAATCGCAGAGCGCTCCGCTGAACTGCTTGAGCACACTCGTGCGCAATAGGAAATCTTGAAGGGACGCCGACTGTGCGCTGAGCACTTCACTGACGAAGTAGTCGAGGATGAGCCGGTAACTCCCGGAGATGCTCGCGAGATGATGTTCAATCTCTTGCTGGCTCTTGTGACCTCGCAGCGCCAGGGCCAGCAAGCGTAGTCCGGCTGCCCATCCCTCCAGATGGCTATCGAGTTGCACAAGCTGCTCCTGGGACATGTGCAAGGCCAGCGTTTGCCGGAGGAAGTCGTCCGTCTCTGCGACGGTGAAGCGCACATCGGCCACCTGCATTTCGTAGAGTGCTCCCCGGGCGCGCAGCCGTGCGAGTGGCAGCGCCGGTGTGTTGCGCGAGAGGAGGAGCACGTGCAGCGAAGCCGGAAGATGTGCGAGGAAGACTGCCATGGTCTCATGGATGCGAGGTTCGCTGATGACATGGTAATCATCAAGAATGAGCAGGCTGGTGTCTGGCAGTTGCGCCAGGTCGTTGAGCACCAGCGTCAGAACGATTTCCATATTTGGTGGATCAAATGGAGGTTGGAGGGCCGTCGAGAGGTGCGCCAGGGCCGTGCTACCAAGATGTGTCTGCACTCCCTGGCAAGCGGCGATCAGGTGGCGCCAAAAGCGCAGCAGATCATTGTCTCCCTCATCGAGGGAGACCCAGGCGAGCGGGTGCCCTGTTGCGCCGCGTGCAATGAGCCACTGGCTCACCAGTGTGGTCTTGCCATAGCCGGCAGGGGCACAAAGTAAGGTCACTGGCTGTTCCAGAGCGGCATCGAGTTGCGCCAGTAAGCGATCGCGCACAATGAGCGAGGGATGCAGGCGCGGTGGCTGAAGCTTATAGCTGAGCAGTGGCAACTGAGGTGGCGGCGGTACTGCAGCGGGAGGGGGAACACGCAGTGCTTGATTGTGACGGTCGGTCGCCGTAGAGGAAGGGGGTCTCTCTTGGTGCGCTGCATCAGAAGCCTCAACAGGGGCTTGGCTTGCCAGGGCGTGCGCAATCTCTTCCAGGTGGGCAGCGGTCAGCTCAACGGTGCGCCCGGCATATTTCTTGACGGTGCGCCCATTCAGGCTGCGATACGCATACCAGTAGTCCGCGCCGCGCGCTCTCGGTTCTTTCAGTAAGGACAGGTGTCCCTGTTTGCCCTGGAATGAGAATGACGCATGGTCCGCGAGCCAGGCAAACCACCAGTCTTCTTGCAGGGGACGATTGGCGGCGTTTTCCTGGGTATGCAGTTCATAACGCTCGTGCTCCGCTGACCAGCGCAGCGTATAGAGTGCAGATTTAGGCATGGTCCCGTTTCTCTGTATTCCCCAACATCTCGGCAAGATGAGTATAGCAGAGGAGGGATGGTCGATGCAAGTACACGTTGGGGAAGAACGGAGCAATGGAAAAGAGTCGTGCCACCGCAAGAATCACCCCTCTCTTCCCTCATGGAATCATCCGCTCAAATCACTTGACCGGGTGATGCTCAGCCTCTTTGAGCAACCTATACTTGGGCTAGAGAGAAATGTTGTCACACGACTGAAATGGAGAATACTTATGGAAAAGATGCTTGATGCGCAGGAACAACTGGTACGTGAGAAAACGAAAACGTCTTACTTCGCGCCTGTGCTGGTGCTCATTGTGCTGGCACCGACACTTGCTGAAGTGCTGCTTGGAAATGTCCTTTTCAACGGCACGTTTGTATGGCAGCTGGTGATAGATACCGTGCTGTACGGCTCCGGAGCCATCCTCGTTCGTGAGGTGGCACGTCGCCGCCATCTCGGCTGGCTGGGGATCGTCGTGCTGGCGCTGGCCTATGGGGTCGTGGAAGAAGGACTCGTCTTGCAGTCGCTGTTCAATCCACACTTCCCTGGATTGGAGTCGATGGGATCGTATGGCCGGCTCTTCGGTGTCAATTGGTTCTGGGCTTCCTATGTGCTGAGCCTGCACACCGTGTGGAGCATCACGCTCCCAATTTTGCTGACGGAACTCCTCTTTCCCAGACTGCAAAGCCGTCCCTGGCTGGGCCGCGCGGGGTTGGGTATTGATGCAACTGTCTATGTCTTGATCTGTCTCTTATTGTGGCAAACCTTTAGGTCGTATAGCCACTTTTCCGCCTCGCCGATCGAGCTGATCTGCACCGCGCTGCTCGTGGTGGCGCTCGTCTCGCTGGTGCTGTTTGTAGTACCGCGCCTGGTAGCTGCACCAGGTGGCAGGAAGGCTCCGGTCCCCTGGCCGGCCGGGCTGATGGCGTTTGTGGCCGCCATGCTCTTCTCTGGCCTGTTTCTCTTCCTTCCCACTCTCCCTGGCGTTCCGTCGCTGCTCTCGATCCTGCTGTATGTGGCGTTGTATGTGGCCGTAGTGACTCTGGTCCGACGCTGGTCAACGCAGCGTCTGTGGAGCACTCGTCACCTCCTGGCCCTGGCCTCTGGCGCGCTGATCGAGACCATGCTCTTTGGCTTTCTGCTCGTGTCGAGGGGCAGCCTCGCTGATCTCATGCTTCACCTCGTCTTATGCGTGGTCCTCCTCCTCGGGCTTTGGTGGATTGCCCGCAGGCTACGCGCCACCCAGATCAGCTAGGGAAAGGATCCGGTTTTGTATGAGTACATCAAGATTGCCCTTTGGAATCTACCCATTCAGTGTGGCTGGCATGGGAACTGGTGCGGCGGTCGGGGCACCAGATAACGTGGAGCATATCCAGCGATTATTGCAAGAGCTTCAGGGAGATGCCAACACCTTCATTCCTCGATCATACATCCTGTATGCAGGAGCAGACTCAGCTGCACAAGTTCTGGCTCAAGTAGAATACTATGTGCTCTCTGGATTAAAGTGGGATGTCGTGCTGTGTTTTTCGGATGCAGGTGGCAAGCTTGATGGCTGGCTCAATGTCATCCGTATGGTTGTGCAGCGCTACGGGTCGTGCCTGGCAGCGCTGCAAATTACGAACGAGCCAAACCTGTCTCTTCCGGGAAAAAATGTCCAACCAAACGTACGACAAGCGCTCGTGCGGGGAGTGATGACGGCGAAAGAAGCAGCACGCGCATTTCGTACGCGCTTTGTTCATTGGACCACACCACTCACTTCCTCCTTGCCCCTTGGAACACTCGCAGATCTTGCCAGAAGCAAATCGGAGCTCATGGCGGAAAATGCGCTCTTACGACAACAACTTATCATTCTTAAGCGCCAGGTGAAACAGCCAGCATGCACGAAGACGGATCGGGTGTTCCTCGTCCTATTGGCAAGGGTGGTTCGGACATGGAAACAAGCGCTCTTTATCGTCCAGCCAGATACGAGGCTCGCGTTGGCATCGTGAGCTCTTCCGCCTGTACTGGAAGCGCGGGTCAAAAGCCTCTTCACACAAGCCCAAGGTAGCCGCGGAAAACCACCGCATTGATCAGAGAGATGGCGAAAGAGAATCAGTTCTGGGGTGCTGAGCGCATTCGCGGGGAACTCCTGAAACTGGGTATACATGTGTGTAAGCGTACCATCCAGAAGTACATCAGAAATGTTCGTACACCCCAGCCACGAGGACAGAGGTGGGCAACCTTTTTGCACAATCACGCATCACAGATCTGGGCTTGTGACTTCTTGCAGGTCACCGATCTCTTCTTTCGACCGCTCTTTGCGTTCTTCATCATCCAACTCAAGTCACGGAAGGTGATCCATGTAGGCGTGACACGATCTCCCACCGATCTCTGGGTAGCGCAACACCTACGAGAAGCCACACCATTTGGACAAGCACCGAAGTATTTGATATGTGATCATGATGGCAAATTTGGACCATGTGTTGCTCGCGTGGCGACCACGAGTGCGATTGAGATTCTCAAAACGCCCTCTCATGCGAAACGCCCCAATGCAATCTGCGAACGCTTCTTGAGGAGTGTGCGGCAAGCATGCCTCGACCACCTGCTGATCCTTCACGAGAAGCAGCTCCAGCGCGTCCTCAATAAGTATGTGGCGTACTTCAACCAGGCACGACCGCATCAGGGCATCAAGCAGCAGATTCCAGAACTCCCTGTGCCGTCTGCTGCGTTCGGCTGCAACAGCGACAGAGGACCTCCACACAAGGCTGGCATACCTGGAGGCGCAGATCGCCAAGAAGCGGGGAAAAGCCGACCAGCGGAGCACCTCATTGCAAGCGCTGTTGCGAGAACAGGCCAGCTCAAAGCTCAGGTCGAAAGGCAGAAGACAGATGGCTAGTATTCAGCTTCCCTCGGTGGCACCAAAAAGTTGTTCCTGAGGGGTTGACTTTTTTCAGTTAATCCCTCATAAGCAAGCCATTGTGGCATCCCTCTTCCCGTCTTTTGAGCACATAGCCAGCATAGGCATCAAAGCTGCTGCGCCATTTGCGACGCCGCTGTGCTTGGGGATGAGGTGAACGCCATGGGTGAGCAGGAGCTGCTCAGCGAGCGGTTGGCAGAGAGAGCCTTGGAGCCTTTGAGCGAGCCTGCGAGTCTGGTGACCATCTTGGGCTCGGTTCGTCGGTCATCGATGTTGCCCGCCGTCAGGCAAAAGGCCAACAGCTCACGCTGGTCATTAACGAGGAGGTGGAGCTTGACGCCAGAAAACCCACCGACCGAGGTCTTGCTGCGTGCGGTCTATCCGGCAAAGACCTGGTGCTGGTGAAGGTGTGGATGGCGGCAAGGGAGATGGAGTCGAGAAAGCTGATGCCCCTATAACGGCCCAACCAGGTATGGAGGTAGGCCACCAGCGGCACTAGGAGCGTGGGACTCAACTCGACGAAGCGCTGAGAGCTCACCAAGGTGGCAAACTCACTGTGCAAGCAGCGGCTTCCCGTACTCGGGGTCATCCGCTTTGAACGTCCAGGAGTCAGACTGGTGGAAGAGGATCATGATGGGCATCATCTCGGAACCTCCTGGGGATAAGCACTGGGTTTCTTCTGTGCTCTACCTTACCAGGAAAGGTCCCTTATCCCGAACTCAGGTTAATCAAGATAGTCTTTACTAAAGAGCTACTAGAGGACCTGATCTGTTTATAAGGAGATACAAGTGGCTAAGCCAACGAAAGATCATAGGTAGCCAAGTGCTGGATATTGGAGTGAATCTGTACTGTGCCTCCCTGTGCTGTATTCGTATTGGGATCAATCTGACCAGTGTAGGCGAATCTGGCGGCAGTTTCCAGATCATCAAGTAGAGCCAGAGTACTCTGGGAGAGCAACTGGGTGGGTGTCATAATGACAAGCTGCTTTGCATCCCGACGCACTTGCTGTAATCTGGCTTGCACGTCCTTGCTTTCCTGATCGATCTGAGCAGCAAGTGTCTGTTTTTCCTGGGAGATCCCAGGAGCCTGGACCAGGGCCCTCACATACGTTCCGACGAGAGAGAGTAAGGCAGGAGGCTTGTGTTTCTGTTGATCGAACTCAAGCAGAGCAAGAGGGGCAATACGTGGGTTTACCAGATTAGGTGTTCCAGCCGGCACATCTTGCTGGACATAGATCGCTCCATCGAGATAGTCCAGGATACGGATGGTTTGGTTGAGGATGCCGGCCGGGTCTTTTCTTTCCCAAAAGTCTCTGGCACCGCCTGCCCATTCAGAGACTTTTTGCACATTCCTGAAGAGCCATATATCCAGACCACCAGGTAAATTGACGCTCATGAGTTCTGGAGCGTCAGCGAGTAGATGACGAATCTGTTGGAGAGCCCCTTCATGCATCATTTCCCTACTTTCAGCTGTTTGGGGAAGTTGGGCGTAGTAACGCCAGGTGCTTTTATCAGGGGAAAGAAGGCTCGGTGGCGGATTTGTCTGCTCTTCTGTAATCAGAAAGCGGCTCGTGATGGCGATTAAGTTGGTATGATGTGTATCGCCTGGGTAGAGGTAATGGATGCTGCCGTTAATTACGGGTACTTGTCCAAGCGCGACCGGTGGTGCCAAAGGGGTCGCCAGGTCGGGAAGGAGCCATGCATAATACCCCTTGCCAGGGGCTGGGTTAGGAATGTTCTGGAGTTCAATAAGCACTTCATCGTTGATCCCCTGGTTGCTGTGCTCAGAGATCTGGCCGCTGCTGACAAAGTAGGCATGACCCACTATCTGGTTTTTTGCGATGGGAGCGCTACGAGTATGTGTAAGCCAGTAGAAACTACCCAGACCCCCACCCAGCAGTACGATAATCAGCAAAGCGATCGTTGCGAGGAAGAGACCTCTTCTTCGTCTCCATACTGGTGAAGGTGGAGATTGGGGTGGTACGGCCGGAGAAGTTTTGTTTGATGGAGATTCCGACGGTGCCATGAATTGCACATGGTAAGGGGGATTTGCAAGAGAAGAGCCAGCAAGAGTGTTGCTAACAGGTGCTGTAGGAGCACCTTGTCCACCACCAGAAACGACTGATAACGGTGGATTCGATGGGGACGCATCATTTGGAGGTTGACCAGGTGTCGACATCGACATAGAGGGGGAAGTTGGAATCATGCCCGGCATGAGGGAACCTGGATGTGGAGAAGGGGAGGTAGGTCCATTCATGACATCCTGTGGCTGTATGGGCAGGCCTAGTTCCACAGGTAGAGGGATACCAAGTGCCTCGGTCACTGATGCGATGATGATGGACGCGTTATTGAACCGTGCTGCCGGGTCTTTAGCGAGGCAGCGTAAGATCACGTGCGTCAGAGCAGGGGGAATGTTTGGGTTAATGAGCTCAGGTGGGGTAGGCATAGTGTTGATATGCTCTAGCATAATTGCTGGCATGGACTCACCCTGGAATGGCTGCACTCCGGTGCAGATTTCATAGAGGATGACCCCAAGCGAATAGATATCGCTCTGCTCGTTGCCAGGGTGCCCTTGAGCTTGCTCAGGCGAGATATAGAGCGGTGTACCAAGCCACATTCTGCTGAAGGTGCCAGAGGTGACACCCATGAATGTAGCAATGCCAAAATCAGTGAGCAGAGGTTCACCCATTGGATGATGTTTCGTATGGTGTTGATCAAGCAGGATATTCGCCGGTTTGATGTCGCGATGGATCATGCCTTTCTGGTGAGCGTAATCAAGAGCGATACAAAGGGGTGTGAAGAGTTGAACGATATCGGTGGGAGATGGAAACTTCCGCATGCAAGACGTGTTACGGATGTACTCGGAAAGTGTAATCCCCTCGACATAATCCATGACCATGTAGGCAAAAGTGCTCGCTGATTCAGGTGGGCGTGCAATGTGAAAGTCATAGACCTGGACAATGTTCGGATGATGCAGTGAAGCGATAACTTGTGCTTCACGTTGGAAACGAGAAATGAAATGGGGATCATTGAGTAAATCGGCGTGGAGAATCTTCAGGGCAGCAGAACGCTGCAATTGGGTATCAAAGGCCTTCCATACCTCAGCCATACTTCCTCGCCCCAAACGCTCACGCAATTCATATTTTCCAAGGCGTTGCGGACCTGAGTGCGAGCTTGTACTCATAGTCGCCCCCATTCTCTAGAGAAACTCTGGTTAGTCGTTACACCCAATACGTAGAGGCTAGGAAAAATCTGCCCGACATGATCCCTTTGTTCACAAGTTCCTGCTTGCTCTAGCGATCTGGAAGTAGATTCTCGTAGGTGATGCCCCTTACATTTACATGGGGATAATAATGTTCAATCATCGCCTCCTCTGCCAGGGTCACCGCATCGTCGTTATACGCACCAAAAGCCCGGCATCCTTCTTTACTAATCAGCAACGATTAGCCCTGCAATAAGCCACCTTTTTGGGTGGATCACAGCGCATATCTCAGAACATCCATTCTAATTCGCTGATCCTCAGTCTACTCAGAAAAAGCCTGTTTGTCAATACGCTCGGGGAAAACGTGCACGTCCAAAATGTCACACCGCCGCGTTGCCGCTGGCTCAAATCCCCTGTAATGGCTACTTGGCACATCCGTTCACAAAATTGACAATTTAGTCTTCCCGACCCATCTCTCTCCTTGCCACGTGGGACTCGATGGAGGCAAAAGCAAGGGAGTTCTTCTCGTCGCTTCAAAGAAACTGCCTCAAGAATACTAGAAAAATAGGCGCTTCCTTATAAAATAAAACGCGCTCGGGGAAGCCATGCGGAACACATGCTACAGATCTTCCAATGGTAGCTTCACCCACGATGGTGACTCTGGATGCGCCTCGACCTTCTACTGTACTGTCAAACATGTTTTGAACCAATCAGGCTGCTCTTTGGTAGTCATGGTGGAGCCCAGCCAAGATCGGAACTGCCGTCACCTTGTCCCCTGCTTGTTGAGAGGAACCAGATGGTCCACGCATAAGCCAGGGGAGCCAGCTAAAGCTCTTTATCAGTGAAATGGTCCTGCCATAGAACTTTTCGTTGCAGCATGTGTGTGCTGGCTACTTAGGATATCCGTTCTAAAATCAGGAAGTAAACAGTCGTGTAGGAAACCTTAACACCACTTATCCGATGCGTAGATAGCCAAGAAAAAGAACTGGTAGAGCCATCATTAGCGCTCTTTTTTGGAACGGATATCCTAAGTAGCCAGCACAGGGTTACACCACGAGTACCGAAAAGTGGCCTGAGCGCTTCAAGAGACAAACCGTAATACCTGAAGAGATTGAGTTCCGCATACCATCGTGTTTTTGAAGTGCCTGAAAGAAACTTCCACCTTCTCGTCTCTCACTGAAGGAGAGAATGAACAGCACATCCTTCTGCATGCTGGATGGAGACACACGAAATGCTCTTGCATCCCTTCATCGGTGCATGCCACAGCTCCGAGAAAAATGAGTAAATCAAGAGCAAAATCATCGATTTTGAGAACACTACATGCGAGGGATATCTCCTATTCAGCGACTTTGGTGAAACGATAGATACGAGGATCAACGAACTGGTCAAACTCGTCATAGCTTGGACTCGAAAATTCAGAGACGATGGCCCCTTCGTCTCCCGATTGGAACCAGTGCCAGGTGTTCGGGGGGATCGTGTACTGGTCTCCAGGATGCAGTTCGATCTCGTGAAAGACCGTGTAGTAAGGTTCGCTGCCTTCCGGTACATGCGCCTGAATCGCTTGGCTCGGCTCGCCTTCTACGTAGAGCCAGACCTTGCCCCAACGGCAGCGAAAGGTCTCTTGCTTACCTGGATCGGTCTCGCTGAGGGGTGGATGGCGATGTTGTGCGCAGGTCTGATGAGGTATCATGACAAGCTCCTTAGCGCAGTAACGATCATTGTTGATATACACGACAAGTTGCAGACCTGTGCGCTCCAATTCGCTCAAGCCAAAGTCGACCACCTCGATCTGCGTCTGTTCTT
>WNFC01004736.1_pt1 | contig 25219 bp, 26 predicted proteins | sample 5400541 | NCBI WGS metagenome assembly WNFC01 (sample SAMN13153342, study PRJNA577476) | soil metagenome | isolation source: 120 cm saprolite under Douglas fir tree site 2 hole 2 replicate 1 | place: USA:California | collected 2015-04-18 | reverse complement strand
TGGTGCCGCTCACGCACAAGGCGATGGTCAGCGGCGAAGCGATGAAAAAGCTTCAGCCGAAGATCGAGGAAATCCGCAAGAAGTTTCCCGAGGACAAAGAACTCCAGAACCGCGAAACAATGAAATTGTATCAGGAGGCGAAGGTCAACCCGCTGGGTGGTTGCCTCCCGATGCTCATTCAAATGCCGGTGTGGATCGCCCTCTTTACGACGCTGCGCAATTCCTATGAGATCTACGGCGAGCCCTTCATCCGTCCGATCTGGAGTGATCTGACATACAAGGACCCAACCTACATTTTGCCGCTTCTTCTCTGTGTCACGATGATTGTCACCCAGAAGTTGCAGCCGCAAATGATGGATGCCGCTCAGGCGAAGGTGATGACCTATGTGATGCCTATATTTTTCACGGCGATCATTTTGAACTATCCGGCGGGATTGAGCCTCTACATTTTCACCAACAACGTTCTTTCCATTGCGCAGCAATATGGCTTGAGAAAGTATCTAGAGAAGAAAGGCATCTCGCAAAAAGCCGATTCGAAAGAGAAGAAACAGAAGCCCGAGAAGAAAGAGAAGAAGGATGAAGATGGGCGACAAAGATCCTCGCTCAGTGGAAAGCGCGCCTCCCGCTAGCTCTACCGGCAGTTCGCCGCCTGACAAGCGCGAATGGGCCGCCCGGGTGGTTGCTGAAATGCTTCAGCGGATGGGGGTAAATCCGCGTCTCGACATCAAGGACGGCGCGGATGGGGGCATTTCGATCGCGGTCCATCTCGATGCCGACGTTCCAGGAGTTCAGGCCGGTAAACGTTCTCACGTGCTGGACGCGCTTCAATTCCTCGCGAATAAGATCGTCAACCGCCCGGGCAGCGAGCGCCGGTGGATTTCCATTGGCGTTGGTGGACACCCGGAACCCCGTGCTCGCGAAGCGAGGAAGGCACCAGACGTTTCTCCGCCGACACCAGCCGTCACTTCGCCCGCGCCACGCCCTGCGCCCGCGAAGACCGCGAACGGACGTCCCACCTCGCCCCCGTCGCCGAAATCCTTGGACGAGGACGAATCGTCGGTGCAACCGAGCGACGACGCTGAGCTCTCAGCCGCAGCGCGAAACATTGCTAAAAGGGCGAGCGCCGATGGGCGTTTCTTCGCCATCCTGGGGATGAAGCGAGAGGACCGTGCTGGCGTGTTGCGCGCCGTCGAAGGGGTGGGTGGAGTGAAGGCCTCGGCCGAGGGTATCGGCCGAAATCGCCGCGTGGTCTTCACCCCGGACAACCCAGCGCCGCTACCGAAAGGATCTCTTCCGATGGCGGAAGAAGATGAGCTGGAGGGGTGATGGCCAAACCCAAGACACTGAAGGACAGGCTCTTCGGTGCCGCGGTTCTCAAGATGAGCTTCCGGCTGCGGGGAGATGAAAAATCGCCGGCCTTCCGATACGTCTATCCCGGGGTCCTGCGAGACCTCGAGCTCGACGACAATGCGGTGGAAAAGTACATCGAAGACAATCGCGCGGAAGTCGAGCGCGTCGCACGTGGCAAACCAACTGGCAGCGCGTAACCCGATAGAGTCAATGATCCCTCCACGGGCGAAGGGGTCATAGTGCCCACCGATTCGTTCACCATCGTAGCGCCGGCGACACCTCCCGCTGCCGGCGGGGTAGGAATACTTCGATTGTCGGGCCCGTCGGCCCTTCCAATCGCCCTCGAAGTTGCTCCCGATGTTCCGGCGGCGCCCGTGGCGCGCCACGCCTATTTCGCCAAATTCGTCGCCGCCGGCGATTCGGTTCTGGACGAAGGGTTGTTCATCTACTTTCGCGCCCCGCACTCGTACACCGGCGAGGACGTGGTGGAGCTTCAGGCCCACGGCAGCCCGCGGCTGATGCAGGTTCTGCAGGCGCAGATCCTTCGCGATCCCCGCGTTCGGGTGGCCGAGCCGGGCGAGTTTACCCGACGTGCCTTCCTGAATGGACGGATGGACCTGGCGCGCGCGGAAGCGATCGCCGATCTGGTTGCGGCGGAGTCGGAAGCCGGGCTGCGGTCGGCCGCACGGCAGCTCCGGGGATCTCTTTCCGAGAAAGTTCGCGGTTTGCTCGAACCCCTCCGGGCGCTGCACGCCGATCTGGAAGGATTGTTGAACTTCCCCGAGGAAGCGGAAGGAGCGGCCGACAATCTCGCGGCGCCGCTTTCGGCGGTGGCGAAGAGCGCACGCGAGTTGCTGGCAGAAGCAGGTCGGGGCGCGTTAATCCGGCGCGGCGCGCGAGTAGTGCTTTTTGGCCCGGTGAATGCCGGCAAATCGACGCTCTTCAACCGGCTGCTCGGAGAAGCGCGGGCCCTGGTAGACGAGGAGCCGGGAACGACCCGGGATTCGCTCGAGGGTCGGATGGAACTGTCTGGTTTGTTGGTCACGCTCATCGATACCGCTGGGCTTCGACCCACGCCTGGACGCCTGGAATCACTTGGGATTGAACGGACCCGTCAGGCTCTTGGCTCGTCGAATCTGGCGCTTCTTGTTTTGCCGCCAGATGCCACGCCTGGTCAGGCTGACGAGTGGATTCAAGAAGCGGCGGGATCCGCCGTGTTGCGTATTTTCAGCAAAAGCGATCTCCAACCCGCCGCGGATGGCAGCGGTCTTCGGGTCAGCGGCCGCACCGGCGCGGGATTGGCGGAGCTTGAGCAAGCCATTGTGGCGAAACTTTGGGGCGAAGGTATTCCTCAGGCAGTTGACCTCACTTCTGAGCGCCATGCCGATGCCGTGCGGCGCGCGAGCGACTGCCTTGATCGCGCGCTCTCCGCGCTGGCCAGCAGTACCCTCGAGGTGGTCTCAGGCGAAGTGGGTCTGGCGTCGGAGGCGCTCGGTGAGATTACCGGTGAGAATGCGCCGGAGGCCCTGCTGGACGCGATCTTCCAGCGGTTTTGTATTGGGAAGTGACGGACGTTGACGAGCGGCGTTGCGGCACGGCTGACGGGCCTACCCGGCAGTTTAAGCTGGGAGTAGAAGAGGACCGATGACCGTGGGAAGGAATTTGGGAGTGGATGTCATTGTGGTTGGCCTGGGTCACGCCGGCTGTGAAGCCGCGTTGGCCACCGCGCGAATGGGGTTGGCGACGGTCGCGGTGACCCTTCGACAAGACAGGATCGCGGTGATGAGCTGCAATCCGGCGATCGGTGGAACTGCCAAGGGACATTTGGTCCGCGAGCTTGACGCGCTCGGCGGCGAAATGGGGCGTGTGGCTGACGCGACCGGAACACACTTCAAAATCTTGAACCAGTCGCGGGGCCCGGCTGTTCGCGCCAGTCGCGTTCTCTGCGATCGAGATGCCTACGCGGCGGAAATGGCGCGGGTGCTCCAGGAGCAACCGAGTCTCGAAGTGGTCGAAGGCGAGGTCAAGGCCATCATACTTGACGCCGGCACCGCGGCTGGGGTCCAACTGGCCGATGGCCGCGAGTTTCGAGCGGGCGCGGTCATCTTGACCACAGGAACATTTCTTCAGGCGCTCATGCACGTGGGAGACAGTAAGGAAGAGGGTGGCCGTGTGGGCGATCCCTCGTCGCGCGGTTTGTCGGGGTGCCTCCGGGCTCTGGGATTTGCTCTCGGCCGGTTCAAGACCGGCACTCCCGCGCGCCTGCGCCGAAGCTCGATCAATTACGAGCACTGCCTTCCCCAGCCCGGCGAGGCGTGCCCCTCGCCCCTCTCTCTGCGGACGACCCTGGAGGCAGAAGCAGGTCATCTATTTCCGCGGCTGCCGCAATTGCCGTGTCACATCACCCACACAACAGGCGAAACCCATCACATCGTTCGCAGCAACCTTCACCGCTCGCCGCTCTATCAGGGAAGCATTGTCGGACGGGGACCTCGCTATTGTCCTTCGTTCGAGGACAAGGTCGTGCGGTTCGCTGACCGAGACCGGCATCAGGTCTTCCTCGAACCTGAAGGCGTTGGCGTGGACATCGTGTATCCCGCGGGCCTGTCGACCAGCCTGCCCGCGGACGTGCAACTGGAAATGCTGCGGTCGATTCCGGGGCTGGAGGGAGTCGAGGTCCTGCGGTACGGCTACGCGGTCGAATACGACTTCGCGCCACCGACGCAACTCAAGGAGACACTCGAGACGAAAGCGGTGCGACACCTCTACTTCGCCGGTCAATTGAACGGAACCTCCGGTTACGAGGAGGCCGCCTTTCAGGGACTAATGGCGGGAATCAATGCCGCGCTGGCCATTCGGGGTGAAAAGGACCTCGTTCTTCGCCGGGACGAGGCACATGGCGCTGTCCTCATCGATGAGTTGGTAACGCGAGGCGTGGACGAACCATTTCGGATGCTGACCTCGCGGTCCGAGCATCGGCTGCGCTTGCGAGAGGGCAACGCCGATCTGCGGCTGGTTTCGCATGGCCACAGGTTGGGTCTTGTCTCTGCATCTGCGTTTCAGCGCACCGAAGCACGCCGTCGTTTGATCGCGGGTGAGGTGGCCAGACTCAAATCCGCAGGGCTTGCGGAAGTCCTTCGGCGCCCAGAGATGAGCTACCGGCGACTGGGCGGAGAGGATCCGGACCGTCCGTGCCTCCCCGATGATGTGGCCGAGGAAGTGGAGGTCGAGGTGAAGTACGAGGGCTACATCGCTCAGCAGGATCGGGCTGCGGCTCGCCACAGCGACAGTTTCGATTCGTGGCTCATTCCAGATGAAATGACTTTCAACAGCATCCAGGGTTTCTCTGCGGAGGTCGTGGAGAAGTTCGAACGGCATCGCCCCAGTACGGTGGGCCAGGCTCGAAGAATTCCCGGCGTGACCCCCGCTGCCCTTGGCCTGCTCCTGGTGCACCTGCGCCGCGCTACCGCTGCTGCCAAAAACGTTGAATCTGCAACCAAGTAGGAGCGAAAAGAGGGGTTGTGGAAAAGTTGTTGGTCAAGCGCGCCTCGCGCGCCTGCGGCAATGCTTTCAACCCGTTAGCCGCCGGTCGGTGAGTCGTCGCTGTGGATAATGCAGCGCTCGAACAGGCCCTCGTCGAGGGCGCCGGCGCGCTCGGTATCGATGTCGATCCCCAGTCAGCCAAGAGACTCATCCACTATCAAGGGGAACTCCTCCGCTGGAACTTGCGAGTCAACCTGGTCGGTCGAGCGAGCCTGCCCAGGGAGGTCATGGAAAAACACCTTTTGGACTGCCTCGCGGTGGTGCCCGAAGTCTCGTCGGCCGCGACATTGATCGACATCGGAGCTGGCGCGGGTCTTCCTGGTATTCCCTTGAAGGTGCTCCGCCCGACGATGGATGTGACGTTGGTGGATTCGATCGGAAAGAAAGTCGCGTTTATGCGTCACGCCATTCTGGAGCTGGAGCTCGGACCTGGGATTCGTGTCCGGCAGACTCGCGCACGGGGAAGGCCAACTGCCGAGCAGCTTCCGGTGACGGATGTGGCGATTTCGCGCGCGGTAACCGCGCTGCCTGAGTGGCTTGGCCTCGCGTTGTCTTATGTCGCTCCGGGCGGGCAAGTGGTAGCGATGCTCTCCAAGGCCGAAGACACCGCCATCGCAAGAATCGCCACCGAGATCGGGGCGACGGTTAGGTCGGTCCGCAGATACGAGCTGCCATTTTCGCGTGCTCCTCGGACGGTCGCGGTCTTTCAGCGTGGCAGCGGGGGATAGACAGAATGTTCCACGTGGAACGCTGCGGAGTGGCCGTGGTGATCTATTGCCAACAGCGCCAAACGAGTCCATAACTGCGACCGCGCTTTCGGCGAGGTTGCCGCTAAAGCACGCCGGCGGGCTTCCGGCACATGGGCAGGAGGACCGTGTCCCGAACGATCTGCATCTCGAACCAGAAAGGCGGGGTCGGCAAGACGACCACGGCGATCAACCTCGCGGCCAGCCTTGCTTCGGCCGAACGAAAAACCCTCCTGGTGGACATGGACCCGCAGGGAAACGCGACCAGCGGACTTGGGCTTAAACGGGAATCCCTCACCGGAACCGTCTATGAGGCGCTCCTTCGTTCGCGTGCGATCGAAGATCTGGTACATCCAACGGAACTGAGATTTCTGGGAGTTGTGCCTTCTACTCCGGATCTCACCGGTGCCGAGGTCGAGCTCGTGACTGAAGATCGGCGCGAATACCGACTGCGCGATGCGCTTCAACGCGCGCGAGCACTGTACGATTATGTCGTGATCGACTGTCCGCCCTCGCTCGGATTATTGACCATCAACGCGCTCGCCGCCGCCGACTCGGTGCTCATCCCGCTCCAATGCGAGTACTACGCCCTGGAAGGGCTCTCACAGTTGATGCACACCGTCGATCTGGTGAAAAAGCAACTCAATCCGGAGCTTCGGATAGAAGGTATCTTGCTGACGATGTTCGATGCGCGCGCCAACATTGCCCACCAGGTCGCGGACGAGGCGCGGGGTTACTTCCCCGGGCTCGTGTTTCGCACCGTGGTGCCGCGCAACGTACGGCTGTCCGAATCGCCCAGCTTCGGCAAGCCGATCCTTTTGTACGACATCAAGTCAAAAGGATGCGAGAGTTATCTGGCACTGGGCCATGAGCTGATGCGGCGCGAAAAGGAGCAATTGCCGAGGCACGTGGTGGCCTAAGTGAGATCGTTCCAGGAGCGGGGTCCTTGATTCAAAGCAGTGAGAGGCATCCAAAGCGTGCGCTGGGGCGCGGCCTGTCCGCCCTCATCCCACAAGGTCCGGTTCCGGTTGCGGGCGAGCTGCCTGGTCGGAACATCCTGCGGTTGCCGATCGAGTCCATCCATCGGGATGGTCACCAACCTCGAAAAGTGTTCGATGAGGAGAAGCTGCGTGGGCTCGCCGATTCAATTCAAGCGCAGGGGCTGATCCAACCCATCTTGGTGCGCCGCGATGGGGCGGGTTATCGCCTGATCGCTGGAGAGAGGCGGTGGCGCGCCGCTCAACTCGCCGGCCTGCGAGAGCTGCCAGCAATAGTTCGCGACGCCTCGGACGGCGAAGCCTTCGAGTTGGCGCTGGTCGAAAATCTTCAGCGAGCCGATCTGAATCCGATCGAAGAAGCGGAAGGCTATCGCCACTTGATGGGCGAATTCTCGTTTACCCAGGAGCAGGTGAGCCAACGCGTCGGCAAGGATCGATCCTCGGTGGCCAACGCGCTGCGACTTCTCGGGCTACCCGAGTCGGTCAAGGGAATGCTTGCGGAAGGGTCGCTCAGCATGGGCCATGCGCGAGCATTGCTTGGGCTCGAGAGCGCGAGCGAAATTGTCTCTCTTGCCGAGAAGGTCGCTGAACAGACGTTGTCGGTGCGGGATACCGAGCGGTGGGTGAAGAGAGTGAAAACTGCGCCACCAGAACGGCGCACTCGGGAACAAAAGCAAAGCCCTCACGTTCGGCAAGTGGTGGAACACTTACCGGCTGCTGACCCTGTTGAGAAAATAGAGGCTGGGCCATGGCCATTCTTAGCAAAAAGGAAGAAAGACCGAACATGCCGTTGCTCAATCGGGAGGACGACAACGTGGTTTCGCGGAGCGGTGAGCTGAATGCCCTTCTTGGGAAGGGAAGTGAGTTCGAAGGCAAGCTGACGTTCGAGGGCCAGGTGCGAATCGATGGTAAGTTCACCGGCCAGATCTTCACCAAGGACACTCTGGTGATTGGCGACGGCGCAAAAGTCGCCGCCGAGATCAACGCGGGCACGGTGATCGTCAACGGGATCGTGGAGGGCAACATCCGCGCCTCGCAGATGATCGAGGTGCATCAACCGGGTCGGATCAAGGGGAATCTGGAGACCCCGTCCCTCTCAGTGGACCGGGGCGTGGTTTTCGAGGGCTCGTGCAAGATGGAGAACCTCGGCAAACCGGCAGCGCACGGAGCCGCGGCTGCGCCCGCGGAGCTTCCAAAGAAGTAGGAGTAGCAGTCAAAGTCGATCGCTTGCGCCGAGCCATTTGGCGAGCAGGCATTTCTGCTCGTCCAGGCTCCGATCGCCCGCGGACTTGGAGACCCAGGGGCGACCCGAAGACTCGTGGCTCGCGCACCGGGTGCCAGTTGTATAGGCCTGGGGCGCCGGCGCGCCGAAACAGCGATCGAAATTACAGAGTCGGACTTCTCCAGCGGGCACGGTGCTCTAAACAGCCATGTTTTCCAAGTAAGACAAGCAAAACATGTAACACCGAGCCAGCCGCCAACACAGCTTGATGTGAGAAGACAATCGATCCGATCGAATCGTGCCTGGGTTGTTCAATTGCTTCGATCAGGGCGAGGAATCGAAAGCGACAGCGCGTAATCTCCGTGCGCATCCGTCCACCAACGAATCACCTGCAAATTTGCTTCGCCCAGCTCTCTCTCCAACACATCTCGCCGGAACTTCGCGCTGATCTCCGTGCGCATCTCCTCGCCGTCCTCAAACAACACCTCGGTATCCAGCGCGGGCAGACGCACTCGCTGGCGACCTGAAGAACGAAGAATCATCTCAATCCACTCGTGTTGGGTATCAAAACGCGCCACGTGCTCAAAGTTTGCTGGAGCGAAGTCGGCTCCCAACTCCCGATTGAGCACAAGCAAGACGTTTCGGTTGAACTCGGCAGTAACGCCTTGCGAATCATTGTAGGCAGCCAGGAGTCGGTCGACGTCCTTCACCAGATCGGTACCCAACAAGAGCGCGTCTCCCGGCAACATCAGGGAAGCGAGGCTGGAAAAAAATTTTCCGCGGCCGTCGTGATCGAGATTGCCAATCGTGCTTCCCAGAAAAGCGATCAGTCGCCGCCCGCCGCTCGGCAAAAACGAGAGGTGTTGTTCGAAGTCGCCTACCACCGCTGCAATGCGGAGCTCTGGATAACTGGAAGACAACGTCTCAGCAGACAACTGGAGCGTTGCCTCGTCCACATCAAACGGGACAAAACAGCGCAATTCTCCGGTTCGGGTCAACGATCGCAAAAGCAACCTCGTTTTCTCCGAAGTCCCCGATCCGAGCTCGATCAGCGTCTGAGCACGAGTGAGCGCTGCAATCTCGGCATTTCTCTGCAGCAAGATCTCCCGCTCGCGAGAGGTCAAGTAGTACTCGGGCAGCCGGGTAATTGCTTCAAACAGCGCCGATCCCCGCTGATCGTAAAACCACTTCGGCGAAAGTACCTTGGGTCGGCTGGTCAGGCCGCGCAGGGCGTCCAACCGTAATTGCCCTTGAAAGTCGCCGTTGGCGCGGTCGACTGTGACACAGCGTGAGCTGTCGGTTGCTTCTGTAATCACGATACGACTCCCTGTGCCGGTGGTTTGGCAGGCACCATAGGTACCGATGGTGCGCTATGGCAGCTTCCTATGCCCTTCACAAGCCGGTCAGACGTCCCTAGGCAATATGCCCAACCCTTCGATAAGTGTCCGACAATTCTCAAATATGTCCAGAGTGCCAGCCCAGACCGCGTTAGTCCTCGGTAGAAAGCACCGAAGTCATGGGTAAATTCCCGCTGCGGATTAGCTCGAACGCTCGGTCGCAAAAGGGTTTGGTCAAATACAGCTTGGCTGATGTGAAATCGCCCCGTATTTCGCTCGGTCCGGTCAACCGTTACCCAGGTGTTTTTCTTGAACGGCCGTGGCTTGTCTGTCTATTCTATTAGACAACGCCTGCCAGTAGGGTTAAGAGAGCAGCAATGGCAGAACGTTAATCCTGTCCAAAAGGAGCATTGGAGACATGTCCGTAGATCAAGCTTTTCGGCGAATGATTCGGCGCGAAATCGAGACCCAACTCCGACCGTTGAAAACTGTCGTCGCCCGATTGCAAGAAGGTGCCTCGGATTTGGGGGGCCTAAAAGCTCTCGCGGAGCGACTGTCGCCCCTGGCGGGCTTGTTTTCTGGCGGATCAAGCGGTGCGAGCGAGCCAGAGGTGCGCAGAAGGCGAGGCCGGCCGCCGGGAAGCACCGCGGTCTCGAAACGCTCGCGTCGTGGTCGTCGGCCGGGGACCGCCAATGACCGAGGTTGCGCGATCAAGGGCTGCAAGAACGCAAGCCGGACCAAAGGGTACTGCGCGGCGCATTATCAGAAGCTGCGAATGCTGATTCGAACCAATCGACGGCCGTCTGCGTGGACGGACTATGCGCCAACGAACAGCGTGGCCGACATTGTTCTTCCACGGGGACGAGCTGCTGCAAAAGCGCTGAAGGCCGCGAAGAGCGCAAAGAAGTAGCGCAGCGCCGGATCGTGGTTGTTGAAGAGGGGCGCCGCAGCGAGATATGTGCGCCGCGCGCCGCGAACCGCTTTTGTCTTGGCGCCAAAATAACGCTCGTCGTGGGCGGGACGGATGTTGCGCGCGTCCCGTTCCCATGGCTTTGATGGCGGCGATGAACAAGCGAGAATTTGAGAAATCGATTCACCTCGATCTCGCCGGATCGACGACCTATGCGGATTACTTGCGCCTTGATCGTTTACTGACCGCGCAAGAGCTTCGGTCTCGACCGCCTCACCACGACGAGATGCTGTTTGTCATTCAGCATCAGACGTCCGAGTTGTGGATGAAGCTGATGATTCACGAACTCGAGGAGGTTCTTCGCAACATCCGCACCGACCAGCTCGAGCCGTCGTTCAAAATCCTCGCCCGCGTCGGGCAGATCCAGAGGATGCTCTTCGAGCAGTGGAGCGTGCTTGAGACCCTGACACCGAGCGAGTACCTGCAATTTCGGGGAGTGCTTCAACACGCGAGCGGTCTGCAGTCCTATCAGTACCGCGCGATCGAATTCTTGCTCGGAAACAAGGACGCGAACCTGCTCGCGCCGCACCGCCACGTCCCGGAGATTCACCAGTGGCTTAAGGTGATACTGGAAGCTCCTTCCATTTATGACGAGTTTCTGCGCTACCTCCATCGCAAGGGACACCCGATCCCTGCGCGGACAGTGGATCGCGACTGGTCGCAACCCTACGAAAGCAGCGAAGCGGTGGTGAAAGTATTTCAGAGCATCTATGAGAATACCGACCGTTACTGGGACGAATACGAGATGTGCGAGAAGCTCGTTGACCTCGAGGAACGCTTTCAACTGTGGCGCTTCCGACACATGAAGACGGTGCACCGGATCATCGGCCTCAAACCTGGCACCGGGGGAAGCTCGGGCGTTAATTTTCTGCGCAAAGCGCTGGAACTGACGTTTTTCCCCGAGCTTTGGGACGTCCGGACGCTTCTTGGCAGCTAGATGCCCGCTCCGCTGATTGTCGAGAGAGGCTTCGTTCTCTGTTATCGCCTCTTCGATGTCGCCGACGAGATTGCCCTCGAACCCGCCAGTCGCCTTCTCGCCGAAGACACCCGGCGTTTGAAATTTTCCCGCGTCGGCTCTCAATACCTTCGCTTCGCCGATCCTCCGCTTTCCGCTGAGTTGGGGAAGCGAGCGCTTGTCTTGCGCCCCGGTACAACGATGGTGGACGGAGTGGCGAGGGTCTTCGATCACGGCGCCATTTCAGTCATTCTTCGGGTTCCCATCCCTGCGGGTACCTCGATGCATGGGCTGGTTGTTCTTGCCGACGAGCTGTACGACAGCCCTGCGGTGGATAGTCTCGCCCTCGAGCTCCTTGACGGATTGCGTCACCTCCTTACGCCAGTGTTGGTCCGGCCGCACCTCTGGGAGCAGAGCGAGAGCTATACCATCATCTTCGTCCAGGAAATCGCCGGTCACCCCTCCGCGTCCGAGCTTCTGGAACGGGCGGATCTGGCGAGGTTGCTTTTGGGCGAGACCGATCCGGAGCCGTTGAGCGCGCGGGAATCCAACGAAGTGACGCAGCATCGTTTCAGTTACAAGGAAAGTGACCTGGTCGTGGTCGATTGGAACAGCGCCTTTGTGTACGAGCCCTCCGGCAGCCAGGACATTCCAGACGTCTTGGAAATTTGCAACGCGCAGCTGCTCGAGCTCAGGTATTACGACGATCTTCTCGATGGCCACATCCGTCAAATCTACGAGGAGGTCAGACGCAAGCACCGCGGCTGGTGGTCACTCTTTCGCAGCCCCTATCGCCTGCTCGCCCGGCGCGTCTGGGCTACCCTGCTCGAGGTGTCGGAATTCATTGAACGGGTAGAGAACTCGCTCAAAATCATCGGCGATTTCTACCTGGCGAAAATCTACGAAGCCGGGGTCCGCCGTCTTCGCATCCCCGTCTGGCAATCCAATGTCACCCGCAAACAACAAATGCTCGCTCAGGTGTACCAGCTCCTCAAGGGCGAGATTGATACCGATCGCTCGCTCACCCTGGAGATCACCATCGTCATTCTGATCATCAGCGAGCTGTTGCTTGCCATCGCTTCCGTCTTTTCTCGTCCATGAGTGTGGAATTCAGCGCGAAACAATGTCACTGTTTGTCGCGGCTTTGCCCGGCCATCCTTAACCGGCTACGGAGGGGACTGTGGAATACGGCGGCTATACCGAAGAAGACCTCATTTCGAATCGATCCGCCCTGCTCCTCTACGGAGGCGATGAAGCAGAGCGCCGGGCGTGGGCTCACGAAGCGGCGGGCCATTTCGCCGCGGAAGGTCCGCTGATCGAGGTTCGTTCGGCCCACGATCTTCCGGCGATTCTCGGCCGGACCCGCGGCGTGGTCTTTGTTCCAGATGCGCTGGGGCTAGGGCTGGAGGCGCAGTCGCATCTCTTGCGTTGTCTCCAAGAGCGCGAGGAGCGCCCGAAAATCATCATTGGACTGACGCGCCTGCCTGACGAAGCGCTCCAACAGGGCCTTTTGCGGGATGATTTGAGTTATCGACTCCGTCTGGCCAGGGTAAACTTGGACAGCGAGGGGCTTCGGGAAGTGCTTCAGGCACGCCGCCGCAAGATGGAGGAAAAGCTGGCCGCTGCGAAAGAACTGGTGCACAGCAGGCCGGAGAAAAAGCCGAAGGGGGAGAAGCCGCGTACCCGGCTCGCCAACCGGGTCAAGCGCAGTCGGCCGCGTCGTCCTGCGTCGAAAATGAGTGCGAAGCGGAAGGCTTCGACCCGCCGCCCGGTGAAAACTTCGAAGAAGCCCCGGTCGACCAAGAAGTCGGGCAAGAAGCGACGATAGGTCTCCTTCTATTCTCCCCGGCTGGCGAGCAATCCAGCGTCTCGCAAAAGAGCGTCCTCGACTCCCGGATCGCTGAGATCGTAGTAGCCCCGAATCCGCATTTTCGAGTCGACCAACACGAAGTGACTCCCATGGCCGACGCTCATCAGATCGTCGCCGGGTGCGATCTCCCTGCCCATATAAATCTTTAGGCCTTCGTTGAGCGTGGTCATCAGATCTTGGCGGCTGCCGGTGAGGAAGGACCACATTCTGGGGCTAACGCGGTGGGTTCTCGCGTAGGCAAGAAGCTCCGCCGGCGTGTCGTGTTCGGGGTCTACCGAGAAGGACACGAGGTGGAAGTGCTCTCCAAGCCCGCGTGCTCGGTGCTGGACATCACCCATGCGCTGCGTTGATTCGGTACAGATGCTCGGACATCGGGTGAAGATCGCATTTGCCACCCAGATCCTTCCATAGAGTTGCTCGCTTCCGAAGGGCTCATTGTTCTGGTCGATCAACCTGAAGCCGGGAACGGTGCTCAGGACGGGAAGCGGTTTTGGCAGCGCGACGCGAAGGGTGCGCGCGATCGGAATGCCTACTCCAAAGAGGGTGAAGAGCAGCCAGAAGTAAGGATTTCCCACCAGCGCGGCCAATCTAGATTGGATACGTGTCCCCAATTGCTGCACGGTGATCGTCACGGCGTTGGCCATGCCTCGTTGCTAACGGAACAGGTGCGAGGGGTCAATACTTGCGGATGGGCGTCAAGGTCGAAGAGGGTCGCTCGTCCGACCGAAAAACATCTTGCTGCTCCTCCGGGCCCATGCTACGCAAACCGCCGAAATTCGAGCGAAGGATACCCACGAATGAGCGCGATCGCGACTGCCGCGTCTGGTAGTCACTCCGTTGCCCACGCCTTACCTGTTGACGAGTATTTCGGAAGCGCCACCGTAGGGAAGATTGGGATGTGGATCTTCCTCCTCTCGGACGCATTCTCGTTCGGGGGACTGTTGCTGGCCTACGGGATCCTGCGCGGTGGGTCGGAGGTATGGCATCACCCGGGTGAACCGACGCTGGGGATCCCCTTCACTGCGTTTCTGACTTTCCTGCTTATCTGCTCGAGCGTGACGATGGTGCTCGCGGTCGCCGCCGCCACCGAAGGCAATCGGAAGCAGACGATGCTCTTTCTGGCATTGACCGCCCTGGGGGGGGCGGGGTTTCTCACCGGTCAATTCCACGAGTACTTTGGACTCATCCCAAACCATGGGCTGGTACATGAAGGCCTGATCTTTGGCCATAGCGCCTATGCCAACACCTTCTATGTCACCACCAGCTTCCACGGTGCCCACGTGCTCACCGGCACCATCTACATCCTGGTCACGCTCGCTCGCACGGCGGCTGGAAAGACGAACGCAAACGACATCGAAGTCTTGGGACTGTTCTGGCATTTCGTCGATTTGATCTGGATTCTCGTCTTTACCTTCATCTACTTGATCTAAAACAAGCCATGTCGGGACAAGCCAGGCGAAAGACGTATTGGATAGTCTTTGGTGCGCTCACCATCCTCACCATCTTGGAGATTTTGGTGGCGACCCCTTCGATGGGGGTACCCAAGGTGCCGATGGCGGTCGCACTGATCTCGATGGCTCTCTCCAAGGCTGCCTTGGTGGGGCTCTTCTTCATGCATCTGAAAGACGAAGCGCGAGCGCTCAAGCTCACCGTGGCGCTGCCCTTCGTTTTTCCCGCGATCTACGCCCTGGTCTTGATCGGCGAGGCAGGCTGGAGGTTGATCCGCTGATGGCTTTTGTCCCCGTGACCCGGATGATGAAATCGGTGTTGGTGCTCTTGTTCGGCCTGGTTCCCACCATTGCGCTTGCCTGCCCTGCTTGCGCCGGACGTGACGCTGGGACCAGCCTGAGAACCTACGTCGTGCTCGCGTCGATGATCTTCGTTCCCTTCGTCATCGCCGGCGTGGTGATCCAAATCATTCGCCGCATCGAGTCGGATTCGTCACCTTGAGATTGAAGCGCTTCGATGGAGGCCGTTCGCAGATGAAAGGCATCGCTGGAATGCGTGGGTCGTTTCGCTGGATAGGCTCCGCGATTGGGTTTCTGCTCTCGAGGGCGGCGGGTGCCGCCGTTCAACCGGAGTCTGGACTGGGTCTGCCGCGAGATGTCTCGCAGAATGGCCACCTCGTCGATTGGCTGATGAACATAACCAGCGTCTTCAACATCATCCTCTTCACCATCATGTGCGTCTGGATGGGGTGGGCTTGTTTCAAGCACAACCGCCGCCATCCGGCGGAGTACGACCACGGCAATTCGAAGCACTCGGTGACGATCGCGCTGGCGATATCGGCGTTTATTTTCGCCGTCGTCGATGGGAACTTGTTTGTGAACAGCATCAATGATCTGGACAAGGAGTACTGGAATTTTGAAAAGGTAGCGGCGAATCCGAAGACTCTCCGGCTGGAGATCAACGCCCATCAATGGTCTTGGGATGCTCGCTACGCCGGGCCCGACGGTAAGTTCAACACCGAAGATGACATCCTGACCTGGAATGAGATCAAGATTCCGGTGGGCGTTCCGATCTATGTGGAGCTCACCTCCACCGATGTCATCCACAGCTTCTACCTGCCCAACTTTCGCACCAAGATGGACGCGGTTCCCGGGCAGGTGAACCGCTTCTGGTTCCAGGCAAAAGAGGGGGGCGACTTCGACATCGGCTGTGCTCAGCACTGCGGCACCCATCACTACAAGATGAAGGCCCTGCTCTCCGTTGTCTCCCCGGAGGCGTTTAGCGCCTGGCAGGCAGATGCGTCCGCCACGGCCAAGCGCGCCTTCGACCCCGAGGACAAAGTCGCCCACTGGGGCTGGGACTGGAAGGAGTTCTGAAAATGCACGAGGAAACCCACCCGGCCGGCGTTCATCCGGCGCCGAGCACTTTCATCGCCAAGTACATTTTCTCGACCGATCACAAGGTGATCGCCAAGCAGTTTCTCTGGGCGGGCCTGATCTTCCTTGCGGTCGGTGGATCGCTGGCGATGATGATTCGCTGGCAGTGGGCCTTTCCTGGCCGGCCGGTGCCCTTGTTCGGCATCTTCCTCGCCCGCTCGGGCGGAGTGATCACTCCCGCCACCTATCAGAGCATCTTCACGATGCACGGGCTGATCATGATTTTCTTTGCGATCACGCCTGTGATGATCGGCTGCTTCGGGAATTTCACCATTCCGCTGCTGATCGGGGCGCAGGACATGGCGTTCCCCAAGTTGAACATGTTGTCGTTCTGGACCTTTGTGATTTCCCTGGTGCTGATCGTCGCGTCTTTTTTCGTTCAGCTCGGCACCGCCGGCGCGGGTTGGACGACTTACGCACCGCTCTCGACCGCGGTCGGTACGCCTGGAGCAGGTCAGACATTGGTGGTGGCCGCCATCTTCGTCACCGGCGCGGCGACGATCATGGGCGGCATCAACTACGTGACCACCGTGATTCGGCTGCGCGCGCCGGGAATGACGTACATGCGGATGCCTCTCACGGTTTGGGGCCTCTGGCTGACCGCTATCCTGAACGTGCTTTTTGTTCCGGTGCTCGGCGCGGCGGCGCTTCTGTTGATCCTCGATCGTTCCTTCGGAACGCAGTTCTTCATCGCCGGTGCAGCGGGAGTCAAGGGCGGCGGCGACCCGATCTTGTTTCAACACCTCTTCTGGATCTTCGGCCACCCGGAGGTCTACATCCTGATCCTTCCCGCCTGGGGCTTCATCAGCGACATCATCCCCTTCTTCGCGCGCAAACCGGCCTACTGGTATCGCGGCTCGGTTTTCGCGATGGTGGTGGTCACCGTTCTCTCCGCCGTCGTCTACGGCCACCACATGTTCCTTACCGGAATGAATCCGTTGCTGGGCAAGGGGTTCATGACGCTGACCCTGATCATTTCGGTCCCGGCGGAAATCCTCTTCCTTAACTGGCTCCATACGCTTTGGAAGGGTTCCAACCAGTTCCCCAGCCCAATGCTGTTCGCTCTGGGAACGGTGTTTGTGTTCGGCCTCGGCGGTCTGACCGGCTTGTATCTGGGAACCATCGCCACCGACCTCTACTTGCACGATACGATGTGGGTCGTTGGCCACTTCCACCTAACGATGGCCGCCGCAGCCTTCTTAGGCAGTTTCTCCGCAATTTACTTCTGGTTTCCAAAGATGTTCGGACGCCAGATGAACGAGGGTTTGGCGAAGCTGCATTTCTGGACGTCGGCGGTGTTCATCAACCTCGTTTTCTGTGGGCAGCTCGTCGCCGGGTACGCCGGGCAGCAGCGGCGGTTGTATATCCCCTACCAGTACACCTTCCTCCAGCACCTCCTCCCGTTGAACCGATGGACGAGCTACTTTGCCTTCGCTCTGGGGATCAGCCAGTTCATCTTCGTCTACAACTTCTTGCGAGCGGTCTTCGCCGGCGAGAAGGCAGAGCAAAATCCTTGGCAGGTGGGCACACTCGAGTGGACGCACTGCTCCTCTCCCCCCCCCCATTATAATTTCGCCGCTGCCCCCGTCGTGGTCCGCGGCCCGCACGAATTCGCCAACCCCGAGGTGAAGAAGGTTCTTGGCCGTGACTGGATTGGCCAGGCTGAGGAACTTCCGAGCGTCTCCGCTGCCGCGGTCAAGCCGGCCGCGGGAGGAGCCAAAGACTAGCCGATGATCGCCATGGGCGAGGTTCTGCCGTACCGGCCGCCGAGGGCTCGAGAGGACACCACCGCATATCTGGGGATGGTCGTGTTCCTTGGCTCATGGGCGATGATGTTTGCCGCCCTGTTTTTCGCTTACGGGTTCGTCCGCACGCGAAGCGTGGCCTGGCCGCCTCCGGATTTGCCCGAGCTCCCCTGGGGAACGCCCGCGCTCAACACCTTTATCCTGCTCGCCAGCAGCGCTTCCCTTCAATACGGCTTACGCTGCATTCGCGCCGGCGCTTGGAAGAAGCTTAGCCGCGCGCTTCTGCTCACCCTGCTGCTGGGCTCGGTGTTTCTCGCGCTGCAATTCTCCCTCTGGACGCGTCTGTATGCGCAGGGCCTGCACCCCGATACCGCCGGCCCCTATGGCTCAGTCTTCTGGGGATTGACCTGCTTTCACGCGCTGCACGTGTTGGTGGGGCTGATCGGCCTCGGCCTGCTCTGGGTTCGGGCATTTTCCGGCTCGTTCACCGCTGCGCGCTACCTGCCGGTGCGCCTCTGGGCTTTGTATTGGCACTTCGTCGGCGCCGTTTGGGCGCTGATGTTCGTTCTGATTTTTCTGGTTTAGTGGAGGAGACCATGACCGCGCTGCGGCCAGTTGTCGCATCCGCCATCGCGCTGCTCGCGTTCGGCTGCGACCAAAGGAAGTTCGCTGAGCCATACAAGCTCACTGCGAACAGAAGCATCGACGTCAAGACCCTCAACGACGGTCACGACGCATTCATGCTCTATTGCTATGCGTGCCACGGGGAAAAGGGCGATGGATTGGGACCAGCCTCCGTCGGCATGCGCCCGCCCCCGCGAAATTTCACCCGCGGCTTGTTCAAATTCGCGGGGGTCGAGGCGGGTAAGCTTCCCACCGATGAGGCACTCGACCGCACCGTTCGGCGGGGTTTGCACGGCACTCCGATGCTCCCCTGGGACATCCCGGTAGTCGAGCGCGCGGCGATCATCCAGTACCTCAAGACTTTCTCTCCTCGCTGGCAGAGCGAAGACGAATACGCCACACCGATCGAGGTTTCCCCTGATCCCTGGGCAGGAAAGACGGCCCCGGCAGTGGATCGCGGCAAGCAGGTTTATCATGTTGCCGTTGGTGGCGCGGGTTGCTCCGGCTGTCATCCCGCCTATGCCACAAGAGAGGAAATCTCCCGGATGACGCAGAAAGCGAGCGGAGAACCCGTCGCAGAGTTCGCCGAGGGGATGTATCAGAGCACGCTTCGCGAGAGCGAATATCCCCTGGTCTTGGATGAGAAGGGCGAGATGGTGAAAGCGTACCAGATCCTCCCGGTTGATTTTCTGAGCCAGAAGGTCAAAACGGCGCCTCCGGTGGGCACGATGGTCGACGGCGTCGAGTACACGCCGGCGATGCAACGAGAGGATCTGTATCGGACGATTGCCGCTGGAATCGGAGGTGCGGCGATGCCTCAATGGAAGGGGGCGCTGCCGGAGGAGAGCTTGTGGGCTCTCACCTACTACGTCCAAACGCTGATCGCGTTGCGCGACACCCCCGCAGGTCTAGCGCTTCGTCGCCGGCTGGAGGCGCAGCCGCCGTGGCCGGCTCCCGGTACCGGCGAAGGGGCAAAGAGTTCCAGCGGAAACGATCCAAAGCGGTAAGGTTGTCTCCGCCATCCCGATTGGTTAAAAAACCCTGCATGAAGTTGGAGTACCAAAGGGGCGGTTCCGCGCGGATGTTCGAGAGCCCGTTTCTAGAGGCCTGCTCGAAGGTTCACCCCGTTGCGCCTTTTGCCTTTTACATCCCGATCATCGTCGCGCTGATGGTGTACACGCTCGCCAGCGGAAAGAGCAGCCTGCTCCAGGCGGTGCTCTGGCTCCCCCTGGGCTGGATTACCTGGGATGTGATGGAGTACGCCATTCATCGAAGCTTTTTCCACTGGGAAGGAAATGGGCCGTTCACCCGGAAAATCCACGACATTATCCATGGTTACCACCATCGCTATCCGGATGATTCGCTGCGCTTGGTGATGCCGCTAGGGGCCAGCATCCCTTTGGCGATCGTGATTGCTTTCCTGCTCGCGCTGGTCGGTAAGCCGGCAGCCACCATTCCGTATTTTTGCGGCATCGTCGTGGGATACCTTTTCTACGACTTCACCCATTGGTCCACCCACTATCGATCGCCGACGACCGCCTGGGGCCGCGCCATCCGGTCCCACCACATGGCGCATCACTTCGCCAACCCGGAGATGAATTTCGGAATCAGTCATCGCTGGGTTGATTTCCTGGTGGGCACGCTGAAAAGACGAACGTAGCCTTCGCCTGTCGCTAGTCCTTCCGCGTCCACGGTCGCAGGGGTAGTGTCCCCGCGGACCGACAAAACGCCGGAGGTAGACGTGCACCAGATTCGAGCTCTCGTTCTCTCCCTCTCCTTGTTTTCGAGCACCGAGGCCCTTCGTACCTCCCCTGAGGCGGACAAGCTCGACGTGCTGATCGATTCAGAATGGCAACGTCGCTTGGCTGACGAGCCGACCCTGGCGACCCGAATCGGCGACCGTCGGTACAATGATCGGTGGGAGGACAGGTCGTTGGAGGCAATCGCTGCCCGACGCGCCCACTCGCAAGATGTACTGGCGAGAATCAAGGCCATCGATCGCGCACAGCTCTCGCCGACAGCTCAGCTCAATTACGATCTGTTTCTTCGCAACGCCTCCTCACGCGTCGAGGAGGAGCGATTCCATGGGGAATACCTCCCAATCAACACGCGGTATGGCCCTTACAGCGAGATCGCCGAGGTGGTGCGTCTGACGCCGCTTGCCAAGGTGAAGGACTATGAAGATCTGGTGAAGCGGCTGCGCGCGTTTCCGACCCTGGTCGATCAGACGATCGTTTTGATGCGCAAGGGCATGGAAGCGGGAGTGATGCCGCCCAAAGTGATTCTGCGAGAAGTCTCTCAGCAGATGACCCTTCAGATCCACGAGGACGTGACCCGCACGCCGGTTTACCAGACCGCGTTTCAGCAGATGCCTTCTTCGATTTCCGTCGCAGACCAGGATCGCCTGCGCGAAGAAGGCAAGTCGGCTCTAAGAGATTCGGTGGTGCCTGCGATTCGCAAGTTGCAGACATTCTTCCTCAAAGAGTACGAACCGAAGGCGAGGAACACGGTGGGTATTTCCTCGTTGCCTGATGGCGAGGCCTGGTACGCGGTCCGGGTCAAGACGATGACCACCACCGACCTCTCCGCGGACCAAATCCACGAGATCGGGTTGTCCGAGGTCAAGCGAATCCGCGCGGAGATGGAAGAGGCGATGCGCCGGACCAAGTTTCATGGCGACCTCCAAGCCTTTTTCAACTTCCTGCGCACCGATCCGCAGTTCTTTTTCAAGGACAAGGAACTGCTCTTGCTGACTTACCGGGACATTGCCAAGCGAATCGATCCGGAGCTGCCAAAGCTGTTCCGCACCCTTCCGCGGATGCCTTACGGTGTCGTCCCCGTCCCCGCTTTTTCCGAGAAGTCCCAGACGACCGCCTACTATCAACCGGGCTCTGTCGATTCCGGGCGCGCGGGTTATTTTTATGCGAACACCTACGATTTGAAATCGAGACCGAAGTGGGAAATGGAGGCACTCACTCTGCATGAAGCGGTGCCAGGCCATCATCTACAGATTGCCATCGCTCAGGAGCTGCGCGACGTTCCAAATTTCCGGCGCTTCGGTGGGTACACCGCGTTTGTCGAAGGCTGGGGTCTCTATGCCGAGTCGCTGGGACCGGAGATTGGCCTGTACCGAGATACTTATTCCAAATTTGGTCAGCTCACCTATGAGATGTGGCGGGCGATCCGACTCGTGGTGGACACCGGGATGCACGCTAAGGGATGGACCCGCGATCAGGCGATTCGGCTCTTCCAGCAGAATACCGGAAAAACGCAGCACGATATCGAAGTCGAAGTGGATCGCTACATCGCCTGGCCAGGACAGGCACTTGCGTACAAGCTCGGAGAGCTCAAGATCAAAGAGCTGCGCGCCTACGCGACCCAGCAGCTGGGCGACCAGTTCGACCTGAGGGACTTCCACGATCAGGTGCTAGGTGCGGGACCGCTTCCGCTGTCCGTGCTCGATGCGCGAATCCGGCAATGGGTCGCCGAGCAGCACGGGAAGCAAAAGCAAGCCGCGATGAACTGACCGCCACTCCTCGCGGGGGCTTGGCGCGGCCGGCGGCGAGGCCTGCCAAGCCGGTACTTAGGCCACTGCCTTCGACGGCTGGAAGATCTCGTTGAACTCAGTAAGAGCCCGGTTGAGCTGGGTCTTGATCTCGGCGGTCAGCTCGCGCTTGGCAATGATGTCCTTGGGTATTTGTGGAAAACGAGCGTCGATGAACTCCATGAATTCCTTGGCCCAACGACGGACCTCGTTCACCGGCACTTCGCGAAGCCAGCCGCGCTTGTTGGGGTCGTCGCGATTCGCGTAAATCTGGATCACCTGTCGCTCAACGGACATCGGTTCGTATTGTCCCTGCTTGAGCAACTCGGTCAAGCGGGAGCCGCGCGCCAGGGTCTCCTGGGTAGATTTATCCAGGTCGGATCCGAACTGCGCAAAGGCGGCGAGCTCGCGGTACTGCGCCAGCTCGAGTTTGAGCGAGCCGGCGACTTGCTTCATCGCTTTGATCTGTGCCGCGGACCCAACGCGCGACACCGACATGCCCACGTTGATCGCGGGTCGCACGCCCGCGTAGAACAGGTCCGCCTCGAGGAAGATCTGGCCGTCGGTAATCGAAATCACATTCGTAGGGATGTAGGCGGCAATGTCGCCGGCCTGGGTTTCGATGATCGGTAGCGCGGTGAGGGAACCGGATCCCTCCGCTTCGGAGAGCTTGGCCGCGCGCTCCAACAGCCGGGAATGCACGTAAAAGACGTCGCCCGGATAGGCCTCGCGGCCCGGCGGACGCCTCAGCAACAGCGAGAGCTGCCGGTAGGCGACCGCGTGCTTCGAGAGATCGTCGTAGACGATCAGCGCGTGCATCTTGTTGTCGCGGTAGTACTCGCCCATCGTCACGCCCGCGTATGGCGCGAAGAACTGCATCGGCGCCGGATCCGATGCGTTCGCTGCGACCACGGTGGTGTATTCCATCGCTCCGTAGCGAATCAGCTTGTCCACCACCTGGACCACCGTTGACTGCTTCTGACCGACCGCGACGTAGATGCAAAAGACGTCGTTGCCTTTCTGGTTCAGAATGGTGTCGATCGCGATCGCCGTCTTGCCGGTCTGTCGGTCTCCGATGATCAACTCCCGTTGCCCGCGGCCGATCGGTACCAGCGCGTCCAGTGCTTTCAGGCCGGTCTGCACCGGCTCATGCACCGGCCGTCGCTTGACGATGCCTGGCGCCTTGATCTCCATCTTGCGGGTCTCATTGGATTCGATCGGACCCTTCCCGTCCACCGGCTCTCCAAGCGCGTTTACCACACGTCCGAGCGCCCCTTTGCCCACCGGCACAGAAGCGATCTGGCCCGTTCGCTTCACGGTGTCGCCTTCCCGGATCTCGAGGAAGTCTCCCATGATCGCCACGCCGACGTTGTCCTCTTCCAGGTTCAGTACGAGTCCCTTGACGCCGTTGGCGAACCCCAGAAGCTCCCCGGCTTCCGCTGCCTCGAGTCCGTACACGCGCGCGATCCCGTCTCCCACGGACAGCACGGTTCCGGTTTCCGCAACCGAAACGCGCTTTCCGTAGTGTTGGACCTGCTCGCGGATGATCCTGCTGATTTCGTCGGCCCGAATCTGCATGCTTCTCCTCTTTAGTCCCGCTTGAGCTCTTTGCGGAGCTCCTCAAGGTGACTCCTGAGCGTACCGTCGTAGACCGTGGACCCCACTTGGGCCATCACTCCTCCGAGGAGCGATGGCTCGACGCTCGCTTCGAGCAATAGCTGACGATCGGTCAGTCGCTCCAACCCCTTCTTGATGGTTCGAACCAATTCCTCCGGAAGAGGTGCGGCGCTGGTGACGCGCCCTCGCAGGCGGCCGGCGCGGGCGTCGGCCATGTCCCGAAAGAGCAAGGCGATGTCATCGAGGTGCGCAATCCGATCCCTTTCCACCAGAAGATGGAGGAAGTTCTGCAGCGTTTGAGCGGATGCTCCCTGCAATTGCAATATGGATTGCAGCACTGCCCATCGCTCGGCTCGGGTGTATGCGGGATTGACCACCAGGTCTTTCAACTCCGCGTTCTGCCTCACCACTTGCGCGATTGCTTCGAGCTGAGCCTGAATCGTCTCCAGGCCAGATCCCTCGCTTGCGAGCCCGATCAGGGCACGCGCATATCTCCGGGCAACCGACACATTGACCATGGGCGAGCGCAGATAGCATGCCGCTTCGGGCCCGGCAATCCCGCTTCACAGTCGCGGGGCGATGCCTAACCGGTGTGTTTCCGGATGCCCATGTCAGCCAGGCGAGCGGCAGTCGCCGATGGGCGATGTCCCTCAGATTGACGAGGCCCCGTCGGGCCGCTCCTCAGGTTTTTGAGGTCAGTCCTCTGGGCAACCCGTCGGAATAACGCAGCTCTGCTTGGGTGGCTCTTGGCACAGCAGTCGCACTGCCCGGGCCTGACAGCTTGGTCGGGGCGGGCGCGGATCCGCTCAGGGAGTGACGGATGAATCTGCTGCGCGGAAGGTATTGGTTGGCAGTCGCCACCGTGACCATCGTCGGGTGCGGCGGAAGTTCTTTGCCCAATCCCCAACCCATCCAGGACCGGGTCGCGTTGGAAAGCTTCGCCAGTTGCCCGGCGCTTCAGAAATACATCGCGGATACGGCCGTGCTGGACATGCGCGCCCAGCTGGAATTAGCCAAGCAGTACGGGGGCGGGCCAATCGCGATGTCTGGCGGTGCACCGAGCCAGGCCGAGTCCTCGAACCCCCAGGGCCCGTCAAGCTACACCCAAACCAACGTTCAAGTTACCGGCGTGGACGAAGCGGACTTCATGAAGACTGATGGGACGAGGATCCTGGTGCTTTCGGGAAAATGGCTTTATCTCAACCAGAGCTGGCCACCGACTCAGTTGCAAACCATCAGCAAGGTAGAGATCGAGGGTTGGCCGCAGGAAATGGTCCTCGACGACAGCAACCGGGTCGTCGTTTTCTCGGCCGTCTACACTGCCTACCCACTCTCGCCGCAGCCGACGACTGGGATGAGCTGCCGTCCGATGGATTGTGGTCACTCGTATGGGACCAGCACGAAGATAACCGTCGTCGATATCGCTGATCTGGCTCATCCAAGCGTCGTTGAGCAGTTCTACTTGCCCGGTCGCTACAATACTTCTCGTCGTGTCGGGTCCGCCGTGCGTGTCGTGCTGAGCGACACATTCCATTGGCCGCCGGCCGTGAAGTGGTGGGTGGATTACGCATCAGGAATGCCTCCCGACAGGAATCGCCTCGCCCACGCCTTCGATGACCTGATGGCAAGAAACGAGGCGATCATTCGCCGGCAACCTCTCGATGCTTGGTTACCCGCCGCGAAACGAAAGTTGCCGGACGGAAGCACCGTTGACATTGGCTACAACTGCTCGGATTTCAGCAAAACGAATGCTCCCACCCGGCTGGGCGTGGTTACGGTCGCTACCCTGGATTTGTCTCATCCGGATCGGCTG
>WNFC01001404.1_pt1 | contig 25230 bp, 19 predicted proteins | sample 5400541 | NCBI WGS metagenome assembly WNFC01 (sample SAMN13153342, study PRJNA577476) | soil metagenome | isolation source: 120 cm saprolite under Douglas fir tree site 2 hole 2 replicate 1 | place: USA:California | collected 2015-04-18 | reverse complement strand
GGCCGATGAAGCGGGCGGGGTCGTGGCGGCAGAAGTCCACGAGCCAGTCGTTGTAGATGTGGAACATCTCGGTCGCCGCCTCGTGGTCGTTGAGCCGCGTGGCCGCGCCGAGGATGCCGTAGATGACCTCGGCCTGCACCCCATCGCGATCCATGTCCTTCGCCCGTAGCGCCGGATCCGTCGGCCGGGCGACACCCTTCCGGCCGTCATCGTAAAGACCTGTAGCCGCCATCACGTCCACGCGGTGGTGCACGCCGGGGACGTACTTGGACCCGGCCGGGCCCACGCCGCCCCACAGGCCGAAGTTGGTCCCGTTCTTGGCGGTCCAGTAGGGCCCGTCGGGCCCGTCCTTGACGTAGGGCATGCGGTCCTTGAGCTCGGCCGACGCGTTCGCGGTGAACAGATCGGGTGGGATCCAGGGCAGGTCGATGTGGCAGTCGGCGGAGATCCGTTGGTAGCGCATGACGCCCCCTTTGGTCGGTGAACCGCTCATCTCTCGCGTGTGAACAGAGCCTAGCCACCGGCGGGGGCGTCGTCAAGCCGCCTTGACTCGGGCCCGCCTCCGCGGCACCATGCCCGGGCCGCCATGCTCCAGGGCATCCGCGTCCTCGACCTCTCCCGCGTGATCGCGGGGCCCTACTCGGCGGCCCTCCTGGGCGACCTCGGCGCCGACGTGATCAAGCTCGAGCGGCCCGGCCGGGGCGACGACATGCGCTCCTTCCGCGGCGACGGCCTGATGAGCGCCGCCTTCGCGGCGGTGAACCGCAACAAGCGCGGCATCGCGGTGGATCTGCAGAAGCCCGAGGGCGCGCGGCTGGCCTTCGAGCTGGCCCGCCGCGCCGACGTGGTGGTCGAGAACTTCCTGCCCGGCGTGGCCGAGCGGCTCGGGCTGGGCTACGCCGCGATCCGCGCGGTGAACCCCTCGGTGGTCTACGCCTCGGTCACCGGCTTTGGCCAGACCGGTCCGCTCGCGCGCAAGCCCGGCTACAACACCATCGCGCAGGGCATGAGCGGTCTGATGGCGCTGACCGGCATGCCCGGCGACCCGCCCACGCGGGTGGGGGGCTCGGTCTCGGACGTGGCCGCGTCCTACATGGCCTTCGGCATGGTGAACGCGGCGCTGGTGCACCGCTTCCGCACCGGGGAAGGCCAGCACGTCGACGTGAGTCTGGTCTCGGCGAGCCTCGGCCTCCTGCCCGATCCGGTCGCCATCTACTTCGATACCGGTGAGCGGCCGGTGCGCGTGGGCAACCGAAACCTGAACCTCTCGCCCGCGGAGGCCTTCCAGGCCGGCGACGGCTTCGTCAACGTGGTGCTGATGAATCCCGACCAGTGGGGCCGCTTCTGCGGCGCGCTCGGCGACGCGGCCATGGAGACCGATCCGCGCTTCGCCACCAACACCGCGCGGCTCGAGCACCACCCCGCGTTCAAGGCGCGGGTGGAAGCCATCCTCGCCACCGGCTCCGCGAAGGACTGGGTGGCCCGCCTGGAAGCGGCCGGCATCGCGGCGGGACCGATCTACGAGTTCCACGAGGTGTTCGAGGATCCGCAGGTGCGTCACCTGGGGCTCGTGGCCGAGGTGGAGCAGCCCGGCGCGGGCAAGGTGAAGATGCTGACCTTCCCGGGCCGCGCCTCGGCCACGCCGCCGCGCATCGATCGCCCGGCCCCGCTGCTCGGCCAGCACACCGCGGAAGTGCTGGGCGAGCTCGGCCTCTCGCGCGAGGAGATCGACCGCCTCGCCGCCGCCGGGGTGATCGTGCTGGGCGAGCAGCCCGGCTAACTTCTTAAGACGTAACCGCCTCGCCCGGCATTTACACGCAATCGCAGGAATATGCGCGCCCGCCTCGCTCGTCTCATCAGCGAGGAGGACACGATCATGCGACTGCTCTTGCTCATCCCGCTGGCCGCGCTGCTGCTGGCCGGTTGCGCCATCGTTCCGATCGGCCCCTACGCCTACGCCCCGCCCCGACCGCGCGTGACCTACGTCTACCCGGTGTATCCGCACGGCTGGTACGCGCCCCGCTACTACGGTCACTGGTAGTATCCTCGGCGGGTGCGCCGCCCGCCGCCCGGCTTCCGCTGGCTGATCCCGCTGGTGGGATGCCTGGCGGTGCTGGCGGCGCCCACCCCCGCCGGCCTCGCCCCCGAGGGGCGCGTCCTGGCCGTGATCGTGCTGGCCATCGGACTCTGGGGGCTCGAGGCCTTGCCTCCCGGCGTCACCGCGATCGTCGCGATCGTGGCCCTGGTCGGCACGCGCGCGGTCGCGGGCATCCGCGAGGGCCTCGCCGGGTTCGCCGATCCCATCGCGTTCTTCCTGGTCGGGGTGCTCACCATGGGCGCGGCGGTGGCGCGGAGCGGCCTCGCGGAGCGGATCGCGCACCAGCTGCTGGCCCACGGCCGCGGGCGGGCCGGTGCGCTCTACCTCCACCTGCTCCTGGCGATGCCGCTCCTCACGCTCCTGCTGCCCTCGGCCAGCGCGCGCACCGGCATCCTCGTGCACGTGTACGACCAGGCCCTCGAGCTGGCGCGCGTGCCGCGCGGGGCCCCGCTCGTGCGCGCGGTCATGATGCTGCTGAACTCGGTGAACCGGCTCTCCTCCACGATTCTGCTGACCGGCGGCATCACGCCCATCGTGGCCGCCGGGCTCATCGGAACGATCTCGTGGACGCGCTGGTTCGTCCTCATGAGCGTGCCGTACACGGTACTGCTCGCGCTCGCCGCGCTCGCGATCTACCTGGGTTACCGCCGCGGGTTCCGCGCCCGCATCACGGTGCCCGCCGCGCCGGCGCGCCGCCCGTTCTCGGGCGTGGAGTGGCGCACCGCGCTCATCACCGGCGGCGCGGGGCTGCTCTGGCTCACCGACGCCTTCCATCATCTGCATCCGACGCTGCCCGCCCTGATCGCCTGGATCTGCTTCCTCGCGCCCGGCATCGGCGTGCTCACCTGGCGGCAGTTCGAGCAGGAGGTGGGCTGGACCAACTTCTTCGTCATCGGCGCCTCTCTCTCGCTGGCCCAGGGGCTCGCGCGCTCCGGGGCCAGCGACTGGCTCGCGGGCGGCGTGGTGGGGGCGGCGCACGGAGTGACGGAGTCGCCGTTGATGGTGGTGGTGGTGCTGCTGCTGTCCTCGTCGGTGGTCCGGCTGATGATCCCGAACATCACCGGCTTTCTCGCCACCACCATCCCGGTGGCGATGTCGGTGGGCACCGCGGCGGGGCTCAATCCGGTGCTGTGCGGGCTCATCGTCACGATCGCGGGTGACGCGGTCCTCTACTATCCGGCGCAGAGCGCCTCGTCCCTGGTGGTCTACGAGCGCGGGCACCTCGGCGCGGGGGAGATCTTCCGCTTCGGGATCCTGATGACCGCCCTGGGCGCGGTGGTGGTGCTGGCGGTGGCGCTGCCCTACTGGGCCGTGATCGGAGAGCCGCTGACCCGCTGACTAGCGGGCGCGATCGAGGACTTCGCGGATCTTGGCGAGCAGATCCGCGGGGGCGAACGGCTTGCCGAGCAGCACCGTGCTCGCGTCGCGCACCCCGTGGCGGACGATGGCGTCCTCGGTGTAGCCGGACATGTACAGCACCCGCGTGTCGGGCCGGATGGCTCGCACGCGGTCCACCAGCTCGCGCCCGCTCATGCGGGGCATCACCACGTCGGAGAGGACGAGATCGATCCGGTCGCCTTCGGCCTCGTAGCGCTGGAGGGCCTGCAGCCCGTCGCTCGCCTCGAGCACGCGGTAGCCCTGCCGCTCCAGCACCTCGCGAGTCAGGGCGCGCACGTCGTCCTCATCCTCCGCGAGCAGGATCGTCTCACGCCCGGGCGTCTCGCGGCCCGCCGTCGTCTCGGCGATCCGGGCGGGCTCGACGGGACTCGTGACCTGAGGCAGATAGATCTCGAACGTGGTGCCACCCCCCATCACGCTGCGCACCTGGATGGCGCCCCCGTGCTGTCGCACCACTCCGTGCACCATCGAGAGCCCGAGCCCGGTGCCCTTCCCCGGCTCCTTCGTGGTGAAGAATGGTTCGAAGATGCGCGCCTGGGTGGCCGCGTCCATCCCCACCCCGGTGTCCATGACTCGCAGGAGCGCGTACGGGCCGGGCGGCAGGGCCTCCGGCCGGTCGGGCGGGGCCGCCTCGACCTGGACGCAGTCGGTCTCGACGCCCAGGGTGCCGCCGCGGGGCATCGCGTCGCGCGAGTTCACCGCCAGGTTCATCAGCACCTGCTCGAGCTGGCCCGGGTCGGCGTTGACGTGCCCGGTCCGCGGTCCCAGGGTGAGGAGCAGCTCGACGTCCTCGCCGATGAGCCGACGCAGCATCGCGCTGACCTCCTCGACCATGTCGTTGAGGTCGAGATCCTTGCGCTGCAGCACCTGCTTGCGGCTGAAGGCCAGGAGCTGGCGGGTGAGGCCGGCGGCGCGATCGGCGGTCTTCTGGATCTGCTCGACGTTGCGGCGGAGCGGATCGTCGGCCTTCAGCCGGCCGAGGAGGATCGCGCTGCGCCCGGTGATGACGGTGAGAAGGTTGTTGAAGTCGTGAGCCACTCCGCCCGCGAGGCGCCCCACCGCCTCCATCTTCTGGGCCTGCCGCAGCTCGTCCTCGAGCTGCTTGCGCTGGGTGACGTCCATCATCGCGCCGATCATCCGGGTGCCCCGCCCGTCCGCGTCGCGGAGCACGTAGCCGCGGTCGTAGACCTGGGCGTACGAGCCGTCCGCGCGCCGGCAGCGGTATTCCGCGCTCCAGCTCTCGTCGCCGCGCTGGATGGCGGCGTGGATGTCGGTCACCACCCGCTCGCGATCCTCCGGATGGACGAGCTCGTACCACCAGGTGATGTCCGGGCCGATCTGCTCCTCGGTATAGCCGAAGAGGGTCTGGACACCCTCGTTCCACCAGAGCCCGTCGCTGACCAGGTCCCAGTCCCACACCGCGTCGTTGGTGGCGCGCGAGACGAACTGGAAGCGCTCCTGGCTCTCGCGGAGGGCGCGCACCAGGCGCTCGGCGGTGCCCCGCGCGACCTGCTCGTCCGCGAAGAGCTGGGCGTTGCGGATGGCGAGCGCGGCCTGGGCGGCCAGGCGCGCCAGGATGGCCTCGTCCTGGTCGGTGAAGGCCCGGGCCGCGCGGTTGTCGACGTAGAGCAGGCCCTCGACGCGGTCTTCGATGAGCACCGGGACCGCCATCTGGGCGTGGATGCCGAGGCGCCGGATGCGCTGCTGGTAGTGGTCGCCGATCCGGGGATCGCGGAGGTAGTCGCTGGTGCGCATCGGGCGCCGCTCCACCAGGACCAGCCCGCCCAGGCCCTGCCCCGGCTCGATGCAGGTGTCGGCCAGCGTGTCGTACCACGCGGCGGTCCAGTAGCGCAGGCGCACCGCGTCGGAGCCGGGTACGCGCAGGCCGATCACCGCCCCCTGGCTGCGGCAGAGCTCCTGGGCCGCCTCGGTCACGCGCCGGAGCACCGTCTCCAGGTCGAGGGTTCCCCCGATGGTGCGGGCCAGCTCGGCGAGGATCTCCGCCTCCCGCCGCCGGTGCTCCTCGTCGGCGAAGAGTCGCGCGTTCTCCAGGGTGAGCGCGGCCTGGTCGGCGAGCGCCTCCGCCATCTGCACCGCGCGCGTGCCGAAGACGCTGCCGGTGGCGTTCCGCACCGCGAGCACGCCGATGAGGCGATCCTGGGTCAGCAGGGGAACCGCGAGGATCGCGCGGTCGGGCGCCTGCTCCAGGTGGCGGCGGAGATCCGCGCTGGTCTCGATGCGAGGGTCCGCGAGCGCATCCGGCGTGGTGATGGTCCGCCGCTCGCGGATGGCGAGCCCGACCGCGCCCGAGCCCGGCTCGCGCACCGGACGCCAGCCGCCCGACGGATCGGTCGCGTGGGATACCGCCAGCGCGTGGAGGCTCTGCGAGTCCGAGTCGAGACGATAGACCACCGCGGAGCCGCTCGCGAGGAGGGAGCGCAGGCTCTCCGCGATGCGCAGGCCGACGACGTCGGGCTCGAGGCGCTCGGAGAGAAGCCGGCCGATGCCCGCGAGCGCCCGCGTCTCCTCGAGGCGCGTGCGCTCCCGATCCAGGAGGCGCGCGTTGTCCTGCTCGAGCCGCCGCAGTCTCGCGCGCAGCGTGTCCCCCTCGTGAGTGTCGGGAGTGCCAACCGGTCGTAGCGGTCCCATCGCGTGTCGGTGGTGGAGCAAGGACCACGCCATGGGCAAGTAGCTGATCGGCTTACGGTTCCAGACCACGGGCGAGCGGAAAATGTCAGCCCGCGTCACAAAATGAGCACCCGGCGGAGCGCCGGGACGGGCCGGCCGCCGGGGTGCTACCATGGCCACTCACCGTCGCCAGCCGCTCAACCTTTCCCGGGAGATTCGCCCATGACCACCGACGCCCAGGCCATCCGCCACCTCTGGACTCACAAGACGCAGGACCATCCGTTCCTGTCCGACCAGGAGCTCGTGATCGACCGGGGCGAGGGAGTGTGGATCTGGACCGAGCAGGGCAAGAAGCTGCTCGACGGCTTCGCGGGCCTCGCGGTGGTCAACGTGGGCCACGGCCGGCGCGAGATCGCGGAGGCCGTCGCGGAGCAGACGGTGCGACTCGCCTACTACCCGACCACGCGGCAGTTCTCCAACCGGCCGGCGGCGGACCTGGCCGCGAAGCTCGCGACCCTCGCGCCGGGCGACCTGCGCTACACGATGTTCGCGGTGAGCGGGTCGGAGGCCAACGAGCGCTCGATGCAGATCGCGCGGCAGTACTGGCTGGCCTCCGGGAAGCCGGGCAAGCACAAGGTCATTTCACTGCAGGGTGGGTACCATGGCGCCACGATGGGCACGTTCGCGGTCTGCGGGCTGCCCCACCTCGCCCAGCCCTACCAGCCGCTCGAGGTGCCGGGCTTCGCGAAGGTGGCCCCGCCCCATCCTTTCCGCGATCTGGGTGACCGCACCGAGGCCGAGCTGATCGCGCGCCGCATCGGGGAGCTCCGCGAGGCCATCCGGCGCGAAGGTCCGGACACGGTCTCCGCGGTGATCATGGAGCCGGTCCTCTCGTCGGGCGGCTTCATCATGCCGCCCATCGGATGGCTCCGCGCGGTGCGCGCGCTCTGCGACGAGCTGGACGTGCTGATGATCGCGGACGAGGTCATCACCGGGTTCGGGCGCACCGGCCGGTGGTTCGCGGTCGAGCACGACCAGGTCGTGCCGGATCTCATGTCGGTGGCCAAGGGCATCACGTCGGGCTACATCCCGCTCTCGGCCAGCATCGCGCGGGGGCGGCTCGCCGACGCGTTCTCCGACACCACCACCCAGGAGAACGTCCACCCCAACACCTACGCCGCGCACCCGGTGGCGTGCGCGGCCGCCCTGGCGAATCTGAAGATCATGGAGCAGGACCGGCTGGTCGAGAACGCGGCGAAGATGGGGACGCGGCTCCTGGACGGTCTCCGCGGTGCGGTGGGCAAGCACCCGATCGTGGGCGAGGTGCGCGGGCGCGGCCTGATGGTCTGCGTGGACTTCGTGCAGCCCGACGGCTCCGGCAAGCCGCTCGACGCCAAGCACGTGGCCGAGCTCGACCGCAAGGCGTGGGACCGGGGGGCGATCATCTACGCGCGCGGCACCGTCCTCCGCCTCGCCCCGCCGCTGTGCATCACCCCCGCGGAGGTCGACGAGCTGGTGGCCATCGTCGCCGACTGCGTCGACTCCCTCCAGCGCGACCTCGCGAAATAGCGGCGGGGTCAGGTCTTACATTCCGACATTTCCTCGCGCGTCAAGCGTCGCGGGACGGAGCAGAAATGTCGGAATGTAAGACCTGACCCCTATCCGAGGAATTCGCGGGCGAGGGTCTCCCACATCATGGTGGAGAGCTTGAGGCTCTCGGTGTCCACGCGCTCGTTGTGGCCGTGGAACATGAGCGGGTAGTCGGTGTAGGGGATGCGGAGGGACTGCAGCCCGAAGCCGTAGGCGGGGACGCCCTGCCAGCGAAAGAACTTGCCGTCGGTGCCGCCGGTGGTCATCTTGGGCACCACGCGGCTTCCCGGCATCAGCCGCGAGGTCACCCGCTCCATCGCGGCCACCAGCGGAGTGTCGTGGCTGCTCAGCGAGCCCTGCTGGCCGCGGCCCTGCTTGATGGTCACGCGCGGGGCCAGGTCGCCGAGCGCCTCCCGCAACATCGCGTCCACGTCCTCGGTGGTCACCCCGGGCAGCGCGCGGATGTCCACGTCGATCTCGACGCGGTCCGGGATCACGTTGGTCTTCACGCCGCCGTGGATGATGTTGGGCGAGAAGGTGGTGTGGGTGCAGGCGTGCGCCTCGCGGGCGAGGGCCAGGTTCTCCATGCCCGACACCGTCTCCAGCACCCGCGCGGGGTCGGTGAGGCCCTTCGTCAGCTCGGGGCCGAGGTCCATGGCCTTCACGTACTCGCGCCACACGTCGAGGATGCGCGCCTCCGGCTGGTAGGCCGCGATGCGCCGCACGACCTCGGCCGCGGTCACCAGCGCGTTGTCGGTGCGGAAGGGCCGCGAGCCATGGCCCGGCGTCCCCGCCACCGTGAGGTGGCGCCAGTTGGCGCCCTTCTCTCCGACGGTGACGCCCAGCACGTGGCCGTCGCGGGTGGGGATGGGCACGCCGCCGCTCTCGGTGATGACGTAGTCCGCCTTCACCATCTCGGGCCGCCGGTCGACCAGGTAGCCCGCGCCCAGGTTGCCCCCCGCTTCCTCGTCCGCCACCGCCAGATAGATGAGGGTGCCGCGCGGGCGGAAGCCGTCCTTGGCGAGGCGCCGGGTGGCCACCGCCATGGTGGAGGTGAGGTTCAGCATGTCGATGGCGCCGCGACCCCAGACCACCCCGTCCACCAGCTCGCCGCCGAAGGGATCGCGCTTCCAGCCGCCCGGGCTCACCGGCACCACGTCGGTGTGACCCATCAGGAGTAGCCGGGGGGCGTTTGGATCCGACCCCTCGATGCGCGCGATGAGACTCTCGCGCCCGGGCTCCGAGGTGTAGCGCTCGCAGGCCACGCCCGCGCCGTTGAAGTAGGCCTCGAGCGCCGCCACGCTGCGCGTCTCCTGGCCGGAGGCCACCGTGCCGTCGTTGACGCAGCGGTTGCGGATCAGCGTGCGCAACAGGTCGGTGGCTTCCGTCTCGATCGTCTGCTCGTCTCGCATGATCTCCCTCGTCTTATCGTCCGCCGCTTGGGCCGCCGTTCGCGGCGAAGTTGCGGATGATCCAGCCCGCGATGGAGTGCCGCGCGGGACCGACCGGCATCGCGTCGCTGGGGAACCAGCGCGCGTCCTCCAGCTCGTCGCGGTCGATCGCGATCTCGCCGCCCGCGTAGCTCGCCACGAAGCCGATCATGATCTGGCTCGGGAACGGCCAGTTCTGGCTCCCCACGTACTGGATGTCCTTGACGTCGACGCCGACTTCCTCTTTCACCTCGCGCGCCACGCAGCCCTCGAGCGACTCGCCGTTGTCGACGAAGCCGGCCACCAGCGCGTAACGACCCGGCGCCCAGATCGCCTTGCGCGCGAGCAGCACCCGGTTGCCGTCGCGCACCAGCACGATGACCGCGGGGTGCAGGTGCGGGTAGTGCTCGTAGCGGCACCCTCCACAGCGCTTGCCCCACTCGCCCTCGAGCCGGCCGGCGGGCGCCCCGCAGCGCGGGCAGTGCCCGCTGGTCGACTCCCAGTACAGGAGCTGCATGGCCATGCCGCCCACCGTGAGCAGATCGTCGGGCAGGCGCGTGCCCTGCATCGGCACGAGCGTCTCCGCGGCGAGCCCCTCGGGCACCGGCGCGTCCTTCGGGCGCCCGGCCACCCAGCACGGCGCGCTGCCCCACGTGCCGAGCCAGTGCCGCGGACCCAGCCCGTCGAGCCCGCGCGGCGGGGCCTCCGGGCTCTCGCCCGCGGGCAGCCGGAAGCCGTCGCCCTCCGGCACCACCAGGAGCTTCTGATCCTGGACCACGAGCCACCGTCCGACTCCGGTGGGCGGCCCGCCGCCCTGCTTGGCGGGCTCGAACTCGCCACGCAGGCAATCCATGTTGAAGGGTAGGTAGACGGACAACGGTGTCATCAGCGTGCCGAGTCTACCACGGGGAAAACGCGGTTGCGCTCCCGCGCCGGCTGGGCTACGACTAGGCCCTCATGAGCGACGTCTTCCACTCCGTGCTATCCTCCCCGCCGTGCCCGACCTCCTAGCGTCCCTCGCCGCCTCGGTCGCCGCGCGCCTGGTCGCGCGCCGCGAGACGGTGGCGGTCTCCGAGTCTTCGACCGGCGGCCTCATCTCCGCCGCGCTGCTCTCGATCCCCGGCGCGTCCGCGTACTTCATGGGCGGCGGCGTCATCTACACCCAGACCGCGCGGCGCGGCCTGCTCCAGGTGCCCGACGACGCGATGCGCGGCATCCGCTCGAGCACCGAGGCCGCCGCGCTGCTGATGGCCCGCACGGTGCGCGAGCGGCTCGGCACCACGTGGGCCCTCGCCGAGACCGGGGCCGCGGGCCCGACCGGCAACCGCTACGGAGACGCGGCCGGACACTCCTGCTTCGCGGTGGTGGGCGCGGTGGAGACCGCCCGCACGCTCGAGACCGGGCGCGGCGACCGCGAGGCCAACATGTGGGCCTTCACCCGCGCCGCCCTCGAGCTCCTCGACGCCTGCGTCCAGCAGGCCGGAGACAAATCATGAGCGACAAGACGATCCGCGTCGGCTTCGTGGGAGCCGGCGCCAACACCCGCAAGCACCATCTCCCCAAGCTCAAGGCCCAGCCCGGCGTGGAGCTGGTGGCGGTCGCGAACCGATCGAAGGAGTCGGGCGATCGGGTCGCCCGCGAGTTCGGCATCGGCCGCGTGCACGACGACTGGCAGGAGATCGTGGAAGCGCCCGACATCGACGCGGTGTGCATCGGCACGTGGCCCTACATGCACAGCGTGATGAGCATCGCCGCGCTCGAGCGGGGCAAGCACGTGCTCTGCGAGGCGCGCATGGCCATGAACGCGGGCGAGGGCCGGCGCATGCTCGAGGCCTCGCGCAAGGCGCCGCACCTCATCGCCCAGCTCGTGCCCGCGCCCCACACCCTCGAGGTGGACGCGACCATCCAGACCCTGCTCGGCGAGGGCTTCGTCGGCGAGGTGCTCGCGATCGAGCTGCAGGCCTCGGGAGGACGCTTCGTCGAGCCGGACGCGCCGCTCACCTGGCGGCAGGACGTCGGGCTGAGCGGCCACAACATCCTCAACATGGGAATCTGGTACGAGGCGATGATGCGCTGGCTCGGCCCGGCCCAGCGGGTGACCGCGATGACCAAGGTCGCGGTGCCCCATCGCAAGGACGCGACGGGCGCTCCTCACGACGTGCGCGTGCCCGACCACGTGGACATCCTGGCCCAGTTCCGCGGGGGGGCGGTCGGCCACCTGCGCTTCAGCTCGGTGACCGGGCTGGCCCCGGCCTCCGAGGCCTGGATCTTCGGCAGCGAGGGCACCCTGCGGCTCGAGGCCGACGCGCTCCGGCTGACCGGTGGCCGCCGCGGCGAGTCCGCGCTGCGCGAGATCCCGGTGCCGCCCAGGACGCGCATCGGGTGGCGGGTGGAGGAGGAGTTCGTCAACGCCATCCGGGGCCGTGAGAAGATCGCCCGCACCTCGTTCGAGGACGGCGTGCGCTACATGGAGTTCACGGACGCGGTCACGCGCAGCGCCAGCACCGGCCAGACCGCCGAGGTGAAAGACCTCTAGCCGAGCCGGTACCAGTAGGCGATCCGGCCGAAGATCGAGTCCCACGAATTGGGCTCGATACCGGCCAGGTTGTTCGCGGCGGCGTGGACCACGTTGCGCCACGTGACCGGGATCACCACCGCGCTCTGCACCACCATGTCGTTCATCTTGATGAAGAGCGCGGCCCGCTTGACGGGGTCCATCTCGTTCTCCGCCTTGCGCCACAGCCGGTCGAAGTCCGCGTTGCGCCAGCGGGCGATGTTGCGGCCGTTCCACCCGTTCTCCTTCGCCGGGACCTCCCAGGAGGCGAACTGGGCCATGAAGAGCTGGGGATCGAGGCCGGTGAACACGGTGTAGGTCTGCAGATCGGCGTGGAAGCGGACGTTGGTGTCCACGTTGCTCACGTCGGACGAGAAGAACACGGAGGCCGGGATGGCCTTCACCTCCATCTCGATCCCGGCCCGGGCCGCCCCCTGCTTGATCACGGTCTGAATCTTCTGCACCGTCGAGTTGGCCGCGGCCTGGAAGAGCAAGCGGAGGCGCCGGCCATCCTTGGCCCGGACCCCGTCGGGGCCGCGGAGGTAGCCGGCCTGCTCCAGCACGTCGTTGGCCTTCTCGATGTTGAACTCCCAGGTGCTGTTGTGGGAGCGGAACCGATCCGGCGCGTTGAGGAAGTTGGCGGTGATCTGCCCGGTGCGGCCGACGAGATGCTCCTGGATCGAGGTGCGATCCACCGTCAGGCTCAGCGCGTTGCGCACCGACTGGTCGGTCAGGAGGGGATGCGGGGCCTTGAGGCTCGAGCGCTCGCCGTCCACCTCACGCCACGGGTCGGTCTGGTTGCACTGGATGAAGCTCACCGCGCTGCTGGGGATCGTCATGACCCGGCCCTTGCCGCCCTGCTCGATCCGCCGGAGCACTTCCTCCTCGATCAGCACGTAGTACGCGAAGTCGTACTCGCCGGTCTGCAGCACCGCGCGGGCCGCGCCCACCGCGTCGCCGCCGCACTTGATGTCGAGGCGGTCGAAGAACGGGCGGTTCGGTACGTGATAGCCCTTGTGTAGCTCCGCGCGGATCAGGTCGCCCGGCCGGAACTCGGTGAGCCGGTAGGGCCCGGTGCCGACCGCGGGGATCATGCCGATGGCCTCGCGCGCGCCGGTGCCCTTGACCGACTGGAAGATGTGGCGCGGCAGGAGTCCGCCGCCGGTGAACGCGGAGGCCCAGTAGGGCTGCGGCTTCTTGAAGATGACCTTGATCGTGTACTGGTCGAGCCGGTCGATGCGGGTGATGTCCTCGTAGGAGGCGCGGGTGCCCGCCGCGGTGGCCGGATCGAGGGCGAACTCCCAGTTGAAGATGACGTCGTCCGCGGTGAACGGGGCGCCGTCGTGCCACACCACGTTGCGCTTGAGCCGCCAGGTCACCCACTGGCCGTCCTTGGCGAGCGTGTTGGCCTTGCGGCTCGGGATGTCCTCGGCCAGGACCGGCACCAGGGTGCCGTCGGGCGCCGCGGCGGCGAGCGGCTCGTAGAAGATGCGCTGGACCGTGAAGTCGCGCAGGCCCCGTCCGAAGTGCGGGTGCAGCAGGGTGGGGGCGTCCCACATCAGGATCCGGAGGGTGCCGCCGCCCCCGCGCCGGGTCGGCGTGGGCTCGGCCTCGCGCGGCTGGGCCGTCGCGACCCCCGCCGCCCCGAGAAGCGACCCCGCCATCGGCGCGCCGAGCCCGACCGCGGCCATCGCCTGCACGAAGCTCCGCCGCGTGAGGCGGCCATCCTTCACGCACGCGATCAGCTCGCGCAGCCTGTGCTCGTCCATGTGCCTCCAGGGGCCCGCGGGGTAGGGGTCCGACACCGATAGCGCGGGGACGCCCCGAAGTCAAGGGCGCCTGGTAGCGAGGTTTCCGCGGTGCGCGTTGCTGCAATGTTACGCAGCGCGCGGCCACGAGATTCCAAAGCTTGGTGATAAATAGTCCGGATCGTAGACTCGTCTTAGAGTAACGCACGCCCCGCATGGTCATGACCCGCCCGCTGATCGCTTTCGCAACCCTGCTCCTCGCACTGGCGCTGCCGGTCGGCATCGCGCGTGCGGGCGAGCCCTGGCCGGTCGATCCCGCGGTCGCGGAGCGGCCCCCGGATCTGCCGTCCTGGCTGATCGCCTCCCGGCTCGGCCGGCCGCTCGACGACACCGCGCGTGACGACGCCATGGGCACCAGCGGCCTCAGCGACCTGAGCGCGGTGCTGTTGCGTGAAGGCCCCGGGGCCCCGATCAATCCCGATCCGCTCACGCTCCGCACGTCCGGCGAGGACTCGACCGACCTGCGCGCGCTGCTCGGGCGGGGCGAGCGCTGGCACTTGATGAGCTTCGGCGCCGCGGCCGCCAACCGGCCACAAGATATGAAGGTGACCGCGTACGGAGCCGTGGCCTATCTCCCGAGCCTGTCGAGCTCCGGGCCCGACGGTGGGCTCGGCTTCGGACCGGCCACCGCGCCCGGCGCCGCCTTCGGGCTTGGCCTGGACGATCCGGAGGAGCCGGTATCGCTCGGCTTCAAGGGCGAGCTGGCCGGCCTCGGGCTCGAGGGAGGCGCGGAGTACCGCTCGGTCGGCAAGCGACTGGACCGGGTCGTGGCCGGCCCCGCTTCCCAGAAGGACCGGGAGGGCACCGAGGTCTGGCTGGCCCAGCGCCTGGGCCTGCTGCGGCTCAAGCTCTCGGAGTCCGATCTCTCCGACAACGTGGACCGGGATCCCGCGCTGCCCCGGACCACCAAGACCCAGACCGCGGTGAGCGCGCAGCTCACCCCGCGCGCCTGGCCGATCTTCGGCCTCACCTACGCCTCCGGGGACTCCGAGCGCACCTGGCTCACCGGCGAGGGCCGCACCCGCACGATCGAGCGCCAGACCTTCGACAGCGTGGCCGGGTCGGCATACTACGGGACGCGATGGCTCGACCTCTCGGGGACCTCCACCTACAGCTTCAGTCGAGAGCCGGGCCGCTCCGATCGCGACATGAACTCGCTCTACCACGACCTGAGTCTCACCCTGCGCCCGCTCAGCGTCGTCTCCGTCACGCCCTCCCTCAGCAGCGGGGTCGACCGGTACGAGTGGTCGTCCACGCGCTACCAGTCGGGCTCGGCCTCGCTCCTGCTCACCTACACGCCGACCGCGAGCCGGTTCAGCCTGTGGACGCTCGGGGCGTACACCACGTCCCAGAGCACCGACCGCACCGTGGACGGGCGCACCATGAGCGTGAGCGGGGGCCTGGCGTGCGGGCTCGGCAAGATCCTCGGGGGGCACGCGAGCGTCGCGGTCCAGGCCGGCTACGACCGCTACGTGGACGGGATCTATCCGGACAGCTCGACGCAGGGGGCCTTCGGGCTGGTCCTCTTCAAGGTCGCGGCCTTCTAGTCGCCCCCCACCTCCGCCGGCGCGGGCGGATCAGCCGTGCCGCAGCCGCGGGTCCAGGAAGTCCTGCAGCGCGTCGCCCAGGATGTTGAGCGACAGCACCACCACGAAGATGGCCAGCCCCGGCAGCAGCGCCACGTGCGGGCGCAGGATCACGAAGGTCCGCGCGGTGGCCAGCATGCTGCCCCAGTCCGCGGTGGGCGGCTGCGTGCCCAGGCCGAGGAAGCTGAGCCCGGCGGTGGCGAGGATCTTGGCCCCCACGTCGAGGCTCCACGCCACCACCACCGGCGCCAGCAGGTGGGGCAGCAGGTGGCGGCGCAGGATCGACCGATCGCTGCTGCCGAGGGCGCGCGCCGCCTCCACGAACTCGCGCTCGCGCAGGGAGAGCACCAGGCCCCGGGCCAGGCGGGTGTAGAGGGGAAAGCCCACGATCGCGATGGCCACCATCGCGTTCGCCAGGCCGGGGCCGAGGCCGGCCACGATGGCGATGGCGAGCAGGATGTAGGGGAAGGCCATCAGGATGTCGGTCAGGCGCATCACCACCGTGTCGACCCGCCCGCCCCAGTAGCCCGCGTGCAGCCCGAGGAGGCCGCCGACCAGCATCGAGGCACTCGCGGTGGCGAACCCGGCCAGCAGCGAGATCCGCCCGCCCCACACCAGACGGGCCAGCATGTCGCGCCCGAACTCGTCGGTGCCGAGCAGGTGGCCCGGGCTGCCCGGCGGGCGCAGCCGGTTGCGGGTGTCGACCGCGTCGGGATCGAGCAGCGGCAGGTAGGGCGCGAGCAGCGCGGCGAGCACCGCCGCGGCCATGACCAGGCCCGCGGCCAGGGCGAGCTGGTTGCGCGGGATGCGGCGGAGCACGGGCGGCAGTCTCATGCGGGGCGGCTCATTCGTAGCGAATGCGGGGATCCAGGAAGGCGTACAGCAGGTCGACGGCCAGGTTGAAGACCACGAAGCCCAGCGCGATCACCAGCACGCAGCCTTGCACGAGCGGGAAGTCGCGCGCGAGGATGCCCTGGATCATCAGGGTGCCCACGCCCGGCCACGCGAACACGGTCTCGGTGAGGATCGCGCCGCCCAGCAGGTAGCCGGCCTGCACGCCCACCACCGTCACGGTCGGGATCAGCGCGTTGCGCAGCGCGTGGCGCAGCACGACCCCGCGCTCCACCAGGCCCTTGGCGCGGGCGGTGCGCACGAAGTCCTGGCGCAGGATATCGAGCATGGTGCTGCGGGTGAGCCGCGCGATGATGGTCGTGGACGCGGCGGCCAGCGTGACCGCGGGCAGGGCCAGGTGGCTCAGCAGATCGGCGAGGCCGCCCGCCCCGTGCGCCCCGTACATGCCGGACGCGGGGAGCCAGCCGAGCCAGAGCGAGAAGCACACCATGAGGACGAGCCCCAGCCAGAAGCTTGGCATGCTCGCGCCGAAGATCGAGCCGAGCGTGCTGAGCCGGTCCACGAGCGACCGCGGGCGCGCCGCCGAGAGCACCCCGAGCGCGATGCCGCATACGGTGGAGAGGAGCAGGGCGGTGGTGGTGAGGATGAGGGTGGCCCGGAAGCGGATCAGCACCTCGCCGAGCACCGGCTGGCGCAGCCGGATGGACCGGCCGAGATCGCCCTGGAGCACGTGGGCCATCCAGCGCGCGTACTGCAGCGGCAGCGGCTCGTCGAGCCCCAGGTCGGCCCGCAGGCGCGCCACGTCCTCCTGGCTCGCCTGCGACCCCAGCATGATCTCGGCGGGATCCCCCGGGGACAGGTGCAGAACGAGGAACACCACCACCGATACGCCGAGCAGGACCGGCACCAGCAGGAGCAGACGCCGGAGGAGGTAGCGTCCCACCGGGCGCCGGCTACTTGAGCGAGATCGTCTCCACGCGCAGGTCGAAGCTCGGGTGGAGCTTGAAGCCCTGCACGCGCTTGGCGAACGCGGCGGTCTGCACCTCGTGGTCGATGAAGATCCACGGCGGGTCGTCGTGGAGCAACCGCTGGGCCTCGCGGTAGAGCTGGGCCCGCTTGGCCTGGTCGGTGGTGAGGCGCGCCTGGGTCAGCACCTCGTCGAAGCGGGGATTCTTGTACATGGCGCGGTTCGGCCCCACCGGAGTCCACTGGCTCGAGTGCAGCAGCGGGTACATCACGAGGTCGGGATCCTCCGAGCCGGCCATCCAGGACAGGGCGAACATGTCCTGCTCCTTGGTGCGCAGCTTGGCCAGGAAGGTGCCCCACTCCATGGTCTGGAGCGTCACGTTCACGCCCACCGCCTTGAGGTTCGACTGGATGATCGTGCTCATCGCCACCGGCGACTGCATGCCCGATCCCGACTCGGGCACCCACAGCGTGGTGGAGAAGCCGTTGGCGAGGCCGGCCTCGGCTAGGAGCTTCTTCGCGCGCTCCGGGTCGTAGGGGAACGGCTTGAGCCCGCTCTCGTCGCCCCAGGTGCCGGGCAGCACCGGGCCCTTGGAGACGGCCCCGGTGCCCTTGAGCACGTCGCGGACGATGGCCTCCTTGTCGACCGCGTAGTTGAGCGCCTGCCGTACCCGCTTGTCGTCGAAGGGTTTCTTGCTGTTGTTGAAGCCGAGATACCAGACGTGCGCGCCCACCTGCCGCTGCAGGGTCACCTTGGGATGGTTCTCGAGCTGGGCCACGAAGTCGGGCGGGGTGCCCACGATGAGGTCGAGGGCGCCGGTGAGCAGCTCGGTCAGCCGCGCCTGGTCCTCGGTGACCGACCGGAAGATCACGCGGTCCACCTTGACCGGGAAGCGCCAGTAGGCCGGGTTCTTCTCGAGGATCACGCGCTGGCCGCGGTCCCACTGGACGAACTTGAAGGGGCCGGTGCCGACCGGAGCCACCGCGTAGTCCTGGCCCGCCCTCATCGCCGCGGTCGGGCTCACGATCGAGGCCGCGCCCGCGGTGAGGACGGCCAGGAAGGAGGCGCGCGCCTCCTTCAAGATGAACCGAACGGTGGCATCGTCCATGACCTCGACCGCCTTGACGTTGCCGAAGAAGTAGGCCGCGAAGGGATACTTGCCGAGCTTGCTCGCGGGGTGCTCGGGGTTGATCTGCCGCTCGATGGAGAACTTCACCGCCGGGGCGTTGAACGGGGTGCCGTCGTGGAAGGCGATCCCCTTGCGCAGCTTGAAGGTGTAGGTGAGCCCGTCCTTCGAGACGGTCCAGGACTCGGCGAGGCCCGGAACGATCTGGGTGGACTCGTCCGCGAAGGCGACGAGGGTCTCCACGACCCGCCGGCCGACGCGATTCGAGTTGAGATCGGTGACCTGGGCCGGGTCGAGGGCCACCGGCTCCGCCACCAGGCCCACTACTAGAGTGTTGGTGGGCTGACTATGAGACGGGCCTGCGCCCGCGACCAGCAGGAGGAGGACCGCCACCGTCAAACCCGACCACCGCCGTCCGAGTCTCATACGCCGTTTCCTCCTGAGCATGGGAGCCGCCGAGCCCGCCGAGTATAGCATCGGGCGCGGCGGCCTTGACATCGCGGGCGCCCCCACCTAGGGTGTTGCCCGGCGAGCGAGCGAAAAGGAGACCTCATGGCCAGGCTCAAGTTCGGGGCGTGGATTCCCACTTACGCGTGGAGCGGCAAGAAGACGGATCCGAAGAACATGCGGCGGATCCGCGAGTCGATCGTGAAGTGCGAGAAGTACGGCATCGACGTGTGGGTGATCGACCACCTGCTCTCCGCGCCCGGCCTCTACGGCAACGCCTGGCTCGAGCCGCTCTCCTCGCTCGCCTACGCGGCGGCCCTGACCTCGAAGGTCGACATCGCCACCGGCATCCTGGTGCTGCCGGTGCGCCATCCGGTGCTGCTGGCCAAGGAGATCTCGACGCTCAGCCACCTCTCGAACAATCGCTACGTGTTCGGGGTGGGCCCCGGCTGGTACGCCCGCGAGTACGAGGTGACCGGCTCCCGCATCCAGGAGCGCGGCAAGCGGACCGACGAGATCATCGAGGCGGTGACCCTGCTGCTCACCAAGCCGAACGCGAGCTACCACGGGAAGTTCTACCACTTCGACGACGTCACCATCGACCCGCGGCCCCCGCAGATGCCGAAGATCTGGGTCTCCGGCGGCTCTCGGGTGCCGGACCCCGGCGAGCACGACGTGCCGGTCATCGCCACCACCGTGATGGACCGCATCGTGAAGGCGGGCCACTGGCTCTCGCGCTGCTCGGGCACCCAGGACTGGGTGAAGCGGGACTGGGGACTGCTGCAGCAGCACGCCAAGACCCTCGGCCGGGATCCGCGGAAGCTCACCTTCGGGCACTGCAACTTCATCCACCTGGTGGACACTCCGAGCCACGCCAAGGCGGTGGCCGCGTCGAAGGCGCCCTTCATCAAGACGATGGGCACCCACCGGACCTACGAGCATCTGCAGGAGTCCTACATGATCGGGTCGATCGATCACATCAACGCGCGGATCGACGACCTCGTGAAGGCGGGGCTCAAGTACCTCGTGCTGGGGCCGGTGACCGACGATCCGACCCAGATCGACCTCCTCGCCAAGAAGGTGATGAGGCACTTCAAGTAGGAGCGGCCCCGGCGTGCGATTCGGCTTCTACCTCCCCACCCGCGGCGCCACCGCCGCGCCCGAGGCGCTCGAGACCCTGGTCGAGCGCGGGGAGTCGCTCGGCTTCTCCTCGGTGGTGATCGCCGATCACATCGTGTTCCCGGTCGCGATCCGGTCGAAGTATCCCTACACCGTGAGCGGGGCCTTCCCCGGCCAGGGCGACGCCCTCGAGCAGCTCTCGCTCATGGCGTTCGTCGCGGGCAAGTCGCGCCGGCTGCGGCTCATCAGCAGCGTGATGATCCTGCCGTACCGCAACCCGGTGGTGACCGCCAAGATGCTGGCCACCATCGACGTGCTCTCCGGCGGGCGCGTCACGGTGGGCGTCGGGGTCGGCTGGCTGCGCGAGGAGTTCCAGGCCCTGGGCGCGCCCGACTTCGACCGGCGCGGGGCGGTGAGCGACGAGTACCTCCGCATCTTCAAGACCCTGTGGACGCAGGATCCCGCCACGTTCCACGGCGAGTTCTACCGCTTCGACCGCATCCACTGCCTGCCGCATCCGACGCAGAAGCCGCACCCGCCGATCTGGATCGGCGGCCACAGCAAGGCCGCGCTGCGCCGGGTCGCGCGCCTGGGCGACGGCTGGCATCCCGTGGGGGCCAACCCGGCCGTCCCGCTGCGTCCGGCCGAGCTGCGCGCCGAGCTCGACGACCTGCGCCGCCTCACCGAGGCGGAGCGTCGCGACTTCTCGACGCTCACGATCTCCTACAAGGCGCCGGTCTACGATGCGGGGCAGGGCGTGGAAGGGGGCGCGGAGCGGCGGCCGTTCTCGGGGAGCCAGCAGGCCATCGCCGACGACATCGGCACCTTCGCGGGTCTCGGGGTGAGCGAGCTGATCTTCGACTTCCGCGCCGAGAGCCTGAGTGAGAGCCTGGAGCGGATGGAGCGCTTCGCCCCGTTGATCCGCTCCTAGGCCCGCGGATCCAGCAGATCCCGCAGCCCGTCCCCCAGCAGGTTCGCCCCCAGCACCACCAGCGAGATCGCGACGCCGGGGATCGTCGCCAGCCACCACGCGTTCGACAGGTAGTCCCGCCCCTCGGCCAGCATGAGTCCCCACGAGGGCCGGGGCGCCTGGATGCCCATGCCGAGAAAGCTGAGCCCGGACTCCAGCAGCACCATGGTCGCGAACTGGCTCGAGCCGAGGACCAGGATCGGCGCGATGGTGTTGGGCAGGATGTGGCGGGCGATGATCCGGAGATCGCTGGCCCCCAGGGTGTAGGCGGCCTCCACGTACTCGAGGCGGCGGATGGTGAGCACGCTCGCGCGCACCGTGCGCGCGTAGAGCACCCAGCCGCTGAGCGCGAGCACGCCGACCAGCGCGCCCGGGCTCGTGCCGACCACCGCCACGATCGCGATGGCGAGCATGATCACCGGGAAGGCGAGCTGCACATCCGCCGCCCGCATCAGGACCGAGTCGAGGCGCTCGCCCGCGGATCCCGCCACCAGGCCCACCAGGATGCCCACGAGCGCGGCGATGAGCACCGAGACCGTGGCCAGCGCCAGCGAGATGCGCCCGCCGTGCAGCACGCGCGCGAGGATGTCGCGCCCCAGGTTGTCGGTGCCGAGGACGTGCGCCGGGGTGCCGCCCAGGCCCCACGGCGGCGCGAGACGGCGGCTGAAGGACGGCTTCACCGGATCGCTCGACGCGAGCAGGGGGGCGAGGACGCTCGCCAGCACCACCAGGGCCAAGAGCGCGCCGCCCACGAGCGCGGGCGGGCTCAGGCGGCCCGCGCGGGGCGCCTCGGCGGCGGCCGGCGCGCTCACGAGTAGCGGATCCGGGGATCGATCACGGTGTAGAGCAGGTCCACCAGCAGGTTGATCACCACGAAGATGGTCGCGGACAGGATGAGGACCGTCTGCACCACCGGGAAATCGCGGAAGAAGATCGCGTCCACCACCAGCTTGCCCATGCCGGGCCACGCGAACACCGACTCGGTGATGACCGCGCCGCCGAGCAGGGTGCCGATCTGCAAGCCCAGCACGGTGAGCAGCGGCACCGCCGCGTTGCGCAGGGCGTGTCGGAGAATGACCGCGCGCTCGGCGAGGCCCTTGGCGCGGCCGGTGCGGATGAAGTCGCGCCCGAGGATCTCGAGCATGCTCGAGCGGGTGAGGCGCGCCACCAGCGCCATCGGGAACGCGGCGAGGGTCACCGCGGGCAGGATCAGGTGGCGCCAGCTCTCGAACCCCGAGGTGGGCAGCCAGCGCAGCGCGACCCCGAAGAGCAGGATCAGCATGATGCCGAGCCAGAAGTTGGGCAGGGACTGGCCGAGCACCGCCAGCACCGTGCTCGCGTAGTCGTAGCCGGTGCCGCGGCGCACCGCGGCCACGATGCCGAGCGAGACCCCGACTCCCACCGTGATCAGCAGGGCCGCGAGCGCGAGCTGCACGGTGGCCGCGAGGCGCTCGACCACCACCCGCAGGGCGGGGGCGCGATACTGGAAGGACTGGCCGAAGTCGCCCCGGAAGACGCTCTGGAGGAACAGACCGTACTGGACGTACAGCGGCTCGTGCAGGCCGAGCTGGCGGTTCAGCTCGTCCACCGCGGACTGGGGCGCGCCGTCGGGCAGGAGCATCTTGGCCGGGTCGCCGGGGACGACCCGCAGGATGACGAACACCAGTACCGACACGCCCACCAGGGTCAGGGCGGACTGCCACAGCCGGCGGAGGACGTAGGCCCTCATGGCCCGCCGCCCCGCGGGGCGCGCGTCACCGGGCTACGCGATCGCGACGTCGCTCAGCAGGACGTAGTAGTCGCGGCGCGGCTCGAAGTTCCGCAGCCGGTCGCTGACCGCGTAGATGGCCACGCTGTAGTAGGGCCAGATCTCGGGCTCCTCGTCCCACAGGATGCGCTCGAGCTCCTCGTACTTGGCCTGCCGCACCTTGGGATCGGGTACGCGCCCGTCCGCGATGAGCTGCTCGACGCGTGGATTGCTATAGCGGGTGAGCTTCTCGGAGCCAGCCCGGGTGAACCACTGGCCGAAGTACCAGTCCGGGTCGTGGGGCATGTGGGCCCAGCCGGAGTAGAACATGTCGTAGGTGCCGGCGCTGCGCTGCTCGCGCGCGGTGGCGATCTCCAGGTTCTTGATGTTGACCTTGATCCCGACCTCTCCCAGCATCGCGGCCACCGCCTGGGCGATCTCGAGCTGCTTGGGGTAGAGGTCCTTCATCAGCACGAAGTCGATCGACACATCGCGATAGCCGGCCTGCTTGAGGATCTGCCGGGCCTTCTCGGGATCGTAGACCTTGGCCGGCAAGCTCATGTGGCCGATCAGGCCCGGCGGCACCGGGCTGTCCACCGGGCGGCCGTAGCCCAGCAGCAAGTCCTTGATGATTGCGTTGCGATCGATCGCCAGCGAGATGGCCTGCCGAAGACGCAGGTCCTTGACCGGCTCCTTGGCGAGCTGGAAGATCCAGCGCTGCGCTTCGACCGCGGGCACGTCGAACACCTTCACGCCTCGGCTGCCCTTGAGGGTCTCCACCAGATCGGGGGTGACGCGGTCGATGACGTGGATCTCCCCGGCTCGGAGGGCGGCGGACCGGGTGGAGAGCTCGGGGATGAAGCGGAACGTGACCTTTTCGACCCGCGGCTGGCCGGGCTTCCAGTACGTCGCGTTCGCGGCCAGCACGATGTTGTCGCCGTGGGTCCAGGAGACGAAGCGGAAGGGCCCGGTGCCGATCGGCTTTTGGAAGAACGCGTCCTCGTTCTTGCCCGCGCTGGGCGGCAGCATGCCGAGCATGGTGAGGTGGGCCGGGAGCGAGCCGAACGGACGCTTGGAGGTCACGACAACGGAGTAGTCGCCGTCCTTCTCCACCGACTCGATATCCTGGTACACGAAGGACTTGATGAGCTTGGAGTTGTCCTTCACCCGCCGCAGCGTGAACACCACACTGTCCGCGTTGAACGGGGTGGCGTCCTGGATACTTTGGTACCCGAATTTCCGGTGTGATTGCACGCGATGCTTCATCCTACGCGGTGAGGGACCGATCCGCGAGCGGCGAGGAGAAGGCGTGACGGAGACGGCATGATGCGCCCCAAGGTCGGCCCCCGGCCGGGGCGTCGGCAGCCCGGGACCGCCATGCCGCGGAGCGGGCCGTGGCCCGAGCCCCAGCCCGTGCCGCAGGGCCGACCGCCCGTGCCCCCGTTCCGCCTGGCCCTCTTGCCCGCCGCGCTGGCGCCCTGGGTGGCGGACGTCGCCGATCGGGTCCAGTGTCCGCCGGACTTCGTGGCCGTGGGCGTCATGGTGGCCGCGGCCGCCGTCATCGGGCGGCAGGTCAGCATCCGGCCGAAGCGGCAGGACGACTGGGCCGTGGTGCCCAACCTGTGGGGGCTCGCGGTGGGTGCGCCGGGGAGCATGAAGAGTCCGGCCCTGGCCGAAGCGCTGCGGCCGCTCCGTCGGCTGGTCACCGACGCCCAGGCGCGGTATGAGGAGCAGCGGCTCGCCCAGCAGGGTCGGGTCGCCGAGCGGAGGGCGCGGCGCCACGATCTCGCCCGGCGCTTGCGCGACGCGGTCGCGGGCGAGGAGCCGCCGGAGCCCCTCCCGGAGCCCGAGGAGGCGGCGCGGCGGGACCCGCCGCCGGCGGAGCACCGGTACCTGGTCAACGACACCACCGTGGAAAAACTGGGTGAACTGCTGAACTACCATCCCAACGGCCTGCTCCTGTTTCGGGACGAGCTGAGCGGGTTCCTGCACACGATGGATCGGCCGGGGCATGAAAATGACCGGGCCTTCTACTGCGAGGCCTGGAACGGCACCGGGGCGTACACGTGCGATCGGATCGGGCGGGGGACGCTGCACATTCGGGCCGCGTGCCTCTCCGTGCTGGGCGGGATCCAACCGGGCCCGCTCGAGCGCTACCTGCGTGAGGTCTTTGCCGGGCGCGGGGATGACGGGTTGCTCCAGCGTTTCCAGCTGGCGGTGTGGCCCGATGGCGGCGGGCCGTGGCGGAACGTGGACCGCTGGCCGAGCGCGGAGGCGCGGGCGCGCGTGATCGAGGTCTTCCAGCGCCTGAGCACGCTGAAGCCGGCGGGACTCGGCGCGGAGGAGTTGACGCCGGAGGAGCTCCCCTTCCTGCGCTTTGAGCCAGCGGCTCAAGAGGTCTTCGACGCGTGGCGGGGGGATCTCGAGCAGACCCTGCGCGCCGAGGCGGAGCATCCGGTATGGCGTTCGCACGTGGCGAAGTATCGCTCGCTGATGCCGTCGCTCGCGCTGATCGGGCATCTGATCGACGGGGTGGCCGGTGAGCCGACCGGGCCGGTCTCGTGGGCGGCGGCGACGCGGGCGGTGGCTTGGTGCGCGTATCTGCAGGGGCACGGACGGCGCCTCTACGCGAGCGTGACCGACCGGGCGCAGGTGGCGGCCGCGCTGCTGGCGGCCCAGCTCACGCACGGCCGGCTGCCCAGCCCGTTCACGGCTCGAGACGTGTACCGGAACGCGTGGACGGGACTGACGGAGCCCCGGGTCGTGCAGGAGGCGCTTGAAGGCCTGGCCGAGCTCGGGTGGCTGCGGCCGGAGACCGTCCGGGGTCTGGACGGCGGGCGGCCTAGTGTGCGGTACCGGACGAACCCGCGGCTCTCGGTAGACCGGCCTGGCCGATCGCGCCGCGTTCCT
>WNFC01001403.1_pt1 | contig 25242 bp, 21 predicted proteins | sample 5400541 | NCBI WGS metagenome assembly WNFC01 (sample SAMN13153342, study PRJNA577476) | soil metagenome | isolation source: 120 cm saprolite under Douglas fir tree site 2 hole 2 replicate 1 | place: USA:California | collected 2015-04-18 | reverse complement strand
TGGCCTTGAGCGGCCTGTGCTGGCCAACGAGCCGGGCGATTACTGGGGGAGCGACGCCGTCGCGCTGATGCTGCGCGAACTGGACCTGCCCTATGTCGCGCTCAACCCCGGAGCCTCCTATCGCGGTTTGCATGACAGCCTGGTCAATCTGCTCGGCAACCGCGATCCGCAGATGCTCCTGTGCCTGCATGAGGAGCATGCTGTCGCGATGGCGCATGGCTACGCCAAGGTGACCGGCCGCCCGATGGGGGCGATCGTCCACAGCAATGTTGGGCTGATGCACGCGACGATGGCGATCTTCAATGCCTGGTGCGACCGCGTTCCGGTCTTTGTGCTCGGCGCCACCGGCCCGGTCGATGCGGCAAAGCGGCGGCCGTGGATCGACTGGATCCACACCGCCCAGGACCAGGGCGCGCTGATCCGCAACTTCACCAAATGGGACGATCAGCCGGCCTCGGTCGCAGCGGCGGCCGAAGCGCTGCTGCGCGCCCACCGGATGGCGACGACGACGCCCTGCGGCCCGGTCTATATCTGCCTCGACGCCGCCTTGCAGGAGAGCCGGATCGGCGCCTTGCCGCCGCTGCCAAGCGCGGCGCGCTTCCGCCCGCCGCGGGCCGCCACGCCCGACCCGGCGGCAGCCTCGGAAGCCGCCGCCCTCCTCAATGCCGCCGAGCGGCCGCTGATCCTCGTCGGACGCGTCGGGCGCGGCGAAGCGGAGTGGCAGCGCCGGGTCAGGCTGGCCGAGGCGCTCGGCGCGATCGTCTTGACCGACGCCAAAACCGGCGCGGGGTTTCCGTCGATGCATCCGCTGCATGGGCCGCCCGCCGGCAACAACCCGAGCGCCGATGCCGCCGCGCTCATTCGCGCCGCTGATGTGGTGTTGAGCCTCGATTGGGTCGATCTCGCCGGCGCCTTGAAGGCGGGCTGGGGCGCGGAGCCGGTCGGCAGCAAAATCATCCTCGCCTCGGTCGATCACCTCGTGCACAACGGCTGGAGCATGGATTACCAGGGCTTGCCGCCGACTGACCTGCACCTCGCCGTCGAGCCCGATGTTGCCGTCGCGGCGCTGCTGCCGCTCTTAAAGCCGCGGCAACCGGGCTGGCCCGACCGCCCGGCCCCGACGCCGCGCCAGGCGGTGCCTATCTCCGGCGACACCATCGCGCCGCTGATGCTCGCGGCGGCGCTGCGCGACGCGGTCGGAACGCGCCCGACCTGCCTCATTCGCGGCCCGCTCGCCTGGGCCGGCAACACCTGGGACGTTGCCCACCCGCTTGACGCGCTCGGCGGCGATGGCGGCGGCGGCATCGGCGGCGGCCCGGGCATGGCGGTCGGCGCCGCATTGGCCTTGCGCGGCACCGGCAGGCTGCCGGTCGCGGTGCTCGGCGACGGCGACTTCCTGATGGGGGCGACCGCGCTGTGGACCGCGGTGCATTACCGGATCCCGCTCCTGGTCGTCGTTTCCAACAACAACTCGTTCTTCAACGACGAGCTGCATCAGGACCGCATGGCCCGCCAGCGCGGCCGGCCGGTCGCCAATCGTTGGATCGGCCAGCGCATCGCCGACCCCGAGCCCGATCTCGGCATGTTGGCACGCGCCCAGGGCGGCGAAGGGTTCGGCCCGATCCGCCGGCCGGACGAGTTGCCCCGCGCCCTGCGCGCCGCGATCGACTGCGTCATCGGGGGCGGGGTGGCGGTCGTCGATGTCCGGGTCGAACCGGGCTATGCGCCGGTCGACAGCGCGGCGATCGCACGCGGCGCCACGGAATGATGCTTGACCGCCTAAAGCGCATGATTGGGAAAGGCCGCGCTCAACGTATAATCGAAAATCGTTTCTCTATCCCAGCGGAGGCGTTCATGCGCACAACGGTCATCGCGATGGTTGCGGTATTTGGTCTGATGGCGCTCCCGGCGACAGGGTGGACGGCGCCGGCCGCACCGCAAGACATTGGCGGCGCCGGCTTGGCGATTTCGCTGGTGCGCGACGGCTGCGGGGCTGGCTGGCATCGGCAAGGCGGGCGTGATCGCTGGGGTAATTGGCGCAGCCGGTGCGTGCCCAACCGCTGGTAATTTCGGCTCGGTCGCGCCGCCGGGCGAGCTCGAGCCAGTCGGCGCGAGCGCGCGAGGCCAACACGGTGCGGGTGCGGCGCGGCACCGACCTCGTCGAATGGTATTTCGAGCAGGGCTGGACCGACGGGCTGCCGGTCGTGCCGCCGACGCCGGAAGCGGTCGATGCCGCGGTCGCGGCGCTAGGCGGCGAGCCGGATTTCGTCGAGTGCCGGGTGCCGCCGCGCCAAGGCAGCCTGACGCGCGAGGTCCTCGCGATCAACCTGGTGATGGCGGGCTGCAAGGCGGAATACGCCGCGGTGGTGCGCGCCGCGCTGCTGGCGTTGACCGCCCCCGCCTTCAACCTCAACGGGGTTCAGGCGACGACCCACATGGCCGCGCCGCTGCTCGTGGTGAACGGGCCGCGGGCGCGCGAGATCGGCATGAATGGCGGCGTCAACGCGTTCGGCTCGGGCAACCGCGCCAACGCCACGATCGGCCGCGCCATCCGCCTCGTGCTGCTCAATGTCGGCGGCGGCTGGCCCGGCGATCTCGACAAATCGACCTTGGGGCACCCCGGCAAATACAGCTACGCCGTCGCCGAGAACGAGGCCGAGAGCCCGTGGGCGCCGTACCATGTCGAGAAGGGCTTCGCGGCCGACGACTCGACCGTCTTCGTCATCGCCGCCGAGCCGCCGCACAGCGTCACCAACCATGTCGCCGACGATCCCGAAGGCGTCCTCGACAGTATTTGCTCGGCGATGAGCACGATCGCCCACAACAACGCGGTCTCGTCGGGCCATTGCGCCGTCGTGATCGGCCCCGAGCATGCCCGCACGATCGCGGCCAAGGGCTGGACCCGGCACGACGTGAAGAGCTATCTGCATATGAACGCCCACAATTTGTTTCGCGAATTGGCGTTCGATCATCGCTATGGCCGGGTCTACAACCGCAATCTGCCGCGCTGGTACCGGCGCGAGCCCGACTCGCGGATCCCGATCGTGCCCAGCCCCGACCACATCCACCTGTTCGTGATCGGCGGCGCGGCCGGTCGGTTTTCCGCCTTCATCCCGGGCTGGGGACATATGTCCTCGCCGGTGTTGCGCGGCATCGAGGGCGGCGCCGATGCCGCGCCGGTCTGTGTCGACGGCACCTGCTATTTGTAATCCTCGTCATTGCGAGGAGCACAGCGACGAAGCAATCTCGACGACGTGAGGATTCCTGGCACGAGATTGCTTCGCTCCGCTCGCAATGACACCTGGTTGTGGAGGTTGTTGGATGAAGGACACCCAAAATCTCACGGTCTTCGATCCGCGAGGTCGCGTCGAAACCCACCGGCTTGCGCCGGCGCCGCGGGTCGCGGGGCTCGACGGGCTGCGGCTGGGGATCCTCGACAACACCAAATGGAACGCCAATCGCCTGTTGCGCAAAACCGCGACGCTGCTCGGCGAAGGGTTTGGCTTTGCGGCGATCAACTACTACCGCAAGGAAAGTTTCGCGAAAGCCGCCGACCCTGCCCTGATCGCCGCGATCGCCGCCGACAACGACATCGTCCTGACCGCGATCGGCGATTGAGGGTCGTGCACGTCGTGCTGTACGCATGATGGCATCGCCCTCGAAGCGCTGGGGCGGCCGACCGCAATCATCCTGACGAGCGAGTTCCTGCACGAAGCCGAAGTGCAGCGTGCGGCGCTCGGCATGCCTGACCTGAACCCGGTCGTCATCGATCACCCGCTCAGCACGATCTCGGATGCCGAAATCGACGCCCGCGCCGCGCAAGCGGCGGAGCAGGCGGCGCGGATCTGGCTGGGGGACCGATGAAGGTTGTTAAAAGGACCCGGTCTCGCCATATTGATGTCAATCTTTGACATAGGTGATCGATGGCGACGAATGTAAATCTCACCCCCGAGTTGGAGCGCTTCGCTCGCGAATGCGTTGCCGAGGGTCGATACAACAATGTCAGCGAGGTCGTAAGAGCGGCGCTCCGCATGCTCCAGGATTGGGAGCAGCAGCGCGAGCAGTTCACGGCCTCGCTGCGCGAGGCCGAGGAGGAGGCCGATCGTGACGGAACTTTCACGATCGAGGAGGTTCGCGCCGAGGTCCAGGCCGTGATTGACGCCAGCGGGAAGTGATTCCCGCTACCTTTTCGCCGCGCGCGCTCCGCGAACTCCGGAGCGCCGCACGGTGGATCGCACGAGACAATCCGCCGGCTGCACAAGCCCTGCTTGATGCCGCCCTCCGAGCAGCCGAACGCATCGGAGAGTACCCGAGAATTGGCGTGGTCCGTCCGGACTTCACAAGCAGCAGCAATCATAGATTTGTGGTGTTGACCGGCTTTCAATATTGGATTGTTTATGCCGCGGATCGCGACCCGCCGGTGATTGTCAGGGTCGTGCACGCCTCACGCGACTTGCCGCGTCTGTTGAGAAATTTGCGATAGATGCGATGACCGAGGAATTCGATCGGCGACAGCACCGGTTCCCCGAGAGCCGGTATCTCGAGGACCTCGCGGTCGGCGAGCGTTTCTACATTCCGAGCCGGACCGTCACCGAGGCAAATTTCGCAGCGTTCCAGACGGTTTCGGCCGACAATCACCCGATCCATTACGATGTCGAATATTGCCGTGAGCGCGGCCATCCCGGCCCGCTGGCGCATGGCTTTCAGGTGCTGTGCTTTACCGCCGCAGGCGCCGGCACCTTTGCCCATGTCATCGGCGATTCGCTGATCGCCTTCATCGAGCAATCCTCGCGCTTCCTGAAGCCGGTCTACCCCGGCGACACGCTCTACCCGAGCCTCTCCATCGCCGCGCTGACGGCGCAGCGCACCACCGGAATCGTGACGATCGCCGTCACCGTGCACAACCAGAGGAACGAGCTCGTGCTGACCGGCGAGCAGAAATACCTGCTGCGCAAGCGCGACCCGTGACGGGCCGCCGTCCGGTGTTTTTCGAGGCCGTTAAGCTGTGGCATTCAGTAGCGCGCGGAACCGGCTGACGGTTTCGGGAAGTCTGGTGTACACATAATCAGCGAGTTCCTCATTATAGGTGTGCACCGTATAATTTCGCAGCACAGTCAGGTCGATCCAAAAGGGATCGTTATCAATGACTCCGTTCTTGAAGGCCGTGCGGAAGCATGTACGCGGAGACGTGCAGAATGCATTATGTTCCTCTTCAAGATACGCCTTGAGGAACTTCCAGCAGAGCTCGAATGAAATTTCAAACCGCTGAATGGCGGAATCCCGCACAATGGCGTCTTTCGGCAGGGCAAGCGCTTCTTCGAGGCGGGTTGTCGCTCTCTCGAAATCGGTGTGCAGCGATTCCGATTTGGTCATAGCGGAATTCGCCGTCGCGCGACGTGTCGGAATTTCTCCGGGAGCCGTTTAAAATCGACGACGTCGATACTGTAGAGCGTCGGCGCCTCTTCGATCTCTTCGTGGATCGCGGCGAGCGCCTCTCGGGGCACCGGGGCCGGGCCTTCGATACCAATATCGATATCAGAGCGGTCGCGGGCTGATCCCGTAGCACGGGAGCCGAACAGAAACACCCGATAGGCAGGGTCAGACAGATGCCGACGCACCACAGCGGCGGCAAACTTGGCAGCTTCGGTAGGATCTACGATCGCTTGCATCGGCGATATCTTAGCATAACGCGCAACGCCTGTTTCGCCGCTTCACCCTCGCTCGATAACCGCGGCGATAAGGTCGGCCGCGCGGCGGCAGGAGTCGCGGCTGACATCGCAGTGGGTCACGGCGCGCAGGGTGCGCGGGCCGAGCGCCGAGATGAGCACCCCCGCGTCCTTGGTCCGCGCGGCAATCGCGGCGGCATCGGGCAGGCCCGGGGCGAGCTGGAAGACGATGATGTTGGTTTGGACCGTGGCGAGGTCGAGCACAACGCCTGCAAGCCCTGCGAGCCGCTCGGCGATCAATCGCGCGTTGGCGTGGTCCTCGGCAAGTCGCGTGACATGATGGTCGAGTGCGTAGAGCCCAGCGGCGGCGAGGATGCCGGATTGCCGCATCGCGCCGCCGAACATGCGGCGCACGCGCACCGCGCGGGCGATTTCGGCGGCGCTGCCGGCAACGACGCTGCCGACCGGGCACCCCAGCCCCTTCGACAAGGCGACGGACACCAGGTCGAAGGGGTGCGCCAGCTCCGCGAGGCTCACGCCCGACGCGACCGAGGCGTTGAAGAGCCGGGCGCCGTCGAGATACGAGGCGACCCCGGCGGCGCGTGCCGCCGCGCAGATCTCGACCGCGTCGGCCGGCGGAAAGATGACTCCGCCGCCGAGATTATGGGTGTTCTCAATCACGACGAGACCGGTCGCGGGAAGAACGATGTGCCCCGTGGGCTTCAACGCGGCGCGGAAGTCGTCAGCGGTGAACAACCCGCCCTTGCCGATTGTGTTGAACAACACCCCGGAATTGGCGGCTCCCGCGCCGGCCTCGAGCCACATGATATGCGCGTCTGCTAGGATCACCTCGTCGCCCGGTCGGGTCAGCAATTTGAGCGCGATCTGGTTTGACATCGTGCCGCTCGGGACGAACAGCGCGGCTTCCTTGCCGAGCAGTTCGGCGATGCGCTCCTGCAGCCGATTGACCGAGGGGTCCTCGCCGTATTGGTCGTCGCCGACCGGCGCCTCGGCCATCGCCCGCCGCATACCGGGCGACGGCCGGGTCACGGTATCAGAGCGCAGATCGATCGGATCGCTGAGTTCGCTCATCAACCCCTCCCGGTACAGCCGATCCCGAGCCTAATCGCTATCGCCAGACCATTACAGTCGGGTTGCAATCGGCGGTGAAGCATGGTGTCATCCCTTATGGTTGTCTCACCGCGTGAGACGAGGGTTGAGTGGCATATCTGGCGCGGACTCGTCTGCGCCAGTTTGTTTTTTGCGACATCGCTTGCCACGGCGGCATTAGCCCAGGAGCCGCGGTTTTTCCGGATCGGCACGGCAGCGACGGGGGGGAGCTTTTTCGAGGTCGGCGGTCTGGTGGCCAGCGCCATCTCGAGCCCAACCGATGGTCCGTCCTGCGGCCGCGGCGGGAGTTGCGGCGTGCGCGGCCTCGTGGCGGTCGCCCAGGCGACACCCGGCTCGATCGAGAACCTCCGCCTGATCAACAGCGCTCAGCTCGAATCCGGCTTCGCGCAGGCCGATCTGGCCGGCTGGGCGTACACCGGGGCCAAAGTGTTCGCCGAAGCGGGTCCGCTGCGCCGGCTGCGCGCTATTGCGAGCCTGTTTCCTGAAGCCGCGCACCTCGTGGTCCGGGCGGAGAGCCCGATCCATTCGCTCGCCGACCTCAAGGGCAAGAGGGTCTCCGTTGGCGAGGCCGGCTCGGGCACGGCTGCCGACGCCGCCGTATTGCTCGCGGCAGCAGGGTTTGGCGAGAAAGGACTCACCCGCAGATATTTGCGGCCGGGGCCGGCGGCAGAGCAACTCAAGGATGGATCGCTCGACGCCATGTTTCTGGTCGGAGGCTACCCCGTTCCGGCGATCCGCGAGGTTGCCGCTTCCGTACCCATCCGGCTCGTTCCGATCGAGGGGAAGATCGTCGATGCGCTGAAAAAGGATTTCAGCTTTTACAGCCGCACCGAAATCCCGGCCGCCAGCTATCCCGGCGTCGATAGTGGCACGCCCTCTCTCGGATTTTCGGCATTGTGGCTGGTCAACGCCGCTATCGATGCCGATCTGGTCTATGCGATAACCCAATCGTTGTGGAACCCGGCCACGGCGGCAGTGCTTGCCGCCCTCGACCCGATCGGCAACCGCATCCGGCTCGACCGCGCGCTCGATGGGCTTTCGGTCCCGCTGCACCCGGGCGCGGCGCGCTTCTATCGCGAGGCGGGCATCAATCTCGACAGCGTCCCCGTGGCGCCGGCTGAGCCAGCCGAGCGAAAGCCGTGAGACGCAGCCGCAGGACATTGGACAATGGTGGGATGAGCTTCTTCGACAGTTGGCGCGATTATTGGTCGCCGCGTGAGGCGGTCGACACCTCGCCCAGGGTCTCCGACGAGGTGAAATACACGACCTGCTACATGTGCGCCTGCCGGTGCGGGATCAAAGTGCACCTGAAGGATGGCGGGATCCGCTACATCGAGGGCAACCCGAAGCATCCGGTCAACCGCGGCGTGATCTGCGGCAAGGGCGCCTCGGGCATAATGCAGCAGCTGTCGCCGGCCAAACTCAGGAAGCCGCTGATGCGGGTTGGCGAGCGCGGCTCCGGCGAATTCCGCGAGATCGAATGGGACGAGGCGATCGCGACCGCGCTCGGCTGGCTGTCGCGGATTCGCGCGGACGACCCGAGGAAGCTGGCGTTTTTTACCGGGCGCGACCAGAGCCAGTCGCTGACCGGGTTTTGGGCGACGCAATTCGGCACCCCGAATTTCGCGGCGCATGGCGGGTTCTGCTCGGTCAACATGGCCGCGGCCGGCATGTACACGCTGGGCGGCAGCTTCTGGGAGTTCGGCGAGCCGGATTGGGAGCGCACCCGGCTTTTCCTGATGTTCGGGGTCGCCGAGGACCATGATTCGAACCCGATCAAGCTCGCCCTCTCCGGGCTGCGCCGGCGCGGCGCCAAATTCATTTCGGTCAACCCGGTGCGCACCGGATATTCGGCGATCGCCGACGAATGGATCGGCATCCGGCCCGGCACCGACGGAATCTTCGTCCTCTCGCTGATCCACGAGCTATTGCGCGCCGACAAGATCGATTTCGCCTATCTCGGCCGCTATACGAACGCGGCTTGGCTGGTAATCCAGGCGCCGGGCAGCGCCGATGACGGCCTCTTCGCCCGCAACGAAGCGGGTGACCCGTTGGTGCTGGACGGCGGGGGCGGGCTGACGAGCGCGCTCAAGCCAGGCGTCGAGGCGCGGGTCGTCGGCGAAGCGAGCCTGCCCGATGACCGCCGCGCGGTACCGGTGTTTCAGCTCCTCGCCAAACGCTATCTCGACCCGCGCTACGCGCCCGAAGCCGTGGCTGCGACCTGCGGCATTCCCGCCGACAGGATCCGCGCCCTCGCCGCCGAGATCGCCGCGACCGCGTTCGGCGAAGAAATCGAGATCGCCGTGCCATGGACCGATTGGGCCGGGCGAACCCATCCGACGATGCGCGGGCGGCCGGTATCGATCCATGCGATGCGCGGCATCTCGGCGCATTCCAATGGCTTCCACACCTGCCGCGCGTTGCATCTGTTGCAGATCCTGCTCGGTACGATCGATGTGCCCGGGGGCTGGCGCTACAAATCACCCTATCCAAAGCCGGCGCCGCCCGGCCCCAAGCCGGCCGGGAAACCCGGCCAGGTCGCACCCGGGACGCCGCTTGCCGGAGCGCCGCTCGGCTATCCGCTAACGCCGGAGGATTTGATCCTCGACGCCGACGGCCGGCCGGGGCGCATCGACAAGGCGTTTTCGTGGGAAGCGCCGATCGCCGCGCATGGGCTGATGCACATGCTGATCCGCAACGCGTGGAAGGGCGATCCCTACAAGATCGACACGCTCTTCATGTACATGGCAAACATGGCGTGGAACTCGGCGATGAACACCGCCGAGACGATGCGGATGCTGACCGACAAGGACCCGGCCACCGGCGAATACAAGATCCCGCGGATCATCTATAGCGACGCCTATTACTCCGAGACCGTGGCCTATGCCGATCTCGTGCTGCCCGACACAACCTATCTCGAGCGCTGGGATTGCATCTCGCTACTCGACCGGCCGATCGGCGGCGTCGACGGCCCGGGGGATTCGATCCGCCAGCCGATCATCGCGCCGGACCGCGATGTGCGCCCGTTCCAGGACGTGCTGATCGAATTGGGCGCCAAGCTCGGCCTCCCCGCCTTTGTCGATGCGAGCGGCGCGCCGCGTTTCCCGGCCGGCTACAAGGATTACATCGCGCTCCATGAGCGCACGCCCGGCATCGGCCCCCTCGCCGGCTGGCGCGGCGAAGATGGCGAGGCGGCCGGCAAGGGCGCGCCCAACCCGCACCAGCTCGACCGCTACATCGCCAATGGCTGCTTCTGGAAATACCAGCTGCCGCCGGAACAGCTGTTCTTCAAGCACGCCAACAAGGCCTATCTCGAAAATGCCGTGGCGATGGGCCTGATCCCCGCGGCCGAACCGATTATCTTGCAGCTCTATGTCGAGCCGTTGCAGCGCTTCCGCCTCGCCGCGCAGGGGCATGGCGCCTTCGTGCCGCCGGAGAAGGACCGGGCGCGGATCGAGACGTATTTCGACCCGCTGCCGTTCTGGTACAAGCCGTTCGAGGAGGCGCACATCGCGCCCAGCGCCTTCCCGCTGCACGCGATCACCCAGCGGCCGATGCAGATGTACCATTCCTGGCATTCGCAGAATGCCTGGTTGCGCCAGATCCTCGGCCAGAACCGCCTGTTCATGAACCGGGTCACAGCGCGCGGGCTCGGCCTCGCCGACGACGACTGGGTCTGGGTGTCGAGCCACGCCGGCCGGATCAAGGCCCAATTGAAGCTGATGGACGGGGTCAACCCCGACACGGTGTGGACCTGGAATGCGATCGGCAAGCGCAGCGGCGCGTGGAACCTTGCCGCCGAGTCCCCTGAATTCACCCGGGGCTTTTTGCTGAACCATCTGATCACCGAAATGCTGCCGGAAGGGGATGGCGACCCCGGCGCCAATGCCGACCCGATCACCGGGCAGGCGGCCTGGTACGATCTGCGGGTCCGCGTCGAAAAAGCGCCTGCCGCCGAGACCGGCCGCAGCGCGCCGGAATTCGCGGGATTAGCACGCCCGCCCGCGCTGATGCCGCCGCCCGGCATCCTGCGCCACGGCGCCCGCAGCGGTGCGCCTCGGGGGCGCGCGCCATGACCGATTTGCCGCTCTCGCATCCCGGCCAGAAAAAGCTCGGCCTCGTCATCGACCTCGACCTCTGCGTCGGCTGTCATGCTTGCGCGACGGCCTGCAAGGAATGGAACACCGGCGGCCATATGGCGCCGCTGCCCGATTTCAATGCCTATGGCGATGGCGCCTGGGGGGTGTGGTTCAACCGCATCCATTCCTTTGAGGAGGGCGAGGGCGCCGGCGCGCGCACCGTGCATTTCCCGAAATCCTGCCTGCACTGCGAGGAGCCGGCCTGCGTCACGGTGTGCCCGACCGGCGCCTCCTACAAGCGCGCCGAGGACGGCATCGTCCTGGTCAATGAAAGCCTCTGCATCGGCTGCAAGCTGTGCTCCTGGGCCTGCCCTTACGGCGCGCGCGAGTTCGACGGCGATGCCGGGGTGATGAAGAAGTGCACGTTGTGCATCGACCGGATCTACAACGACAACCTTGCGGTGGAGGAGCGTCAGCCGGCTTGTGTCATGGTGTGTCCGACCAAGGCGCGCTTCTTCGGCGATCTCGGCGACCCGAACTCGGAGGTCTCGGAAATGGTCGCGCTGCGCGGCGGCGCCGATCTGATGCCCGAGCTGGGCTACCGCCCGGTCAACAAATACCTGCCGCCGCGCCGCGCTAGAATGGCGCCCGAACCGCTCAGCCTCGCCGCCCTCGCCGCCCCCGAGCCGGACGGTGGCGGCAACGGCCTCCTGCGCTGGGTCGACCGGCTGCTGTCGCGGTGATAGGGGGCCTCGCCCGCTCAGCACGGCTTAAAGCGTTGCCCTCGCACGTGCTATCCTACATCAGCCGAAGGAGGTAAGGTTCAGGCGATGATGTCAGGCAGAGACAGAGAATTGCTGAGGCAAATTCGCGCCGACCGCTGGATAGATGAGGCCAGAGAAGAAGCGGCAGAAGAGGCACAAAAAAACAAAAAAGAACGAGAACGTGTTAGGGACGATATTTCTGCCGGTTCTGCCGATAGTCAGGCGCCGTCGATAAGCGACGGGAGGGCCACTGCCTCCCACCAGGAATACCTCTCTTCTGTAAGACGTAAATCCACCGGAGTCCAAACGCCCAGGCCGACACCTAAAAAACTACCTAGTGGGACGGACCGCAACAATGGTTCCGGCTTCGGTGGCGTCGTAGCATTGATGATAATCTCCGCCTTTTTATGGTTTTGTGGAGTAACAATCTACAAGGTGTTTGCCTACTCGGACGTGCAGGGTGCGCTCGATAAGGCATCTCTTGTGATAGAATGTGCCATGTCTCCCACATGCACTCAGATTCCTCAAAGTAAGCACTGACTATTTTCATAGGTGAGACGCTAACATCTTGCCAAAATGTTGGCTGCACATGAGCGAAATTATAACGGCTGTTTTCACCATCGTGCTTGCCGTCGCGACGGTCATGCTTTGGTCCACGACGAGATTACTTGCAAAAAATACGAAAGAGGATTTTACCCGGCGCAAAATACACGATACGGTCGCTGCTTGGGGGGAAATAAGAAATATGGTTCCGACGGGTGGATTCCCGATGTTAGATAAACAATCACAATTGCATCCCGACCATAGGGCGGTGCTGAGGAAGATGGAGTATTTTGCAGCTTGCGTTAATTCGGAAGTTTATGACTTTGGGATTTTTGAGCGAATTTCCGGTGGCTGGTCTGCGCAGCAATACACGAGAATCAGGCTGTATATAGAAAGCCGACCGAATCCGCGTGCATACTCGGATTTGAGAAAGCTTTACTCAAAAATTAGCGCTGCACACGCTGGGAATGACGTTTCGGCGGAGGACGACGAAACAGAGGAATGAAATGCACCCGGCCCTCTCGATCATCTTCTTCACCACCGCGTCCGGCGCCGGGTTTGCGCTATTGCTGCTGATCGGCCTCGGGGTTCCGCTGGCGTTGCTGCCGGCCAATCCCGGGTTCGGCTTGGCCGCGTTGGCGACGGCCTTCGTGCTGGCGGCGGGCGGGCTCGTGTCCTCGGTCTTCCATCTCGGCCGGCCGGAGCGGGCGTGGCGCGCCTTTTCGCAGTGGCGCTCATCCTGGCTGTCGCGCGAAGGGGTGATGGCGGGCGCAACCTTTGTCCCGGCGGCGATTTTCGCGATCGGCTGGATCTTCTTCGGCGCCACCTCCGGGATCGTCGGCTTGTGCGGGATCCTCGCCGCGGTGCTCGCCGCCGGCACAATCTACTGCACCGGCATGATCTATGCGTCGTTGAAGCCGATCCACCAGTGGCACAATCGCTGGGTCGTGCCGAACTACCTGGCATTGGGGATCATGGCCGGGTTTCTCCTGCTCGACCTGATCATCCGGTTCTGGGTGGCCTGGCCGGCCGGCACCGCGCTCCTCACCCTGCTGGCGGTCATCGCGGCGTGGTGCTGCAAGGAAGCCTACTGGCGCTTTATCGACACGACTTCCGCCCCGAGCACCGTCGCCAGCGCGACCGCGCTTGGCAGCCGAGGGCGAGTACAGATCCTCGAGCTCCCGCATACCCAGGAGAATTATCTGCTGCAGGAGATGGGCTACCAGATCGCGCGCAAGCACCGGGTTCGGCTGCGCGCCATCGCCCGGGTCGCGGGGTTCGCGTTGCCGGCGCTGCTGACGGTGGTGGCGCTGCTCGGCTCCGCCGCCACCGGGATGCTCGCCGCGGCGCTGGCGGTGGCGAGCGCGGCCCTCGGCCTCGTCGTCGAGCGCTGGCTGTTCTTCGCCGAGGCGAAGCACACAGTGACGCTCTATTACGGCGCCACCGCGGCTTGAACCCATGAAGGAGATCCGCCTCAACGCGTTCGAGATGAATTGTGTCGGGCATCAATCGCCGGGGCTGTGGGCGCACCCGCGCGACCGCTCGGCGAGCTATACGGACCTCGCCTACTGGACAGGCCTCGCGAAGACCCTCGAACGCGGCAGGTTCGACGGGATCTTTCTCGCCGATGTTTTGGGCATCTACGATGTCTACGGCGGATCGCCCGACGCCGCGCTGCGCCATGCCGTGCAGGTGCCGGTCAATGACCCTATCCTCTTGATCCCGGCGATGGCGGCGGTGACCGAGCATCTCGGCTTCGGCGTCACCTGCACCTTGTCGTACGAGCCGCCCTACCCGCTCGCCCGCCGCCTGTCGACCCTCGATCACCTGACAAGGGGGCGGATCGGCTGGAACATCGTCACCGGGTATCTCGACAGCGCCGCCGCCGGCATGGGCCTCGGCGCGCAGCCGAGCCACGACCAGCGCTACGAGATCGCCGACGAATACATGGAGGTCGTGTACCGGCTGTGGGAAGGCAGCTGGGAAGACGACGCCGTAGCGCGCGACCGGGCGCGCCGCATCTTTGCCGACCCAGCGAAGGTCCATCGCGTGCGGCACACGGGGCAATTCTACCGGGTCGACGCGATCCACCTCTGCGAACCCTCGCCGCAACGCACCCCGGTGCTCTATCAGGCCGGCGCCTCGAGCCGCGGGCGCGCCTTCGCCGCGGCGCATGCCGAATGCGTCTTCATCAACGGCCCCACCCCGCAGGTCGTCGCGGCTCAGGTCGCCGATCTGCGCCGCCGCGCCGCCGCCAATGGCCGCGATCCCGCCGACCTGATGATCTTCACGCTGGCCACGGTGATCACCGGGCGCAGCGAAGCCGAAGCGCGCGAAAAGCACGCCGAGTATCGCCGCTATGCCGATCCCGAAGCGGCGCTCGCGCTGTTCTCGGGCTGGACCGGGGTCGATTTCTCGCGCTTCGCGCCCGACGACGAGCTGCGCTATATCGAGACCGAAGCGATGCGCTCGGCGCTCGCCTCGTTCACCTCGGCCGATCCGGACCGGGTGTGGACGGTCCGGGAACTCGCCGAACATGTCGCGATCGGCGGCCGCGGGCCGCTTATCGTCGGCTCGCCGGAACAGGTCGCCGACACCCTCGCCGCCTGGGTCGAGGCGACCGATATCGACGGCTTCAACCTTGCCTATGCGGTCACCCCCGAGAGCTTCGAGGATTTCGTCGCGCTGGTGATCCCGGAATTAACGCGCCGCGGCAACTACAAGCGCGATTACCGCCCCGGCACCTTGCGCGAAAAGCTGTTCGGCGAGGGGCATGCCCGCCTCGCCCCACCCCACCCGGCGGCGCGATATCGAATTCGGTAAGAAAAAAGAACGTTCTACCGCAAAGGACGCGGAGGGTACGCAGAGGTCGCGAAGGGGACGTGATTGGCGCGGAGCGCCGAGAATTCCCGCGACGGCTCGGCGCTTGCCGAGGGTTGATGATTGGGCGCTCCGCGCCCGTCTTCCTCTGCGTCCTCTGCGTACCCTTTGCGTCCTTTGCGTTGAAGAGTTGTCTTTTTTCCTTTGTTCAGCGGCCGCGGACGGCGCGGGCGGTTTGGTTGAAGAGGATCCGCCGCTCCTCGTCGGAGGGTGGGGCGGAGCGGCGCCATTCCTTGCCGAGATCGACGCCGCGCTGGACCGCGGGGCGGTCCCTGACCGCCGCGCGCCAGCGCGCGACATTCGGGAACTCGTCGAGGGGCTGGCCCAACGGCTTCGAAATCAGCACCCAGGGCCAAGACGCCATGTCGACGATCGAATACTCGCCGACGATGAATTCGCGCCCCTCCAGCCGGCGCTCCAGGACGCCGAGGCAGCGGTTGTATTCGTCGGCATAGCGCTGATGCGAATAGGGGTGCTCGCCCTCAGCGTAATTGACGAAATGGCTGAGCTGGCCGGCCATCGGCCCGAGATTGCCGACCTGCCAGAAGAGCCATTCCATGACTTCCTTATGAGCAAGCCGGCCCGCCGGCATGAACCGCCCGCTGCGCTCGGCCAGATGCAACAGGATGGCGCCCGACTCGAACACGCTGACCGGCCCCTCCGGATCGTCGTGATCGACGATCGCCGGCATCCGGTTGTTCGGGCTGATCGCGAGGAACTCGGGCGTGAACTGGTCGCCCTTTCCGATATTGACCGGGACCACGCGGTATGGGAGCCCGCATTCCTCCAGCATGATGCTGATCTTCCAGCCGTTCGGCGTCGGCCAGTAGTAAAAATCGATCATCGCAATCCCTCGAAGTCCCTATAGCGAAGCGGTAATCACATGCGCCTGGATTTTCCCGTCGATCGGGCCAAAACCGAACCTCGCTCCAAGAGCGGCGGCGGCCGCATCGGTGGCCTGGCCGAGGCGAGTGGCGTCGCGCGCCTCGATCTCGTTGCGCAGCGGCGTACCCTGGCAATAGCCGATGGCCGGGTCGCGGTACCCAAGGGCCTGGCTGCGGTGTTCGATCGTTTCGACGGTGACACGGGTAAAGCCCGCCGCCTCGATCTCGCCGCGGATCCTCGCCTCGTCGTGATAGCCATGCGGCGTTCGCGCCAGGAAGCTCGGTGCGTCGCCGGCGAAAAGCGCGGCGACAGCCTCCGTCACCACTGCGGCGAACTCGTTCTCCTCGATGCGGTCCCAGACGCTGAACACGAAGCAGCCGCCGGGCCTCAGCACCCGCCCGGCCTCGCGATACGCGGCGACCTTGTCGGGAAAGAACATCGCACCGAACTGACAGACCACGACATCGAAGGATTGATCGTGAAACGGCAGCGCCAGCGCGTCAGCGCGGCGCCAGGTGACCCGCGTCACGCCCGACTGCGCCGCCGCGAAATCGAGCATCGGCTGGTTGAGATCGGTCGCGACGACCCCGGTCGTATCGGGGAGGCGCCGACAGAGCGCACGCGTCAGAATTCCGGTGCCTGCCGCGGTTTCAAGGACGCGGCTTGCTTTGGCGTTCGCGACGCGCTCTGCGATTTCGACGGCATAGGGCTGAAAAATCAGCGGCCCCAGATACCGCTCGTAAAGCTCCGGGATCGAGCCGGCGAACACCCGGTCTGCTTCAGACATGGCGGTCCCCCGGCGCTAAGCGAGCGCCGCGCCTTCGGCGCGCAGCCCGGCGATCTCGCCGGCCGAATAGCCGAGTTCGGCGAGAATCTCTTGCGTATGCTCGCCGAGCGCCGGCGCGGGCCGTCGGAGGTCCGGCGGCGTCTTGGAGAACCGCGCCGCCGCGCGGGCCTGGCGTAGTCGGCCGGCCTTCGGATGGTCGACCTCGGCAACGATCCCCATCGCCGCGACATGCGGGTGACGGATGACCTCGTTGCGCGTCAGCACCGGGGCGCACGGCACATCGGCCCGGGTCAGCCGCTCGAGCCATTCGGCGGACGGGCGCCCGATCAGCACATCCTGGGTCATTTGCAGCCGCGCCTCGACATTCCGCTGGCGCGATGCCGGCGTCCCAAAGCGCTCGTCCTCCAGCCATTGCGGCTGTTCGAGGGCGCGCGTCAATCCCTCCCACTGGCGGTTGGTCACCACCGCCGCGGTGATGTAGCCGTCCGCGGTCTCATAGATCAGGTCGGTCGTGCTGGCCGCCTCCTGGCGCGCCGGCTCGTCGCCGACAAAGGTCTGGCCGGCCATGTCCGAGCTCCACAGAAAGGTCAGCACCGCCTCCAGCATCGAGAGGCGGACATGCTGGCCCTCGCCGGTCCGCTCACGCGCCAGGAGGCCGGCGGTGATCGCCTGCGAAGAGGTGATCGCGGTCAGCTTGTCGGGGAGGATCGTGCGCAGCATGCGCGGACGCGCCTCGTCGGACCCGGCCTGCACCGTGGCAAGCCCGGTAAAGCCCTGGATCAGCGGGTCGTAGACCGGCCGTTCGGCATAGGGCCCCACTTCGCCAAAGCCGCTGACCGAGACATAGACGATCTTGGGGGCGACGGTGCGGATCGCTTCCTCGCCGACGCCGAGCCGGTCGGCGACGCCGGGGCGATAATTCTGCACAAACGCGTCCGCCGTCGCGGCCAGCCGCAGCAGCGCCCGCAGCCCGCCGGGGTCCTTTAGATTGAGGACGATCGAGCGCTTGTTGCGGTTGTTGTTGAGAAACGAGGCGGTAAACCCGCCGCGCCGATCGGCGCCGGCCCGGGTGCTGTCGCCCTCCGGCGGCTCGACCTTGATCACGTCGGCGCCCTGGTCGCCGAGGATCATCGTCCCCAGCGGCCCGGCGACGTTCGAGGTCAGATCGACGATACGAAACCCATGCAACGGACCGGGCATGCCTTAGCCTTTCGCAGAGCTGCGCCGACGAGCGGCCGGAGAAATGCTAGCATAACGCCGACAACAGCGAGGCTGCCATGTTCAAGCGGATCGACCACGTCGAGGTCGTCACCGATAAACCGCAAGAGACCGAAGCGTTCTATACCGAGGTGCTGGGCTTCCGGGTGAAGGCCCGCGACCGCATCGAGCGGCCCGGGTCGGCCCTCGGTCTGGTCTATCTCGATCTCGGCGGAACCGTGGTCGAGCTGATCTCGTATGAGGGCGTTGCCGTCGATCCGGCGCCGCAGACCGAGCATCTCGGCTATCGCATGATCGCGCTCGAAGTCGACGACATGCAGCAGACCGCCGACTATCTGAAGGAGAAGGGCGTCGATATCGTCTGGGGCCCGGTCGTCCGCCCGACCTATGCCCGGGCCGAGATCTGCGACCCCAACGGCTACCGCATCGAATTGCGGCAATGGTTCTAGAGCCGACCCTTGACTGGCGGAGGCGTAACTACAAATCGGCCGCGTGGTGGTTTTGGTTGTGCACACCTGGCCCGACGAGATTCCGGGCGAGGACGAGCCGGTAGGTCGCATTATTACCGCGCGCAAGGCGACGGCGCATGAAAGGAGGGCTTATGAAGAAGGGCGGTCCTAGGCCGCTGACACCGCAGGAGGAAGCTGAGCTGGCTGCCTTGGCTAAGCTCCCGGAGGCCACCATTGACACCTCGGACGCCCCCGAGATTCGCGACTGGTCCGGCGCCCGCCGCGGGCTGTTCTACCGGCCGATTAAGCAGCAGCTCACTCTGCGCCTCGACGCCGACCTGATCGCGTGGTTCAGGAAGCACGCCACGAAAGGCGAAGGCTACCAGACGCGCATCAATCGGGTGCTGCGGGAATACGTCCAACACCAATCGCGTCAGGCAGGCTGATGCGACGTCACAAGGTCGACCGACAATTTCTGTTTAACGCTGCCCGCCCGGCGTGCCATCCTCCGGCCATCCAACACCTCGAAGGGAGGAAATCATGGCAAAATACACGCTGGTCAGCTTCAAGACCTGCCCGTGGGTGCAGCGCTCCGCGATCATCCTGCGCGAGAAGAACACGCCGTTCGAGTTCCGCCACATCGAAAGCGACAACCGGCCGCCCTGGTTCCTCGCGATCTCGCCGCACAAGAAGGTGCCGGTGCTGACCATCGACGACAAGGTGACGCTGTTCGAGTCGAACGCGATCAACGAGTACCTCGACGAGACGGTCGCGCCGCAGCTCCACCCCGCCGACCCGATCGAGCGCGCGGTCAACCGCGCCTGGACCGATTACGTGCCGACCTTTGCCAGCTCGGTGACCGGCGTTGCCTATGCCGCGACCGAAGAGGCCTTCAAGAAGGCGGCCGAACAGATCCCGGTGGCCTTCGATCGGCTCGAAAAGGCGCTCGAAAAGCAGGGCGGCGGGCCGTTCTTCAACGGCGCCAAATATTCGCTCGTTGATTCCGCCTATGCGCCGTTCCTGCAGCGCTATGTCTTCCTCGACCGGATCAGGAAGCTCGGCGTCATCGAGAAGTTCCCGCGCGTCAAGGCGTGGTGCGACGCGCTGATGGCGCGGCCGTCGACCCATTCGTTCCCGCCGGCCGAGTTCGAGGCGATGTACCGCGAGGGCCTGCGCCGCCGCAACAGCTGGATGTCGCAATTCGTCGAGGCCCCGAAGGCCGCGGCGGAGTAACGCCGCCGATTTTGCCCTTGCCGGCGCGGTGAGGGTCAACAAGGCGCCGCCACTTTCCCTCTCCCCGTTCACGGGGCTTTGCACAGAAAGTCCCGTTCACGGGGAGAGGGCGCCCAAGCGCGGCAGCCCGAGGGCGAGTGACGGGCCGAGTGCAATCGCGCGCGCGGCAAGCCCCCTAGCGTCCTAACCGGGAAGTTCCTCCGACCTGCCGCCCGTCTTGTCATACCGGCGAAGGCCGGTATCCGTGGGGAAGTGGGTCCCGGCTTTCCCACGGCCACGTCGTTTCCCGCTCCGGAATTTGCGTATCAAAGAAGACGGGGATGGCCGGGACAATCTTCGCCAAGGCCCTCCATGACCGATAAGCGGGCGATTCAACCTGAAGGAATCTTGCTCCTCAGGCGGCGGCCTCGCGCCCGTCGAGGCGCCCAAGGGAATAGTCAACCCGCAGCTTGGTCAGCTTTTCCGACCGCAACAGGTGCAGCGCAACCCTGGAAAATCGCCGCGGTTCGGGTTCGTTAGCAACACCTCGGGGAGAGCTGGGGCTATCCGCTGCGCCGAGTGAAGCGGCAGGGTACGCCAACGAGGCAGCTCTGAAAGGTAGAGTATCCGGATATATCTCTCGTCATCGGAGTAAATTTTCGATCGATTCTAGAAATTGCATTTCAAATAACGATGAATACTAAAAAATGGACTTAATTTTAGGCATTCGGTGTTTCTCAACGCGGAGTTAATGACATCCCCGATAGGGACGATGCCGCGCGGAGGGACGTAACCCATGAGTAGAAAACTTGCCCTATTAATGTCTGCTGGAACATTCGCCTTGGCCGTGGGTCTTAGTCCCATCGCCATCGACACTTCTTCATTGCACCTCAAGTCGAATTCCGCCTATGCCCATGGCGGCGGGGGAGGCGGCGGCGGTGGCGGCGGCAACGGTGGCGGTGGTAACGGTGGTGGTGGCGGTGGTAACGGTGGCGGTGGCTCCGGCGGCAGCGGGGGCTCCGGCGGCGGTGGCTCCGGTGGCGGTGGCTCCGGTGGCGGCGGCGGCTCGGGCGGCGGCGGTTCCGGCGGCGGTGGCCACGGCGGCGGCGGCTCTGGCGGCGGTGCCGGCGCGGGCGCGGCTGCCGGTGGCTCCGGTGCGGCGGCGGCCGGCGTGGGCGCCGGCCATGGTGGTATTAGCGGCTCCGGCGGCTCGGCCGGGTTCGGCGGCGGCTCGGCCGGGTTTGGCAGCAGCAGCGCCGGATTCAGCGCTAGTGCTCCGGGCCATTCGGCGACCGGTCCGGGGTTTAGCGCTAGTGCTCCGGGCCATTCGGCGACCGGTCCTGGGTTTAGCGCCAGCGCTCCGGGCCATTCGGCAACCGGTCCTGGGTTCAGCGCCAGCGCTCCGGGCCATTCGGCGACTGGTCCTGGGTTCAGTGCCGGCGCTGCGGGCCACTCAGCGACTGGTCCTGGCGCGAGTGCCAGCGCACCCGGTCATGCGGCGACCGGTCCTGGTGCGAGTGCCAGTGCTCCCGGCCATGCGGCGACCGGTCCGGGCGCGAGCAGTACCGCTCCCGGCCATGCCAGCACGACGACCGCGCAGGCGTCTCATCCGGCGCACCCGTCGCATCCGTCTCACCCGTCTCACCCGTCGCATCCCTCCCATCCGTCCCACCCGGACAACGATGAGGCGGCGGAGACCGAGGGGACGACCGGTGCCGGCCATGCGGCCGGCGGTCCCGGCGCGAGCGCCAGCGCTCCCGGCCATGCAGCGACCGGTCCTGGCGCGAGCGCCAGCGCTCCCGGCCATGCGGCGACCGGTCCGGGCGCAAGCAGTACCGCTCCCGGCCATGCGAGCACGACGACGGCGCAAGCGTCTCACCCGTCGCATCCCTCACATCCGGCGCACCCCTCGCATCCGGCGCATCCGTCACATCCGGCGCATCCGTCTCATCCGTCTCATCCGGACAACGATCAGGCGGAGAGCACCGGTAGCTCGACGACCGGTGCGGCAGGTGCGGCAGGTGCTGCGGGTGCGGCAGGTGCTGCGGGCGTTGCGGGTACAGCAGGTACGACCGGCGCCGCCGGCGCTGGGTCCAGCTCAGCCCCCGTCGCCGGGAGCAGCGCTGTCAGCAGCGGCGTGTCGGCTCCGGGCGGTGCCACCGGCTCAGGCAGCGGTACCGCTGCCCCGGCAAGTGGCGTCGCCTCTGGCGATACTGCTGGCACCACCGACAGCTGCACCAGCAACGGCGCATGCGAACCCGGTCAGTGATCCGATTATAACGTACCGGATCGTCGGCCTGAGGGCCCCCCGCCGGGGGGCCCTCTCTTTTTGCCGGGACCGCGGATTAAGAAGGTGAAATCACCCGATCATCATCCCCCGGGATTGACCCGGAGATCCTTGCTTTAGCCCCGGGCCGTCCCGGGCAGCAGATTGCGGACGAAGTCGGTGTGCAGCTGCCAATCGACCGCCGTGTTGCGGAATTGGGCGACCGCTCCGCTCCGATCGAGGATGTATGTCGTCGGCACCGTGACGCCGGGATTGCCGCCTTCGGTACGATAGTTCTCGCCCGACACCCCATGCTCTCTGAGCCACGCGCCGTCCTTCTGGACCTCCTGCGATCGCGCCGAGATGAACACGAAGACGATGTCATTGCGCCCGCGGAACGCCGCCTGCAGGTTGCGGATCGACGCCATCTCCTGGAGGCACGGGGTGCACCAGCTGCCCCAGAAATTGACGAAGACGACCTTGCCACGAAGATCGGACAGCCGCATCGCGCGGCCGCTTTCCGAAACCAGCACGGCGTTGGCTATCCCCGCCGGCGAAACGGATTGCGCATCGGCGCGCACATTCAGGAGCACAACGAAGAGCGTCAAAGACAGAAAGAGGAAGAAGTTACGGAAAAGCCTAATCATCGGCATGCAACCCTCGGAGCTTCGCGCCGCCAATTGCGGCGGTTAGCGATAGGTTACCGTAACAGCCGTTATCCGAGGGTTAACAACCGGTCATACTCTGATATGAAATTTTAGACAAATTAGTCAATAACGACAATGATCTGCAAAGGAATCGACTTATAATTGAAATTATGCCCGACGATTCACTCAGGCCGATGAACGATTGTAACATCATTTACAAAATCAGCAGGCGCGAAGGCGCCGCGTTCACTCCGCGGCGGCGGCCTCGCGCCAGCCGAGGTGCCTGAGGCAACGGTCGACCCACAGCTTGGTCAGCTTCTCCTGGGCGCCGTTTTGGCTGAGGCGGCGGCGCAGCGTCGGGAAATCGACGCTGTCGAGTTCCTGGTCCTGGTTGAAACAGGAGAACACCACGGTCTCGGTGCCGCTCACCGGGTCGTAGTGGCGTTGCAGGCACTGGGCGCAGATCTCCTTCATCATGCATTGCATCGGCGAGTTGATCGAGGCGATCGCGCGGTGCCCAGGGCGGAAATAGCGCTTGAGGGCGGCGCGGCGGGCTTCCGCGACCGCCGCCATCATGCCGTCGGAACCGATCGCGATGATGCGGTCAACCTCGACCAGCGGGATCTCGACCGACCCCAACGCGCCCTCGCCATAGGCCTCGATCGCGGCGACGATGTTGCCGACAAAGCCGCGGTCCGGCGGCCGGCCCGGCACGAACCCCGGCGCCTCGTCGCAGCACCACACGACGCTGTCGGCGGCGCGCTCGATATCGGCGATCCGGTAACGGTCCTCGATCTCCTTGTAGCCGGCGAAATAAAGGACGCGCGAGCCCGCGGCCCGGAGCGCCGCGCCGATCGAGAACAGGACCGCGTTGCCGAGCCCGCCGCCGACCAGGAGCACGGTCTCGCCGGAAGGCGTCTCGGTCGGGGTGCCGGTCGGGCCCATCAGGATCACCGGCTCGCCCGGCTTCAAAAGGGCGCAGAGGTCGGACGACCCGCCCATTTCGAGGACGATCGTCGAGAGGAGCCCCTGTTCGCGGTCGATCCAGGCGCCGGTCAGCGCCAACCCCTCCATCGCCAAGGTCGTGCCGTCGACCGTGGGCGCATGGCTCGCGTAATTCTGCAGGCGATAGAACTGGCCGGGCTGGAAGGCGCGCGCCGCGATCGGCGCCTTGACGACGACCTCGACGATCTTCGGGGTCAGCCGCTCGACGCGATCCACCCGCGCGCGCAATTCGTCGTCGAGCTGGGTTTGGAGCGCGGCCGGCTCGGGTGCGGTCGGGACGCGCCGCGCCAGCGTGCGGCTGACCACCGGGTAGCCCTGCTTGGTGCCGCCCATCGCCTTGACGACATTGCCGGCAAAGCTCGGATGCAGATCGCCCCAGAAACTGACCGCGCGGCCGTCCGGCACGAGGCTCATCAGCACCTGCGCCACCGCGGGCTTGGCGACCCGCTCGGGCACGGCCGGCTGGCCCGCCTCGTCGAGCGCGCGGAAATAGCGGCCGTCGAGCGCGACATGCGCGGGGTCCTCGCGCGCCAGCACGGTGTTGGGCTGGGTCCCGGCGGCGACGAGGATCGTGCGCGCCGGCAGCACCACCTCCTCGCCCGGTCCCTGATCGGCCAGCGGGCGATGGCCGCCGATCTCCGGCGCAGCGTGCCGGGTCAGCCGCAGCGAAGCGGCCTGGTCGAAGAGATCGACCTCGACCGCGACGGGCGTGAGCATTTCGGCGAAGCGGATCCCCTCCTCCATCGCCTTCGCGACTTCCTCGTGGTTGAGGGTGTAACTCGGCGCATCGATGAGGCGGCGGCGATAGGCGATCGTCACCCCGCCCCACGAATCGATCAGTTGCGCGAGGCGCGGCGCGCGGCCCTCGCGCTCGGCCGCTTCGCGCTCGGCGCGCAGCGCCTTGGCATGGGTGATGAACTCCTCGGCGCCCTCGCGCTCGGCGCCGTTCCACTCGGCGCGCACCGCCTCGACGCCACGCTCGGCAACCAGCGTCTCGTAGCGGAAGAGGAACTTCTCGACCTGTACCGGGTAATAGGCGAGTGCCTCGGTCGCGGTATCGATCGCGGTCAGCCCGCCGCCGATCACCACGACCGGCAAGCGCACGGTCAGATTGGCGATGCTGTCGGGTTTGGCGGCACCGGTCAGCTGCAAGGCCATCAGGAAGTCGGAAGCCTGGCGAACCCCGGGGACGAGGCCGTTCTTCATCGGGATCACGGTCGGGCGGCCGGCACCGGCGCACAGCGCGATATGGTCGAAGCCGAGCGCAAAGGCGCTGTCGATCGTCAAGGTGCCGCCGAAGCGCACCCCGCCATACATCGAAAACCCTTGGCGGCGCTCCAGGAGGAGTCGGATCAGTTTGAGGAAATTCTTGTCCCAGCGCACCGTGATGCCGTATTCGGCGACCCCGCCGAACCCGGCCATCACCCTGTCGTCGAGCCCCTCGTAGAGCTGGGCGACATCGCGCACCGGCTCGAACCCGACGCGCTCGCCGGTGAGGGCGACCCCGGAAATCTCGGGCGGCAACGGCTCGATCTTGAGCCCGTCGATCGCGGCGACGAAATGACCGTCATTGATCAGGTGATGCGCCAGGTTGAACCCGGCCGGGCCGAGCCCCACGACCAGCACCTTGTAGCCCGAGGCGGGCTTCGGCAACGGCCGGCGCAGATCGAGCGGGTTCCAGCGCGTGAGCAGGCTGTAGATCTCGAACCC
>WNFC01005214.1_pt1 | contig 25244 bp, 21 predicted proteins | sample 5400541 | NCBI WGS metagenome assembly WNFC01 (sample SAMN13153342, study PRJNA577476) | soil metagenome | isolation source: 120 cm saprolite under Douglas fir tree site 2 hole 2 replicate 1 | place: USA:California | collected 2015-04-18 | reverse complement strand
TGAAAAATACGATCAACACGATGGTCGATCAGCTCAACGCCTTCGCCTCCGAGGTGACGCGCGTCGCCCGCGAGGTCGGCACCGAAGGCAAGCTCGGCGGCCAGGCCGCGGTGCCCGGCGTCGCCGGCACCTGGAAGGACCTGACCGACACGGTCAATTTCATGGCCGCCAACCTGACCGAACAGGTGCGCGGCATCGTCAAGGTCGTGACCGCGGTCGCCAATGGCGATCTGAAGCAGAACCTGACCGTCAAATCGATGGGCGAGGTGGCGGCGCTCGCCGAAACGATCAACAACATGACCGACACGCTGGCGACCTTCGCCGACCAGGTCACCACGGTGGCGCGCGAGGTCGGCGTCGAAGGCCGTCTCGGCGGCCAGGCCAACGTGCCCGGCGCGGCCGGCACGTGGAAGGATTTGACCGGCAACGTCAACCTGCTGGCGGCCAATCTGACCAGCCAGGTACGCGCGATTGCTGAGGTCGCGACCGCGGTGACGAAGGGCGACCTGACCCGCTCGATCCAGGTCGAGGCGCGCGGCGAGGTCGCCGAGCTCAAAGACAACATCAACACGATGATCGACAATTTGCGGCTCACCACCGACCGCAATACCGAACAGGATTGGCTGAAGACCAATCTGGCGCGGTTCACCAACATGCTGCAGGGTCAGCGCGACCTGGCGGCGGTCGGGCGGATGCTGCTGTCTGAGCTGGCGCCGCTGGTCAACGCCCAGAACGGCGTCATCTATCTGGTCGAGCCGGAGGCCAGCCTGCGCCAGCTCTCGGCCTATGCCGACAGCCCAACGAGCGGCCATCCGGAGCGGCTTTCGCCGGGCCAGGGGCTGGTGGGCCAGTGCGCCACGGACGCCCGCCGCATGCTGCTCACCCAAATGCCGGACAACGTGGTCCCGATTACCTCGGGCTTGTTCCAGGCGCTCCCGAAAAATCTGATCGTCCTGCCGGTATTGTTCGAAGGTCAGGTCAAGGCGGTCATCGAGCTGGCCTCGCTCGGCAGCTTCACCGATCTGCAGACGTCATTCCTCGAACAGCTGACCGCCAGCATCGGCATCGTGTTGAACAGCATCGAGGCGACGGTGCAGACCGAGGGTCTGTTGACCCAGTCGCAGCAGCTCGCGGGCGAATTGCAAACCCAGCAGCGCGAATTGCAGCAGACCAACGAACAGCTCGAACAAAAGGCGCAGCAACTCGCCGAACGCAATGTCGAGGTCGAGGCAAAGAACCAGGAAATCGAACAGGCGCGCCGGGTGGTCGAAGAAAAAGCGACCGAGCTGGCCCTTACCTCGAAGTACAAATCCGAGTTCCTCGCCAATATGTCGCACGAGCTGCGGACGCCGCTCAACAGCATCCTGATCCTAGGCCAGCAGATGGCCGACAACCCCGACGGCAACCTGACCTCGAAGCAGGTCGAGTTTGCCCGGACGATCCACAGCGCCGGCACCGACCTGCTGAACCTGATCAGCGACATTCTCGATTTGTCGAAGATCGAGTCGGGGACCGTGTCGGTCGATGTCGAGGACATCTCCTTCGGCAATCTGGTTGACATGGTCGCCCGGCCGTTCCGGCACGAAGCGGAAGGCCGGCGTCTGTCATTCGACGTTCAGCTCGACGGCGAGCTCGATCGCAGCATCACGACCGACTCGAAGCGCCTGCAGCAAGTGCTCAAGAACCTGCTGTCCAACGCGTTCAAGTTCACCGAGCAAGGCGGCGTCAAGCTCAACATCTACCGGGCGAGCACCGGCTGGAGCGCGGAACACCCCGTGCTCAACAACGCCTCCGTCGTCGCCTTCGAGGTGTCCGACACCGGCATCGGCATCCTGCCGGAGAAGCAGCGCATCATCTTTGAAGCCTTCCAGCAGGCCGACGCCAGCACCAACCGCAAATACGGCGGCACCGGACTTGGCCTCGCGATCAGCCGCGAGTTGTCCAATCTGCTCGGCGGCGAGATCCAGTTGCGCAGCACCCCCGAGAAGGGCAGCACGTTCACGCTTTACCTGCCCACCAGATATGTCGGCGCCCCGACCATCAACCGCCCCTCTCTGCCGGTCGCGTTGGTGCCGGCGCTCGCCGACGCCAATCTCATCGAAGGGCCGATCGAGCAGCTGGGGGACGACCGTCTCAACATCGAACCCGGCGATGCGACGCTGCTGGTCGTCGAGGACGATCCGCATTATGCGCGGATCATCGCCGATCTGGCGCACGACAAGGGGCTGAAGGTGCTGGTCGCGATGCGCGGCAGCGATGCGCTCGCGCTGGCCCGTGAATATCAGCCGATGGCGGTATCGCTCGATGTGTTCCTGCCGGACATGCTGGGTTGGACGGTGCTGAGCCAGCTCAAGCAAAACCCGGCGACGCGGCACATTCCAGTGCAGGTCGTCACTCTCGACGAGGATCGGCAGCATGGCCTCGCGCGCGGCGCCTTCTCGTTTGTCAACAAGCCGAGCACGGCCACCGATCTCGACGCGGCGTTGACGCGCATCACCGATTTCGTCAAGCCGCGCCGCAAGCGGCTGTTGATCGTCGAGGACAATCCGGCCGAGCAGCTCTCGATCGGCGAATTGCTGGGCCACGACGATATCGACCTGATCACCGTCGGCACCGGCAGCGAGGCACTGGCGGTATTGCACGCCAAGCCGCCCGACTGCATCGTTCTCGACCTGCGCCTCCCGGACATGTCCGGGTTCCAGCTGCTCGAGGAAATCCGCGACGACCAGACGCTCGCCGACCTGCCGGTGGTTGTCTTCACCGGGCGCGAGCTGTCGCCGGAAGAGGACGCGCAATTGCACACGATGGCGCGCAGCGTCGTCGTCAAGGGGGTCGAGTCGCCGGAGCGGCTGCTCGACGAAACCGCGCTCTTTCTGCATCGGGTCGTGGCGAACCTGCCGGACGACAAGCAGCGCATGCTTGAGCGCCTGCACACCTCGGACGAGGATCTCGTCGGCAAGACCGTCCTCTTGGTCGACGACGACGCCCGCAACATCTTCGCCTTGAGCAGCGTTTTGGAGCGACGCGGCATGCAGGTCCTCACGGCGACCACCGGCAACGAAGCGATCGACCTCGTCGAGTCGACGCCGGACCTCGCGATTGTGCTGATGGACATCATGATGCCTGAAATGGACGGCTATCAGACGATGCAGGTGATCCGCGCCAACCCCGAATTCGGCCGCCTGCCGATCATTGCGCTGACGGCAAAGGCGATGAAGGGCGACCGCGAGAAGTGCCTCGACGCCGGCGCCTCGGATTACCTGGCAAAGCCGGTCAACACAGAACAGCTGCTGTCCGCCTTGCGGATGTGGCTGCACCGCTAGGGCAAGCAATATGAAAAAGAGCCCCGTCGGCGCCGACGAAAAGGTCAACATCCTGCTGGTCGATGACCAGCCCGGGAAGCTGCTCGGCTATGAGGTGATCCTCAGCGAGCTCGGCGAGAACCTGATCAAGGCCGGCTCGGCGAATGACGCGCTGGAGCAGCTTCTGCGGTCCGATGTCGCGGTCGTGCTGATCGACGTCTGCATGCCCGATCTCGACGGGTTCGAGCTGGCGGCGATGATCCGCGAGCATCCGCGTTTCCAGAAGACCGCGATCATCTTCGTTTCGGCGATCCAGGTCACCGATCTCGATCTGTTGCGCGGCTATGCGGCCGGCGCCGTCGATTACGTCCCGGTACCGGTGGTGCCGGATCTGCTGCGCGCCAAGGTCCGGGTTTTTGCCGAGCTTTATCGCAAGACCCGCCAGCTCGAGAGCCTGAATGCCGAGCTGGAGCGGCGGGTCGCCGAGCGCACGGCCGAGCTGGCGCAGACCAACGCCGATCTGGAGCACCGCGTCGAGGAGCGCACAGCCGAGCGCGAAGCGGCGCTGGCACAAGTGCACGAGATGCAAAAGGTCGAAAGCCTCGGTCAACTGACCGGCGGCGTTGCGCACGATTTCAACAATTTGCTGATGGCGGTATTGGGGAATCTCGAAATCCTGCGCAAGTACATCCCCGATGACGCAAAGCTGCTGCGCCTGATCGACGGCGCGATCCAGGGTGCCGAGCGCGGCGCCACCCTGACCAAGCGCATGCTGGCCTTCGCGCGCCGCCAGGAGCTGAAGCCGGCGACCGTCGATGTGCCGCAGCTGGTCGACAGCATGGTTGAGATGCTGAGCCGATCGCTCGGCCCGGGCGTCGAGATCACCACCCAATTCGAGGACGATGTGCCGGCGGCACGGGTTGATCCGAACCAGCTCGAGCTGGCGCTCCTCAACCTTGCCCTGAATGCGCGCGACGCCATGCCGCGCGGCGGAATGCTGACGATTTCAGCGCGTCGGGCGCTGGTCGGGGTGAGCGACGTCCCCGGGCTGAAGCCGGGTGAATACGTCTGCATTGCCGAAGAGGATACCGGCGTCGGCATGGAGGAGACCACCGTCAAGCGAGCGACGGAGCCGTTCTTCACGACAAAGGGGCCCGGGCGAGGGACCGGCCTCGGCCTTTCGATGGTCGATGGCCTTGTCGCTCAATCCGGCGGAGCAATGCGGATCACCAGCCAGGTCGGCGCGGGCACCACGATCGAGCTGTGGCTGCCGGTTGCGGAGCCCGAAGAGGTGGCGGACGGGAGGCGACCCGCAGGCCCCGCTCGCATCGACGGTCTGCGCGCCTGCCGGGTGCTCGTCGTCGACGATGATCCGATCGTCGCCGCCGGCACTGCTGCAATGCTGGAAGATCTCGGCCATAGCGCGATCGAGGCGGGCTCGGCAGAGATTGCGTTGCAGGTGCTGAGTTCGGAGCCCGGCATCGATTTTGTTATCACCGATCATGCGATGCCCGGAATGACCGGCACCGATCTGGCCGAGCGGATCCGCCGCACCTGGCCGGACGTGCCGGTGGTGCTGGCGAGCGGATACCCGGATGTCCCCGGCGACGAAATGGGCGTGCCCCGCCTGTCGAAGCCCTATCGCCAGGAGGAGCTGGCCCGATTGCTGGCCAGTATGGTTAGCGCCGAGCCGCGCCCGTTGGCGATCCCGCCGGCGGCGGCGTGATCCACCCGGTCAGTCGCCCCCCGACCGGCAGAGTTGACCACCTTCCTGCTTGTTACTCCCGCGCAGGCGGGATTCCGCGGGGGTGACGCGCGAGATGTTAGGTTTGGACCACAGGCCTTTGGCCTGCATGCGGCCGGGGCGGCTGCGGTCCGGCTAAAGCGCCATCGCTCATGTGCTCTCGGTTTGGAGCACTCGGTCGACGGCTTGCAATAGCTCGCTCGGGCGGACCGGCTTCAACAGAAACTCGAAGCGGTCGAGATCATCCCTCGGCAGGTTGAACGCATATCCGGTGATGATCAGCGCCGGCACCCCTATATCCCGCGCTTTGTCGGCCAGCTCGATACCACTGCCATCCGGCATCCGGGCGTCGGCTACGACGAGGTCGTAGAGGTGGCTCGCGAGCAGTTCGTAACCAATGGTCACCGTTCCGGCGGTATCGACCTCGTAGCCGCCGTCTATCAACGCGTGCTCCATGACGAAGCGTACGTTCGCATCGTCTTCGATCAGCAGGAGGCGAGGCATAAATTCACAACTCCGGGGCCCCAAACGACGGTGCCGATGATCGAACGCCGGCCAAGCTTGCTCGTTCCCTCGGCGATCGGGTCTTAGAGCCGATTGCAGCTAAATTGCATCACCCGTTAAACCGCTCATACGGGCGGCAGTTTTAGGGAGTTTGCCCCGAATTGCTTGAACAGCCGGGTTTCATTGATGACCGCCGTGCTGTCTGGGGCATGGTGTCGATCTTCAAACTGGTGCAATCCCGAAATTGTGGACCCTTCGCGATCATCGAAACGCAATGGCGACAGCGATCACTGCGACCAATATGACCAACGCTATAGCAATTGAGACAAATGCGTCGCGCATCGGTCGCTCCCAAACCAGGCCCCATAGGGAGCTTCTGGCTCGATTAGATCATGCCGTGTTGACCTTTCCTGATCACTTCAATGTGACGGCAAACCGCATCGCTGGGTGGTCAGTGACAGGCGCCGACCACCGCTCTGTTTAGGGACCCCGAGAGGTGCATTGGCTCGACGCAGTTGTCGGATTTAACGTGTTTTTAACTGCGAATGATTATCACTAAAAAGACCGGATCGGGTATCATCGCCGGATGTCGGCGAACGATATCGGCTTGATCCTTACCGTAGTGGTGGCGGCGGTTTTTATCGCCCTCGTGCTGGCGGTGGTCTATTGGATGAGAAAATAAGGGCACGCCGACGAGCGCTAAATCTTTCGACCGATTTTATGATGGTGCTGCCGGAAAGGATTGAACTTTCGACCTCCCCCTTACCAAGGGGGTGCTCTACCACTGAGCTACGGCAGCGTGGCGCGCGCGCAGGCGGGCAGGGGATACACGAGGCCCTGCCGCTTGGCAAGGCGAGCCGCCGGGGGGCGACGGATCCGCGGCGGCCGCCGCCGCACCATCGCAAGCGCCCCCTGGCACCAGGATTTGGGAACCCGGGTTTGCCCGTCCGTGTTTGGCGATAATGGTGTGGCACGGCTCGACGATTGATCCGACGCGTGATGTCGCGGCTGCAGCGGTGCTCGACGCGTTCGAGGAGGCGCGCAGTGCCGGGCTGCCGTCGGTCGCGTGCTATCGCGCCGGGGTCGAGGCGTGGCGGCGCATCCATCGCGACCACGCGGCCGAATACGCCGCCAGGCAGGCCGTCGCGGTGATTCTCGCCGCCAAGGTCAGCCTGCGCGTCGATCAGTGATCGCCGGCGGAGATCGCCCGCGGAGATTGCCAACGGCGATTGACAGTGGCGCGCGTCTCCCCTTCCATCGGCGCGATGGCCGATACCCCGCCCACAACCCGAGCCAAGCAAACCGAGCATGCTGCGCGCGAAGAGCGCTTGGCGCGAGCGCTGCGCGAGAATCTGCGGCGTCGCAAGGAGCAGGCCCGCGCCCGCGAGCCGAGCACCGGCAGCCGGCCGGAGAAGCCGCCGGCTGGCGACGAGCCACCGGCTTGAGTGCCCCCTTGAGCGCCAGGGGGCTGTCCCGTAAAAGCAACCGGTACGGTCGAAGATCGCCCTTTGGGGGATCACCCCTTGGGGTAGCTCCGGCCGTCGTCTGATGCGGCGGCCAGCGCCGCCCGGAGCGTAATGATGGACAAGATCCTGATCCACGGAGGCGTGCCGCTAACTGGCACGATCAAGATCGGCGGCGCCAAGAACGCCGCGCTCCCGCTGATGGCGGCGAGCCTGTTGACCGCGGAGCCGTTGATCCTCGACAATTTACCGGATCTCGCGGACATCACGACGATGGCCAACCTGCTGGTGCAGCATGGCGTGGCGATCGACATCGGCGCCCCCGATGATTCCGGCGACCCAACACAGCGGCCGGGCCGCGTGTTCGAACTCTCGGCGCGCCACATCACCTCGACGACCGCGCCTTACGATCTGGTCCGCAAGATGCGGGCCTCGTTCCTGGTGCTGGGGCCGCTCGTCGCGCGCTGCGGCCGCGGCCGCGTGTCACTCCCGGGCGGCTGCGCGATCGGCGCGCGGCCGGTCGATCTGCACATCAAGGGGCTGCAACGGCTGGGCGCCGAGGTCGAGCTGAGCGACGGCTATTTCGAGGCGCGCGCGCCCAAAGGGCTGCGCGGCGCCGAGATCGTGTTTCCCAGCGTCTCGGTCGGCGCGACCGAGAACCTGATGATGGCCGCCACCCTTGCCGAGGGCGAGACGCTGCTGATCAACGCCGCGCGCGAGCCTGAAATCACCGATCTGGCCCACTGCCTCACCGCGATGGGCGCACAAATCGATGGAATCGGCAGCGACCGCCTCCTGATCCGCGGTGTCGCCAGCCTGCACGGCGCCCATCACACGGTCATCCCCGACCGCATCGAAACCGGCACCTATATGATGGCGGCGGCCGCGACCGGCGGCGAGGTGCGGCTGTTGGGCGCACGGCTCGATCATGTCGACGCGGTGCGCCGGATCCTCGAGGGCGCCGAAGTGTGCATCAGCGAGGCCGGCGACGGGATCGCGGTGCGCCGGCGCAACGGCCGCCTCGCCGGGGTCGATGTGATGACCGAGCCCTATCCCGGCTTCCCGACCGATCTGCAGGCGCAGATCATGGCGCTGATGGCGATCGCCGAGGGTGCCTCGATGATCACCGAGACGATCTTCGAAAACCGCTTCATGCATGTCCCCGAGCTGGCCCGGATGGGTGCGAAGATTACCGTCCACGGTGCCTCCGCTCTAGTGCGCGGCGTGTCGCGGCTGACCGGTGCGCCAGTGATGGCGACTGATTTGCGCGCATCGATGTCGCTGGTGCTTGCCGGCCTCGTCGCGGCGGGCGAGACCGTCGTCAACCGCGTCTATCACCTCGACCGCGGCTTTGAGCGGATCGAGGAAAAGCTCGCCGCCTGCGGCGCACGGATCGAGAGGTTGCGCAATTAATGCGGAAAGGGGGCCGGCCTGAGGCGGAACTGCGGCTGCGGGCCGAGGACGCCGAAGACCTTGCGGTGATTTCCGCCTGTCTGCAGGACGCGCTCGTCTCGGTGGGCGATCTCGCCTACGATCGCGATGCGCGAATTTTCGTGCTCGTGGCGAACCGCTTTCGCTGGGAGGCCGGCCCAAAAGGGAGGGGCGCGGACGGGCCGTTCGAGCGGACCCTTTGCGGAGTCACGTTCGACGAGATCGACGACGTGGTTTATCGTGGCTTTCACCGCAGCGAGGAGGATCGGATTCTGTCCCTGTTGGCGATCCGCCAAATGCTCGACTTGGGAAGCAGCGCCATCAGCGGGGCGATCGATCTCGAATTTGCCGGCGGCGCGACGATCCGGCTGACCGCCGCGGCGATCCGCTGCCGCGTCCGCGACTTTGGTGAGCCCTGGCCAACCGTTTGGCAGCCGGACCATCCGCTGGATCCGTCGGGATGAGGCCGCCCCGGCAACAAGTCAGCGCCCCTGGCGGCTCCGATGCCGAACCCTTAGTCATGGCGTTGCCGAATGGCCGCGTGCTCGGCGAGGTCATGCCGCTACTGCATCGGGTTGGCATCGAGCCGGAACCAGCCTTCGGCGATCCGGCGAGTCGCCAGCTTCGCTTCGCCACCTCGGATCCCGGGCTCGATCTGATCCGCGTCCGCAGCTTCGATGTTGCGACCTTTGTGGCCTTTGGCGCGGCTCAGCTCGGTGTCGCCGGCAATGACGTGCTGATGGAATTCGATTATTCCGAAATCTACGCGCCGCTCGATCTCGATATCGGGCATTGCCACATGGCCGTGGCGTCGCCGGCAGATTGGGCCGGCCAGGAAGACCCGCGCAGCTGGAGCCATCTGCGGGTCGCCACCAAATACCCCGAGATCGCGCGCCGCCACTTCGCGGCCCGCGGCGTCCAGGCCGAGTGCATCAAATTGAACGGCGCGATCGAATTGGCCCCGCTCCTCGGGCTGTGCCGGCATATCGTCGATCTGGTGCAGACCGGGGCGACGCTGCGGGCCAACGGGCTCGTGGAGATCGAACACATCGCCGATGTCAGCTCGCGCCTCATCGTCAACCGTCCGGCGCTGAAAACCCGCCCGGAAGAGGTCGGAAGCTGGATCGAACGGTTTCGCGCCGCCACCCTCGCCGTCGGACACCCGGTTGCGGCAGCCGGATAGCGAGACCCGCCGCCCTCTGCATTACCCCTCGTCATCCTGGCGAAGGCCGGGATCCACCCACCGTGGATACCAGCCTTTGCCGGTAGGACGAGAAGAAGAGCTAGTCGGGTCGACTTTCTCGACCCCGGGATCAAGCCCGGGGAAGGGGAATTTTTGCGGTTTTACCCTATCGCGCTTTGAGCGCGCCGATTCGCGGAATCTATGTTGATATTGCCCCGGTGCCGGCGCTGGCCGGGCAGAGCGGCCAAGGGCCGGCCACCGGTGGGGGAGAGGCGGAGCGGCGACAATCCAAGAGGTTGGCCGTCGTCAAAGCATTGGGGACTAATTGGTCGGCCGCGCTGCCCAGCCCAAGCAGAACAACTGCCATACACCAATCGTCAAAAGGATTGCGTTCATCTTGATCGTCCAAAGCTGCATCGTCGGAAACGCATCCTGACCAGAGTAAGTTAAGGGATCATTGCTGGCAATCGACTTACTTCCAGCATTTGACCTAATGGAATGAGTATTAAATTTTATCAAATTGCTTAAATACAGCATTTTGCCAAAAGGCGGTTGATGCTCCGACCGGCGGGGGCGGCGCCGCCCACCGATCCGTATGCTAGGCGGCACGATGCCCCCAATGCGCAGGCCTGGCAGCGCGTTTGCGAGGCTCTCGTGCCGAAGGTAGGGACATTGCGATCCCGCCTGACGTTCCGCCCTGCGGGTCCCCGCCGTCATAACAGGTCGAACCGTTGCGGCGGATCGAGCATAATACCCCGATGGCGCGCACCCTCAGCACCCGCGATCCCGGTTTCGAGGCGGCGTTCCGCGCCCTGCTCGCGGCAAAGCGCGAGAGCGCGGCCGATGTCGACGATGCGGTCGCGGCGATCATCGACGCCGTCGCGGGGCGCGGCGATGCGGCGCTTGTCGAGTACACGAACCGGTTCGACCGGGTCGCGCTGATCCCCGACCGCCTTCGCCTCTCGCCCGACGAGATCGCCGCCGGCGCGGCTCTGGCGCCGCCCGAGACCGTCGCGGCTCTGCGCCTCGCCGCCGAGCGGATCGAGAGCTTTCACCGCCAGCAGCTGCCGGTGGGCATCGATTATGTCGATGCGGCAGGCGTGCGGCTCGGCCAGCGCTGGCGGCCGATCGCCGCCGTCGGGCTCTATGTCCCGGGCGGCACCGCGTCCTACCCTTCCTCGGTGCTGATGAACGCGATTCCGGCCAAGGTCGCCGGCGTCGAGCGGCTGGTGATGACGGTGCCGGCGCCCGACGGGATCCTCAACCCGCTCGTCCTTGCCGCCGCCGATATGCTGGGGATCGCCGAGATCTATCGCGTCGGCGGGGCGCAGGCGGTGGCCGCGCTGGCCTACGGCACGGCGACGATCGCCCCGGTCGACAAGATCGTCGGGCCGGGCAACGCCTATGTCGCCGCGGCGAAGCGGCGCGTCTTCGGCCGGGTCGGGATCGACATGATCGCCGGCCCCTCCGAGATCCTCGTCCTGGCCGACCGGCACAACGATCCGGGCTGGATCGCCGCCGATCTCCTGTCGCAGGCCGAGCATGACAGCGCCGCCCAAGCCATCCTGATCAGCGACGATGCCGCGTTCGCCAACGCGGTCGAGAGCGCGGTGACGCGCCACCTCGAGCGTCTGCCGCGCGCCGAGATCGCCCGCGCGAGCTGGCGCGAGAATGGCGCGATCATCCTGGTCGGCGATTGGGACGAGGCGGCGGCGCTGATCGACCGCATCGCCCCCGAGCACCTCGAACTGGCGATCGACGAGGCCGAGACGGTGGCGCAGCTTGTGCGCCATGCCGGGGCGATCTTTCTCGGCCGCCACACGCCCGAGGCGATCGGGGACTATATCGCCGGCCCCAATCATGTGCTGCCGACGGCGCGCAGCGCGCGCTTCGCCTCGGGGCTCGGCGTCCTCGACTTCATGAAGCGCACGACCCTTGTCGGCTGCGATGCGGCGAGCCTGGCCGCTCTCGCGCCGGCCGCCATCCGGCTGGCCAAGGCCGAGGGCCTCGACGCGCACGCCCTGTCATTGGCGCTGAGGCTCGGCCATGAATGAGGCCCCGGGGCAACTACCGCAGCGGGTTGCCACGATCACGCTCGACGAACGCACCGTGCTGCGGCGCAGCCCGGCGATCGAGCATGAGCGCGAAACGGCGATGACCGATCTCCTGAAGGACAATCGCTTCGCCCCGCTATCCGGCAGCGTCGGGCCGTTTCACCTCAACCTGGCGATCGCGGAAAACCGGCTGGCAATGGAGATCCGCGCGCTGGCCGACGGTTCGAGCGAGATGGTCACGCTGGCGCTCGCGCCGTTCCGCCGCATCGTCAAAGACTATTTCCTGGTGTGCGAGAGTTATTACGAGGCGACCCGCGGCAAGAGCCTGACGCAGGTCGAGGCGATCGATGTCGGCCGCCGGTCGCTGCATGACGAGGGATCGGCGCTGCTGATCAAGCGGCTCGCCGGCAAGGTGGCGATCGATCACGCCACCGCGCGCCGGCTGTTCACCTTGATCTGCGTGCTCCACCTGCGCGCGTGATTGTCCCCGCGATGTGCCGCCGCTGGCTTCATCAAGAAACTGTCACCCCCGCGCAAGCGGGGGTCCAGGGCGGGCGTTCCACCGGTTGCCCTGGATTCCCGCTTTCGCGGGAATGACGGATTGAGGGCGAGCGCGCCATGCCAGACCTGGTGCTCGCCTCCGCCTCGCCGCGCCGGCTTGAGCTGTTGCGGCAGATCGGGATCGTCCCCGACCGGGTCGACCCGGCCGATATCGACGAGACGCCAACCCGGGGTGAGCTGCCGGCGGCCCATGTCGTGCGGCTGGCGGAGACGAAGGCTCGCGCGGTCGAGCGCCGCCATCCCGGCGCCTTCATCCTGGCGGCCGACACGATCGTCGCCTGCGGCCGCCGCATCCTGCCCAAAGCCGAGGATGAGATGACCGCCCGGGCCTGCCTCACGCTGTTGTCGGGGCGCCGCCACCGCGTCTATGGCGGGGTCGCCCTGATGACGCCTTCCGGCGAGATCGCGATCCGCCGGGTCGTCAGCCACGTCTCCATGAAGCGCCTGAGCGAGGCGGAGCTCGACGCGTATCTGACAAGCGGGGAATGGCGCGGCAAGGCCGGCGGCTATGCGATCCAGGGCTGCGCCGCCGCCTTTATCCCGTGGCTCGCCGGATCGTACTCGAATGTCGTCGGCCTGCCGTTGTTCGAGACGGCGCAGCTCCTGGCCGGCCGCTTGTATCGCCCCCGTTGCGCCACGAGCTCCTGATCAGCGCCGGGCCCGGCGAGTGGCGCGCCGCCTGGCTCGAAGGCGGCGTCGCCGTCGAGCTCCATGTCGAGCGCGGTGATGCGCCGCCGGCCGGCGGCATCCATCTCGGCAGAGTGGTGCGTCTGGTCGCCGGGCTCGATGCGGCGCTGGTAGATATCGGCGCCGAGCGGCCCGGGTTTCTGCCGCTGCGCCCCGGTGCGGCGGCGGATTTGACCGAGGGTGCGCGCGTCGTCGTCCAGATCCGCCGCGAGGCGCAACGTGGCAAAGGCGCGCTGCTGTCGACCCGTATCGCCGCGCGCGATGGCTCGGTTGACCCGGCCCGGCTCGCCGCGCTTGCGGCGGGAAATGAACCGCCGGCGCAGCTCGACCCGACCCCGGGTTTCGCGGCGGCGCTGGCCTTGCGCCTGCCGGGCGTGCCGGAAGGAATCCGCGCCGACGACCGCCGATTGCTGCGCGAGTTGCACGACAGGTTTCCCACCGCCGAGATTTCCCATCGCGGCGTCGAAGAATGGCCGATCGACCTCGATGTCCAGTTCGACGCCGCACTGGCGTCGACGCTCGCGGTGCCGGGCGGCGGCAGCCTGCACATCGAGGAGACCCGCGCTGCGGTGCTGATCGACGTCGATAGCGGGACCCCGGAGACGGGATCGCCTCAACGCGCCGCTCTGGCGGTCAATCGCGCCGCCGCGCAGACGATCGCGCGCCAGTTGCGGCTGCGCCAGCTCGGCGGTGGGATCATCGTCGATTTTGTCGGGCTCGACGGCCGCCACCCGCGCGAGCGGGTGCGCCAGGAAATGGCTGCCGCTCTCGCCGGCGATCCGGCGCAGCCAGAGGTTCTCGGCTGGACCCGGCTCGGCCATCTCGAAATCGTGCGCCCGCGCCGCGGTCGCCCGCTCAGCGAGGCGATGCTCGAACCGCACGGCGCGAGAAAAAGCGCCGCCGCGCTGGCCTTCGAAGCACTGCGTCGGCTCTATCGCGAGGCCCGCGCCGCTCCGGCCGCGAATTGGCGACTGGTTGCCGCCCCTGCCGTCGCAGCGGCGCTGCACGGCCCCGCTTGGGGTGCGCTGCACGCCCTCGAAACCCGGCTTGGCCGAAGGATCGCGGTCGTGGCCCGCGGCAAGCCGGTCACGCCGCGCGATCAGCCCTTCTGCTCGGCGCGCTGCCGCGACATCGACCTCGGCCGCTGGCTCAAGGAAAGCTACCGCGTCGCCACCGAAGAGCCGCCTGAAGATGAGCCGGAGGAGGGCAGCGAACCGTAAGCGCTAGCGCGGCGAAACGACCCGGCCGGCAAGGCCATCGCGCTGGCTGCGCGCGGCCGGCGTCGCGATGGCAGCGACCACGGCCCGCAGGCTGCCGGCTTGATCGAGGCTCAGCAACCTTTGCTGCAGTTGCGCGACTTGCGCCGGCGGTAGCGCGCGGCCGGCGCAATTGGCGAATTTGCCGGTCAGCGCATCCGCCGGGCGATCGTCCGGCCGTCGTCGAAGGCGATGCGCACCTCGGCGCCGAGATGCTCGTCGCCGGACGCGCTCATCTCCGGGTGCGGCGCGGCATGGATATGCCGCATCAGCGCGCGCACCGCAGGCTCGCGGAACGCCTCGCCCTCGAAATCCTCGAGCACGATGCGGCCACCGAGGAGCGCGCGCGCCAGGCAGTATTGCACGCTGAACTTGGCGTCGAGCCCACTTTGCGGATCGGGCCGGTCGGTATGGGCGAGCCGGCGCGGATGGGTCCAGGAATCGATGCGCACGACGCGCTCGGGGGTGATGTCGTGGTCGCCGCGCAGCAGCAGCATCGCATCAATCGCCGGATGGGTGCTGCCGCAACACGGGTGCTGCTTGACCGCGAGGCCCGGCCGGACGATGTCGTAGGGCCGCCCCCAATCCTTGAGGATCGCCTCGGTATCGAAATTGCCCGCACCGTTGAACACCAGGAGGAACCCTTGGTTGTGCTCGAGCGCGGCTGGGTTGGCGGTGAACCCCTCGCGCGCGAGTTGCGCCGCGAAAAGACCGTTGCGCGCGGTGTGCCCGACATGCAGCGGCTTGGTCATCGTGCCGAAATTGGCCTTGATGCCGGAGGCCAGCGAAGCAGCGATGGCGAGCGCCTGCGCGGTGCGCTTCCGGTCGAGGCCGAGGAGATGGCTGCACGCCGCGGCAGCGCCGAAGACCCCCAGGGTCGCGGTCGGGTGCCAGCCCTTCTCATAGTGATGGAAGTGGACGCCGCGGGCGATCCGCGTCTCGGTCTCGAACCCGGCGACATAGGCAGTAATGAAGGCGCGCCCGTCGCAATCGAGGAGTTCGCCGAGCGCGAAGAGGGCCGGCAGGATCGGCGCCGAGGGATGGCCGCCGAGCGAATTGCTGACATCGTCGAAATCGAGCGCATGCGCCGCCGTGCCGTTGACCAGCGCGGCATCGAGCGGCGCGGCCCGCCGGTCGGTGCCGAAGATCAGGCATTCGCCGGGGCCGCTCGCGAGTACCCGCTCGACGATCTGCGCGCACGGCTCGCCGGCGCCGGCCAGCGTCACTCCAACCGTGTCGAGGATCGCCATCTTCGCCCAATCCACCGCCACGGGCGGCAGATCGTCATAGGCGATGGCGGCGATGCGCTCGGCGATGCCGTCGATGATGGTCAATTTGTCTGTCCCTCGGAAAAGAAACAAGAAACGCTTTAACGCGGAGGACGCTGAGGAATCGCAGAGAACGCAGAGGGTCAATTTAATTGTCATCCCGGCGAATGCCGGGATCCATTTCTGCCGTGGATACCGGCATTCGCCGGTATGACAAATAGTTGGAGGTTCCCTCTCTGCGTCCTCTGCGAACCCCTCTGCGTCCTCTGCGTTAAGGCGTCACTTTTCGTTTACGCCACCTCGAACAGGCCGGCGGCGCCCATGCCGCCGCCAATGCACATCGTGCAGACGACGAGGCGGGCGCCCCGGCGCTTGCCCTCGATCAGCGCGTGCCCGACCATCCGCGACCCCGACATGCCATAGGGATGGCCGATCGAGATCGCGCCGCCGTTGACGTTGAGCTTGTCATTGGGGATGCCGAGCCGGTCGCGGCAATAGACCACCTGGCAGGCGAAGGCTTCGTTCAATTCCCACAAATCGATGTCGTCGATCGTCAGCCCGTGCTGCGCCAACAGCTTGGGCACGGCGAAGACCGGGCCGATGCCCATCTCGTCGGGTGCGCAGCCGGCCACGGTGATGCCGCGGTAGATGCCGAGCGGCGCGAGCCCGCGGCGCTCAGCCTCGCTCTCCTCCATCAAGACGCAGGCGGATGCCCCGTCCGACAGTTGGGACGCATTGCCGGCGGTGATGAAGCGGCCTTCCTTAACACGCTGTCCGTCCTTGAACACCGGCTTCAGATTGGCCAGACCTTCCAGCGAGGTGTCCGGGCGATTGCCTTCGTCCTTGTCGAGCGTGACGGGCCTGTTCGAGGTTTCGCCGGTCGCGCGGTCGGTGGCGATCATGACCGAGGGGAGCGGCGCGATCTCGTCGTCGAAACGCCCGGCCTGCTGCGCGGCGGCGGTGCGCTGCTGCGAGCGCAGCGCGTATTCGTCCTGCGCCTCGCGCGAGATCTTATAGCGGTCGGCGACGATCTCGGCGGTCTCGATCATCGTCATGTAGAGCGCCGGGATGCGCGCGACCAGCTCGGGATCGTCGCCGCGGGTGCGCACCATCTTGTCGTTCTGCACGAGCGAGACCGACTCGACGCCGCCGCCGATTGCGATCGTCATGCCGTCGTCGATGATTTCCTTGGCGGCCGTCGCGATCGCCATCATCCCCGATGAACATTGCCGGTCGATCGACATCGCCGGCACGCTGTCGGGCAGCCCGGCACGCAATGCGCCCTGGCGGGCGATGTTGAAGCCCTGCGCGCCCTGCTGGATCGCCGCGCCGATGATGACGTCGTCGATCTCGGCCGGCGCGACGCCGGCGCGCCTCACGGCTTCGGCGATCGCGTGCCCGACCAGCGCCTGCGGCTGGGTATCGTTGAAGGCGCCGCGATAGGCCCGGCCGATCGGCGTGCGTGCGGTGGAAACGATGACTGCGCGGCGCATGGGGAATTCTCCTTTTCGGGTCTACTCGGCCGCCGCCTGCGGCTCGGGAGCAAGGATGATCGACAGGATCAGGTCAGGTTTGGTCGACGCGTGCTGGATGTCGTAGCCGACAGGTTCGCCATCGGCGCCCAGATCGAGATTAACGTCCGATTCGATTTCGCGAGTCCGCTTGGCCGGCAGCGGTCTCAGCTCGATATAGAGGCTGTCGGTGGATTTGTCGTAGGAAAGCCTCATTGGTAATCCTCGTCGAGGAACACGTTGTGTACCGTCTCTCCGTCGGAGAGTAGCACGACCCGCAGATAGCCGCCGCGACTTGCGGCGTACCCCCAAAGGCGGATGCGACCGTCGTTCTGCACCTCCCGCCGTTCCGGCCGTCGCATGATCCTCCTGATTTCTATCGGATCGAGGTAATCGCGGCGCGATAACACGTCGAGAGCAAAATATTTCGTGCGCCAGAAGGGTGGGGGAGGCAGACGTTCCGGTTCATCCGCCATCGAAAAGGCCCGCGCGAGTCCAGGTAAATCATGGTGGGCGCGACAGGGATTGAACCTGTGACCCCACCCGTGTGAAGGGTGTGCTCTCCCGCTGAGCTACGCGCCCGCCTGGGTGACCCGGCTCGCCGCATTTAGGAGGCCGCCTGCTGGGCTGTCAAGGCGCAGCGCTGGACGGAAGCCGCCTGGTCTGAGACGATCAGAGGATGATTTCTGTGGTCAGTCTGCTGCCGCCCCGCGGCATTTGGCTCGGGCTTCTCGCGCTCGCGGCGTTATCCTCGCCGGGGCTCGCGGACCAGCGCATCACGACGCGGTTCGAGATCTTCGGCTTCGCGAGGATAGGTGTTCTGACGTTGCGGAACCGGATCGAGGAGAGCGGCAAGCGCTACACGATCACCACCGATTACGCGACGAAGGGCATCGCCAGCGTGTTCGTCGACCTGACGACCCATGCCGAGGTTCGCGGTCGACTGATCCCAGGCTCCGCTCAACCCGAGTGGTTCCGCAACGACAGCCGCCGCAATGGCGCCGAACGCCACAGTCGCGTCGATTACCGTCCCGACGGCGCAGTCGACGCGGCATCGACGACGCCCTCGTCGGAGCCGCTGCCGGCCACCGCGACGCGCGACACGGTCGACAACCTGACCGCCTACCTGCGGCTCGAGCGCCAGCTCGCTCGCACCGGCAGCTGCGCGCTGACCGCACGCGTCTTCGACGGCCGCCACGCCTATGATCTGGTCTTCGCAGATGCCGGGCGGACGGTGCTGTCGCCGGCTGGGGGCCAAAAGTTCTCGGGCAACGCCATCGCGTGCCGCATGACGCGCCGGTATCCGGACCGCGTCGCGGATTCGGAGAAAGACGAGGGGGCTCGCGGGGGAACGATCTGGTACGCCCGGCTGCTGCCCGGCGATTTGCTTGTTCCGGTGCGGATGGAAATGGATACCCAGCTCGGCGTGGTCGAGGGTTATCTGGCCGAGCTGCACGGCGACGGCGTCGATCTCACGCTGATGGAGTGAGCGCCAAGAGCTGCCGAGGTGCGGCTGGACGCCGCCGAGCCCGCATGACAGCATCCGCCGCATGGCCTCTGCACATTGGGCGGTGTTGTCGCTGACTGGCGGGCTGCTGCTGGCGATTGGTGCCGCGCTGGCCCAATCGCCTCCCCAGACTAACCGGGTCGCGATGCGCTTCGAGGTGTTCGGCCCCGCCGGTCTCCATGTGTTGACCAATCGCATCGAAATCGACGAAATCGGCGAGCGGTATGCCGTCGCGTCGGAGCTGACGACCCGCGGGCTGACAGGCTTCTTTCTCGACCTGGCCGAGCACTCCAAGGTCGGCGGCCGGCTTACCGCCGCATCGGCTTTGCCGGAAGCTTTCCGCAGCGAATCTCGACACAATGGCGAGGATCGCCATGATCGTGTCGACTACCGCGATGACGGCAGTATCGACGGGAGCGCCTCGCCGCCGCCGATCACGCCGATCACTGCTGCGCAAATGCGCGGCACGGTCGACGCTTTGACCGCGTATTTGCTGGTCGAGCGCCGGCTCGGGCGCGGCGAGGACTGCACACTGGTCATTCCGGTTTACGAAGGCCGCCGCCGCTACGACCTGCGCTACACCGATCGCGGAGAGCAGATCTCGTCGCCGGCCGGCGGTCAGCGCTTCGAGGGCGCGACCCATGTCTGCCAAATGAAACGCACGGAGATCGCGGGCTTTCCGGCCGACCCCAAAAAGAGCGAGGGTGCCCGCACGGGGACGATCTGGTTCGCCAGACTGGTGCCCGGCGATCTGCTGGTGCCAGTGCGCTTCGAACTGGAGACCGAAATCGGACAGGTGACCGGCTATCTCGCCGAGTGGCATGGCCGCGGCGTCAATCTGCGCCTCTTAGAATGAGCCCCACCCGTTCGAGCGTCGCCGGCAATCGTGCCTACCGCCACGTAATGCCGCTTATTGGCTTACGGTGACCCTTCTGTCGTGCTGAGACGCATGCGCCAGCGCGAGGAACCTTTCCCGCCGGCCGCCGGCTCGGGGATCGGAGCAGGTTCCGCAGCGGCTACCGCTTCGGCGCTCTGCTCGACAGGGGTCTTCGCGCTCGCAGGGCTGCTCTCCTCCCTCGCAGGGCTGGTCTTCTCGGTCACGCTATCGGCGGTGGCAACCGGTTCCGCTGCCGGCTCCGGGTCGGCTACTGTTGCTGCCGGCTCGTCTTCGCCTTTGAAATTCGACACGAAATTTTCCGCGGCGCGCTCGAATGTCTCGATCGCGGCAATATCCGTCTCGAGCTGCTTCATCTCGTTGTCATAGTGCGCCTTGATCGCGGCACGTCGACCCTTGAGTTCCTCTTTTGCTCGCTGAATGTCGTCCCCGGTAAGGTGCCACATGGCGGTACATCTCGATCTCGTGGGCTGTCGCTGCGTCGAACAGCGATCAGGTGACTAATTATTGATACAAATCACCGATCGCAATGACGACAAAAATTACATCGCCAAGGCAGCGTTCGCAACAGCCCGAAATGGTCGGGCGGGAATATGACAAAGTGAGGCGCGACGCGCCGCCTCCGATTTACGGCGTAAGCCCGAGCCGGTCGAGCGTCGCCGGCAGTTCGGCGAAATGGTCGAGCACCGCGTCCGCGCCGAGCGTCTCCGGGGCGACCCGCGCATAGCCGTAACGCATCAGGACGAGCGGCACCGAGGCGGCGTGCGCGACGGCGGCGTCGTTCTCGCTGTCGCCGATCATCGCGGCGCGCCCGGCGTTGCCGCCGAGCTCGCCGATCAGGCCGAGCAGATGGCCCGGGTCGGGCTTTCTGAACGGATAGCGGTCGCCGCCCGCGATGCCGTCGAACAGCCCGGCCAGGTCGAGCCCCTCCAGCACCGCCATCGTCGCCTGCTGCAGTTTGTTGGTGCACACCGCTGTGCGGTAGCCGCGCCGGCGCAGTCCCTCCAAGGTCTCGCGCACACCGGGGTAGGGCCGGGTCAACACGGTCGCGTTGGCTTCATAAATCTGGATGTAGTGCGGCAGGGCCTCGGCAGCCTCGGCAGCGTCGCCGCCGCGCGCCGCAAAGCCGCGGGCGACCAAGGCTGGCACCCCGTCGCCCACCATCGGCGCCACTTCCGGACGCGTCAACGGCGCATACCCGCGCTCGCGCAACACTTTATTAAGCGTATTGGTTAAGTCTGGGACGCTGTCAACCAGCGTGCCGTCGAGGTCGAAGACCAGCAGAAAATGCGCCATCGCCGTCAAGTCTGCGCCAGGCTCATCATATTGCGCAACAATCTGTGTGTTGGCAGGGTAGCAGGGCCTGTGAGAACCTTAGTCTCCATGATCGCGTTTCGTTCGTCATGAGCCAATCCCGCTTCGCCGCCATCATCCTCGCCGCCGGCGAGGGCACCCGCCTCAACTCGGCGCGCCCCAAGGTCCTGCATGAGATCGCCGGGCAGCCGATGATCCGGCACGTCGTCGACGCGTTGCGGCCGCTCGATCCGGCGGTAACCATTATCGTCATCGGCCGCGACATGGATTCGGTGGCCCAGGCCGTCGCGCCAGTGCCGAGCGTCGTCCAATCGCCGCCGCGCGGCACCGGCGACGCGCTCCGCGCGGCGCGCCCGGTACTGGCCGGGACGCTCATCAAGGGCGGGGCGATTCGGGATATTCTGGTGCTGTTCGGCGATCACCCATTGCTGCGACCAGAGACCCTGTCGCTACTGCTGGCCGAACGGCGCCGGGCGCCTGGGGCGGCGGTCGTCGTGGCCGGTATGAGGCCCGCCGACCCCTCCCTCTACGGCCGGCTCGTGCTCGACCGCGACGGCGGGCTCGAACGCATCGTCGAAGCCAGGGATGCGAGCCCAGCCGAGCGGGCGATCGGGTTGTGCAACAGCGGCATCATGGCGCTCGATTCGCGCCACGCCTTCGACCTGGTGGACCGAATCGGGAACAACAATGCTAAACGCGAGTTCTACCTCACCGACATCGTCGCGATTGCCCGCGCCCAAGGCCTCTCGTGCCGGGTCGCCGAATTGCCGACAGAGGAGCTTTTGGGGGTCAACACGCGCGCCGAACTGGCCGCTGCAGAAGCGCTGATGCAGGATCGGCTGCGGCGCCGCGCGATGGAGGCGGGGGCGACCCTGATCGTGCCCGAGACCGTGTTCCTCTCGGCCGATACCAGCCTTGGGCGCGATGTCGTCATCGAGCCGAATGTCGTCTTCGGGCCCGGCGTCAGGGTCGCCGACAACGTCCTCATTCGCTCGTTCTCGCATCTCGAAGGAGCCGATATCGCCTCGGGCGCAATCGTCGGGCCGTTCGCCCGGCTGCGCCCCGGCGCGGTGCTCGAGGCCGACGTACATGTCGGCAATTTCGTCGAGGTCAAGGCGTCGCGCCTCGGCGCCGGCGTCAAGGCCAGCCACCTCTCCTATCTCGGCGACAGCGACATCGGGGCGGGGACCAATATCGGCGCCGGGACGATCACCTGCAATTACGACGGCTTCAGCAAATTTCGCACGATCATCGGCGAGCGCGCGTTTATCGGATCGAACACCGCGCTGGTCGCGCCGGTCACGATAGGTGATGGGGCCTATGTCGCGACCGGCAGCGTCGTCACCTCGGATGTTCCGGCCGATGCGCTGACGATCGCGCGCGCCCGGCAGGTCGACAAGCCGGGCCGCGCCGCCGAGCTGCGGGCGCGGCTCAAAGGAAAGCAGGGCTAATGTGCGGCATCATCGGCATCATCGCCAAAAATCCCGTCGCGGCCGAGCTGATCGAGGGGCTGCGCCGTCTCGAATACCGCGGCTATGATTCGGCTGGCGTGGCGACCCTCATCAATGGGCGCATCGAGCGGCGCCGCGCCGAGGGCAAGCTCGCCAACCTCGTCGCCCGGCTCAAATCCGATCCGGTGCAGGGCACGATCGGTATCGGCCATACGCGCTGGGCGACGCATGGCCAGCCGACCGAGGGCAACGCCCACCCGATCGCGACCGACAGGGTCGCCATCGTCCACAACGGCATCATCGAGAACTTCCAAGCGCTGAAACGCGAGCTTGCCGGGCTCGGCTACCAGTTCCACACCGAGACCGACACCGAGGCGGTGGCGATCCTGGCGACGCATCATCTGACCCAGGGGCTGACGCCCTTGCAGGCGGTGGCGCGTACGCTCGAACGGCTTGAAGGCGCCTTCGCCCTCGTCTTCCTGTTCGCCGGCGAGCACGATCTGTTGATCTGCGCCCGCCGCGGCAGCCCACTCGCGATCGGCTATGGCGATGGCGAGATGTTCGTCGGCTCGGATGCGCTTGCGCTGGCGCCGTTGACCCGCCGCATCACCTATCTCGAAGAAGGCGATTGGGCCGTTGTGACCTCGCGCAAGGTCGCGATCTTCGACCAGGAAAACCGCAAGGTCGCGCGCACGGTGCGCGAGACCGCGCTCTCCGGCGCCCTTATCGGCAAGGGCAATTACCGCCATTTCATGCAGAAGGAGATCTTCGAGCAGCCGGCGGTGATCGGCGACACGTTGCACGCGCTGATCAATCCGGTGACCCGCACGATCCACCTGCCGGAGCTGCCCTTCGCGCTCGGCGATATCGGCCGGGTCACGACGCTGGCCTGCGGCACCGCACATCACGCCGGGCTGATTGCCAAATATTGGCTGGAGCGGATCGCCCGCATCCCGGTCGAGGCCGACATCGCTTCGGAGTTCCGCTACCGCGCCCCGGCAATGCCGAAGGACGGCGCCGCGCTCGTCATCTCGCAATCGGGCGAGACCGCCGACACGCTGGCGGCATTGCGCTATTGCCGCGAGGCCGGGCAGAAGATCATCGCGATCGTCAACCAGCCGGAAAGCACGATCGCGCGCGAAGCGGACATCGTGTTGCCGACGCTGGCCGGGCCGGAGATCGGCGTCGCCTCGACCAAGGCCTTCACTACCCAACTTGCGGTGCTGGCGGCGTTTACCGTCGCGATGGCGCGGGCGCGCGGCACGATCGATGCCGAGGGCGAGGCCGCGCTCGCCGGCCAGCTCGCCGAGATCCCGTCGCGCGCCAGCGAGATCTTGCACCATGACGAGCGCATCCAGGAGATCGCGGCCGAGATCGCACTAGCCCGCGACGTCCTCTATCTCGGGCGCGGCACTTCCTATCCGCTGGCCCTTGAAGGGGCGCTGAAACTCAAGGAGATCTCCTATATTCACGCCGAAGGCTATGCCGCTGGTGAAATGAAGCACGGCCCGATTGCGCTGATCGACGACAATGTGCCGGTCATCGTCCTGGCGCCGCCCGACGATCTGTTCGAGAAGACCTTGTCGAATGTCGAGGAAGTAATGGCGCGCGGCGGCCGCGTCGTGATGATCTCGGACGCCGCGGGGGTGGCGCGGCTCGAAGGGCGCCTCGCCTTTGGCATCGCCGTCCCGCATTGCGCCCCCTTTGTGGCGCCGCTCCTCTACGCGATCCCGATCCAGCTCCTTGCCTACCACGTCGCGGTGCTGAAAGGCACCGACGTCGACCAGCCGCGCAACCTGGCCAAGAGCGTGACGGTCGAGTAACGATTGCCCGCCACGGCGCCGTAGGGTGGGTTGCAGCGACGCGAAACCCACCATCGCGCGTTCGGCATGGTGGGTTTCGCTGCGCTCACCCACCCTACGGCTGTTGAGGAAAGCGCCATGACCACAGTCGACCAGCAGAAGATACGGCGCTCGCGGACCGGGCTGATCGCGCATGATCCGACGCTGGCGCAGCCCGGCTACACGCTGTTCGCGCCGATGTCCGGTGAGGGCACGGTCTATTTGATCGATATGGCGGGCGAGGTGGCCCATCGCTGGAGCATGCCGCACCGGCCGGGTCTCTATGGCTACCTGCTCGAAAACGGGCACCTCTTCTACAGCGGCAAGATGATGGAGGACACCGACCGCTTCGAGGCGTGGCTGCGCTTCAAGGCCGGCGCCGCGATGGAGGTCGATTGGCACGGGCGGATCCTCTGGGAGGTGCGTCACCCGGACCACCACCACGACGCGCGCAAGCTGAAGAACGGCAATGTCCTGTTGCTCTGCCTGCGCCCCTTGCCAACCGAGATCGCCCGCCGCGTTCAGGGCGGATTGCCCGGCACCGAGGCGGACGGAGGGATCATCTACGCCGACTACCTGCTTGAAATGACGACATCCGGCGAAATCGTCTGGGAATGGTGCAGCTGGGAGCATCTGGAACCCGAGGCGTATCCGATGACGCTGCAGGACCATCGCGCCGAATGGACCCACGGCAACACGGTCGCCGAGACGGCCGAGGGCAACATCCTCGTCAGCTTTCGCAACATCTCGACGGTGGTGATGATCGAGCGCGCCACCGGCGACATCGTCTGGCAACTCGGCAGCCCGCCGCTTGCCCAGCAGCACGACCCGCGCCCATTGCCCAACGGCAACATCCTGATCTTCGACAACGGCACCCACCGGCGCGACCATCCGGGCACCTTCTCGCGGGTCATCGAGGTCGATCCGCGGACCAGCGCGATCGTCTGGCAATACAGCGACCCGTCGATGTTCGAGTTCTTCAGCCCGTACATTTCCGGCGCCCAGCGCCTCGCCAACGGCAACACGCTGATCTGCGAGGGCATCCATGGCCGGCTTTTCGAGGTGACCGGCGCCGGCGAGGTCGTGTGGGAATACATCAACCCGTACTTCTTCGAGGCGCCGGGTAGGCCCGGCCTCACCAACGCGGTATTTCGCGCCTTCCGGTACACACCCGACGAGATCGCCGCCGCACGCCGCGCCTGACCCCAATAACTTCGGGTGCGAGTTTTCCGGCCGCGCGTCGGGATACGAAAATAAAATCGTCTTTCTCGC
>WNFC01001401.1_pt1 | contig 25252 bp, 21 predicted proteins | sample 5400541 | NCBI WGS metagenome assembly WNFC01 (sample SAMN13153342, study PRJNA577476) | soil metagenome | isolation source: 120 cm saprolite under Douglas fir tree site 2 hole 2 replicate 1 | place: USA:California | collected 2015-04-18 | reverse complement strand
CACGTCGCAAACGAGTTGGGGGTTCCCCTCTCGTGGCCCGTGCAATATCTGCGAGCCGCGCCGGACGGCACGCCCGCTCGCGAGGGCGTAAGCCTGCCCGATTTCAAGCGCTGCATGGCGGACCAGCACGGCATACCTGAATAACAGGCAAGAATGCGGTTAGGATCCGTCAGGTAAGCGGAAAGGCCGCGCGGCGCTACTGCTCGTAGTTTTCTACGACCTTCGGCGGGCGCACCTTTGCCTGATCCGGGTCACGCCCAAACTCTCGCAAGGCTCGACGCTGACGCAACAAATCCCAGCACTGGTCCAGTTCGACCTTTATCTTTGCTAAGCGGTCACGGTCGGGATCCGCGAGTTCACCCTTCGCATAGAGCCGTTCCTCCTCCTTGACCAGGCCGTCGATGTGACCCAGCACAGGCAGATCTTTGCTCTCGTTTGCCATAGAAGTCTCCTTTTGCCAGCACCGGCAGCAAGTCTTGAGGCCATACCTTCCAGCGCTCCGTTGCAGATTTTACGAACACGTCGAGCAGCTCTCACGGCCTTATCCCGCACCAGATCGAGTGTGAAATGATTTTCAGACACACTGGTGTGAAGCGCAACAAGCAAATAGTTTCATCTCACGCGCCGCTCCCTTTCGAAGAGTACATGGCCTCTGGCAGTGGCTCTGCACTCCAAACATTGGTCCACCAGCCAAAGTTTTCTCCATTGGAACCGAGTTTGAAAATCCGAAGAGAGGAGGTCCGAGGACATGCTCTGCCCATTTTGCGGTGACAGGCGGACGGAAGTGCTCGAAACCGTTGATCGTATCCACAGTACCTATCGCGACTGCCGATGCCTCTACTGTAAGGCACGTTTCAGCACACGGGAGAAGCAGGTGCCTTGGCATCGCGTGCACCGAAGGTGGCCAGGTACCCGACCGTCACGGAAAGGGTGGAGAGGAAGTCGAATTCCGGCGCTCCGCGGGAATTGCGAAGTGGAATCTTGCAACGTGAACTTTCAACTGGAAGATGTGACGCGCCATGTGGACCACATCGTGCCGGCGAGATTGATCCGGAAACTAAAAGCTGGGAATCCCGACCGCCGTGAAAATCTTCAATGCATCTGCGGGACCTGCCATGGGTACAAGCTCCAGGCTGACCATAAGCTGTGCATGGGCGATAAGCTGGGCTACCTCGAGATTCTTCGCACCCACAATTTTGATCTGGGGCGGGTTGAGCGGGCTCTATCCGTGTATGGCCTTTAGCCCAGGCGGACCGTTGATTCGCGGTAGCCGTAGCGAGTCGCGGGGGTACCGGCGTACCGAGTGTTTCTGCGCTTCGTACCATATCAAACGGCGAGGTGAAAACCCATATTAAGGAGTGCGGGAGGACACGTGTGGACCTAATGGCGGCGCCAGACAGACGGAAGTTCCAGGTACGCTGTGATGCGGGGAGTCCAGGGCGCTTTGAGGTTGGCACGGACAGCCTATCGGTGCGCGTTGGTCAACGCATGCGAGCCGGAAAGGAGGAGGAGATGTGGGATTCTGTCCACATCTTATGCAAACAGCAGGACGATGGCTCCCTCACAGTTGAGGTGCTTGTTTGCCATCCCGATTGGGAAGAGCCACAGAAGGTTGCCTCGATTCATTCTCGTCCTCAGGACAGCGATGCCGCGCCAACTCTGAGGTGTGATCTCGAATTCCCTCGGTCTGGCGGACTGCGTCGGGCGAGCGGCGCACAATAACATTTGCCCTACGGTAAGCTCAACCGGGAGGTCGTCAGGAGCTAGTTGATTAGCCTATTCGCCGCACCTCAGATTTTCGGGGTTCCTCCTGGTCGCAGCTCAGGGGGTTCATCTTCCCCCCTCTTTGGCCGATCTCGGCGGCAGGAACACGGTTTTCCGATTTCTCCGTTCTGCCTTTCCCCCTAGCTTTTGTGCGAGCGGCTTCCAGCATTCGGCGCAGATATCGCATTCCCTGCCCTCAATTTCCTTCTGCAGACAATCTTTCCCTTCGCCGCATAGATCACAAACAATCATAGATTCCCCTCTATGACTTCGAGCCTGCAGCGAGCGCGAAGTCGACAATATCCGATCGGGTGCTGTTGACGATTGCTTTCAATTCAGCTTGCTCCTCGGCGCGAACCGCGAACTTATCCAGTGTTTGCTGAAAATCGTCCAGGAATGCTTCCCACTCCGCGTTGGTAAATTTTCAAGTGGGCATGAGAGTCCGCCATCGACCGGCCCATGTATTTTTGCGGGCCGCCCGTAGCCCAGCAGACCATCTCGGTCGCCAAGTACTTGTTCTCTGGCCATTCTGATCGCCCGCTGATTGCATGGCGCAGAGCTCGGGAGTCTTGAGGTTAGCGTCCCTATGAAAGACACAGCTGACAGGAACCATCGTGGGCACATCTCAGGCACAAATTAGCTCGTGCTTGAGGTCAGGATCTTTGCATGCACAGGAGATAACGGTGAATTGCAATGGCTAAGCGTGGACTTTCAGTCCCCTGTGCATCGGGGAACTGCGAGGAACAGTGTCTGCGTAGGCATGTAGCTCCGCTGGGGGAGAGCATCTGCTTTGCAAGCGCGTTCGCCCCTTCCAAAGACTCTTTCCTTTGCTTTCCGTTTTCAATGTTTGCAAGAATTTCGGGGAACCTGCTTCTCGCTCGAAGTAAGCCTCGAAACTGCAATTACATAGGGTTTTGGTACAGTTCTGGTACAGATGAATTGCGAACCTATTGGCTGAACGTTTTTGAGTTCGCCCGAGAGTTCACCTAGTTAGAACGTCTGCCTGTCACGCAGGAGGTCGCGGGTTCGAGTCCCGTCGCTCCCGCCAATTTGCAGCACTAAAATTTGGAGCAGGAGAACGTGAGGCTTCGTTGACCTCGCTCGTACGCTTTGCTTACCGCCTGGGAGCCTGCTGCGCTATACTTGAGGCGATGCGATCTCGGACGTCTCGAATAACTGCTGCGCTTATTCTGCTGACCTGCGCTACTTGTCCTCTCGTTGAGATTTTCGACCACTGGGATCACACGATTCAAACCGGGAACGATACCGAGTATGCTTTGGTCGTTCTGACGTTGTGCGTGGGAGTGACGTTTTCGTTCTCACGGTTCATCCCCAAATCCCGTCTGGCCCGCATTATTACAAGAATTGTCTTCACGCCCTTCGTCGAGTGTTCTTTGCGATCTGCGCAATTCAGTTTCACCTCGCTGCTTTCTAATGCACTAAGCCCCCCTCCTCTCGAACTGCGTATCTAGAAATTCTCAATAACTGATCCCAAAAGCTCGCGTCGGCAGAGGTTTGACCGCTTAAGTGTGGGCGACGGGCCGTCCGTGAAACTCGGCCTACGCAAACTCCTTTTAGATATTCGCTGAAATGGGGATTCAAGATGTTTCTTGACAGTCGACTGTTGTGTGCACGTCATTTTGCTATCGACGTTGCAGTGTCATTTCTCCTTCTTGTTGGCGTAGCCAGTCCAGCAGTCGCTCAAACTTCGCGAATTGGAGCCACTCTTCAGGGCACTGTCGCCGACAGTAGCGGCGCAGTCATCCCCCAATCAAAAGTTATCCTTCGCAATGCTCTGACAAATCAAATTCGCGCCGTGGAGACTGACGAGCAAGGCTTTTTTCGAGCCGAGCAGCTTGTCGTGGGCGCCTATGAAGTGCGTGTTGAACAGCCTGGCTTCGCGGCGTACCAACACGCGGCGATTCAGCTCAGCCTCGGGCAGACCGTCTCTCTCGACATCGCTCTTGCGCCGGCATCCGAGTCCGCCAGCGTCGTCGTAAGCGCACAGCCCTCCGTAATGGATACGTCGCAGACCTCAGTCGTGTCGTCCATCGACCAGGAAAGAATCGAGGAACTGCCGGTTCGCAACCGCAACTACCTCGATTTCGTGCTCCTTTCTCCGGGTGTTTCGTCCGCCCCCGCCGCGTCTTCGTCGGCTGGAGCCGCACCTCTGAGCGGCAGCGGTTTTACCTTCGGCGGTTTGCGCACGCGCAGCAACAACATTTCCATCGACGGCCTGGATAACAATGACGAATACACCGGCTCGAGCCGCACCGAACTGTCGCCGGAGATCGTTCAAGAATTCCAGGTTGTGAACAACGGACTCGCCGCCGAATCGGGTGGCGCTTCGGGCGGTTCGATCAACGTCATCACCCGCTCCGGCACAAATATCCCTCACGGCGATGCCTTCCTGTTCGCCCAGGACGGTGGTCTGAATGCCCGTGAGCCATTTGAATCCGATCCAGCCAAGCCATCCTTTCGACGATTTCGAGCTGGCACCGCTTTGGGCGGCCCTCTATTTAAAGATCGGACGTTCTACTATGCCGCCGCAGAGCAGGAGCACAATCGCGGGCAAGCCGGGTCAGGTATTGATTCTGCGACCGTATCCGGCGTAAACGCATTTCTCGCCACGGGAGCTTTTCCCGGCCTGGCGACGCGCCAGCTCGCCGCAGGTTTCTTTCCAATCGCGCGTGCCGAAACCGAAGCCGCGGGCAAACTCGATCATCAACTCACAAAAAATACCGCGCTGATGTTTCGCTACGTCTTCACCAACAACAAAGAATCCGGCGATGCCTTCAACAACAGCGGATTGATCGATTCCAGCGCGCGCGGCAGCACCTTCACCAGCGACAATACCCCGTCTGCCTCATTAACATCCATCCTCGGCTCTCAAGCGGTCAGCGATTTCCGGTTTCAGGCGGCCACGCGTCATGCCGTGCTCCGCACGAATGTGCCGTTCGGTCCGGAAATTGATATCGCCGGACTCGTCACCTTCGGGCGCCCTTACGCTGGAAACAGCGTACGCCGCGAAAACCACTACCAAGCCGGCTACACCTACGCGCGCACCTTGAGAAAACATCTCTGGAAAGTGGGTGGCACCGTGAATCGCGTCCGGCTGCGCGCTGACGTCCCTAACGGTTTTGACGGCGTTTATCTCTTCAGCTCGCTTGCGGATTTTCTTGGCGGCCAACCCGATCAGTTCCGGCAGGCTTTCGGGAATCCAAATGTGGATTTCCCCGTGACGAGTTTTGGCGGTTTTATCCAGGATCACTGGTCCTTCACAAAGCAACTCACCATCGACCTCGGTGTACGATACGACTTCGAGCGCCTGCCTGCAGGATTCAATCAAGACGTGAATAACGTCAGTCCCCGAATTGGCTTAGCCTGGAGCCCCTCCCCCCAATGGGTTTTCCGCGCGGGATACGGAATATTCTTCGACCGCTATGTTCTGGCCAATCTGACGCGCGCCATCGAGAAAAACGGTTCCCAGGCTTTTGAGCAGGTAGCGGATGGCACCGCGGCAGCAACTCTCTTTGCGGCTGCGGGAGGCGGCCCGCTTTCCGCGCCGGCGCCGGCAATCGCGCCATCCATTTTTCGCCCCGACCCGCGCATGGCCACTCCCTATAGCCAGCAGGCCAGCGCAGGAGCTGAATACCTCTTAGCGAAGAGTCTCACGCTACGCGGTGACTACTTGTTTGTTCATGGGCTGAAACTGTCTAGAACCATCAACATCAATCTGTTGCCCCCCGATGTCCTCACGCTTGCAAACGCCCCCAGCCTTGGCATCCTCAATCCCACGTCCCAACAGATCGGGCGAGAAGTCTTCACACCAGGTCGGCTAAACCCGCAGCTTGACGACATCTATCAGCTACAGAATTCCGCCGCGTCAACCTATCACGGCGGTTCTCTCACGCTCAGCCGTCGAATGAACGCGGAACTGGAATTCTCCGCGAGTTACACACTCTCTAAAACGTTTGACAATGCTTCCGACTACGACGAGCAGCTCCAAAATCCCTTTAACCTGCGCGCGGAGAATTCCGTCTCGCGGCAGCACCAACAGCAACGTTTCGTATTCAACGCTTTGTGGGATCTCCCCATCGGTGACGAAGAGGAGCAAGGCGGGAAGGCAGAGGACAACAGCGGATGGCTCACACAAACGTTCAGTCATATTGAAGTCGCCCCGATCCTAACGCTCGGAAGTGGACGGCCCGCGAACCCGCTAACCGGGCTCGACTCCAATCGGAGCCACGCCTTTCCTCTCTCAGCGAGGCCTGTCGCTGTCGGCAGAAATTCCCTAAAGACCCCAGCGCTGGCCGCCGCGGATTTGCGCGTACTGAAGTACTTCCCATTCGGTGGGGCGAAACGCCTAGACGTGGTAGCGGAAGTCTTCAACCTCTTCAACAGCACGAACGTCTCTCAGATCAACGCAGTGTTTGGTTCGGGCCTCTCGCCGATACCCGGATTCAGGCAGCCCATTGCAGGAACCGGCGCCCGCCAATTCCAGTTCTCTTTGGACTTCGAATTTTGAGAAGTGCCCGACAACGCGATTACGTTTGAGAAATCGAACAGGTTTGAAAGGAGCGAGAATTATGCCGATTGCCCTTATTAGAAATAGGTTCCAGTATTTTGCGCCTGTCCTGCTAATCTGCGCCGCTCTCGTTTACGGTGCGGAGCTAGCATCCGCTCAGACGACGGATTCATCCGATGAGAAAACACACGAGGCGCAACCAGTTTCCGGTACTTCGCCTTCCGGCCCGGCCCAGGAAAACGAGCAGCAACAGTCAACGCAAACGGTAATTTGCGGTCCGGCGCACCTTGGACGATGCCTAAAAGACGTAGCTCTGGATCAGGCAGGCATTTGGACCAGCCGCTTAGGATCCAAGCGAGTGACGCATTTTGGTTGGTGCCGTTCGCGGGCGCCACGGCTGCGGCAATTCACTATGATGTGAGAGCGCAGCAGGAACTGGGTATCGATCAGAGCCGGATTGATACCAGCAACAACATCTCGCTGTTTGGTTCTACCTACGCTACGCTTGCAGAAGGCGGCGCTCTCTACGTTGTTGGCCGATTAAAACATGATGACCATCTCGCGGAAACAGGACGACTGGGAACAGAAGCTGTCATCGATGCCACACTCGTCGGAGAAGCGTTAAAACTGGCTACGAACCGAGAGCGACCGGATGAGGGAAACGGCACCGGCGGATTCTGGCCCCACGGTACGCGCAAATTCTCCGATAGTTTTCCATCGGGCCATGCGATAGGAAGCTGGGCGCTCGCAAGAGTAATAGCTTCCGAATATCCGAACAAGCTGACGCAGTTCGGTGTCTACGCTTTTGCCACGGCGATAAGCGTATCCCGAGTGACTGCACGGAAACATTTCCCTTCCGATGCGCTTGTGGGTAGCGTCTTCGGGTACTTGATCGGTGGCTACGTGGTCCGGCACCACGCAGCAGAATACGTTGATTCAGGCTTTTCCTTTATTCCTGTTGTGGACGTCCGAACTCACACGTACGGGGCCAGCATGGACATGAATCCTGCCCAGTTGCGCTCGGCGAACCTTCGTCGCTTAGCCATCCGGTTACGTCCGAACTAACACAAACCAACTCCGTGGTGTGGACCAACGTGTGCTTACTTGTTGATGCTCTCAGCGGTGCGCCGCACCGAGTCCAAGCCTGCGTTTACTTGGTAGCATCTTCTCTGGTATTTCGAGCAAGGTAGTCATAGAATTCTGCTCCACTCTCCCCAGTCAGCCTGCCCGTAGGAGGACCACATGATTCGCAATCTCCAGGAAGGACCGAACACAGTCGAGGTACAGGAAACCACTTTTTCCATCGACGTATTGGGCCGCTATATCTGCAATACCTACGACGAAGCCATCAACAACGGGGGCTTCCCCTTCGACGCAATTGTCATCGGTGCCGGAATGTACGGCTCCTACATCGCAGAGAAAATCTATCGACAAGGCCATGGCAACCTGAGAGTCCTGCTCTTAGAAGCGGGCAGCTTTTTGGTTTCTGAACATGTCCAGAACCTCAGTCGCATCGGCTTGAATGCTGCCGGACCTATCACAGCGGACCCCGGTATTCCTCGCGAACGCGTTTGGGGATTGCCGTGGCGCAGTAACGTCGGATTCCCCGGCCTGGCCTATTGCGTGGGAGGACGATCTTTGTATTGGGGTGGTTGGTCCCCGCGGTTGACAGACGCGGATCTCAAGAATTGGCCAGCGGACTTGCAGACCTATCTGAAGGCCAATTACAACGACACGGAAAAAGAAACGGGAGTGGATCCCGCAACGGACTTTATCAGCGGCGATCTCTATGACGCTCTGAAAAAGGCAATGGACACGGCCGCGAAGAAAGTGGCGACGGTCGATGGTGTCGAAGTTGCGCCACTCGCCGTCCAGGCTGCGGCCCCGGTGGGTCTTTTTCCGTTCGACAAATACAGCAGCGCGCCCATTCTCACAGACGCCATCCGTGAGGCCGCGGTAGATCCGGATTCCACGCGGAAGTTTTTCCTCGTCCCCCGCGCGCACGTGGTCAATCTTCACAACAGCAATGGAGTGATCAACGCCATCGAACTCCAATACAACGCACGACAACAATTTGTTTCCGTTTCCCCCGACTGTGCGGTGGTCTTGGCGGCCAGTACCGTAGAGTCCACGCGCCTCGCGCTCCAGTCCTTTCCTACCTCGCTCATGGGGCGGAACCTGATGGCTCACCTGCGCAGCAACACGACCGTGCGCATACCGCGATCGGTACTGGGAACATTGCCCAAACAGCTTGCCGCTGCAGCAATGCTGGTGCGTGGATCAACTCCACAGGGGCGATATCACCTGCAAGTCACGGCGGCCGCCATTGACTCCCCGAATTCGGAAGGCACGATGTGGCGCGTGATACCCGACCTTGACCTCCTTGATCAACTGCTCGCGTCGCAAGATTTCAACAAAATCACCATTACGTTTCGCGGCATCGGTGAAATGGCCGGTGACAAGAACGCCTCGAATACCAATCCAGCCACGAGCTGGGTGGACTTGAGCCCATTCGAACGCGATGAGTTTGGAATGCCCCGCGCCTTCGTGAATCTTGTAACTACGCCGCAGGGGCTCACGTTGTGGGACACCATGGACCAAGCCGCGGTCCAGCTGGCGCAGGCGCTTGCCGGCAGTCCCACGAACATTGAGTACTTCTATGACGGCACGTGGAATTCGCCACCACCACGTCCGGCGAAGGTACGGGATGGTTTGGGTACGACTCACCATGAGGCCGGAACCCTTTGGATGGGGACAGACGCTGGCACCTCTGTTTTGAATCTCGATGGCCAGTTCCACCACATGCAAAACGCATACGCTGCGGGACCTGCCGTTTTCCCGGCCCTCGGCTCAGCAAACCCCTCTTTGACAGCGTTCACGCTCGCCCGACGAACGGCCCGCGCCATTGTGCAGAAGGCAGTTCCAGCGACCGTCGCAGGTACGCTGTCTCTCCTGAATCCCACGCTGGACGGATGGCAAATGGCTGGTAGCGGCAAGTTCAACGTGGTGGGCAGCAATACCGTCGAGTCTGAAGGCGGCATCGGCCTGCTGTGGTACACGAAAGAGGAGTTTGCCGATTTTCTACTCTCCGTGCAGTGGCGCTCGATCAACACCTTCGACAACTCGGGTATTTTTCTGCGTTTTCCGATCCTCGGAAGCCAGAATCCCGCACAGGACTGGAAGCTGGCGGTTGACCAAGGGTACGAGGTTCAGATCGATGACCGGGGATTTGATCCCAACTCCAACACCACCGGAAGTCCGTTGCATATGACGGGGGCGGTCTATCAACTTGCGCCCGCGACCAAGCTCGCGTCGAAAGCGCTAGGTGAATGGAATACCTTCGAAATCAATGCCGCAGGGCCAGACATCAAGGTTCGCCTCAACGGTGAGCTTGTAAGCCATCTCAACAATAACCAAGGGCGACCTCTGAAGGGTCACATTGGATTGCAGAATCACCACGCCGGTTCCCGCGTGCAGTTTCGGAACTTGCTTGTAACGCGAACCGCCGCAGCTGTCGCGGCGGGTAGAGGGAAGTAGTCTTAACTTGCCTCATGGGGCGAACGAATAAGTCCATTTCACCGCGAAGCGCGTCTCGCGAACTTGCGGAGGATTGGCCGGAGCAATGCTGGCGAATTGTGTTCCCACGTTATAAATGATGTAGAGATCGCTGTCGGGACGGTAGTTGTAGCGCAGGCGAAGGTTCGCGCTCGCCGCTTGCGTGTTGGACGTGTCCATCTGAAGAATGCTGCTGAAAGTCAGAAACCGCGTGAAGGAGTAGTTCGCTTGCAAGCTTGCCAGCACAACCGAGAAATTCCCATTGGGCAGAGGCAACCGGAAGCGGTCCCACGTGGCTGAAGCAGAGATGGAAAACTTCGCGGTTCGGCGATAGTTGGCTCGCACGCGAAATTCATTCAGGGTTCCTCCGTAATAGCCGCCGAAGCGTTCGAAGAAATTGTACGTAAAACGGCGGTCCTGGCCCGACCCGTAGGTCAATTGATGGCGGGCGAAGTGGTATACACCGTTGGGAATAAATACGTTCTTGTAAATGTGGAAGGGTGTTGTGATTCGCTGCGTAAAGACGTCGGCGATGTCGTCATCGGTGTACGCACCGTTGTTGAAGTCGGCGCGAAAGGTGCCTTGCCATTCCTGCGTGGAGACCTGGCCGAGCGTATCTGGCGCATGGAGAAGGAATCCTTCGAATTGCAATTCGCGAACGCCCTCAATGCCTGGTCGGACCTTGAACGTTAGGTCCCCATACGTTTCATTGGAATCCGTCCTTTCGACGAAGCCTACTTCTGGGTTGAAGTTTGGTCCGCTCCTTCTCCGCTCGACCAAACCCTCCAGCCAATTCGAACGATAGGTCAGCGAAGCCCCCAAATCGCTGGCCCCGCTAAGATCTCCTGGGGACCGCGTGCCAGCCACGTGAGCATCGACGAACCAGTCTTTGAAAAAGACCAGACGTGTGTCAGCGCCGCCCGTCTGATTGAACATGTCCAGCACGTTTCCGGATCGCTTGTCGATGCCCATGACACCTACATACGAACCCGGCCACAGTGACTCCTTCAAGCGAACAATTGCAAAATTCGAATAGGGATTGGGGCCGCTCGACCGCGTGTCTACGTCCATGACGCCGAGTTCCAAGCGCCCTACCGTGCCGGTCAGCTTTGCTCCGCCATTCACGGGAACCTGATTGCCGGTTATCGGATCGATGCCGATTTGACGGCTGAAGAACAATTGATCTTGATCGCCAAGAGGAAAATTGAAGACGCCAGCATTCTCCAGGAAAAACTGGCGCTTCTCCGGAATGAAGATTTTAAACGGCGTGATGTTGAAAGGTTGCAGATCGACTTCCGTATCCGCAAAGTCCGTATTACCCGTGAGATTCAGAAGCAGATTCGAACTAAGGCCGTATTTGATGTCCACACCACCCGTGAGCGGGAATTTGGGGTCTTGCCCGGTTTGCTTGTCGTACCTCGCGAGCGCGTAAGCCTTCACGATGAAGAGTCTCCCGCTGCTAATGTCTTTTATCCCTCGCAACTCTCCGGCCTCCGAGACTTTCGTGATTCCATAGGTTCGGCGGTACGCGCGCCACAGGTCTTCTTCGTTTTTTCTGCGAATGAAACGCTTGAAATTGAGGCCCCAGAGCACGTCCATCGAGTGCGTGAAGTTGAGGGTCGTGAAGGGAATTTCTATGGTTGCCGTCCATCCGTCCGATGTGATGCGGGCCTCCGACGACCACACGCCATCCCATCCTGGATCAAAATCTGCTCCATTGCCGCTTCCCTGCTCCTCGACGACCAAGCCGTCCATCTGCGTGCCAAGGGGATTGACCTGGAATACGTAAGCGCCACGCCGATCATGGTTGGAATCGATAAGAATTTCGAAATGATCGTCCAGATCCTGGCTGACGTCACGCCGCAGTTCCGTGGCAATGATTCGAGAAGGCTGGGAGTCGAAGCAATGAATCCCGAAATAGGCGGCGTGACGCGTGTAGAGAACGCGAACCTCTGTTTTTTCTGTCGCCGGCTGGCCCTCGTGCGGTTCCCGTTGACGAAAGTCGGTTAGGGGTAGGGCAGACTGCCAGAGTGGGTCATCCAGCATCCCGTCGAGCTTTGGAGGATGCTCAACGGCAATCGCTTCTGCATTCTGGCCCGATTCTTCAGCCTTGGCTGCTTCCGCCCACAACCGGGTTGTGCAAGCGAAATGAGGAGCGATCAGGCATAGGGCGCCGCAAACAAGCTCCGCACGCCAGTTTGCCGTGTTTCCGCTCGACGCTATGGGCGCCTCCGTAGATGAGGAGCCGAACCGGTTCAATCCGGCTCCCCTGAGCTGCTTACTTGCGGGTTTCACTGATATGGTTGATATTCATCAGCCGGAGGTCGGCGTATTCATCCCGTCCTGCTTCCTTCTTTTCTTTCTCCTCGTTCTCTTCGCGCATCTTCGCTCCTGTGACGGTAACCTTGTGTCCCACGTGCTTGGAGAGATCGACGCTCTTGCTGCGGAGGCCATAGCGCTTCCCGTCCTCACCGGTGATGGAATACTCGCCGGGTTCATCGCCTTTCTGCAAGCAGCCGGTCACGGTTACGCTCTTTCCACTTTTCGTTTTTGTTTGGGTTTCTTGTGCTGTCCACGTAAGTGAGCCCAAGCCTAAGGCGAGGACGCACGCCACAGCATACTTAGCCCAAGTAGTCGGCAGTTTCATATCGGCACCTCTTCGCTTGAAATATGGGCCGGGAAACTTGTTGCTACCATCCCGCATATCAATTCAATTGGAGATGGGCTCGTATACGACCATGCGCGCCACGGGCTTGCCATCTTCTTCTTGTTCCGGTGTGTACACACGGTGAGTCTGAGGGTCTACCGCAAGGCTGTGCACGGCGTGCTGGACGCGAAAGTCCTCGAGTTTGCGGTAATGCTCCGGGTCATCTTCGTGGAACACCGAAATGGCGCCGCTATAGCACGCGACGTAAATGCGTCCGAGACCTGCATCGAACTTGACGACGTCGGGACCGCTCGCCAAGGGCAGAAACGCAATGGGCGCGTGTTTGTCCAGATCGAACACCGCCATCAGTTCATTCCCTTCGCAAGCGAGGAAGGCGCGATGGTGCTCTGGGTCCAACGCCATTCCGTGGTTCCCTTTGCATCGCCCCACAGGATAGCGTCTAACGACTTGGTCGGTTGCGGGGTCAATGACCGCAAAAATATTCTGATCTTGTAGATTTACGTACACCCTGCGCGCAACGGGATCGTACTGTGGCATGCCCGTTTCGCTATCGAAAGGAAGGGTCTTGGTCACTTCGTCTTTTTCAACGTCGACGATCGCTTCCGCCTTACCTCGTTCATCGGAGACATACAGTTTGTGAAACGGAGCAGCGTAGGCGCTTCCATCCGGCTTGGCTGCGGTCTTGAGTTTCTTGACCACTTTCATCTGTTTTAGGTCGACGACACCAATCGTATTGTCGTGCGCGTTCGAAGTGTAGAACTTCCTTTGTTCTGGCACGTATTCCACGCCTTCGGCGCCGGGTGTGTCCATTACCGTTGCAATGACTTTGTTTGTGCGGAGATCGATGACATACGTTCGGTCCGCTGCAAGATGGGTGGAAATCAAATAGTGGTCGTCCGGGTCAATGGTGAGGTAGTCGAACCTCTTTCCGGGAGGACCCGGAAGATCGTACTCGGCCACTTTTTTCAACGTGGGAGCGGCAGGTCCAGCGGCAAGTCCCAAAGTTCCGGACAGGGCGATCAGTCCGATCACCAGAATACGTTGATTTCGCATGCTTATCCTCCACCAGTCTCGTCGGAACTCGCTAGTCACTAGCGCGCCATCGCGTTCGACGCTCTGCCCTTGCCGAGCTCGTCGAGAGCCGCTTTGAAACTGGTAGCGAGCTTTTCTGCTGACCCTCTGCCCCAGTAGTGCAGGAAGATCACCACGGGCCGGTCTTCGATCATGTGGTTATGGATGGCGACCACGTCGATGCCGTTCTTGCGAAGGCTCTTTAAAACAGGAGTGACTTCGTTTTCGAGCATGGCCACATCGCCAGCGATCGCAGCGTCCTCGTCGGTACCTACGAAAGCGGCCCAGGTGTTGAGCCCCATCCGCGCATTAATGGTCGCGCCGTGTTCCTTCACATTGAGATCGTCGCGTCCCACCGTGATCTTGAAAACAGTGGCCGATTGCTCGCCTTCATGTCCCACGATCTTCGCGATCTTGGCTGTGTCCAGAGGTGAAGCCGAACCACTGCTTCCTGGAGCGGCGGAGGCCGCCGGTGCATGGCCGATCCGATCCAAGCCGGGTTTTATGCGCTTGGCAAGATCTGCCGCTTTTCCCATCCCATGAACGTGCATGAAATACACGTGCGGGTCATCCCAAAAGAAATGGTTGTGTAGCGCGGTCACTTCGATGCCATTGTCCAAGAGAGCGGACATGACCGGATTTACCTCTTCTTGGAGCAACACCAAGTCGCCCATCATCACCTCGGTGCCGTCGGTCCCTTTCGTCAAGGCAACCCACCCCCCGAAACCAAAAGGCGTCGGTGTGGATACCCCTTGGATCGTCATTTTCAAATCGTTGCGAGGGATGTTGACCTTGAGCACCGCTGCTTTGAAATCTCCTTTGCGATCGAGGGATTTCAGCACTTCCTGATAGTCGGTCGGCATATCCTGCGCGCGGGCACTGAGGCTGAGCAACGTCGAACACAAACAACCCAAGAAAAACATTTTGCCCTTCCTAACGAAACGCTCCATGTGAAGTTCTCCTTTTCTGAGTCTAACGTTCAACGTTCAGTTCGGCTGGTGGCGAACGAATTCGTATAGTGCGTCGTAGAGCGGGAACTCCCGCGCCAGGCGCTCCTCGTCGCTCAGCCCCGATAGCGCGAAACCGTGAGCGATGGCCCGCAATCCAAGGCTTTCGGAGCAGACATGCTCCTGTCCTTTGACATCCGCCCCGCGGATGATCAGCGCCAGACGATGAAGCGCCGGGTCAACAAGTTTGAAATCCTCAAGAATGGCCTCGAACGTACAGCGTTGTCCTCGGTGGTTGAGTTTTATTTCCGAAAATCGAGTGGCGTCGAAGGGGATCGCGCCCTCCTGATGAGCCGTCTGAAGAAGCTGGTCTTCGGGTACAAAGAGGAATTCGGCATCCGGATCGATAAAGCGCCGAATGAGCCAAGGGCAAGCAACCCTGTCCACTTTGACGTTACTCCGCGTTACCCACTTCATCGAAGAACCTCCTCGAAGCGCCGATGGGAGCGCTTAGAGATCACTTCCCTGAACTCTTTGAGTCCGGTGAGCTTTGCTTGGTAGTGACATGAGCCCCAGGACGCAATTCATCCGTACCCCGAGCGGCAACGTCCTCTCCGTCCCGCAGGTCACCGAAAACCTCGATCAGCTTTCCGTCCATTTCGCCCGTTTGGACATTGACCCATTCCGCGTCGCCATTCCGGATGCGAACGACGAAAGTAGCTTCCGTGGTACGGGCAACGGCCGACGTGGGAACGAAAAGAGTCGGTCCCGATCGGCGAACGGGCCAGAGCACTTCCGGAAACATCCCGGAGGCCAAACGTCGTCCAGGGTTGGCGATATCCAGTTCGACCGGCATCGTGCGCGTCTTCGCATCGACCGAGTGCGCTATGCGCGCGATCTTCCCGGAAAACGTCTGATTCGGAAATGCCGGGACCGTGAATTCCACTTGCGCGCCCTCCGTCATATCCGCGACGTATTTCTCCGGAACCGGCACGACCAGCCGCAGCCGCGCTGTCTCCTCGACCCTTAGGATGGGGACGTTTGTGCCGGAGCCACTGGCGGGTCCCACGAGGGCACCCGGGTGCGCATTCCTTTCGGTGACCACCCCGTCAAACGGGGCTCGCACTTGCAGGTACCCCTCAATCTCGGTGACCGATTTCAACGCCGCCCTGGCGGCGTCCACACTCTCGCGCACCGCTTGCAGTCGTGCACGATCGCCATCCACAGCCCTTTGGGCAACCTCCAAATCATTTTGCGCGACCACCCCGGGCGTCGCGGAGGCCGCTTTGAGCCTTTGATAGGTATTGTCGTCGGAAGCTAATTTCGCCTCGGATTCGGCGCGCTGCGCCTCCGCCCCTTGGAGTTTCGACTGGGCCTCGGCGCGCTGTGCGGCAATTTCAGGAGCGACGAGACGCGCCATGAGTTGCCCGGCTTTCACGACCGACCCGCGGTCCACGGTGATCGAATCGACGAATCCCGTAACTTTGGGGAAAACCGCTACAACCTCATATGCCTGTAGCTCCCCCGGTAAGTGAACGGCGATGGCAAGCTTCTTAGACACAACCTTGGTGACCTCCACAGTGGGAGCAGGCGCCGCAGCGCCTTGTGCGCTCGCCGCAGTTGTGGACGAGCCCGATTCCGAGCTGCACGAGACGAAGAAACCGATACTACCCGCTACGGTTAGAGACAACAGAACCCTTTGCTTCATAGAGCATCTCCACTTTGAGGAGTCTGACTCCCCGGGTGCCGCTCCGCGAAAGCGCTTTGCGGATCCTCAGGATCGAGCGACGGAGATTTCACTCCCGCTCGCTCCTGGACCATCGAAAACACCAGCGGCAGAATCAAGAGCGTCGCTCCCGTAGCGAATAACAAACCCCCGATCACTGCGCGTCCGAGAGGCGCCGTCTGTTGGGCTCCCTCCCCGATTCCGAGCGCCATGGGAATCATTCCGGCGATCATGGCCATGCTGGTCATCAAGATGGGCCGCATGCGAGTTTGCGCCCCATGAATCGCGGCAACATTCGAATCGTTACCCGCCCGGCGGTGCTCTTCGGCAAAAATGATAAGCAGAATGGCGTTCGCCACGGCGACGCCGATCGCCATGATGGCGCCCATGAACGACTGAATGTTTAAAGTCGTTCGCGTGAGCAGCAGGGCAAAGATCACGCCGCAGATAACGGCAGGCATCGTGGAGAGGACTATGAAAGCCAGCCGCATCGACTGAAAATTCGCAGAAAGCAGGAGATAGATGACTAACACGGCGAGAAGAAGTCCCACACCGAGATTCGTCAAGGTCTCTTTCATCGGGCCAATCTGGCCGCGCACGCTGACTTTCACTCCGCGAGGCGGTGCACCGGCGTTCTTGATCGCTTCGTCCAACCGGCTCGCGACCCGGCCAAGGTCTTCGCCTGAAACGTTGGCGGTGAGCGTCACCATTCTCTGCCCGTTCAAGCGGTGATATTCGCCCACAGCCTTGCCGTAGGTAATCTGGGCCACATCCCCCAACAGCGGATGCGCGGAGCTGCCCAGTGTGACCGGAACGTGCTCCAGGTCCTGGATCGAGGTCATCTCGGCTTGCGGTACCTGCACCTGGACCTGGTAGGCCACTCCGGACTTCGGGTCGGCCCAGTAGTTCGGCACTACGAATCGGCTCGAGGATGTCGCTGCCAGGAACGACCGGCCAACCTTGTCGATGGTCACACCCAATTGCCCGGCGCGTTCGCGATCCACATTGATATCCATGCTGGGGTAATCCAAGGGTTCGTCGTACTGCAGATCCCGAAGAGCGCGAATCTTACCGAGCTCCGCCCGGACCTTTTCCGCGAAAGCGCGGTCGGCTGCCAGGTCCGGTCCACTTACATTGATCTCTACGGGAGTCGGGGCTCCGAAATTCATGATCTGCGTGACGATGTCCGCGGCTTCAAACGAGAATTGACACCCCGGAAATTCGGGCGGCAGGGTCGCCCGCAAACGTTCTTCGAATTCATCCGAATGAATGCCAGATTTTGGATTCAGGGCGACACGCAAGACAGCTTCGTGCTGGCCGCTCGTCCACAGGTAGATTGTATTGATGGGGTAATTCGGAGGCGGGGCGCCAACATAGCCTAGAGTGATGGTCACATTGCCGGGGCCGGCGGCCTTTTCGATCGAGCGCAGCACGTCGAGCGATAATCGTTCGGTCGTCTCCACTCGCGTTCCGATCGGTGCGCGGAATCGCAGCAACAGTTGGTCGGAGGAGACGCGTGGAAAAATCTCCCGTCCGATATACGGGCCTATCAACACAACGACAAGCAGTGCGGCCGCGAGATAAATGGACACGACGAGGCCGCGATGCCGCGTCAATTTGTCCAGAATCCTTCCGAGCTTCTCCCGCAATCGGTTCAGTAACGTCGGTCCCGTCTCCACTCGCTCCCCACCATGCTCCCGGAGCATCCACGTCGATAGAACCGGCACAAGGGAACTGGACAGCAGGTACGAAGCGGCCATCGCAAATCCTACGGCCAGCGAGAGAGGAACAAAGAGAGAGCGGGCAACACCGACCATAAAGAAAGAGGGCACGAAAACTGCTAAGACGCAAAGCATCGCGAGCAGGCGCGGAATCTGTACCTCTTTGCTTGCTTCCAAAACAGCAACCGCACGACCTCGCCCCTGACCCAGGTGACTATGAATGTTTTCCATCACTACCGTGGATTCGTCGACAAGAATCCCCACGGCCAGCGCCAGTCCCCCGAGCGTCATGATGTTGATGGTTTGCCCCGTGCCCCACAGCACCACGACGGTGGCAAGCAGCGCGAACGGGATCGTAGTGACCACGATGAGTGCGCTGCGCCAATCGCGCAGGAAAAGCAATACCATCAATCCCGTGAGCAACGCTCCCAACAAGCCCTCTTTCACAACCGAGAGCAGCGAATTTCGCACATACGAGGACTGGTCGAACTCGTAGTCGATCTTGACGTCGGAGGGAACAGCCGCTTGGAATTGCGCGAGGTTTGCCTTCACCTCGTTGACGACCGCGAGGGTCGAGGCATCCGCCCGTTTGGTTACCGGAATGTATACGGTCCGGCGTCCGTTCACTTCCGCATAGCCGGTGACGATATCACTGGAGTCCTCGATCGTACCGATGTCGCGCAGAAAAACGGTCGGGCCTGCACCCGTGCGAATGGGCAGATTCTGCAGGTCCTTAATATTGGAGACGACCGAATTGATCGGCGCGAGTCGGAGTAAGTCTCCGGTTCGCACATTCCCCGCCGGTACGATGGCGTTGCCCGAATTCAGCGCTTCGATGACTTCCTCCGGCGCCATTCGATAAGCACGCAGACGATCCGGGTCGACGCTGACCACAATCGTACGCGCAGCTCCGCCGAAGGGAGGCGGTGCCGAAACCCCTGGTAGAGTGGCAAACAGCGGGCGCACACGATTGAGCGCAACGTCTTGGATCTCTCCCACCGTGCGCGTCGGGCTCGAAAATACGAGATAGCCTACCGGCACACTGCCAGCGTCGAAACGCAGGATGAACGGCGACACGGTACCGGGAGGCATGAATGCGCGAGCGCGGTCCACGTAGCCCACGGTCTGCGCCACCGCCTGACTCATTTCTGTGCCCGGGTGAAACGTCAGCTTCACCAATCCTACGTTTTGAATGGATTTCGATTCGACCGACTCAATCCCGGTGATGTAGAGGAAGTGATATTCATAGTAGTAGACAAGGTAGCCTTCCATCTGCGCTGGAGACATGCCACCGTATGGCTGAGCAACGTAAATGACCGGCAGGTTCAGGTTCGGGAATATGTCGATCGGCATTCGCAGAAGAGCGAGGATCGAGCAGAGGGCCACGGCGATTACGAACACGATGATCGTAAGGGGGCGGCGAAGAGCGGCGCGCAACAGCCACATACCTACGGCCCTCCCTGGGTCTTATCGTGAAGAAACTGCAGGAATGGCTGGAGATCGCCCTGCGCCGCAGCGACGGACGCCAGGTTTTGCCAGACGGCGAGCCGCGCAAGAGCGTCGTCGGTTTCGGCTTGCACGAGCAGGCTTTGTGCGTCCGCAACGTCAACCAGCGTCGCCAGCCCTGCTTGGTAACGTGCGCGTTCCTGGTTCTCGGTCGTGCGCGCAGCGTTGAGTTCTAGGGGAGTGTTCTCGGCGACGTGGCGAGCGCCTTCGAGAGAAGCCTGCGCCTTCCGGAATTGGCCGGTCAGGTCTTGCAGCGTCTGATCGTACCGAGCCTGCTCAGCGCGTTCATTCGCGGCTTCCACAGCCCTTCTGGACCGGATGTCGAAAATATCGAACAGCGGAAAAGTCACCGTCACCCCAACCGCCCAGTTGGAGCGGTCCAGGCCTAACCCGTTTGTCCCACCTAGCAAGTTACCCGCCGGAGCAAAGCCGCTTGCCCGTCCGAATACCGCCGATTGGAAATAGAATTTTGGATAATAGGCTCGGTCTAAGGCATGGATCTCAGCCTTTGCTTCGCCGATGCGCGCTTGCTCGACTTGTGAGGCGGGATGGTCAGTCAATGCGGTCGTCTGGATAGACCCATCGGGCGGTTGTCCAAGCACCGATCCCCCGCTAACCTGTACCGACGTATCGGCGATTCCGAGAATGTCGGCGAGAGCTGCCTTGCTGATTTGCTCCTGCTGCTGGGCTCGCGCCAGGTTGACTTTGGCGCGTGCTAATTCTGCGTCCGCACGGGAAGCGTCTGCTCCGGCACGAAGCTGATTGTCAACCAACACCCGAACCGCCTTGTGGAACGTTTCGCGCCGGTCGATATCCGCTTGGGCGGCGTGCACCGTTTGTTCGGCCGCCAGAACTGTTAAGTAAGCGTTTACCGTTGTGACGGCCACATCGAGGCGCGACAAAGAAGCTTCCGCACTGGCGCGGTTCCGTACGGCACGTGCCGCATCCACCTTTGCTCCACGGTATCCAAAATCGAAGGGTTCCCAGGAGAACAACAGCCCGGCTGCGCTTCCCCACGCGCTTTGATTTGACGGCGAGAGTGTCACGGCGCCGGTAATCGGAGCGATGAGCGATTGCGGAAGTAGCAGTCCCGTGATGTTGTTGTCGGTCGCTCGATTCGTTTGCCACAGCATGTCCGCGCGAGGCAAATAGCTTGTCCGTGCCAAGCCAACGCCAGCCTGCGCCGCGCTAACCCGCGCCAGTGAAACGCGCACGGCCGGATAGTTCTTGAGAGCGAAGTCAACCGCCTCTTCTAGCGTAAGTACTTTCGACGATTGCGCCACCCCCATTGGCCCGAGAGCCAAGAGCAAAACAAGAGCGACTGAGATCCATTTCACGTACCAGCGACGGTTGGCTAACACAATTTTTCTGTTCCCCATTTCAAACCCTCAATGCTGGCGCACTCATTCAGGCGAGCGAGTGATACAGCCCTTCCATTAACTGCATGCCCCGATCCAGCAGCTCCTGATCCGAGACTCCCTGTCGCGCCCAGCCCTTCAGGACCTCGTCGATTCCATAACCTTCTTTCCGGCCGAACTTTTGATCTGCCAGGTCCGCGTCGTGAATAATCTCAGAAATGAGTTTTACCTTCCGGTCGCGAATCCGGAATTCCTTTGTTAGTGTCTCGAATGTGCAGTCGTCGCCCAGATGTCCAAAGCCCCTCTCGTGGAACATGTCAAACGGCACGGATGTGTCCGGGACTTTTTCTTCCGGAGCAAAAGAAAACCGCGCTTTGGAATCGATGAAGCGTCGAATCAGCCAGGCCGATGCGGAGCGGTCCACACCGGGTCTCGGCCGCGTAACCCAGACTCTGCTTTTGTAGTCGCGTGGGTCGATCTTTGGCGTCTCAGGCTTCCGTGTGGTCGCCCGCGCGGCATCGGCCTTCGCCAGTAATTCCCCTGCACGTTTCTGCAGCGGACTCTCGAAGAAATCCACCTCGACAATCTCCTGGAAGCGGCTCCGCAGCCGGCTGAGACGCCCGACGGCCCGCTTCTGCAAGGGCAGCGCCGAAAACTCATCAAGTTGCTGGATTAACTCCTGGTACTCCCGTGCGCGAGCCTCCGCAAACCGTCCGATCAACTGCGGCGTGGAGATGTTGTCGATGCCCTGCACATGAACGATGGAAGCATCGCCCCCGTATTTCCGAATGGCTGAGGCGAGCCACTGAAAGCGTTCTTCATTCATCGCATTGCTGGGCAGCAAGTACCCGGAGTTCCCTAGCGGCACAGTTCCGTAGCGTTGCAATTTTCGCCAGACCGCCACGCGCTGACTGGCCCGCTTAGTGGGCAGCGTAAAGGTCAGCAGCAGCCAAGCGACACTCGACTGTCTTCGTACAGCCATTCCTCTATGATGTTAGACCTATAACAAAGGTTACGTCAAATTATTCAGGTTTGTCCGGGAAGGTTCGAAAAAGAGTTGGCGGGACTATGTAGCGAACGAGCGAGAGAGCCAATTTGCACCTTGAGTCATTGGGTGGACCGTTCCTGCGAAACTTTCTGTCCCGCGATTACCAGCCGCTCGCGCAAAGCGTGTTCTTGCGCCACGAGAGGCATGAACTCCTCGTGCCAGTACTGGACTTGTTCCTGTTCGGGGATCGAACCCATGTCATGAATGACGGATGCTTCCTTCTTCATCACCTCGTTGATCGCCCGAATGAGCGCGATGAGTTCCAATGTGTTGCGCCACACTTCCGGGTTGTAGCGGCTGTGCAACCGCTGGATATTGAGCAACCCGCGTTTCTGATCTCGTTGTTGCGCCGTGTTGTACAGCTCGCTGTATTCCTGCAACGTCTGATCGTATTCGGTCAGCAGGGGTTCGATCTGCGCGTAGGCGGCAACGTACTCCGCCATCGTCTTGAACTCGTGATCCTTTATATCCGCGATCTGGGCCCCTAGCGCACGCAGCTGCGCTTCCGTCTGTGTGATTTGTGCGCTGAGGACATGGTCTTCGTGATTCTGAACGCCAAGCACAATCCCGACACCCAGCGCGCTCGCGACAACGAGTGCAACAACAATCATCCAGATACGGAGTCTCTTGACGCCTGCCTTTGGCTCCGATTGATCCATCCTGCCGGGTCGGAACATCCCATCATCCTTATTCATCTATGATGGGCTGGTCAATTCTCCCACGTTCGTTGCGAATCGTGTGTCGCAGCCCTTGCGTACGGGCGTTTATCGTCGGTTTATCTGAAGGATGCGAAGGTGGACGAATTCCGGCGCTAGCGGAGATGCGCCCCATGTCTGAAGATCCGGACACGAGAGCAGCCCTCGCCCCAATAGTGTGTGTCGGGAGTTGAAATGAAAACGTACTGCGTCCTTCTTGCTTTCCTTATGGCAATGCCCGCGCTCGCAAATGCCCAGAGTGCAACTCCCTTGCGATTGGTGCAAACGATTCCCATGCCGAACGTTAAAGGCCGCGGGGGGTAAGCTGCAAGGATGAAGGTGGGTGCGGTGTAGAATCTGCCGCATTGGAGGTAGCACCCATGCCGAAGAAACCGCCTAAGAAAAAAGTGAAGCCGCCAAAGAAGCGTGTGTTTCCACCAGCGAAAAGGCCCGGGTTCATCCGTCCCGACCCTGCTTCGCAGTAAATGGGGCTGGTGCTGCTGACAAGTGTTGCCTTGTTCGGCTCACAGAGTTAGCACGGGATTATGTCAAAGCGGCAAGACAAAATCGGTACAGCTTTGGCTATTGTTGGCGTAACTGGTCTGGCTGTTGCGATGGCTTCAGCCGATCCTCAATGTGACCGGGGGTGCAAGAATAATCTTCAGCACCTCTTCGAGCACGTTCTAGGGGATGTTATTAAGGGCCTACTCGCTTAGCTGTACCTAAAAGAAAAAGCCAGACGCGAACCATTGGAGGTGTGCTTTGTCACTGATACTCCGAACGATTTCATTTCAAGGTGATAGGGGTAGTCACAAAGACCGCAATGGCGGCGAATGTGTGGGCCGCGCTTTTGATGTCAGGTTCTCGGGCGCAGGCGGGGTGCACGCCAAGCAGGTTTCGTGCGCGCATTGCGGACGAGAATTTGTAGCATGGGAAAACGGGCTGGGACCAGAACCAGCGTATCCGTCCGCGGCCCTGACAAACTAATTGCGACTGTTGCGTACCCAAAATGCGGGCGCGAATTCGCTCTCCGGGATACTCCCTTGACCCAATCAGCCTGCCCTTTGAAAGACAACTGTTTCCAATCCTCAACTTTGTAATTTCTAGAGATTCGCATTGCAATCAAGCTTTCACGGCGACGTCACCGGACGCAGCCGCGCGTTCAAGTAATGCAGTATTGTTCGAATTGAGTTGATGGCCAGCATTGCATCTACCTCATCCAGTAGCACGGCGTTAGGATGGGCAAGACTATTTTGGTTGGCGCACCGTGAGTCCCAATCAGGGTTTCAGCTTCTTTCAGAGCAGACTCCACAGCATCCGAAGTGATCTCTAGCGTCGGTGCGTGTATTTGTTCAACTTCATTAGTCATCTCCAGTTCAACGGCAATAAACCGTACTGGCCGGTTAAGCCGTTCCATGACATCTGCAATCTCTTCATAAACCCGCTTTCCGTTCGGTTTCTCGGCCGTCTCCCGCTCCAGTTCGATATAGGTATCCATGCTGACCGTTGCGTATAACACATCGAATGGATCGCTGAAGACATTTGTCCCGCGCCACAGTTCGAATGATGTCTTCTCGAATTTATCAATTACTTCCGGTAGAATCCCCGTTTCCCTCATGTACCGAAGCATGCTTCGACGAATCGCTTCCCATTCTTTTTGCGGTCTGCGCTCCTCGACTGTAAAGTCTTGAGCACCACTACGACGAGAATAGAGTCGGAGAACGGCCATTTGGGACTCACACCACTTCAATCAATTTTACCTCACCCTATTCATAGTTACTCTGTTCGAAGAACCAATCTTCTAGTAGCTGGCCCACATTTCTCATTCCGCCGCCCTTCCTGCTGAAAACCTGCGCCTGGACCGCCCGCTTCTCCTGTCAAGGGTCTCCCGCTTCGCTCCGATAAACGCAAACGACGCGCCCTTGACAGCGCGAACGGCCAGGCGCCTCGCCCCGCCAGGAAGGGCTTTTGCTTTTAATGCACCGCTCTCTGCGGTGCCTCTAAGAAGCAAAAAACAAAACCAACGAAAGGAGTTTGTTCCCATGCAGCAACTCAGCAAACAACCTGCTTTTGAACTCGGCCAGATCGTCGCAACACCGGGCGCTTTGTCCGCGCTTAAGAAGGCAGGACTTTGGGCATATCCCTTGATGATTGTCACTTTAGCGGTGTTTGTTTGTTATCAGATCTATAGGTTCGCTCTCTCCCATTCCGTTTTGATGATTCTGTTGACGTTATTCGATGTCGTCGTCATTTTTCTTACCTGGCTCGAATACGGACAGCAGAGGTCGCGGCGTCAAACAGAATCGCCCAGGACAACGCAATCCTAGAGGTCGCCCCCGTGCAAGAATCGGGTGGAGGGTCCGAGCGCGAATGTACTGCTTGGCTGTATCGCGTACAGCGTCGCCGATAACTGGCGTTAGCACGCAATATAGAAGGCGGCCTCTTTGCGGTAGCTTCTTATCGGTTGGGGAACTGCGATTTGGTCTGCGTATTAGCTCCAATGCGCGACACAGGTATGCAGGTGTGCACAAAGGGACACGCAAACGCCTTCGCGGCCTCTAGGATGCTACCTTGGTGAAGCTGGAGGATTGTCGTGCAAGCCAGTCCACCAGGCTGGCGCACGACTACCTGGGAACGCGGAGCACGCGATGACATCCGGACAAAG
>WNFC01006185.1_pt1 | contig 25254 bp, 24 predicted proteins | sample 5400541 | NCBI WGS metagenome assembly WNFC01 (sample SAMN13153342, study PRJNA577476) | soil metagenome | isolation source: 120 cm saprolite under Douglas fir tree site 2 hole 2 replicate 1 | place: USA:California | collected 2015-04-18 | reverse complement strand
AGGCGCGCATCGCGCTGCTCTCGAATGAGTTGCGCAACGCGCGGCCGCTGACCTCGGCATTCGTCAAATACTCCGACGAGACGCTGGGCGAACTCGCGGTATTTCATGCCGCTGCCGAAGCGCATTCGAAATTCGGCGCGTCCGTGATCCCGCAATGCATCATCTCGATGTGCAAGGGCGTCTCCGATATGCTGGAGGTCGCGCTGCTCCTGAAGGAGGCCGGCCTCGTCGACCCCTCCGGCCGCAGCGTGATCAACATCGTGCCGCTGTTCGAGACCATCGAGGATTTGCAGGCGTCCGCCGCCATCATGGACCGGATGTTGTCGCTGCACGATTACCGCAAACTGGTGGACAGCCGCGGCAGCGTGCAGGAAGTGATGCTTGGCTATTCCGACAGCAACAAGGATGGCGGTTTTGTCACGTCGGGCTGGGAGCTCTACAAGGCCGAGATTGGCCTGATCGAAGTGTTCGAGCGTCACCATGTTCGCCTGCGGCTGTTCCATGGCCGCGGCGGCTCGGTCGGCCGCGGCGGCGGGCCGAGCTATGACGCCATCATTGCGCAGCCCGGCGGCGCGGTGAACGGTCAGATCAGGATCACCGAGCAGGGCGAAATCATCTCCAGCAAATATTCCAATGCCGAAGTCGGTCGCAACAATCTGGAAATTCTCGCAGCCGGCACGCTCGAGGCGAGCCTGCTGCAGCCAAAGCACAGCGCGCCGCGCAGCGAATATTTGGAAGCGATGGAGCAATTATCGGCACTGGCCTTCAAGGCCTATCGCGGGCTGGTCTACGAAACCGACGGTTTTGCGGATTATTTCTGGGCTTCCACCGTCATCACCGAAATCTCCACGCTGAACATCGGCAGCCGTCCGGCGTCGCGCAAGAAAACCCGTGAGATCGAGGATCTCCGCGCCATTCCCTGGGTATTTAGCTGGGCGCAATGCCGGCTGATGCTGCCGGGCTGGTACGGCTTCGGCAGCGCGGTCGAGGCCTGGATGGCGGAGCATCCCGACAAGGGCATGCCGTTCCTGAAAGAGCTCTATCGCGAGTGGCCGTTCTTCCGCACGCTGTTGTCGAACATGGACATGGTGCTGGCCAAGAGCTCGATCGCGATCGCCTCGCGCTACGCCGAACTGGTGCCGGACACGAAACTGCGCGAAAATATCTTCGGACGCATCCGCAGGGAATGGCATCTCTCGATCGAGACGCTATTGGACATCATGGGGCAGGACCGCTTGCTGCAGAGCAACCCGCTATTGGAGCGCTCGATCCGCAACCGCTTTCCCTATCTCGATCCGCTCAACCATGTGCAGGTTGAACTCTTGAAGGAGCATCGCGCGCAGAATCCGGACGAACAGGTGCTGCGTGGGATTCAGATCACCATCAACGGGATTTCGGCGGGGTTGAGGAACAGCGGGTAGCTTGCGGTCATTCCGGGTCCACGCGAAGACGCGTGTCCCGGAATGACGAGGATAGATGTGCTTCAGCAGATATGTGCGCCCTGCGTTCAGGAGCTGGTCATGGCTTCATGGCACCCTGCGCACTCGTGTAGACCGCGTAGAGCGATGACGAGCCGCAGATGTAGAGTCGATTTCGTTGCTGACCGCCGAAGCACAGGTTGGCGACGGTTTCCGGTATGTGGATCTTGCCGAGCAGATCGCCGTCAGCAGTGTAACAGCGCACGCCGTCCTCGTTGGGATCGCCCCAACCCACGGAGCACCAAACACGCCCGGCGGTGTCACAGCGCATCCCGTCGGTAATGCTGGGCTTGGGCATTTCCGCAAAGACTTTGCCGTTCGAAACTTTCCCCGATCCGATATCCACGTCGAACACGCGGATATGCGACGGGTTGTCCGGCCCGTCCGTGAATCCGGTGTCGATGACATAGAGCTTCTTCTCGTCAGGCGACAACGTAATGCCGTTGGGCTCCACGAAGTCATCGACGACGACCTTGATGTCACCAGATTTCGGATCCACCCGGTAGACGTTTTTCTTTTCCTGCTCAGGGTCGGCTTTGATGCCCTCATAATAGCCGCCGATGCCGTAGCCTGGATCGACGAACCAGATCGAATCATCGGAAGCGACAACCAGGTCGTTCGGCGAGTTCAGTTTCTTGCCATTGTACTTGTCGGCGATAATGGTGATCGAGCCGTCGAGTTCGGTCCGGGTGACCCGTCGGCCGCTGTGCTCGCACGTGAGCAGGCGTCCTTGCCGATCAATGGTGTTGCCGTTCGAGTTCATCGATGGCTGGCGGTATACGCTCACGTGACCGTCATCCTCCGAGAAGCGCATGATGCGGTTGTTGGGAATGTCGCTGAACAGCACGTAGCGGCCAGCCGGGAAGTAAACCGGTCCCTCGGCCCAGCGGAACCCGGTTGCGACGCGCTCAACCGCCATGGTGCCGGCGAAGGCCGGGAAACCGGTAGGCCCGAACGAAACCTTGGGCTTTTTCATAGACTCCAGGCGAGAATCCGGATAGCGGGCCCCGGGTAGCGGTCCCAAGGGCAGCGGTGTTTGCAGGGTTGGGGCGCCCGTTTGGCCCAATGGCGCTACGGTCGCCGCAGAGGCCGCTGTCATGGTCACAGCCGTTGCGGCGAGCGCTGTTGCACCGCGCAATAATTTGCGGCGGTCGAGACCACCGGCTTGAGCGTGGGGGTCGGGCAAACTTGATAGACTTGTCATGATTTCCTCCCATATTTTTTTGTTGGGAGTAAATCGTGAGCCCGCAATCGGGCATAAAGCAGGCAGCTTTTAGGGAAGCAGCCAGAGATGGCGGGGGAGGCGTGCATCCCGGTCGTCCCTGCGAACGCAGGACGACGAGTAGGGTGCAGCGCGTCCTGCTAAATCGCATCCCAGTTGAAAACATCCGCCGAGCGGTCGAGCTTGTAGAATGACGGCTTCAGCGCCGGGATGCCGTGCTCGGCGAGGGTCTGCGGCGTCCAGCCTTCGGCGCGATGGACCGAGCGCAGCGGGCGCGACTGGCTCATCAGGAAAATCTCGTTCATCCGCACCGCAAAAATCTGCCCGGTGACGTCCTTGGCGGCGTCGCTGAGCAGGAAGGCGCAAACCGGCGCGATCTTTTCCGGTCCCATCTGTTGAATCTTCGCCACCCGCGCTTTCTCGGCCTCGGTCTCGGTCGGAATGGTTCCGATCAGCCGGCTCCAGGCGAACGGCGAGACGCAATTCGAGCGCACGTTGTAGCGGTTCATGTCGAGCGCGATCGATTTCGACAGCCCGACGATGCCGAGTTTTGCGGCCGCGTAATTGGCCTGGCCGAAATTTCCGACCAGGCCGGAGGTCGAGGTGAAGTGAACGAACGCGCCGCTTTCCTGCTCGCGGAACAGCCGCGCTGCCGCGTGCGCGACATAGAACGAACCCATCAGGTGCACCTTGATGACGGACTCGAAGGCGTCGATGCTCATCTTGTGAAAGATCGCGTCGCGCAGGATGCCGGCATTGTTGACCACGCCGTCGAGCTTGCCGTAGGTGTCGACCGCCATCTTGACGATCTTGCTGGCGGGGACCGCTTCGGCGACGGTTTCGAAATTCGCCACGGCCGTGCCGCCGCGCTTCTTGATTTCCTCGACCACCTCTTCCGCCGGTGCTGCGCTCGTTCCCGAACCGTCGGCGGCGACACCGGGATCGTTGACCACGACCTTAGCGCCTTCCGCGGCGCAGAGCAGCGCGATCTCCCGGCCGATCCCGCGCCCGGCGCCGGTGACGATGACGACTTTATCCTGCAGTGATTTGGTGCTGGCCATGGTGCTTCTCCCGTTGTTTCTTCGTCATTCCGGGGCGCGCGAAGCGCGAACCCGGAATCTCGAGATTCCCCGATGTGCAATCGCACATCTGTGGTCTGCGCCAAGCGGCGCATCCCGGAATGACGAAGGTGGTTACCGTTCGTTCGTAAAAATAATCGTGCCGCTCGCCCCGAACATGCCGCCGACGCCGTGGCAAACCGAAATCTTCGCGCCCGGCACTTGTGCCGGCGCGATGCCGCGCATTTGCCGCACGCTCTCCTGCAGCGCATACATGCCGTACATGCCGGAATGCATGTAGCTGAGACCGCCGCCGTTGGTATTCAGCGGCAGCTTGCCGCCGGGCCTGGTGTTGCCGTCAGCAATGAACTTGCCGGTCTCTTCATGCGGCATGAAGCCGAGATCGCCGAGACCATACAGCGGCAGATGCGCAAACGCGTCGTAGATCATCAGGTGGTCGACATCCCCATGGGTGATGCCGGCCTCCTTGAAGGCGAGCGGGCCTGCGACCCGGAACGCGCGCGAACTGTCGAAGGTCTGCATCTGGCTGACCATCGGCGTTTCCACGCTCTCGCCTGACCCAAGGATATAGACCGGCTTGGTCTTGAAATCCCTGGCGCGGTCGGCCGAGGTCAGGATCAGCGCGCCGCCGCCGTCGGTGACGAGACAGCACTGCAGGATGCGGAACGGATAGGCGATCATCCGCGAGTTCAGCACATCCTCGACCGTGATCGGCGCCTTCATGGTGGCGCGCGGATTCTTCGCGGCCCATTCACGCTGCACCACCGCGACCATCGCGATCTGCTCATGGGTGATGCCATGGGTCTTCATGTAGCGCAGCACCGGGATCGGAAACATGCTGGGCGGCCCGTAGACGCCGAATGGCGCTTCGAATTGGCCGTTCAGGCTGTCCGCCGGCGTCGAACGCGGCTGCTTGCCGATCATCGACTTGCCGCTCTCGGCGTGGGTGATCAGCACGGTCTTGCAAAGCCCGGCCTCGATCGCGGCCGCCGCGTGGCGGACATGAAGCATGAACGAGCATCCGCCGACCGACGTGCCGTCGACCCAGGTCGGCGTGATGCCGAGGTAATGCGCAATCTGTTGCGGCGTCTCGACCGCGGTAGCGATGCCGTCAATATCGGACAGTTTCAACCCGGCATCGGCAAGGGCGTTCAGCGCCGCGTCCGCATGCAACTGGATCTGTGAGACGTTCGGGATGACGCCGAGTTCGGTGGTCTCGGCAGCGCCGACAACGGCGACCTGGTTTCTGCGCATGATGCTTAGCCCTTCGCCGGACGGAACAAAGGAAGGGTGATCTTGTCGTCGAGCTTCTCGAACGCGACTTCGAGCTTCATGTCGAGTTCGAGCGCCTCCGGCGTCTGCGGACAATCGATGATGTTGCTCATCATCCGCGGGCCTTCTTCCAATTCGACCACGGCAATCGCGTAAGGCGGCGTGAAACCGGGTGCGGCGGGCCGATGGTTGATGACATAGCTGTAGAGCGTCGCCTTGCCGCTGGCTTTGAACATGCTGACCTTGCGCGAGGCGCAGGCCGGGCAGAACGGTCGCGGCGGGAAATAGACATTGGCGCAGGCATCGCAGCGCTGCAGGCGCAGCTCGCCTGCCTGCGTGCCGTCCCAGAAATGCTGGGTTTCCGGTGTCGGTTTCGGTCGCGCGCGCGTTGGCTCGGCCATATCTGGCATTTCCTCCCCTGGGGATCGGGCCGCGGGGCCCGCTGTTGCGATCTTGATGCGACATTTGACCATGGGGCGTCAACGGTCCAGCCGGCCTGCTGCATGGCGCGTATTCCGGCACACGCACAATCCGTCTCCCGGAACGCTTGTATGCTTTCGATCTCCCGCGCTAGGGTGTTTGTCATTGCGGCAACTCCTCACTGGGAATAGCGACGCTGCGCGGGAGGCAGAGGGTGCGAACGATTCGAATAGGATCCGGCGCCGGATATTCCGGCGATCGCATCGAGCCCGCGGTTGAACTGGCCGAAAAGGGCGATATCCAGTATCTGGTATTCGAATGTCTGGGCGAGCGCACCGTCGCGCTGGCGCAGCAGGCGCGCATGAAAAATCCTGACGGCGGATACGATCCGCTGCTCGAGGAGCGGATGCGCGCGGTGCTGCCGGTCTGCGCGCCCAAGGGAATCAAGATCGTCACCAATATGGGCGCGGCCAATCCCGTTGCCGCGGCGCGCAAGACCGCCGAGATCGCGAGATCGCTCGGGCTCGCGTCGCTGAAGATCGCTGCCGTCATCGGCGATGACGTGCTCGATGCCTGCAAGGACGGTGACCTGGAGATCATGGAGTTCGACGGCACCATCAAACAGCTCGGTAACCGGCTATTGTCGGCCAATGCCTATCTCGGTGCCGGGCCGATCGCGGAGGCGCTGACCGGCGGCGCCGATATCGTGATCACCGGGCGCGCGTCGGATCCGGCGCTGTTTCTGGCGCCGATGATTCATGCATTCGGCTGGGCGATGGACGACTGGGATTTACTCGGGCAGGGCACGGTCGCCGGGCATTTGCTGGAATGCGCGGGCCAGATTACCGGCGGTTACTTCGCCGACCCCGGCTACAAGGATATCCCCGACCTGGCGCGGCTCGGCTTTCCGATCGGCGAGGTCGGTGAAGACGGCAGCCTTGTGATCACCAAGGTCGCGGGTTCCGGCGGCGCGGTGACGGCGCAGACCTGCAAGGAGCAGCTGCTCTACGAGGTGCACGATCCCAAACGCTATATTCAGCCGGACGTGGTCGCTGATTTTTCGCAGGTGAAAGTCGAGGAGATCGCACCGGATCGCGTGCGCGTCAGCGGCGGGCGCGGCACCACGCGCACCGACACGCTGAAGATATCGGTCGGCTATGTCGACAGTTTTATTGGCGAGGGGCAGATTTCCTATGCCGGGCCCGGCGCATTGGCACGCGGGCGGCTGGCGCTGGACATCGTTCGGGAACGGTTGAAACTGACCGGCGTTGCATCAAGCGAATTGCGCTTCGAGCTTGTTGGCGTCGAGTCGCTGCACGGGGCCGAAGTTTCCGCTCGCGCAATGCCAAACGAACCTTACGAGGTGAGGGTTCGCGTTGCGGGCCGCACCGAAAACCTGCGCGAGGCGATCAGAATCGGCAACGAAGTCGAAACGCTCTACACCAACGGTCCCGCCGCCGGCGGCGGCGCGTGGAAATCTGCGCGCGATGTCGTCGCGGTAGCCTCCGTCCTGCTGCCGCGCGAACTGGCGAAACCATCCATCCAGTTTGTGGGGCGTGAATGACAAAACTGCGCGAGATCGCTCATTCCCGCACCGGCGACAAGGGCAACACCTCCAACATCTCCGTGATCGCCTATGACGCGAAGCATTATCCGCTGCTGCTCGCGCAGGTCACCAGCGAGCGGGTAAGAGCGCATTTCGCCGGTGTCGTCGAAGGCGAGGTTGTCCGCTATGAGCTGCCCAACATCGCCGCGCTGAATTTCGTGATGGCCGGCGCGCTCGGCGGCGGGGTGACGCGGTCGCTGGCGCTCGACGCGCATGGCAAATCCCTGAGCTCGGCGCTGCTCGATCTGGAAATCGAAGCGGCTCCGGATAACGAATAATCAAGCCACGAGGCGAAACTACGATGCCAAACACTCCGACACTCGCCACGCTGGCCGACGATCTCGACAGCGGCCGTACCAGCGCCCGCAAGCTTGTCGACGAATGTCTCGCCCGGATCGCCGACACGGCGGGTGAGGGGGCGCGGGCCTTTATTCATGTCGATGCGGAAGCCGCCATCGAAGCGGCGGAAGCGATGGACCGGCTGCGCGAGGTGAAAGCGGCGCCGTCGCCATTCGCCGGCATTCCGGTTTCGATCAAGGACCTGTTCGACATCAACGGGCAGGTGACCCGCGCCGGTTCGCGTGCGCTCGACGATTCAGCCCCGGCGGAAGCCGACGCCTCGGCGGTGGCGCGGTTGCGCCGTGCCGGCTTCATCGTGATCGGCCGAACCAATATGACGGAATTCGCCTATTCCGGGATCGGCATCAATCCGCATTTCGGTACGCCGAAAGGCGCCTGGCAGCGCAGCGTCGGGCACGTGCCCGGCGGATCGTCCTCGGGTGCCGCGGTGTCCGTGGTCGATCGCATGGCGCATGGCGCGCTCGGCACCGACACCGGCGGGTCATGCCGGATTCCGGCGGCCTTCAACGGCATCGTCGGCTTCAAGCCGACGCAGCGCCGGGTGCCGCTCGACGGCGGGGTGCCGCTGTCGTTCACGCTCGACAGCTTTGGGCCGCTGGCGCGCACGGTCGGATGCTGCGCGGTGCTTGACGCCGTGCTCGCCGACGAGCCGGTAAAGCCACTGCAGCCGCGACCGATCAAGGGCATGCGGCTCGCGGTGCCGACCACGGTTGCGCTCGACGGGCTGGAGGAAGCGGTGGCGCGGACATTCGAGCGCGCGCTGGAGACGCTGTCGCGGCAGGGCGCGCTGATCGAGCGCATTGCCGTGCCGGAATTCCTCGATGTCGGGGTGATGAACACCAAGGGCGGTTTCGCCGCGGCGGAAAGCTATGCCTGGCATCGCTATCTGATCGTCAGCCATGGGAACGTCTACGATCCCCGCGTGGCGATGCGCATCCTTCGCGGCGAAGCCGTCAGCGCCGCTGATTATATCGACCTGCTCGAGATGCGAAAATCGCTGATCGCGCGCTCGACAGTTCGTCTTGCGCCCTACGACGCGCTGGTGCTGCCGACCACCGCCAACACGCCGCCGCGCATCGCGGATCTGGCCGACGATAAGGCCTTCACCGCGGCGAACCTGCTGGCGCTGCGCAATTGCACGCTGATCAACATGATCGACGGCTGCGCGATCTCGCTGCCCTGCCATCGCGAGGGCGAAGTGCCGGTCGGGCTGATGCTCGCGGCCGCTGGCGGCTCGGACCGCCGTATCTTCGAACTCGCGGCCGCAATGGAGGCTGCCATTCGTGTTTGATCTTGCGTTCACCATCGACGCCCGGGGCACGACGACCCCGCTGATGCTGCCGATCGATCAGGCCGTTATCGCCGGATGGACCGGACGCGATCCGGTCGCGCGCGACAAGCATATCGCCGAACTCGAAGCGATCGGCATTGCCCGGCCTGCGTCCACTCCGATCTATTACCGCGTCGCCGCCCGGCGGCTGACCACCGCCGATCGCATCGAGGTCAGCGGTGCGGAGTCGAGCGGCGAGGTCGAGTTCGTATTGATCGGCTGCCAGGGCCGCATTTTCGTTGGTCTCGGCTCCGATCACACCGACCGCAAGGTGGAAGCCTATAGCGTTACGGTCTCCAAGCAGATGTGCGATAAGCCGATCGCGCCGGTGCTCTGGGAACTTGAGGAAGTCGCCGATCATTGGGACCAGATGATCCTGCGCTCGTTCGCATGGATCGACGGCGCGCGCGTGCTGTACCAGGAAGGCACACTCGATAGCATGCTTCCGGTGGCGGAACTGATTCAGCGTGGCTTTGGGGATGCCGGACTGCCGGACGGTTGCGCCATGTTCGGCGGAACCTTTGCCGCCAAAGGCGGCATCCGCGCCGCTAATCGCTTCGAATATGAGCTCGAGGACCCCATTCTCAAGCGCAGCATTCGCCACGGCTACGATGTGATTGAACTTCCGATCCTCGGCTGAGTTATATTAGATCGTCATGCCCGGCCACTCTGCCTTGTGCAGACCGCGTAAACTTGACCGCGATGCCGGGGCATCCGCGTCGTCAGATCGGCGGATTACGTGAGACGTGGATGACCGGGCCGAAACCCGGCATGACGACCTGCTGCCGTCTGGCTGAGATAACCGACGCTGAGTTCCCTTCCGGAAATCGGGTGGCGCAGGACGCGACGATTTGCGACATTCGGCGCCATGAGATCACACGCAAACAGCAGTATCCGTCCCGCGCCACCGTCCGACATCGCCGCGCGCGTCGATGCCATTGATTGGACCCAGGCAAGCAGCGATCTCGATGCGCAGGGCTGCGCGGTGCTGAAGGGATTGCTCTCGGCCGAACAATGCCGCGCGCTCGCAGCCCTTTATCCGGACGAGAGCAAGTTCCGCAGCCGGGTGGTGATGGGGCGGCACGGGTTCGGGCGTGGCGAGTACAAGTATTTTTCCTATCCACTTCCGGACCTGATCGCAGAGATGCGCCCGGCGCTGTATGCGCAACTTCACGGCGTGGCCAATCGCTGGAACCAAGCCATGGGCATCGATATCCGCTATCCGGATCAGCATGCCGCGTTCCTGAAGCGCTGCCATGCCGCCGGCCAGACCCGGCCGACGCCGTTGCTGCTGCAATACGGTGCCGGCGATTATAATTGCCTGCATCAGGATCTCTATGGCGAACACGTGTTTCCGTTGCAGGTCGCGATCCTGCTGTCGGAACCGGGCAAGGACTTCACCGGCGGCGAATTCGTGCTGACCGAGCAGCGGCCGCGCATGCAGTCGCGGCCCGAGGTGGTGCCGCTGCGTCAGGGCGATGCGGTGGCTTTTGCTGTGCATCATCGGCCGGTGCAGGGGACGCGGGGATTCTATCGCGTTAATCTGCGCCATGGCGTGAGCCAGATCCGCTCCGGCCATCGCCATACCGTTGGTGTGATTTTTCATGACGCAAAGTGAGCACGGTTGATTTGACGGCCGATCTGTTTGCCAGCGTTCCCGATGTGCGTCCGTCGCAGGAGTTGATGGCGGAGCGCGCCGTGCTGCTGCGCGGTTTTGCCAGGCCGGTTGAAGGCGATCTGATTGCAGCGTTGCGCGATATCGTGGAGCAGGCGCCGTTCCGCCACATGCTGACGCCGGGCGGCCATCAGATGTCGGTGGCGATGACAAACTGCGGCAGCCTTGGCTGGGTCACCGATCCCAGCGGCTATCGCTACGACGGCGTTGATCCCTGCTCGGCAAAACCCTGGCCGGCGATGCCGCCATCGTTTCGCGAACTTGCCGCGCGAGCGGCTGATCGAGCAGGCTTCGACGGCTTCTCACCGGACGCATGCCTGATCAATCGCTACCAGCCGGGTGCACGGATGTCCTTGCATCAGGACAAGGACGAGACCGATTTCGGCGCGCCGACGCGGTGTGGGGCGGTCCGGCGCGGCTTAAGTTTCACGGCGTCGCACCGCTCGCGGACGGCGAGCATGCCCAGTTGGGCCGGCAGCGCATCAATCTGACGTTCCGCAAGGCGCGCTGATCTTCCCCTCTCCCACAAGGGAAGAGGGTAAGAAAAGCAGTCCATCTTTCCATCAAAGCCTCCCAAGGTCTATGCTTCGCGCGCTGGGAGGCAACCATGACCGATATCAAGGTGTCGGCTGACGCGGGCACCACAGGCATCAATCGCACCGGCGTCTATCTCGCGGTGTTGCAATTGGTGTTTACCTTGGGCTGGACCACTTACGTGATCTACCTGCCGAAGCTTGCCGCTGACGTGGGGATCGCGCCATCGACCGTCATCCTGATCCTGATGCTGGATCAGGCGATCTTCACCATTACCGACACCGCGATGGGCATTGCCGCCGACAAGATCGCGCCGTTTGTCGGCCGGCTCGGCGTGTTTGTGGGGACGTTGACCGCGGCTTCATGTGCGGCCTTTGTCGCACTGCCATTTGTGGCCGGCACTGGCCCGAACGCCCAACCCTGGTTCATCGTACTGATTGTGATCTGGGTCATCACGTCATCGGCGCTCCGCGCCCCGCCCCTGACGTTGCTGGCGAAGCACCGTGCGAAACCTGCAATCCCGTTTCTGTCCGCGCTGGCGATGCTCGGTTACGGTCTGGCCGGCGCGGTGTCGCCCTATCTCGGCGTGGTTCTGCGCAATGAAGACCCGCGGCTTCCCTTCGTCATTTCAGGCGTGGTCCTGCTGATTACCGCGCTGGCGTTGTCCAAGGTCGAGCGCAGTCTCGTGCAGGAGTCATCGCCCCCGAACAAGCCGACCGGGAACGAAAAACCGCTCGGCAGGGTGCCGGTGATCTTCATCGTATCGATGATCATTCTCGCACTGGGCTATCAACTGCATTTCGGCCTCAACAGCGCGCCCTTCTTCCTGCGTTTCGCAAAGTCCGATGATCTTCAGTGGTTGCTGCCGGTGTTCTGGATCGGCTTCAACATCGCGATGTTTCCGGCAAGCGTGATCGTCAAGCATCGCGGCGGACTGATCGTGATGGGCGCCGCCGGATTGCTGGGGGCGTTGGCCGTTGTTGGCGCGGAGCTGGCCGGCGGCCTCAACATCCTGATCGTGACACAGTTCATCGCCGGCGCGGCCTGGGGCTGCATGCTGATGAGCGCGATCTCGGCGGCTCTCGCCATCGGAGACAGCGGCGGGGAGGGCAAGGTGGTGGGGCTGGTATTCTCGGCGCTGGCGCTGGCAACCTTCGCGCGGATGGCGGCGGTCGCGGGTGGTTTGCAGAAGCTGCCGGAATACGCGCCGCTGCTGCAGTGGGCGCCGGCGGCCTGCTGGTCGGTCGCCGGCGCAGGCCTGCTGGTGATCGCCGCATCGCGGGCTCAGCAAGGCGTGCAGGTGAGGCGGGCGGCGTAGATTTCCGTCGTCATTCCGGGGCGCGCGGCAGCGCGAACCCGGAATCTCGAGATTCCGGGTCTGGTCCTTCGGACCATCCCGGAATGACAGCGAGACTTACGGCTTCGCCGGATGAATGAACGTCCACGGACTGGTCTCGGAGTCCTTGGGCACTTCGATATCGATGAGGCAGGGCCCGCCGTGCGCCAGTGCTTTTTCCAGCGCCGAACGAAACGTGTCGGGCGATGTAACGCGCGCAGCGGCAACGCCAAAGGATTCCGCAAGTTTTACAAAATCCGGATTGACCAGGTCGGACGCCACCACCCGGCCGTCGAAACGCTCGCGCTGGTCGCGCCGGACGTTGCCGTAGGCGTTGTTGTTGAACACCAGCGTCACCACGCCGATGTTGAACTGTACCGCGGTCGCCAACTCCTGCACGCCGAACATGAAGCCGCCATCGCCGGTGATCGCGACCACCGGCCGGTCCGGATGCGCGACCTTGGCGCCAAGCGCGGTGGGAAAGCCCGAGCCGAGCGTGCCCTGATAGCCTGAGGTAATGAAAGTGCGTGGTTCGTAGACCGGAAAGCCGTACCAGGAGGTGAAACCGACCTGTGACAGCTCGTCGGTGACGATGGCGTTATGCGGCAGCACCTCTCGCAGGATGTTCAGGTAAGCCATCTGCGGCTGAACCTTCTGGATCTGGCGCAATGCTGCCGCCGAGGCCTCGCGGATCGCGGAACGGCGTCCGCTGGTTTTCGTGTAGCCAGCCTTTCTCACCGCTGCGAGCAGTTCGCGTGTGCCGGCCTGCGCGTCGGCAATCACCGGCGCGTCCGGCGTGAACCGGCGCATTTCCGATGGATCGATATCGATGCGAACGGACTTCAGGCCGTCGGGACGAAACGGCCAGCGGAACATGGTCGGCAATTCCATGCGTGAGCCGATCCCGATCATGAGATCGGTGCTCGGCCACAGCCGATAGGCCGCCGCCATCGTCAGCCCGAGCTCGTGCGCATTGCTGACGATGCCGCGTCCGCTGCGGAACGCCACCACCGGCGCGTCGATCAGTTCCGCAAGCTCGAGGATTTCATCACGGGCGTGAATGGCGCCGCTGCCGACGAAGATCATCGGCGTCTTGCTGTTCGCGACCAGCGCGGCGGCGGCCTTGACGCGTTCGCTGTCGGGCTGCGGTGCCGGGAAAAGATCGAACGGTTTTGAGGCGCCGGTAACCGCGCGCTGCGTGAATACGTCCCAGGGCATTTCCAGCGCCACCGGCCCGCGCCGGCCCGACAGCATCTCCTGGAATGCGCGGCTGACCAGCGTCGGCGCCGCGTCGGGATATTCGATGCGGTCGGCCCATTTCACGAAACTTCGCAGCGTAGCGAGCTGATCCGGCATCTCGTGCAGATGGCCGCGGCCCTTGCCGAGATATTGTGTCGGCACCTGTCCGGTCAGGCACAGCACCGGCTCGTTCGATCCGTATGCCGTCAGCAAGGCAGCGCCGGCGTTGAGTACCCCCGGGCCGGGCACCACGCTGAACACGCCGGGCCGGCCACTGGACCGCGCATAGCCATAGGCCATGTAACCGCAGGCCTGCTCGTGGCGGGCGCCGATGACCTTCAACTGCGCCTGCTGGAACGCGTCGAACAATCCGTAGATCTGGGCGCCGGGCAGGCCGAACACGGTATCGACGCCGTGCGCGACAAGGCCGCTGACAATGGCTTCGCCGCCGGAACTTGGTGTCATTACGCTATCCAATCGCTCTTGGGCTGCTTCATGTGTTCTCGTCGATCACGCCGTTGCGCAGCACGCCGATATTCTCGGCCTCGACTTCGACGACATCGCCGGGTTTCAGATAACGCGGCGGATCGAACCGCGCGCCGGCGCCGGTCGGCGTTCCCGTGACGATGACGTCGCCCGGCACCAGCGTGGTGAAGGTCGAGATATAGTTGATGAGATAGCGGAAGCCGAAGATCAGCCGGCCGGTGCGGTCGTCCTGCCGCGTCTCGCCGTTGACCCGCGTCGTCAGCCTGATGTCCGCGATCTGCGATTCATCGGTGTAAGGGATCAGCCATGGGCCAAGACTGCCGGTGGAATCGAAATTCTTGCCTTGCGTCACATTGAACTTCGCATGCCGGACCCAGTCCCGGATGGTGCCTTCATTGCACAGCGTGATCGCGGCGACGTGATCCAGCGCCGTGCGTTCGGGGATGTGCCGTCCGGCCTTGCCGATGACAAGAACCACTTCGCCTTCATAGTCGAGCTGCGCGGATGCGCGCGGGCGAACCAGCGGCGTATTGTGTCCAACGAACGAGCGCGGCGTGCGCATGAACATGCTGGGATATTTCGGCGCGTCCTGGCCGTCTTTGTATTCCGCGTTACGGTCCGGATAGTTCACCCCGATGCAGATGATCTTCTCCGGCGCAGGGATCGGCGGCAGCCAGGTGATCGCGTCGAGCGCATGGTCCGGCGAGTGCCGCGCGGCCTCCTCGGCAAATCTTGTCAATGCGCCAGCGGCGATCGCCTCGCGCAGCGTCGGATAGTCCTTGCCAAAGCGCGCGGCGAGATCGACTAGCCCGCCTTCGGCGACAACGCCGTATCTGGTCGATCCGTCAACGGAGTAGGTTGCGATGCGATGGGAGGTCATGAGATTTCCAATAACGATGCGCGGGCTGCCTTAGCCGGGGATCATCCCTTTTGCCTTGATGACGGCAGCGGCGGCGGGAGTAGTCAGAAAGGTGATGAATGCCGTGGCGGCATCCGCTTCCTTGCTGTCAGCAGCGACAGCGGCGGTGAAAACCAGCTCCTGCTGCAATTCAGCAGGGAATGGGCCCGCCAGTTCGACGCCGGGGGCGATCAACACGTTGACCAGAAATACCCCGAGATCGGCCTCGCCCTTGGCGACGGCCGGAGCGATCTGGGCCGGCGCGGTCTGCGGCTTGGTCTTGCCCTTCATCGCCTCAGTGATGCCGAGCCGGTCGAATGTTCTCAAGACGTAGGCGCCGGCCGCGCTCTCCGGGACGAACGCAATGGATGGTGCGTTGAGCAGCGTCGCTTTCAGCGCATCCGGTGTGCTGACGTCGGGTTTGGAGGCGCCTGATCGGACGATGACGCCGTAGCCGACGCGGGCGATATCGATGGTGGGCGAGGGCGCGAAACGGGCCCTCGCGGCGGCGTCCTTGAAAACATCGACAGGGGCAACGGCGAGGTCGAATGGCGAGCCCGATGTGACCTGTTTTATCAGGTTGGGAGTGGAGTCGAAGTGAATGGTAAGTTTGTGACCGGAGGCGCGCTCGAATTGGGGGCCGAGTTCATTCAGCGAGCCGGTCATGGAGCCGCCGGCCAGGACCCTGAGTTCCGCGGCCTGAAGATCAGTCATCGGTGACATCACAAGCGCGAGGCCCAGCATCGATGCGGCTGCGGTGAGCGAAAGCCTTTTCATGATACCTCCCGTGATCGCAGTGGATGACAATCGAACGGCGCATCTTAATCCGCAATCGTGACGTCAGCGACGAACAGCGGCTCACGTACCACCTGACCCGCGAACGGCGATCCCTGCTCGAACCAGGAACGCGGCGCCGGTGCGCCCCACAGCGTCTGCCGGCGCGGATCCTTCAGCGACCAGCGCATCGGTTCATGATCGTGATCCCCGGTGAAGTAATCGCTGGTGTAGAGCTCCAGGCGGTGGCCATCGGGATCGCGGACATACAGAAAAAACGCATTTGAAATGCCGTGACGGCCGGGTCCGCGCTCGATGTTCTTGAGCAAGCCGCTCGAGGCCATCACGTCGCACAGATGCAGGATGTTCATCGCGGTCGGCACCCAGTAGGCGAAATGGTGCAGGCGAGGGCCCTTGCCGTTGGTGATGGCGAAGTCGTGCACGTTGCCCTTGCGATGCATCCACGCCGCCGCGATGCGCCCATTGGGGCCGTCTTCCTCGCCGTATTCGGTCAGCCGGAAACCCAGCCGCGCGTAGAAGTCGACAGTGTCCTGAACCTCGGCGGCGAACACGTTGAAATGATCGAGCCGTTGCGGGTGGCAACCCTTGTAGAGATCGTAGCGGCGCAACAGATGCGGGCGTTTCTCCATTGTTGCATAGAGCTCGATCTGGAAGCCGAACGGGTCGGTGAACTGCAGTGTGCGGCCCTGAAACGGCTGCTCCGCGAACGCGTAAGTGATTCCGCTCTCGGAGCAGAAGGCCGCGGCCTTGTCGAGATCGGTTTCGTTGCCGACCTTGAAGCCCAGGCGGTTGCAGGCGGCACTCGCCGCCTTGCGCAGCACCAGCGAGTGGTGCTGATGCTCCTCGCTGCCGCGCAAGTAGACCGCTCTGTCGTCGCGATCCTCGACATGAAGCCCGACGGTCTTTTCGTAAAACTCGCCGCTGGCGTTCAGGTCGACGACGTCGAGCACGACGTGGCTGGATCGGATGATGTTGAACGGCGGATCGAAAGTATGTTGCGGGATGGGCATGCGGTGTTGTCCTAAAGATCAGTCGAGTTCTGCTTCACCTCTCCCATTGGGAGAGGTCGGCGCGGAGCGCCGGGTGAGGGGTTACGATCTATCGTTAGGCCGTAACCCCTCACCCCAACCCTCTCCCGACGGGAGAGGGAGCGCGCTGCCGCTGTCGATCTGGCTGCGTCACACATCAGATACCCGGCTCCACGCCCAGCCGCTGGATCTTGTGGGTTCCCCGCGCCAGCGAGACGTGCTTGGTTTCCATGTAGAAGTCGAATGAATAATCGCCGCCGTCGCGGCCGATGCCTGACGATTTCATGCCGCCGAACGGCGTCGGCAAGTGGCGGACATTCTCGGAATTCAGCCAGATCATGCCGGCCTCCAGCGCGTCGGCGACGCGCAATGCGCGGCCCATGTCCGAGGTCCAGACGTAGCCGGTGAGGCCATACTGCACGGCGTTGGCGATCTCGATGGCGTCGTTCTCGTCGCGGAACGGAATCACCGTCAGGAAAGGACCGAACACTTCCTCCTGGGCGACACGCATGTTGGCGTGCGCGCCGGTGACGAGCGTCGGCTGCACATAATGCCCGCCGCCGGGGCCGTCATGCGTCTTGCCGCCGACGGCGATGACAGCGCCATCCTTCCGCGCGACGTCGAAATAGCCGCAGACTTTTTCCAGATGGCGCTCGTGGATCAGCGGCCCGATTTCGGTCGCGGGGTCGAGCGGATGCCCGATCTTCAGCGCTTTCACGCGCGCGGTGAGTTTTTCGATGAATTTTTCCGCGATGCCTTGCTGGATCAGTAGCCGGCTCGACGAGGTGCAGCGCTCGCCGTTGAGCGAATAGATCATGAACACCACCGCATCGAGCGCGCGGTCCAAATCCGCATCGTCGAATACGATCACGGGGTTCTTGCCGCCGAGTTCGAAATGCACGCGCTTCAGGCTTGGCGCGCCCTGCGCCATGATCGCTGCACCCGTCGAGGTTTCGCCGACAAAGGCGATGGCCTTGATCGCGGGGTGCTCGGTCAGCGCCTTGCCGGCTTCTTCGCCGATGCCGTGCACGGTGTTGAGAACGCCGTCGGGCACGCCGGCCTGTTTCACCAGCCGCGACAACAGATCGGCGGTCACCGGCGACCATTCCGCGGGCTTGTGCACCACCGTGCAGCCGGCGGCGAGGGCAGGGGCGATCTTCCAGGTCGACAGCATGAACGGCGTATTCCATGGCGTGATCACGCCGACCGGACCGATCGGCACGCGCGTGGATACGTTCCAATGCTCTTCGCTCGGCATATTCAGGCCATCGCGGGCGTCGGTGCATTTGTCGGCGAAGAAACGGAAGTTCTCGGCAGCCCTGAGCGCGGCCTTGGCCATGAAGCGATGGGCCTGGCCGGTGTCGATGCATTCGAGCACGGCGATATCGTCGGCGCGGTCCTCGATGGCGTCCGCAACCCGATGCAGCAATTTCTTGCGCATCGTCGCCGGCATGTCGCGCCAGGCCTTGAACGCCAGCGCGGCTGCGGTCGCGGCGCGATCGATATCTTCCGCGTTGCCGCGCGCGACCGACGCCAGCACCGCGCCGTCGACCGGCGAGTTCGTCTCAAAAGTTTCGCCTGAGATCGACGCCACGATCTTGCCGTCGATCATGTGTCCGATGCCATCGGCTCTCAGTTGTTTCAACAGCGGCGCGGCGCGGTCGCGATTGGCCTGAAACACGTCGGATGATTTTGGCATGACCTTATCCATGCGCGGCCTCCGCTTTCAGGACGTCGTGGATATTGTTGCGCTTCCAGCTGGTTTCCTTGTCGTTGATCTGCATGTCGAACGACAGCGCGAATTTGCTGCCCGCAAAGACCGGGTCGAGATAGGCGGACAGCGCCTTGAAGATATGTTCGCCGGCCTTCTTTCGGGTCGCGAGATCGCGGCCTTCGCCGAGCCGCAGCACCATGTCGAGAAAGCCGAAATCCGGCGTACCATCGGCAATGGCGTAGTGCTCGCAGCGTACCGCGCGGACGCGAATGCCGCCGAGCGGGAATATCCCGGTCTCCACCGCGGCCTTGCGGACCACTTCGACGACCTTGTCCATATCGACACGCGCGTCGAGATTGGCTGAATATTCGATCGTGAAATGCGGCATGTCTGGATCACTCCTCTGCGGGGGCGTATCAGGCGAAATAGCAACTCACCGTGCCATACGGACCATAGTCGGCCTGGATCGTGTCGCCTTTGCGGGTCTCGATCGGGCGAATGAACGATCCCGCCAGCACCACCTGGCCGGCCTCAAGCGCAAGTCCGTTGGGCGCGATCTTGTTGGCAAGCCAGGCCACGCTGGTGGCGGGATGATTGAGCACGCCGGCGGCAAGCCCGGTTTCCTCCAACTGACCGTTACGATAGCACAGCGCGCCGATCCAGCGCAGATCGGCCTCGAGCGGGCGCAACGGACGGCCGCCGAGCACAATGCCGGCATTGGCGGCGTTGTCGGCGATGGTATCGAATATCTTTCGGGTCGACTTTGTTACCGGATCGACTCGCTCGATCCTCGTGTCCAGGATTTCCAGCGCCGGCACCACGAAATCCGTTGCATTCAGCACGTCGAACATCGTGCAGTGCGGCCCGGCAAGCCGCGCCTTCATCACGAATGCCAGTTCGGCTTCGATCCGCGTACCGATGAAGCGGTCGGATGGCACGAGGCCGCCATCGGCAAAGAACATGTCGTCGAGAAGAATCCCGGAATCCGGCTCATCGATACCAAGCGCGCTCTGCATGGCCTTGGATGTGAGGCCGATCTTGTGGCCTTTGACGACGCGGCCCTCGGCGACCTTGATCTCGATCCACGCCTTCTGGATTGCGTAGGCGTCCTCAATGGTGATGCCCGGATGATCCAACGATAGCTGCCTGATCTGCTGTCGCGTCTGCTCCGCCTGATGCAGCCGCTCGGCGGCGCGACGGATATCGTCTTTGGTCAATGCCATCTCGGTCGAGGCCCGGTGCACCATGAAAGGTCGTGCGGGAATATGATTAACATGTTAAATGAAGTCAAACCGAATTGAGTTTTGTTGCAGCGCAAACATGCCGTGGTGCGACAGTCGGCAGCTGCTGATGGCGGGACGATTGACAATGGCGCGGAAAAAATCGTTCGGAACCGCCGGTCCGAAAGCGGCAAGCGAAACCGCTGTCCGGCGGGTGCCGATGCGCGAATTCTCCCGTTCGCTGCCGATGTCGCTGCTGCGGGCGCGCGAAGCGGTGATGCGGCATTTCCGTCCCTCGCTGCGCAACCACGGCCTGACCGAACAGCAATGGCGAATCCTGCGCGCGCTCGCCTCGATCGACGCCATCGAGGTCACGGAACTCGCGCACGTTGCTTTCCTGCTGGGCCCGAGCCTTTCGCGGATTCTGCGCGACCTGGAAGCGCGGCATCTGATCGAACGACGGGTGGCGAAAGCCGATCTGCGCCGCGGCGTCGTGTCGATCTCGGCTAAGGGTTTGAAGCTGATCGAAGCGGTGGCGCCGTCGTCGGAAGCCATCTACGACGCCATCACCCGGCGCTACGGCGCCCGCAAGCTCGCCGAGCTGCAGGATATGCTCGGCGCGCTCGAGGCAAGTCTGTCGGAGTTGCGAGCCGTTGGCGAAGTCGAGTAAGCGCAAATTTGCATGATGCTCTTGATGGGACGCATAGCTCCTATTGGATGCATGTTGTTTAAGCATCGAAAGCTCTCGCCCGCGCCCGCGAAGCCGGGGGAATAGGTCCGCTTCGCGCCTGTTAATCTTTTGCCGCATCCGCCACTAACGACACGTCGGCGCCGTTAGTCGACATCGTCGCGATATCAATTTACTCCGAACGCGAGAGTCCGTAGATACGCACACGGTTTTGCGCCCCTTACGGATGCCAATACCAAGAAAGGCCGGCAAAGAAGCCCGGCCTCATGGAGGAATAGATGAAACTTACGAGACGCGATTTCGCGGCTGGCATCGCGGCCGGTATTGTTGCACCCCACATCATCGGCAGCGCGCGCGCGCAGGGCGCCACCATCAAGATCGGCATGTGCGTCCCGGTGACGGGTCCGGCGGCGGAGCAGGGGCTTTGGGCGCAGAACGGGGCGAAGCTTGCGCTCGCTGCGGTCAATAAGGCCGGCGGCATTCTCGGCAATCAGGTCGAACTCGTCATTGAGGACGATCAGACCACCAATCCAGGCATCGTGTTGGCATTTTCGAAATTGGCCGCGCAGCCGGATATCGTTGCGTTTCTGGGCTCGATCCGCTCGACCCAGGTGATGGCGATGGCGCCCGACGTGCTCAAGCTCGGCAAGCCGGTGATGATCGGGGGCACCAATCCGGATCTCACCCATATGGGCAATCAGTGGCTGTTCCGCTTCCGTCCGAACGACAACTATTCCGGTCGCGTGATCGCCGACTACGGCGTCAACACGCTCGGCAAGAAAAAATGGGCGATCGTTCATTCGACCGACGCATTCGGCACCGCAGGCGGCAAGGCGCTCGCAGAAGCGCTGAGCAAGCTCGGCGCGCCGCCGGTTCTCGATCAGGGCTACGCCAACCAAAGCCAGGATTTCACGCCGGTCGTGTTGGCTGTGAAGCAGTCCGGCGCGGATGTGCTCGGTACTTACTTCACCTTCGAAAACGATCTCGGCATTTTCGCCCGGCAATTGCGCCAGCTCGGCGTCAATATTCCCTGGGTCGGATCGCCTTCGGTGGTGGCGGTGTCGTCGACCAAGCTGGCAGGCCCGGCGCTGTTCGGCACTTACGGCGTGGCGGACTACGCGGAAGATTCCAACGAGGCTTCGAAGGCCTTCGGCAAATCCTATCGCGAGGCCTACAAGACCGCACCGGATAACCAGAGCGCGTGGCCCTACGACGCCGTCACCATTCTGGCCGCGGCGATCAACAAGGCCGGCTCGACCGATCCGACAAAAATCCGGGAGGCCATTCTCGCTGTTAAAAAATATGCCGGCGCGGAAGGCGAGTATAATTTCGACCAGAACGGCGACGGCCTGCACGGCTACAATATCGTGAAGAACGAGAAGGGCACCATCGTTTACGACAAGCATATCGACTTCAACGATTGATCCGGCGTTGTCGGTCCGTCCCGATGCGGAGGGGCCGACACGCCCGAACCTGCGGTTCGACATTCGCGGATCGGGTTCTCACGGATTGTTCCACCGGGACTTCGGCCGGCAGAACCAGCAATTATCGACAGCAGAGCCGATCAGCTTCTCGTAACCGAGCGTTTCCATGGATCTTGCACTACAGCTACTTTTCACCGGTATAGGCATCGGCGCCGTTTACGCGCTGGTCGCGCTCGGCTTCGTGCTGATCTTCCGCGCCACCAACGTGGTGAATTTCGCGCAAGGCGAATTCTCGATGGTCGCGGCCTACCTGATGGTCGTGTTCGCCGTCGATTTGGGATGGCCGTACTGGCTCTCCTTCCTGCTGTCGCTGGCGGGCATGGCGCTACTGGGCGCGATCTTCAATCTCGGGGTCTATTATCCACTGCGTCACCGCACGTTTCTGCCGGTCATCATCGCGACCATCGGTGCGTCGATCCTGCTCGCCAATTCCGTGCTCGCGATTTACGGCCCGCAGCCGCAGGTGCTGGAGGGATGGTTCGAGACGCCCGGCATCCAGCTCGGGCCGGTCTATCTCGACAGCCAGTATCTCTTGATCATCGCGGTCACGATGATCCTGGTGGTGTTCAATTACTGGTTCTTCGAGCACACCATGCTGGGCAAGAAGCTGCAGGCCACCTCGCAGGACAAGGAGATGGCGTCGCTGCTCGGAATTTCCGTCTCCACCATGATCATGATCACCTTCATCTATTCGGCGGTGCTTGGCGGCCTCGCGGGCATCCTGGTGGCGCCGATCCTGTTCGTTTCGATCCAGATGGGCTCCACAATCGCGCTCAAAGCCTTCGCGGCCACCATCATCGGAGGGTTCGGCGACGTTGCCGGTGCGATCATCGGCGGACTGGCGCTCGGCATCATCGAAACCTTCGGTGCCGCCTATATTTCAGTACCCTACAAGGACGGCTTTGCTTTCCTGGTGCTGGTGCTGTTTCTGGTGTTCCGGCCTCAGGGCATCTTTGGCGAACGCGTCGCGGAGAAAGCATGAGCGCCCCCAGCGAGAATATGGCGATCACCGTGTCCGCGACTCGCGCGAAGCCGTTGCTGATACGTCACCTGCCTTATTTCATCGGCGCCGCCATCGTCGTCGCGCTTGCCGCCACCATGCGATTCGACGGTTACATCCTCAACATCCTGATGCAGGCGACCACCTTTGCGATCGCGGTGTTCGGTCTTTCCGTCGTGCTTGGCCTGTGCGGGCAGATCAATCTGGCGCAGGCGGCGTTCTTCGGTTTCGGCGCCTATGCGGTCGGCATCGGAACGTCGGACTACCACATCAGCTACTGGCTGTGTCTGGTGGCAGGATGCCTGATGGCGCTGGTAGCCGGGGCAGTGCTGGGCATGTCGACCCTGCGCCTCGGCGGGCATTACCTCGCCATGGTGACGATCTCGTTCCAGCAGATCGTCACGCTGGTCATGATCAACGCCATCTGGCTCACCCACGGCCCGGACGGCGTCCCGCGGATCGGCCGGCCCGATTTGTTCCAGAACTCGCAATCGTATCTCGCCTTCTGCGTCGCCATGCTGGCGCTGGTTGGCTATTTCGTCTGGCATCTTCCGGATACGCGGCTCGGACGCGCCATGCGCGCGGTCCGCGACAACGAACTTGCGGCCGGCGTCGTCGGCATCGATGTGTTCCGCACCAAGGTCTATGCCTTCGCCCTCAGCGCGGTGCTGGGCGGATTGGCCGGCGGTCTTTTCGCCGGCGGCTTCGCCTATGTCAGTCCGGATCAGTTCTCGTTCGCCGAGTCGATTGTCTTTCTGACGATGTCGCTGCTGGGCGGCGTCGCGTCGCCGATCGGGTCGGCGATCGGCACCGGCTTGCTGATCCTGGCGATCTACGGATTGTCCGTCATCCTCATCATCCGCTTCATGCCGGATGGTATCTGGGGATTCATCAATGTCGCGACCCAGCGCTGGCGCGCCAAGGCAAAGATGCGTGTCGCCGGACCGGCGCTGCAACTGGCTCCGGCGACTGTTGGTGGCGCCATCGTTCTCGAAGTCAAAGGCCTCGCGAAATATTTCGGCGGCCTCAAGGCCGTCGATGATGTCGATATCGAGGTCAGGCGTGGCGGTGTTCACGCGCTGATCGCCGGGTGATCCTCGACGGCACCGACGTGACCGAGATGCCGCCGCATCAGCGCGCTGCCGCCGGCCTCGGGCGAACATTTCAGAACATCCGGCTGTTCCGTTCGATGACGGCGCTGGAAAACGTCGTGATCGGCGCCGAGCGGCCGGGCAACACGCTGCTCGGAGCAGGGGGCGATGACGCGCTGACCGAGCGTGCGATGTCGGCGCTGACCTTCGTTGGCCTCGGCCCGCGCGCCAACGAACTGATCTCGAGCTTTTCCTATGGCCATCAGCGGCTGATCGAGATCGCCCGCGCGCTCGCCGCCAACCCGACCTTGCTTCTGCTCGACGAACCCGCGGCCGGACTGAATTCGAGCGAGAAGCTCGAACTGCATGAGTTGCTCAAGCGCATCGCAGCGCAAGGCCTGACCATCCTGATCATCGATCATGACATGACGCTGGTCTCGGAGGCAGCCCAGCATATCACCGTGCTCAACTTCGGACGCCGCATCGCGGACGGCGAATCCATGGCGGTGCTGCGCCATCCCGATGTCGTCTCCGCTTATCTCGGGACCGAATAATGCCGCTGCTCCAAATCAACGATCTGATTGTCCTGTACGGCGAGATCGAAGCGCTCCGCGGCGTGTCGATCAGTGTCGACGAGGGGCAGGTGGTTACGCTGCTCGGCGCCAACGGCGCTGGCAAATCGACCACGCTGCGCGCTATCTCGGGGCTGGCAAAACCGGCGGCGGGCGAAATCCTGTTCGACGGCAAATCGATCGCCGGCCTCGGACCTGAAACCATTGTCCGGCTCGGCATCTCCCATGTGCCGGAGGGGCGGCGGGTGTTTCCCGGCCTCACCGTCAAGGAAAACATCATGCTCGGCGCCTCGAACCGGCGCATCGCGAAATCGGCCCTGTCACGCGAAGCCGACGCCATGTTCGATCTGTTTCCGGACATCAGGTCATTTTCCAATGCGCTCGGCTGGACCTTGTCGGGCGGGCAATTGCAGATGGTCGCGGTGGCGCGCGGGTTGATGGCGAAGCCGCGGCTGTTGCTGCTGGACGAGCCTTCGCTCGGCCTCGCACCGGTGATCGTGCAGGCGGTGTTCCGGATCATTTCGGAGATCAGGCGCAACACCACGGTCTTGCTTGTCGAGCAAAACGCGCGCATGGGACTTTCCGTCGCCGATCATGGTTACGTGCTGGAAACCGGCCGCATCGTGCTGGGCGGCAAGCCCGACGAATTATGGGGCAATGAAGCCATCGCCGCCGCCTATCTCGGCGGCCATGCCAAGGTAAGCGCGTAAGCCGCGAAAGACGGATC
>WNFC01001400.1_pt1 | contig 25267 bp, 26 predicted proteins | sample 5400541 | NCBI WGS metagenome assembly WNFC01 (sample SAMN13153342, study PRJNA577476) | soil metagenome | isolation source: 120 cm saprolite under Douglas fir tree site 2 hole 2 replicate 1 | place: USA:California | collected 2015-04-18 | reverse complement strand
CCACCTGGAGTAGGTGGATCGGCGATGTGACCGCGACGTAGCCGCCGCCCGAAGGCTGTAGGTACGGTTCGCCGCCAATGGTCCGAGTGAACAGCGTGCGCACCGAGTCGTAAGCGCAGTCGGAGTTGTGCGAGGCAAGTGACGGGATGAGGACGTCCTGGTAGTAGTGGACCGCGCCGCTGAAACCGAGCGGGATGAAGCTGGCGGCGGTGACCGCGGCCATGACGATGCCCAGCGTCACGGCATACCGGATCCGATGGTCGGGGCGCGGACCGATGATCATCGCCGCCGGGTAGTACTTCATCGCCGCCACCAGCCCGCCGGCCACGCCGGACAAAGCAGGCCGGCCGGCTTCCAGCCAGATCGATGCGGCCGCGCCCAGCATCAATATCCCGCCGCGCTGGCCGGCTGAGACATCCGCGAACAAAGGCGGGAAGTAGGCGGCGACCAGCCAGAAGATCGGTGCCGCAAGGCGGTGGCGCGGCGCCAGCACCAGGTACAGGAGGACGAGGCCGGCGAGCATGGCGGCGCCATCGATCGCCGTCCATACCTGCACGCCGACGCTCTTGGGCAGCAGCGCGATGGGGATGCCCAGAAAGGCCACCGGCGGCGGGCTCACGAATGAATCGAGGCCGCCGGCCGGCGCGATCACGTGGGTGCGCGCCAGGAACGCGGCCGCCGCGTCGTACATGTGGGCCGGGTTGGTGAGATAAGCGTGTGCGCCTTCCCACAAGAGCTCCGTGTCCGGCCGCCGAGGGGCCAGCGTCGTCAGAACCACCACTCGGATCCAGAAGACCGCCGCCACGAGCCAGTACAGGGCCGGGCGCGCGAAGACGTCGGCCGCGGCTCTCCTCAGTCTCGGCAGCACTCAGTCGGTTGGGGGGCGCGAGCGGCCGCGGCGGCCGTCCCGGGCCAGCCATACGGGATCGCGCAGGAAGGCGATGAACGCCTGCACGGAAGACGGCAGCTTTCGGCGGCGCAGGTAAACGATGTGCCAGTCGCGCCGGATGGGAAACCCTCGCACGTCGAGCTCCACCAGGCGGCCGCTTGACTGCTCGAGCAGGCAGGCGTAGCGGGAAAGCACCGCGAGCCCCAGGCCCGATTCGACCGCATGTTTGATCGCTCCGTTCGACCCCAGCTCCATCGCCACCTGCAGCTTGGCCCCGGCCTTGCGGGCAGCCTTCTCCAGCGACCAGCGGCTGCCGGATGCGGGTTCGCGCATCACGAAGGGTTGGTCGGCGAGGTCCTTGAGGCTGAGCCCATGCCGGCCCGCCAGCTTGTGGCCGGCAGGCGCGACCACGATGAGCTCGTCGCTTAGAAAAGGAACGATCGCCAGGTCAGAGTCCTTGAGCGCTGGGCCGACGACGGCCAGGTCCAGCTCGTTGCTCAGCACCTGTTCCTGCACGCGCGCGCGCGTCCCGATCTCCAGCGAGATCACGAGCCCCGGGTGCAGCTTCTTGAACGCGCCGAGGGCTGCGGGCAGGATGTAGATGCCCACGGTTGTGCTAGCGCCGACCCGCAGATTGCCGCGCCTGATGCCGCGCAGCTCTTCGAGCGCCAGCGCCGCCTCGTCGAGAACGTCGAGCGTGCGCCGCGCATAGCCATACAGGGTCGACCCGGCTTCGGTGAGCTGGACGCGCTTGCCGAGGCGATCCAAAAGCGGCAGCCCGAGCGCCTCTTCGAGCTCCTTGACCTGGTAAGAAACCGATGGCTGGCTCAGCCGCATCTGCTGCGCAGCGAGGCTGAAACTGCCGAGGTCGGCCACCGCTTTGAACGTGCGCAATTGACGCAGCGTCATCGCGCGGTCGAGGTCGAGCGGAGGGCCGTACTCAGGCACGGCGCCTACGATATGCGGTATGGCCGCCCCGAAGCCAAAGAGCCTTTCGCCAGTGCGACGAACGACGCCGACGGTCGAAGGCGTCGCCGCTCCGGAGCGCGCGCCGGCCTCGGTTTCCGAGCAAAAGATCAACCAGTACCGCAAGCGCAGGTACCAGGCCCTGCATGCTGAGAACGACGCTGCGAACAAGCGCCGGGCGAAGGGGCTTTCCACCGCACGCGAGCGCGTCGAGATGCTCCTCGATGAAGGCTCGTTCGTAGAGCTCGACGTTTTCGCCACGCACCGGGCCCACGGGTTTGGGATGGAGGAACGCAAGATCGCCGGCGATGGCGTGGTCGCCGGGTTCGGCGAGGTCGATCGGCGCCCGGTCGCGGTCTACGCGTATGACGCAACCGTGTTCGGCGGCTCGCTCGGCGAGGTCACGGCCGAGAAGATCGTCAAGGTTCAGGAGCTCGCGCTCCGCAACCGCGTGCCGATCATCGGCATCAACGATTCCGGCGGCGCTCGCATTCAGGAAGGCGTCGTCGCGTTGGCGGGATACGCCGACATCTTCTATCGCAACGTGCGCTCGTCGGGCGTGATCCCGCAGCTCAGCGTCATCGCCGGACCTTGCACCGGCGGCGCGGTTTACTCGCCCGCCATCACCGATTTCATCTTCATCGTGGCCGGCCAGGGCTACATGTTCATCACCGGTCCCGAGGTCATCCGGGTCGTCACGGGCGAGCACGTCAACTTCGAAGACCTCGGTGGAGGCGACGTGCACAACGTCACTTCCGGCGTCGCGCACTTCCTGCCCAAGACCGAGGAGGCATGCGCGGCGGGCGTGCGCCGGTTGCTGTCGTATCTCCCGTCCAGCAATGGCGAGCGCCCGCCCTTCCTGCCGACGGCAGACGACCCCGAGCGCGCCGATCGCGAGCTCCAGACGATCGTCCCCGAGGCGCCCAACAAGCCCTACGACATGCGCGAGCTCGTCGGCCGCGTGCTCGACGACCGCGAGTTCTTCGAGGTGCAGCCGTTCTTCGCGCCCAACATCATCGTCGGCTTCGGACGCCTAGGCGGGCACGTGGTCGGCATCGTCGGCAACCAGCCGAAGGTCCTGGCAGGCGCCATCGACATCAACGCCTCGGTCAAGGCGGCGAGGTTCATCCGCTTCTGCGACGCCTTCGGCATCGCCATCGTGTCCTTCGTCGACGTGCCCGGCTACTTGCCCGGCCGCGACCAGGAGCACGGCGGCATCATCCGCCACGGCGCCAAGCTGCTGTACGCCTACGCGGAGGCGACCGTTCCCAAGCTCGCGGTGATCACGCGTAAGGACTACGGAGGCGCGTACACGGTCATGTCGCCGAAACAGATGGGCGCAGACCTGAATCTCGCCTGGCCGACGGCGGAGATCGCCGTCATGGGCCCGGAGGCAGCGGTGAACATCATCTACAGGCGCGACCTGGCGGCGGCTCCCGACCCGGACGCGCGGCGCAAGGAGCTTGTCGCGGAGTACACCGCCCGCTTCGCCAACCCGTACGTGGCCGCCGAGCGGGGCTACATCGACGACGTGATCGAGCCCAGCGAGACGCGCCGCGAGCTGATTCGGGGCCTCGAGATCAGCCTCCGCAAAACCGTCGAGCGCCCGACGCGCAAGCACGGAAACATCCCCTTATGAGAGAAAACCTGCCACCCGGTTAGGCGGAGGAAGCTGGTTTCGGCGGCACCGTCGATGAGATCGACGAGTGGCGAAGCCGGTCCGACTTGCGGCAGAAATCGTCGACCGTGGCGATGAACTCGGCGTGCGACCAGGTCAGGGGCGACACGGATAGCGGCGCGCCGGTGTTCGGGTCGAGCTGCTCGGAAAGCAACCCACCCGGGATCTGGTGCGCGACCACCCAGTTGATGATGTCGCGTGCGGGCTTCAGGTCGTGCGTGGTCTTGGCGATGGCGATGTGCCATTGCGCCATCCAGAGGGTGCAGATGAACCACGGATTGCCTGGCACCTTGCGCGTATCTGGCTCGACCTTGAAGTAGTAGTCGTCCTTATAGCGCCCGATGCCGCCCGCGGCGGCGTTGTTGGTGAGCTGGTCGCGGATGGCGGCCATCGTCTCGGCGATCCGTGCCTCGTCGGGCGCGTACATGCCGAATCTCCATAGGCCGCAGATTGCGCTGTCGATGACCATGTCGACGGTCATCGTGCCGTCCTCCTCGACGGCTATGCGCCGTGCGAACCGGCCCAGCTCAGGCGAGTAGAGGTGAGTGTCGGCCGCCTCTTTCAGCCGCTCGGCGGCGTCACGATACCGAGTTTCGGACGGGGCGTCGCCGAAGAGCTCCGCAAAGCTTCGAGCAGCCTCCAGGCCCGCCCACACGGAGCCGACGGTGAACGCGTGCACGCCCCAACGCTCCTCCCAAAGGTCCCATGAAGGCTGGATCAGGCCGTTGCGCTGATCCGTGTACGACACCATCCAGTCTGCGGCCGGAAGCACGAGCGACGAATACAGGCCGACCACGAAGTCGAGGTTTCGATGAATCTTGTAGTGCTGCCACAGAGCCCAGAGCACGAGGCCCGTCTCGTCCTCCTGGATCGGCAGGGTTCGCGCGCCGCGAGCATCGACCCACGGCAGCCAGGAGCTGCCCGGGTTGCCATAAGGCGTGTACTTGTGCAGGAAGAACCCCTCTTCCACGAGCGACTCCTGGCAGAACGTGAAGAACTGCCGCGTGATGTCCTCGTGGCCGCAACGATCGAGTGCGTTGGCGACCAGCGCACCATCACGAGGCCAGGCGTACGCATACGTGTCCCGCGCGAACTTCGTGATGTCGAAGTCGGTCGCAGCGATGATGGCGCCATGGTTGTCGGCATGCGTTCGCGCGGTGAGGATGCTTCGCCGGTAGAGGTGCGTGACGTCCGAGCCGAGCTCCTCGTCGATATGGCGATGATCTTTCTCGGACCACACCTGCCAGTAGGTGCGGGTGCGCCCGAGATAGACCTGCGGCCCGCGGCCGATGATCAGGTCCTGCCCGTAGGTCGAGACCTCGCTGAGGCGTGCGCCCATGCACAGCCAGTGCGTCAGCGAGCGCGGCTCGCCGGGGGCGCCAGGCCCGAAGTCAAACCCGACGGTGCAGTCCACCGAGCCCTGCTCGATCGGATTGCGGCCGAGCACCCCGTCCTCGGCGTCGACCCATGTCCCGGCAAGCCCGTTTCCTTTCTTGCCATTGGCCCAGGTGTCGATCCCGAACTCGGGGCCCGAATCGCCTCCGACGAGAAAGTAGCGGTTGCCCTTGTACGCGAGCACGCCGCGGTGGCGTGGATCGAACGCGACCGTGTTGCCGATGTCCGAGCCCTCGATATACCAGTCGTAGTGAAAGAAGACGCGCCCAACTTTGAAACCCGACGGGCTCGTCACCTGGACGCCGCGGATGAACCAGTTGCGCGCAAGGTCCACGTAGTCGGAGAAATTGACGGTGATACCCAACGCCGCGTGCTTGAGAGTGACGTCGGTGACCAGCGAATCCTTGACATAACCCAGCTTGCGTTCCCACGCCGGGTCGTCGAGCCAGGCGAACTTGCCGTCGATGAAGAACCCGGTCTTGCAGAGGTTGCCCATCGTCTGATTGGCGTCACCGACGCGGGGAAAATAGATGTCGCGAATCGAGTACGTGGCGTCGAAGCCGATGCACACGTTTCCGTTCCCGATGACGAGGCTTCTAGGCACGCTCTGGAATCCTAGTGGCGGGCCCCCGAAAACGCGCTTAACAAGCAGGGTTTTCGCAACCGGCGCGGGCACGTAATATCCCCTCGACAACCTCGTTTCAGCAACATCGGAGCAGACGCCATTGAACAGTCCCGCAAACGCGTTTCCCCTACCGATTCGCATCGTCGCCACCCGGCGGCGCCGGCGCACCGTCGCGGCCAGGCTGCGAGCGGGCGTGCTCGAGCTGCTCGTTCCGGACTGGATGTCGCAATCAGAACGGCAGAGGTGGGCGGAGGTCATGAGCAGCCGGTTGCAGCGACGCGCGGAGCGGTCGCGGCCAACCGACGAGAGGCTGGCCGGCCGCGCGATGGCGCTCAACGAGAGGCACTTCGGCGGGCGGTTGCGCTGGACCTCGATCGGGTTTGCCGAAATGTCGCATCTCTGGGGCAGCTGCACGTTCACCACCGGAGCCATCCGCATCGCCACGCGAGCGACCACCCTTCCGGAATGGGTGCTCGACTACCTCCTCGTGCACGAGATGGCGCACCTGGAGCACAGCGACCACGGCCCGGCGTTTCGCGAGCTCGAGAGCCGCTACCCGCTCAGCGAGCGCGCACGCGGCTACCTGATGGCCCTCGACCACCAGGCGACGAGCGCTACGGCCTGAGAACGATCTTTATCGCTTCGCGCGCGTCGAAGATCCGATAAGCCTCTTCAGCCTCATCCAGGCGCATGCGGTGGCTGATGATCGATTCGGGCTTCAGCTTTCCCGCTTCGATCAGGTCGAGAAGCGGACGCATATAGGCCTGCACATTGCACCAGCCAGAGCGAAAGGTGAGCGCCCGCTGCCAGACATCAAGGTAAGGAAAGTCGCCGACCGTGTGGTTGGGTATGCCGACCTGCGAAACGGTTCCCCCGCCACGCACACACTGCAGCGCCGTCTCGGCGGCCGCCATCACGCCGACGGCGTCAATGCTTCGGTCGACGCCGAACTCGCCCGTCGCATGCCTGATCGCCTCTACCGGGTGCGTCTCACTCGCATTGATCGGGATGGCGCCCAAACCCTCGGCGAACTCGAGCCGGCTGTCCACCATGTCGACCACGAACACCCGGGCCGGGCCGAACAGCTGCGCGCTCATAATCGACATCAATCCGACCGGACCGGCACCGATCACGGCCACGGTGTCGCCCGGCTTGATCTCGGCACGTTCCGCGGCGAAGAACCCGGTGGCCAGGATGTCGCCGACGAAAATTGCCTGCTCGTCGTCGAGACCGGCCGGGATCGGTTCCATCGTGGTATCGGCCAGCGGTACGACCACGAACTCCGCTTGGCCGCCGCCCAGGGCTCCAAAGTACTGGCCGTAACCAAAGGCACCGCGCTCGACGCACTGGTTGAACCAACCTCGCCGGCAGTAGTAGCAATGCCCACATGCGGTGAAGAACGAGGACACGACCCGATCGCCAGGCTTGAACCGACGCACCTCAGCACCGGCTTCCTCGACGACGCCCACGAACTCATGTCCCATCGACCAACCCTCGCAACCCGGGACGCGGCCCTCGTAAATGTGCAGGTCGGAGCCGCATACCGCGCCGAGCGTCACCTTCACGATGGCGTCCGTGGGCTTGCGAATCGTGGGCTTGGGCACATCGCTGACCTTGACCTCGCGCTCGCCTTGGTACACCGCAGCCTTCATGTCCGGGATTCTAAGCCGCCCCTAAGCTGTGACCGTGCGCCTCAAGAATGCTGTGGTCGCGATCACAGGGGCGTCCAGCGGCATCGGCGAGGCTACCGCGCTCGAATTTGCGCGCAAGGGATCCCGGCTGGCTCTCGGCGCGCGGCGGCTCGACCGCCTGAACACGGTCGCCCAGAAATGTCGGGACAAGGGCTCACCCGACGTCAGCACGAGGCGGCTCGACGTCGGCAAGCCCGCCGACGCGAAAGCCTTCGTGGCGGCGGCTCTGCGCGACCATGAGCGCATCGACGTCCTGGTCAACAACGCCGGCCTGGGCTGGATGGGGCGGCTGTATGAAATGCCGGAGGCGAAGGTGGAAGAGTTGATCGGCACCAACCTCGCGGGCCTCATCGCCACCACGCAGGCCGCGCTGCCCTCGATGCTGGAGCGCCGGCGTGGGGTGATCATCAACGTCTCCTCAGTGGTCGGTTTCCGTGCCGCGCCCTACTCCGCGGTCTACTCCGCCACCAAGCACGCGGTCGTCGGCCTTTCACACGCCCTTCGCGGCGAGCTTTCGGGCACGGGCGTGAAGGTTTGCGTGGTTTACGCGAGCGCGACCCGGACCGAATTCTTCGCCACGACCGAGGCGCCCATCGGACCCGTGTACCCGGCGTCGTGGGTGGCCAGGCTCATCGTGCGCACGGCACGCTTCCCCCGCCGCGACGCGATCGTGCTTCCATACCGCCTCGTGCATCTGGTCGAGCCGATCTTCGGCGGGCTGATGGACCACACCATCGGCGAGGTGAGGCGGCTGAGGTCCCGCGCGCTCAGCGGCGGGGGCCTTCCCCCTGCCGACGTCTGAACCTCACTTCTGCCACGCCTCCAGAAGCTTCTCGAGCTGCCTTGCGTTCTTGACCGAGTAGTTCGAGTAGTTGTTGTTCATGAGCGCATGCACGTCCTTGGCCGACTTCTCCATCTCCTTGATCCGAGGCACCCATTCCGAAAGCTCCTTGTCGGTGTAGTCGTAGCGGAAGCGGAGGTTCGGAGGCGCCCCCTTCAAGTCCCAGGTTTCGTTGTTGCGCCCGTGAAACCGCACCACAGCAAGCTTCGAAGAGGTCACGTCGTACACGGGCGGCATGCTGGTCTTGTGTCCCGGCGGCACGTCGACCGCGACGTAAGGAATGTCGCGAGTGCGTAGGAAGGCGAGCGTTCCGTCCCGATGCCGGGCGTCCATCCACTCGGGCCTGCGGAGCTCGACCGCGATCTGGAACCCGAACATGCGCTCCTGGCACTGCTCGACGTAGGCGAGAGAGCGCGACGAGGGCAGGAACCATGGCGGGAACTGGAAGAACACGGCGCCGAGCTTGCCGGCCGCCCGCAGCGGCTCGAGCGCCTCGCGGAAGCGCTCCCAGGATTCATCCACGAGCTCCGCCGGCATGTGGTCGACGTAGATGTTCTTTTCGCGCAGCTTCTCGGGCAGCTGTTCGCGGATGTCCTTGGGCAGCGCCATCGGCTTGGTCGGATGGTTGGTGAACAGCGAGAACGACTTGACGTCGAACACGAAGCCCGGCGGCGTGCGCGCCACCCATAAGTCCGAGTTCTCCTTTTTGGGCATGCCGTAATAGGTCGAGTCGACCTCGACCAGCGGGAACTGGCCGGCGTAGAACTGGAGTCGCTCCTCCGACGACTTGGCGTTCATCGGATAGAACAGGCCCGAGTCGATCAGCGATTTGTCGATCCAACCGGCGATGCCGATCTCGACGGTCACGTTCGGATCGTGTCACAAGTCCGGAAGACGGGCGCTATGATCCGACCGCCCGTGGGCCGCTATATCCGCTACTGGTACACCTACCGCAATGTCGTCGCGGTCCTCATCGCGCTGGTCTTGAGCGGCTCGATGTTCTGGCTGTACACCCAGCAGGTCGCGTGCGACGCTCACGCCGCCGGCTGCCTGGTCAACATCTCGGTCCACCCCGAGGACCGCTTCTACGGCTACGGGAAACCTGACAAGCAGGTGGTGATCGTCGGCATCGACAACCAGAGCGTCAGAGCCTTGGGCCAGTACCCCCTCTCACGCAGCGATTACGCCGAAGCGTTGAAAAATCTCGAGAAAGACGGGGCGGCGGTGGTCGCGTTCGACGTCAGCTTCCCCGATCCGCGGGACGGGTTTGGCCAGCCCAACACCGGTGATTCCCAGTTCGCGGCGGCGCTGAGCGACAGCAAGATCCCCGTGATCCTCGCCTACCCCGCAAGCGGTCTCGACACGGTCGCCGGCAAGGTGATCCAGCAATCGGGCCAGGGAATCGACGAGATCCCGTTGAAAGCCTTCCGCTGTATGGACGAATTCAAGAGTCCGGACTTGCCGTGCCAGCGACCGGACAAGAATGTCGTCCTGGCCTCGCCCGACCTGCAGCTCGACGCCGATGGCGTGGTGAGGAGGGTGCCGCTGTTCGTGCAGCCCGCTTGCTTCGCCGACGGCAGCTGCAGCACTCCGGCGATCAACAACTTCGCGTTTGCCGCATACCGCGCTCTCAACCAGGGCGCTGATCAGGCGGGCGGTACCGGGCTCACCGAGTCCGGCGATCGGGCCGATTACGGATCCACCTGGTCGGCGCAGGTCGATGGCACCGGGTCGGCTCTGATCAACTTCTCCGGGCCGCCCGGCAGCTATGAAAGGAACGGCCATTACGCGCACTTCAGCGACGTCGTGAACGGGACTGTCTCGCCCGACCTCGTCAAGGGGAACATCGTGCTGATCGGGGCCTACAACCTGTCGGGCGTGCACGACGAGCAGCTGGTCACGACGAGCGCAGGCAGCAACGGCACGCTGCCCATGGCTGGAGTGGAGCTGCACGCCAATGTCATCCAGATGTTCGGCGTGTCGGTCGCTGCGTCACTGCTCACGCGTGAGCCGCCTCTGGTCGTCCTCCTCTCCATCCTGGCCCTGGCGGGGCTGCTGGCGGTGCTGGTGGCCCGGCTTTCCGTGATTCGAGGCCTGCTCGCCACGTTCGTAGCGCTGGTGGTGTTTACGGTCGCGATGGCGTTTCTCGCCGGCAACTACGGGTTCGTGCCCGACCTGTTCCATCCGATGCTGGCCATGGCGCTCACGTACATGGGCGTCACGGCCTACCGCGTCCTGTATGAGGACCGCGAGCGGCGCAAGGTGACGTCGCTCTTCGGCCAGTACCTGAAGCCCGAGATCGTCACCCAGCTGGCGAAGACCCGGGGCGGGGTCGCCGACATCATGCGTGGTGGCGAACGCCGCGACATCACGCTGCTGTTCGTCGACATTCGCGGCTTCACCTCGATGTCGGAGTCGATGAACGCGCATGACGTGGCCGCGGTGATCCAGATGTACCTCGACCACCTCAGCGGGATCATCTTCACCTGGGACGGGACCATCGACAAGTACGTCGGTGACGAGATCGTCGCCTTCTGGGGCGCGCCCCGCACCCAGGAGAACCACGCTCTGCTGGCGGTTCGCTGCGCGTACGACCTCATCAACCGCGCGCCTGAGCTGCAGGAGCGGCTCCTCGCCGAAGGCCTGCCACCGGTGCGATGGGGCATCGGGGTCAACACGGGGCCCGCGGTGGTCGGCAACCTCGGCTCGCGCAGCCGCATCCAGTACACCGCGCTTGGCGACACCGTGAACACGGCCGCCCGCTTCTGCGCCAATGCGCCGGCATTCCACCTGCTCATCGGCGAGCCCACCTACGAGGCGTGCAAGGACTACATCGCCGTCGACCTCGTGCCGGGAGTGCAGCTCAAGGGCAAATCCGCGCAGACATTCAGGATCTATCAGGTGGTGGCGATTCGAGAGACGCCAACGTCCCCTTGGGTACAGTTCCCCACCGACATGGCGAGCGAAGCTCACCAGGGATTCGCGCAGCAGTACACGCAGAAGTCGATCCTGGCCGCGGCCAACGCCGAGTCGAAGGACATCCTGGTGGGCGCCGAGGCCGAGGCAGCGCTCGCGGGCGGGGCGGTGGCGATTCAGGGCCCGCCGGCACAGGGCCAGTAAGCCCTAGCGGACGATCGGCGCCAGCAGAAACCAGGCCACCGGCATCAACCCGATCGCTGCCCCGATGATCCCCACGCAGCCCGCGGTCTTCTTGGCCGCCGCGCGCACCGGAGGCGTGGGGTTGTACACGGATTGGGCGGGCTGGGCCGGCATCGGCGAGACGGCGGGCATCACGGGCATGCCGGCCATGGCCGGGATCGCGCCGGGGTACGGGGTGGCGCTCGGGACCATCTTGGAGAGGTCGGCGCCGGGCTGAAGGCTGCGCTGCCAGCCGGGGGTCAGCCTTTCCGCGATACGCACCATGGCGTCGTCAAAGTCCTGACCGGTCTGGTAGCGGTCCTCGGGTCGCTTCGAGAGTGATTTCAGGATCACCTCTTCGAGGGGCATGTCCAGTCCTGGCTTGTGCACGGAGGGCGGTTTGGGCGGCGCTTGCACGTGCTTTGCCATCAGCGTGAAAGGGCCGTCGGCCTCCGAGGCGGTGAACGGCGGCTGTCCGACCACGAGCTCGTAGAACATGATCCCCGCCGAGTAGAGGTCGCTGCGTCCGTCGACTTTGCTGGACGCCACCTGCTCCGGAGACATGTACTGCGGGGTTCCGACCGTCGTCCCCGTCTTGGTGGCGGTCGAACCGGCCCCGGAGTCGTCCATGAGACGGGCGATGCCGAAGTCGGCGACCTTGACGTCGCCCTCGTCGGACAGCAGAACGTTCTCGGGTTTCATGTCGCGGTGGACGATGGCGTGCTTGTGCGCGTAGTCGAGCGCCTGCAGGACACCGTGCATGACGGCGAATGTGCGTGGCAGCGGCAGCGTCCCCTGGTTGATCAGGTCTCTCAGGGACTTGCCGCGCACGAACTCGAGGACGATGTAGTTGGCGTCCCCGATCTGCTCCATGTCGTGGACCTGGACCAGGTTGGGATGGCTCGTGCGCGCCATGACCTGCGCTTCCTGCATGAACCGCTTCAGAGCCACCGGGTCCGCGACCGCCGACAAGAGCAGCTCCTTGATGGCGACCTCTCGGCCGAGACCGGGCTGCTCGGCAAGGTAGACGGCACCCATCCCGCCGCGGCCCAGCTCGCCCTTGACGATGTACTTGCCGATGTGGCGCTGGGCGGGCGCCTGAGGGGGCGGGGCGGCCGGGGTTTCCGGGGCGGCTGGAACCATGCGCGGTATCCGGATGAGCCGCATGGTCGCGTCGACCGCGTACGGATCGGGCGGGGGAACGGGTGGTGGCACCCCTGGTGGCGGGGTGCGAGGGGCCGCCGTCTCGGGCGACGCGGCCCTGTGCACCGGGGCCCAATCGGGGACCACCGGTTGCATGGGCTCGGGCGTCGGGTCGGGTGGCTGACCTGAGTCGGTCATCTCGCCCGCGAGCCTACCAGAGTACGTTCGCCACGAGCCCCGCTTCGGCCGATCGTTTGAAACTATGGCGTTTTAGGGGCCGCCGACACATAATCTGCGCGCACCGATCAGCTTTTTCAGGAGGGTTTCCATGTCGCAGATCCCGCCGCCGCCTCCAGGACAGCCGGCCCCAGCGGGTGGGACAGGCGCCGTGGGGAGCAACAAGAAGACTTACACGGTTTTGGCCTACATCTTGGGTTGGATTGGCGGCCTCATATTCCTCTTTGTCGGCAAGGACGACCCCGACGTCAAGTGGAACGCGGCGCAATCGTTGATCATCTTCGGCGGCCTGTCGGTGATCATCGCCATCCTCGACGCGATCCACCTCTGGCCGGTAGCAGGTCTCGTCTGGGTTGTCGGCTTCGTCTTCTGGGTGATTTTCTTGATCCAATCCCTGCAGGGAAACGGCTCCAGGATCCCGGCCCCGCTCATCGGCCCGACGATCGAGCGTTACGTCGACCAGCTGGCCAACTCAGTCAAGTAAACCCGCCGCTTTTGAACTAGAGGCCCTGCAGCGGCGGGGCCTCTACTTTTTTTACACGTCCGCTAGCTGATCGAGCGCCTTCTGGATGCCGGCACGCATCTCGTCGCGCTCTTCGCGCAGGACGTTCGCCTCAGCCCGGGCGGTCGCCAGCTGATGGCGCAGCCGCTCGAGCTCGGTCTCCAGGTCCCCGACGCGCGGGTCCGGTCCGGTGGACCCCTGGCTCGCCTCGGCCAAATCCATGCGCGCGCGCTCGAGCTTGACTTTCAGCTCGCGCCTTTCGGCAAGGAGCTCCTGGACCAGTGACTCAGCCGGCTTTTTCTGCTCGCTCGACATAGCGGCAAAGTCCTGGCTGGAACTCGCGCAGGCGAAGATGCTCCATCTCGCCGCGCAGAAAGCGCGCCTTGATCGCCAGGCCTTTGACGCCTTTGGCTGTCTCGTACGGAAAGCGATACAGCTTGCCAGAGTCGACCAGGAGGCAAACGGACAGCTGCTCGCCGTCTTTCTCGATGACGTTCTTGAAACAGGGAACGGTTCGCCGGGCGATCTCCATCTTTTTGAAACCGCTCACCCTGCCGGCCAGCACGTCGATCGGGCTGCGCATGCTGGAATCCTAGTTCAGAAGAGAGAGCTGCTCGGGTGCGGGCGGAGGTTTGAGGACGACCTGGCGCCGGTCGCCGACTCCGTGCGCCTGTCGCAATCGCGCCACCGATTTCATGGTGCCGTCGCCGAAGGCCGGTGGAAGGTAGACGCGGTCCTGGTACGCCCGCTCATACCGGGGGACGAGCTCAGGCCAATGCTTGTCGAGCACGGACATGAAGTGTTCTCGCGTACCCGGTTTGAGGTGAAGCATGTTGGCCCACAGGCCGGTGGCGCCCGCAGCGCGAGCCGCCTTGATAACAGCCTCGAGGCGATCGGGGCGATCGGAGAGGCCCGGGAGGATGGGCGCCATGCCGACGCCAACGTCGATTCCGGCCCCGACCAGCTTCTCGATTGCGCGCAGGCGCTGTTTTGGATGCGCGGTGCCCGGTTCGGTCCGCCGCCAGATCTCGTCGTCGACCGTGGGGATGCTGAACGTGATGTGCAGGTCCGCCCGACGCGCCAGCTGGCTGAGAACGTCGATGTCGCGGACGATCATCGGGCCGCGCGTGATCATGGCCGAGGGATTGGAGAAGTCACGCAGCGCTTCGAGGCACTGGCGAGTCAGCCTGTAACGGCCCTCTGCCGGCTGGTAGGGGTCGGTGGCCGCACCGATGACGACGGTGTCCTTCTTCCAGGACTTGCGCGACAGCTCGCCGCGCAGCACGGCCGCGACGTTGACCTTGACCCGGACCGTGCGGCCGTAGCGGTCGTCCGACGGCCTGTCGGCGCGCAGCTCGAAGGCGCGGACGTAGCAGAAGGCGCACCGGTGCTCGCAGCCCGTGTAGGGGTTGAGCGACCAGTCGAAGCCCATGCCCTTCACCGGGTTCAGCGCCGACTTGCACTGGACCTCGAGATACTCGACGTCGGCCAGGCGAGACTCGGGCGCGTCCATCTGGTGATGATAGAACAAATGTTCGCTGTCGTCTTAACAACCTGGGTTGTGGCGGCTCGTGAGATCGACTTGAATCGCGCCAGGAGTGCCGGTGGGGGAGGGACCGGAAAACAAAGGGGAGGGCCCCCTAAAAGTGTGTCACGTTTTTGGGCGGCGCTTCGGGCGGGTGGTGGATGAGGGGCAGAAGTCGTTGAGGACACACTCCTCGCACCGCGGCCGGCGCGCGATGCAGATTCGCCGACCGTGCAGGATCAAGCGCAGCGACAGCCCCGTCCACTCCTCCGGCGGCACCAACGCCGTGACCTGCCGCTCGATCTTGGCCGGATCCCGGCTCGACACCAACTTGAGCCGGTTGGTCAGGCGGATCACGTGGGTGTCGACGGCAAACCCCGGCACGTCGAACCCGGCGCCGAGGATGACGTTGGCAGTCTTGCGGCCGATGCCGGGGATCTTGAGCAGGTCCTCCATGGTCGCGGGCACCACCCCATCGAAAAGCTCGACGAGCTTCCGGCTCGCCGCGATGATTCGCTGCGCCTTGACGTGATAGAAGCCGGTGGGCTTGATGACGGCCTCGATGTCGGCGGGATTGGCGGCGGCGAGCTCGAACGCCGTCGGGTAGGGGCCGAAGAGTTTCGGTGTGACCAAATTGACCATCTTGTCGGTGGTCTGAGCAGACAGAATCGTCGCGATCAACAGCTGGAACGGACTCTCGAAGGAGAGCTCGGTCGCTGCCCTATACAGTTCTTTGAGCCGCTCCACCGTGAGCAACGCCCGCGTCCGCGCCCCGCGAGGCAAGCGCGGCAGCGGCGGCTGCCCTTTCTTCTTGGTCCTAGGAGGCAAGGAGCTTGCGAGCCGCCGCCGCGACCTGGGCACCCTCGGCGCGTCCGGCAAGCCGCGCGGTCGCGGCTTTCATGACCGCGCCAAACGCATTCGGGCCCGAAGGCTTCAGCTCGGAGATCACGGCCTGGACTTCCGCCTCCACCTGCTCCGCGGTCATGCCCGCGGGAAGGTAGCTGCGCAGGATGGCCATCTCAGCCTCCTCGCGCTTTGCCGCCTCCTCACGCCCGCCCTTGCGATAGGCGTCAATGGCGTCCTGACGTCGCTTGACCTCCTTGCGCGCGACTCGCTCCACCAGCGCGTCATCGATGGATCCGCCGGCGTCTGATTCCTTGGTCGCGCGAACGATCTCGCTTTTCAAAAGCGAGAGCGTGTTCAGCGTGAGCTCGTCACGGCGCCTCCGCGCGTCGACGAGCTCAGTTTGCATTCGGTCATAAAGGGCCACCTTTGGCGATTGTTTCACATGGACCGATCACGGATAATCGGCCCCTATGGGTGTTGCCCCAATCCTCCTCGTCGGTCCTTTCGTCGCTGCCGTGGGCCTGGTCGCCGTGTTCTTCGTGATGCGACACAGGTCTGTGCAGGAGAAGTCGATGTACTCCGCGCGGCGATCTCAGATGGAACGCAAGGTGCGCGCGGCGCGGCAGCGTACGCTGGCGCCGGCCGGCCGGCACGCCGAGAAGGAAGCTCCTCCGGCCGAGCAGGCGTTCATGCCCTCGGGCATGGAGGGGAAGGCCGCCGCGCCGACCGCCACGTGGGGCATGCCGCCACCGAGGCCGGAAGCCCAGCCGCCTCCTTTCGCGCCGTCGGCGCCCGAGCAGGCGTGGGAGGTCGGACCCACCGTGCCGCCGCCCCCGCCCAGCCAGCCACCTCCGACCCCTCCGCCGTACCGGCCCCAGGAGCCGGCGTATTCGCCTCCGCCCGCGCCCGTTTACGAGCCGGCGCCGGCAGAAACCACCTGGAACCCGGCCCCGATGGAGACCGCGGTCCCAACCCCCGTAGAGCCCCAGGTTTCGACCCCCGCGGGCGCTGGCGCGTCATGGTCGATCGTCGGCGAGAACAAGGCCACCTCGGCGCCGGTCCCGGACAAGAAATCGAAGAAAGACAGGAAGACCGAGACCGGTTCCTGGCAGCTCGCTTCCGGCGTGGGCCCGGGGGAAGACGTCGGTGAAGAGATCAAGACTCCGAGCGCGGCGATCGCAATCGCTCAGTACGCGGTGCTCGTCGTCGGTCTGATCATGGTGCTCTTCGGCGTCCTGGTCATGGTCGCCAACTACCACCCAACCTGATCGACATCACCCGGAACGCTGGAAGGCCTCGAGGATCGCTTTCGCCAGGCCAACGCCACTGTCGGACATGACCGTGTCGGAAACCATCACCCGGTAACCGATCGCCTCGATATCGGCCGCGATGCCGGCGTCTCGTGAATCCAACACGAAGGTCCCCGCGACCGGACGGTAGGCACGGGCGACCTGCACCGGCGTCGCCTCTGAGCCGAGGGCCCGAAGCATTTCGACGGTGGGCCCTTTGAGCGCAGCACCACCGACGATCGGGGTTACCGCCACGGTCCGTGCGCGGTGCATGAGCCGTCCCACCACCTCGACAATCGGCCCGATCGAGATCAGAGGGTTGGAAGGCCCGATGACGACCACGTCCGCTCCGGCCAGGGCCGCGGCCGCCTCGGGAGTCGGCGCGGCCGACCCAGCGCCCGCGATCTCGATCGCGTGCAGCGCCGGCGCAAGGCGCTCGCGCACGAAGTACTCCTGGAACGACAGCGTGCCACGGTCGGTGACGAAGCGAGTCCGCACCTTTCCGTCCGTCATGGGCAGCACCCGGGTGGGCAGGCCGAAACGCCGGCACAGCTCGAGCGCGGTCTCGGTCACGCGGCAGCCGCGGTCTAGCATTTCGGCGCGCAGCACGTGGGTGGCGAGGTCGCGGTCGCCGATGCGAAACCAAGTCGGCTCGCCGAGACGACCGAGCGCCTCCAGGGTGTGAAACGTGTCCCCTTTCTGGCCGTAGCCGGCGGCTTCGTCGAAGAGGCCGGCGAGACGGTATATGGTCGCGTCCACGTCCGGGCTGACGAGCAAGCCCCAGAACTCGTCGTCGTCGGCGGTGTTGGCGATCACGGTGAGGTCGCCCGGGGCGAGCAGTGACTGGAAGCCGGCCGCCAGCTTCGCCCCACCCGTGCCCCCCGCCAGGACGACGACCTTCACCGAAAGACGTCTTCCGCGGCCGGGCGCACCAGGTCGCGACCGCTGCCGTCGCCGGCCAGCTCCAGGCCGCGGACGACGACGACCGGGGATCGCGCGGTCTTGCGCATGACGACGCCGGCGGCCGATGCCAGATCGTCCGCGATCGCGAGCACGGTGGCGTGCATCTCCCTCCCGGCGTCGTCCGGCGTGCCGCGGAGGTCGATGAGGGCGGGCAGCCCGGCCACACCGAGCGCTACGTTGACGATGCCCAGCCGCCACGGCCTGCCGAACGTGTCGGAAACGATCACTCCCACGTCAACGCCGCAGAGCTCGTGGACTCGAGCGCGCAATGCCCGCGCGCTGGCGTCGGGATCTTCTGGCAGCAGCGTGACCACGCCCGGTTCGGCGATGTTCGATTGATCCACGCCAGAGTTCGCGCACACGAACCCGTGCCGAGTCTCGGTGATCAGGACGCGATGCGAACGGAGTACCCGCACACTCTCGTCGAGGACCACCTGGACGAACCGAGGGTCAGGCTGGGCGATGAGCTTCTTGGCGATTCGAGTGGCTTCCTCCCCGGCCTCGACAGTGGCCAGCTCGCGAAGCCTCCCCTCGGCCTTCGATACAACCTTCTGCGCGACCACCAGGACGTCCGAGGGCTCGAGCTCCGAATTCGAGCAGACGAGATCGCCGAGATCGTCGCCAGGTCGAACCTCGGGAAGGCCCTCGACGGCGAAGAGCTCGAAGCGGTTCACACCGCCCGGCGCAGACGCGCGAGGTCGGCCGGCTCATCCAGGTCCAGGGCCATCTCGGCAGAGCGGTGAACCACGAACCGCACGCCCTCGCTCTGCGCTTCGCGGCGGAAGCCGGCCAGCGAGTCGGCGCCGAAATGAAGCCCGATGGCGCCTGGCGGATCCAGGTAGAGCGCGTTCGTGCCGCCTCGACCCACAGCGGGCACCGCCATCACCGCCGGAGGTTCCAGCCGACCGGCCGCGTCCAGAAGCCGGCGCACCGCCTGTTTGGTGACCAGTGGAAGATCGCTCGACAGCAGCAGCACCGCATCCGCCCCGCCCTCGACCGCGCGGCCGATGCCACGTTGGGCGGCCACGTTCTGGCCTTCCTGGCGCGACTCCACCAGCGCCTCGGCGCCGAGCTCGGCTGCCAGCGTCGCGACCTCTTCGGAACCGGCCACCACGAGGACGCGTTCGCCGGCGGCTGCAGCCCGGATGGCACGCGCCGCGTTGGCGCGCGCGAGGACCATTCGCTCGCCGGGGTCCAGCGCCGGCTCCAGCCGCTGCTTGGCGGAACCGAAGTCCTTGACCAGCACCACGACCCACGTGCTCACCTGCTCCCCCATTGCTCGCGGATGCGAGGCAGGATCTGCTCTGCATAGAGCTTCATGAATCGCGCCTGGTCGTTGCCCGGCGCGTGGAACACGAGGTGCGTGAAACCGAGCTCGATGTATGGACGCAGCTGCTCGATGTGCTCATCCGCGTCGCTGGACACGAGCCAGCGTCGATGCGCGTCGCCTTCCACCGCGCGCGCGAGCCGCTCCATTTCGCGCGGGTCGTCGACGCCGGCTTTGACCTCCGCAGGCAGGGCGAGCGCGGCCCAGATCTTGGTGTCCTCGGCGGCGCGTTCGCGATCCGTGTCATAAGACACCTTGACCTCGATCATCCTGTCGAGCCCGCCGGCATCGCGCCCCTCCGTCCGCGCGCCTTCGGCGAATGCCGGCAGCAGCTGCTCCGAGTAGAGCTCCATCCCCTTGCCCGACGTGCAGATCAGGCCGTCGCCGGCGCGGCCTGCGTACTTCGCGACCTGGGGACCGCCCGCGCCGATGTAGATGGGAATCGGCGCCTCGGGCTTGTCGTAGATGGTGGCCTTTCGCGTGTGGTAGTACTCGCCGTCGAACGTCACGCATTGTTCCGTCCAAAGGAGCTTGATGAGCTTGACGGCTTCGCGCAGGCGCGCGAATCGCTCCTTGTTGTCGGGCCACGCGATGCCGAGGGCGCCTTCGTTGAGATGCTCGCCGGTCCCGACGCCCAGGATCATGCGTCCCGGGTTGAACGACCCCAGGGTTCCGAATGCCTGGGCGACGACCGCGGGATGGTAGCGAAAGGTGGGCGTGACGACCGAGGTTCCGAGCAGCACTCGCTTCGTGCGCTCGCCGGTGGCGGCCAGCCAGGCGAAGGCGAACGGCGCGTGGCCGTCGGAATGCCGCCAGGGCTGAAAGTGATCGCTGACGAAGACGCTGTCGAAGCCGACGTTCTCCGCCTCGACGGCGAAATCGAGCAGCTGGCGTGGAGCGAACTGTTCGGCCGAAGCCTTGTAGCCAAGCCGGAGCATGTCTATCTGGAACTCAGCGGCGGTAGTACCGCTTCCAGCTGAAGCCGATGCCCCCCGCCGCGGCGGCGATCACGACCACTGCTAGCGCCACCAGGCTGCGACCGTCCAGCCTGCCCAATGCGGTGATCATCATCAGGACCAGCATCCCGATCGCCAGCACCATCATGGCCACCAGCGTGGCCGCGCGGTGAAGCTTCACTCGGCTAGCTTAGGGCCCGGATGGAACGGCCACCGACCTTGCGCCTCGCGGTCGTCACGTCGACCCAGGACGTCGCACGAGAGCTGCCGATCGGCTCGGTGGTCGTGGCCGACCACCAGACCGCGGGCCGCGGCCGGCTTGCGCACCGCTGGGAAGCGCCGCCTGGTACGGCGCTGCTGGTGTCGTTCGTGCTGGCTCCGAATCCTCTCCTCAGCCTCGCGGCGGGCGTGGCCGCCGCCGAGGCCTGCGGGCGCGGCGTCAAGCTCAAGTGGCCGAACGACCTGCTGCTCGACGGCCGCAAGGTCGGCGGAATCCTGGTCGAGGCGTCGCCGGCGAAAGCGATCTGCGGAATCGGGATCAACCTCACGTGGGCGCCCGAAGGCGCCGCGCAATTGAATGAACCACGCGACGCGCTGCTGGACAGGCTGGCGCCTGCGGTGGAGCGCTGGGCCCAGGCGCCTGCCGGCGAGCTGATCGCGCGGTGGCGCGAGCTGTCGGACACCATCGGCAAGCGGGTCCGGGTCGAGGTGGGCGACCGGATCGTTGAGGGCACCGCAAGGGACATCGACGCCGCCGGCAGCCTGGTCGTCGACGGCGAGCACTTCAGCGCCGGGAGCGTGACCGTACTAGGCGGCTGACATCAGCGCCGCGAGCCGAGGGAGCAGCTCGCCCGAGCGACCGTTGATCACGACCGTCGCGAGCCGGTCGATAGGCGTGGGCTCGGCGTTGACGACGATGAGAGCCGCGCCGGACTCGACCGCCGCCAGCGGTATGTGAGCGGCCGGGTAGACCACGAGCGACGAGCCGACCACGAGCATGACGTCGGCCGCCCGCGCCAGCGCGAACGCCTCCTCGACGGCGGCGACTGGCATCGCCTCGCCGAAGAGCACGACGGTAGGCTTGAGAAAGATGCCGCCACATGTCCTGCATCGCGGAGGCATCTCCGCTGCCAGGCGGGCCTGGACCTCGGCGCGGCGCTCGACAGCGCCGCAGTCCATGCATTGAACAGTGCGGCCCGAGCCATGCAGCTCGATCACCAGACGGCTTCCCGCGTCCTGGTGCAGGCCGTCTGTGTTCTGGGTGACCACCCCGACCAGGTGACCGGCCCGCTCCAGCGCGGCCAGCGCCTGGTGGCCGGGGTTTGGTCGGGCCGACAGCGCAGCCGGGCCGCGCTCTCTCGCAACCCTCCAGTACGCGGCCGGGTCCTCGAGGAAGCTGTCGATCGAGGCCACCTTGACCGGGTCGTATTGCGTCCAAAGGCCGCCCTCACCGCGGAAAGTGGGAATGCCGCTCTCGGCCGATACGCCGGCGCCCGTGAGGGCGAGCCCGGCCCGCGCGGACCCGAGCAGCTCCGCGGCCCGCTGGATGGTCATGGCTCTGGAGGTCCGGCAGCGAAGACGGACTGCCATGCGTAGAGCCTCTTCTGGGCCGAATACGCAGCCATCGCCGCGTCGGTCGGAAAGCTCACCCACGGCGACGTCGCCTCCTCGCGGATCGCGCTGACCCGGAAAATCCGGAACGTCTCGGCCGACTTGCCCTTGAGCTGGATGCCGGGCACCTGGTCGACGGCGACTAACTGGGCACAGGCGTCGAACGTCGGCTGGCCGACGATCACGGCGAACGCGTCCGCGGCCCCGCAGAAACGGGCGGCGGTGTTGACGGTGTCGCCGAGGGCGGTGTACTGCAATCGGTCCTTGCTCCCCATGTTGCCGACAACAGCCGGGCCGGTGTTGATGCCGATGCCCCAGCTGATCGGCGGCAATCCCTTGGCGGCCAGCTTCGCGAGCAGCGCCGGCGCCGAGTTGACGAGGTCGTAGGCGCACCGCACCGCGAGCAATGCGTGGTTGGGCTGTGCGACAGGTGCGTTCCAGATGGCGACGATCTCGTCGCCGACGTACTTGTCGATGGTGCCGTCCCATTTGAAGATGAGGGCGCTCATCTCATCGAGGTAGTCCTGGATCACCGCCAGCACGTCTTCGGCCCGCATCGCCTCGGACATCGCGGTGAAGCCTCGGATGTCGACGAACAACATCGTCAGGTCGCGTCTCTCGCCGCGCGAGATGACTTCGTCGATCGATTTCGACGCCGCCAGCTGACGCGCGATTCGAGGGTCTATGTAGTGGCCGAAGATGAGCTCGACCTTGCGCCGCTCCCGCTCCTCCAGCACATAGCGCGCCCCCAGCGAGAACGAGGCCGCGAGCGCGATGGCGATGGGCGCGTAGAGCGGATCGCTCAGGTATCCGCTCTGGCCGAGAAACGCAACTACCGCGAAATACGCGAGCAGAATGCCCGCCGTCATGAGCACGCCGTTGCGGAACGACGGGAGGTAGACGACCAGCCCGACGATCGCGGAGAGCAGAAGGATCGCCAGGTACATCGAGATCTGCGGCTGCATGCGCAGGTAGCGGTCGGAGAGGATCGTGCTCATGGCGTCGCCGAGGATGCGATAGCCATAGTTCTGGTTGTCGAGCATGCACTTGGGCCGGCTGGCCGGGCAAAAGGTGGCGTCGTGCGGAAAGCCGACCGACTGCGAGTACACGTCGCCGGCATCGATCAGCTTCGTGCCGACGATGACGATATGGCCGGTGATCGATTCAGGGTGCGGGCAGCTGGCGTTGAGCGCGTCGACGTATGCGCACGTGGGGCTTCCGCCTTTTGTGAAGTTGATCAGCATCTGGTTGCTGACGAGAGGAATGTGGTGGAGCCCGAACGTCGCTTCAGTGCCGGCCGCATTCGTGACCACAGGTTGGTTGATTCCTTCTGAGATCCGCAGCGCCTCGATGAACGCCGGCTCATCGCCTTCGTTCTCAGGGCACGTCTTGGCCGGACGCAGCGGAATGCCGCGCACCGAGTCTGCCGCGTCGGGGTAGCCCAACCCGCGATCCCCCACGACAGCGGCCACTGTCGAGAACTCTGGCCGCGGCGCGTCGTCCGCGGTGCACACGAGGACGACTTTGCCGGCGTTCTGGATGGCGGACGCAAGCTCGTTGTCCGGCTTCGCCGTCGGATCCTCTGGGTCGGTTGGGGTGAGGTGATCGAGGATGACGTCATAGAGGATCACCTTCGGGTGGAGGCTGGCCAGATAGTTGATCACCTTTGCGTGATACGAGTTCAGCCACGGGTACGCGCCGAGGTCGTCCTTGGATCGCTGGTCGATCGCGATCAGCGTTATGCGCGGATCGGCGGACGGAGCGGGGAACAGCTGATCCTGGGCCGCATCGAACGACCTGTTGATCACGCCCGCGTACGCGAACGCGGACACCAGCAATCCGGCGATCACGCCCGCCAATGCAAAGCGCCAGGCCAGCCGCCAGTCGCCCACCCGTTCGCGGACCATCGGCCGGTATCTTAGATTCGGTGCGGTGGGGCGTCTTCGAATCGCGGCGGACGCTCGCCATCTACGTCGCGGCCGGCGCTTCTTTTGCCGCTCTCTCGGCGCGTGGCCTCACGGTCCCCCTCTATGCCCACGACATGCATGCGGACCGGTTTCAGGTCGGCGCGCTGTTCTCGGTGGCCACGCTGGCGGCGGCCCTGCTGTCGCTGCCGTCGGGACTTCTCATCGACCGCTTCGGCGCCCGATCCCTTCTCATCTTCTCGCTCGTGGTCTCCGGCGGCTCACAGCTTGCATCGGCCGCCACGACGACCGTCTTCCCTCTTTTCATCTGGCAGGTCGCCGGGGGTCTGGGTTCTGGCGCTCAGCAGGCGGCGCTGTTCTCCGCCATCACGGAATCGGTCAAGCCCGGCCGGCTTGGGCGGGCGATGGGATGGCTCACATTCTCGATGCAGGCAGGTTTCTTCATCGGCCCGTCGATCGCCGGACTGCTGCTCACGCGCCTCGACATCCGCACCGACCTGGCGGTGACCACGGCCATGCTGGTGTTCACGATTCCTGGCGCCGTGCTCGCAAGCGGGACCAGGCAGTCGGCAGAAGGCGGCCTTTCGCTGCGGGAGCCGCTCCGTGCGCTCGTCGCCCAGCGCGCGTTCCTGCCGGTGGTCATCGGTCTGGTCGCGGCCACACTCGCGTGGGGCACGGTCGGCGCGTTTCTGCCGATCTTCGGTAAGGAGGCGCTTGGGCTGCCGAGCGCGCAGGTCGGCCTTCTCCTCGCGCTTCAGGCGGTGACCAACGGCGCCTCCCGGATTCCCGGCGGAAGGCTCGTCGATCGCGCCCGCCGGCGCTGGCCGATCGTCTTCACGGCCGTGATCGTGTGGTCGGTGGCCATTGTCGTGCTCGGCCACCTCATTGGTTTCTGGGCCCCGGCGATCCTGTTGATGGCGGCGACGCCGTTCATGGCCACCGCTTACGTGGCGATGGGCGTCGTGTTCGGAGATCTTTCGGCGGCGTCTACGCGCGGCGTCACCATGGGCGTGTACGGCACGGTGCTTTTCCTCGGCCTCGCCGCCGGTCCGCTGCTTTTCGGTCCGGTGGTCCAGAACTATGGGTATGCGGCCGGCTTTACGGCGTGCGCGGTGGTTTCGGTTGCGCTCGTCCTGGTGATGGCCGCCCTCCATGCGGAGCCGCTGCGGCGGCGCGCCGGGGTGAGGCTGCCGCCGGCGACGCCTGGGACTTGAGGTACTGGTCGATGACGTGGCGATGGCTCGGAAACGCCAGCCGCGGGAGCGAATCGAGCGGGAACACCTTCACGTCGAGCATCTCCGAACCCGGCTTGAGCTTCGCGCCGTCCGCCAGCCGTCCGCGGTATGCGATGCCGACCATGCTCGATGCATCGCGCTTGGGCACGTGATACACACCGAGCAGTGAGGTGAGCTCGACGACGGCGCTGATCTCCTCCATGCACTCCCGCACCGCGGCCTCGGCGGGGTGCTCGTCGTCGTTGACGAAACCGCCCGGCAAGCACCAGAGCCCGTAACCCGGCTCGATCGCGCGGCGGCCCAGTACCAACCCGCCGTCCGCCTCTACAACCACCGCCGCCGCCACCTTGGGGTCGCGCCAGAGAACGAAATCGTCGTTCGGGCAGGCTTCGAAGTCGCGGCCTTCGATGATTCGGGTTTGGAGCACCGCCCCGCACCTCACGCAGTAATGGGTCACCTTGCCAGCTTAAGCACCTCTCCCGGAA
>WNFC01005487.1_pt1 | contig 25268 bp, 25 predicted proteins | sample 5400541 | NCBI WGS metagenome assembly WNFC01 (sample SAMN13153342, study PRJNA577476) | soil metagenome | isolation source: 120 cm saprolite under Douglas fir tree site 2 hole 2 replicate 1 | place: USA:California | collected 2015-04-18 | reverse complement strand
GGGTGACGCCTTGAGCGTGCCAGGCATTCCCGCGGATTCCCTACCGGACATCTTCCTCATCTCGCCCCTGCGCGCCGACTTCATCCGGTGGCAGCCAGGCGCAGCCGGTGCACCGCTTTGCCCGGCGTTCCTGGCGGTGTCTCTGCCACGGTGCCATCGCCCGCACGATCACCTATGTACGTTAGGTTCTCCGCTCAATCTTGGCGACGGTCCGGACGCCCTTCCACATGCACGACGATCCTGGCGGCATGGCGATCCACCCCCCATCCCCTTGGGCCGGGCCGCGATGGCGACGGCCAGCGCCGCGATGGTGAGCGCGGTGATCGCGATTTCTGGCCACTGCCCGATCCGGCCGGCGAGCGTGATCTGGGCGCGGTACCCGGGCCTCGAGCACCGCCCGCTGCCAGGTGCCGCCACGCTCCAGCACTTAGCCGTCCGGTGCGATGATGTCACTCACCCCCGTCGTGGAGGCGTCTACGACGGAGCCGCCGGACTGGACCGCGCGGATCCTGGCCATCGCGAGCTGCTACGCCCACTCGCCGGTCTGGCCGTCCACGTCCATCGCGTCAGTGGACTGCACGGCCCGCAGGATTGGCGCCTCCGGTCACCTCGGCCCGGAACCCGATGGCCAGCGCGCCGCGCAAGCTCCGGCGTCAACCGGACAGCTCCGCGCGCGCCGGTATCGTCGCCGTGGGCGGCTCGTCACCCGGTGACGGTGACAAGGCTGCCGTAGGTGAGGTAGCGCCATGCGCGCTCGGCGGCAGCGCGGGGAAGCTCGACGCAGCCCAGGCTCTGCGGGGAACGGTAGGAGGCGCGCGGGAAGTAGTGCACCGCGTCGCCGCCGTTGACGTAGGCGACGAACGCGACCGGATCGGCGTAGTGGCTGCCATCAGGATTGGTTCCCTGCATGACCTGGAACCGGTACCGCAGATACACCGGGTAGGTCCGGTCAACGGTGGGCGCCGCGGGTATGCCCGTGTTGGCAACATGCTTGAACACCACACGGCCGTCGTGCCAGATGGTCAGGGTTTCCGGAGTGGCCTTGCTCACCAGGGCGTAAGTGTAGCCAAGGGCGTTGTTCTGCCCGGTCGCGGCAGCTCGCAGCATCGCCCGCCACGCCTCCGGGCTGATGATGCCGTACATCGCGAGGCCGTGGTCCGACTAGAAGGCCGTGACGGCACCGCGCAGAATGAGGCCGTTCTCACCCGCCGTCCACAGCCTCCTGAGCGCGGCGGGATAGCCGGCCTGCCAGCTGAACGTCCCGGCGCCCAGGACAGCGGCAGGTAACCAAGCTGGGCCAGCAACTGCTCGAAGCGGAGCCTCCGCCACCTTCCGGTCCTGAATCGCGCGACGACCTGCCCGTGCAGGAGCCGCCCGGCCGCGGACCGCACGCCCCTCCGGCCGCCCGGGATGATGACGCGGACGCTGGTCAGGGGCGGGAATGCCGTGGCAGGGGCGAAGGTCGCCGCCGCGGTGCCGGTCCGCTGCCACGTGCCCCGGATGGCGGGAGCCAGCGTCGGCAGGGGCGAGTCCTGTGCCAGCGGCACGGAGAACGTCACCCGCACCGGACCCGCGCCGTCGACGCCGCGGGCACCGCCCGCCGGCGACACCGACACGACGCGCAGCGGACCGGGTGGTGCCGCGGCGCCGCGTACGCTCTGAGGCCGAGCAGCACCGCGCCCGGGCCCAAGTGCGGGCTGACGGGTCACCGCATAGACCACGCCAGCGCCCAGCACTGCGGCAGTCACCGACGCCAGCAGGACAATCCTGGCCACCGGCAGCCCGGCGGCCTGACCTGAACCCCCCGCAGCGGGCGCGCCCGCCCGCCTCGGTCGTCTTAGGCCGAATAGCAATTTCCCTGCCGTCCTCGGCGGTCGCCAGCTGCGAGGCGCTCGCCCTAGCAGGCTCGCCGCAGCGGGCCAGCGCCGGGCGCAACTCTGGGCCGCGCATGAGCGCAGCCGGTGATGAAGCCCGGGATACCGATCACGCTGCCGGGCCCACCCGCAGCGGGATTGCCAGCGCGATCAGACCGCCTCGGGCTGCACCCGGCCGCCGGGATGAGGCCGGGAACCGCCGCGATAGAAGCACCGAGCCGCGAGGCGAAATTACACCCAATCACCTTAGGTGTTTGCTGTTGTCGGCTATGATCAAATGCCTGAGGAAGCGCCGGGCACCGCTGACTACCCGCTAGGACGGTCCGGATGCGAGGAGTAATTGCCGCAGCAATCGGCCTGGCGGCAGCGGGCGCGACCGCTGCCGTGATCGTGAGAGGAACCACGGACCACCCCGTGCACGTGATGCGGGTGTCCGGGCCCCTAGCCGGAACTGCGGCGCGGTTCATGCTGCTCGCCCATCGGGACTCGAACCGGTGCTCGCTCCGGCCCGGCGAGCTGATGAGCTACCCGGCCGGCCAGCAGCTGCAGGGATCGTGCTGCGCTGCCATGAACCAGGCCCGTTACCAGCACCAGGTAGCGTCGCTGCGCCGCTACGCCGATATCGCGCAGATCCCCGCGGACCCCTACGACATCCCGGCCGGCCTGGCGCAGCGGCTGATCCGCTACCAGCAGACGATCCGGTTGACCACGGCCCAGCACGGCATCTACCGGACCGCGATGGAGCTGACCCCCGAGCACGGGCCATGCTGCTGCCACTGCTGGCGCTGGACCGCATTCCAGGGGCTCAGCGATTACCTGATCGCGCAGCGGCACTGGCAGGCGCGCCAGCTCGCCGCGCTCATCGGCGATCTGGACGGATGCGGCGGCTCCGGCTAAAGCTGCGGCGCGCGGGCGCCGCCGGTTGGCGGGAGCTACCGGCATCACCCCGGGCGGCACCGCTCGCAGGGCCGCATGAGCCCACCCGCCGGCCTGGGTTCGGCCGGCATGGCGGCCCGCCACCCCCGGGTCGTGACCGCGCTGATCACGGCCGCCGCCGCTCTGGTCGTCGCCTGCCCATGGGCGCTCGGGTTTCGCCACGCCGGTGGGCGGACTAAGTTCCTAAGGTGCTTAGGTGTATGCTGCTGCCCGCTGCTTCGACTACTGCCTGTAGGAGATGGTTCCGTGCCTAGTGCCAGCGCGCCGTGGCCGGGCCCCGCGGCCGGGCTGGGCCCGGCGGCCCCGATCGCGCGCGCGGCCGGCGTCATGGGGGGAACCGGCCGGGCCGCCTATGCCACGGCGCGGGTTTCCGGCGGCTTGCTGCAGCTGGGTGGCCGCACCGCAGGGGCCATGCAGTGATGGCCAGGCCGGGCGGTCCTGGGGCAGGGTTCGGGTTGACCGCGTGGGCGCGGTGGGGCTGGCGGCAGCTCACGTCCATGCGGACCGCGCTGGTGCTGCTGTTCCTGCTGGCGGTGGCGAGCGTGCCCGGGTCGGCGCTGCCGCAGGAGGGGATCAATCCGGCGGGGGTGCAGCAGTATTACCGGGCTCATCCGGCGCTCGCGCCGGTGCTGAACGCGCTCGGGCTGTTCAACGTGTTCGCCGCGCCGTGGTTCGCGGCGATCTACCTGCTGCTGTTCACCTCGCTGGCCGGCTGCGTGCTGCCGCGCACGGCCCGGCTGGCGCGCTCGGCCCGGGCGCTGCCGCCTCCGGCGCCCCGCCACCTGTCCCGGCTGCCGTGCGCGGCCCGCTATGAGACCGGGCTGGCGCCCGGCGAGGCCGTGGATGCCGCCGCGGCGGTGCTGGCCGGCCGACGGTACCGGCTGCGCACCGGTGACGGGTGGGTGGCCGGGGAGAAGGGTTACCGCCGGGAAGCGGGGAACTTGCTGTTCCACATCGCGCTGCTGGCGCTGCTCGGCGCGATCGCCCTGGGCGGGCTCTTCGGCTACAAGGCCGACAAGCTGCTGGTCGAGGGGGGCAGCTTCGCGAACACGGCGTCCGCGCTGGATGAGTTCCGCCCTGGCCGGCTGGTGACCGCCGCGGGCCTGCAGCCGTTCACTATCACGCTGGACAGGTTCCGCGCCCGCTACATCAGCTTCGGGCCGCTGTCCGGCCAGCCCGCCAGCTTCGATGCGCTGATCAGGTACGCGGCGCGCCCGGGCGGCCCGGAGCGCGGCTTTGACCTGCGGGTCAATCACCCGCTGAACGTGGACGGGGTCAAGGTGTTCCTGATCGGGCACGGGTACGCGCCGGTGTTCAAGGTCACCGACGGCACTGGCCGGGTGGTCTATAGCCAGGCGACGCCGTTCATCGCCGCCGGGGACCGGGGCTTCACCTCGCAGGGCGTGGTCAAGGTGCCCGACGCGCGCCCCGAGCAGCTCGGTTTCGCTGGGGTGTTCCTGCCCACCGCGGTGGATGTGCACGGGCTGCTGGCCTCCGCGTTCCCCGCGCCGCTGCTGCCGAGGGTCAGCCTGATCTCGTACGCGGGGAACCTGGGCATGAACTCCGGCGCCCCGCAGTCGGTATACACGCTGGACACCGCCGGGCTGCACCGGTTGCCCGTCCGGCCTCGCCCGCTCGCTCCCGGCCAGTCCATCCGGCTGCCCGGAGGGGCCGGCATCCTCACCTTCACCGGATACCGGCAGTGGGTCAGCCTGGCCATCACCGACGATCCCGGGCAGCTGCCCGCGCTGATCGCCGGAATCGCGGCGCTGGCCGGCCTGCTGCTGTCGTTCCTGGTTCGACGCCAGCGCGTGTTCGTCCGCGCCCGCGCCGCGCCCGGCGGGGCGACGGTGGTGGAGGCCGGAGGCCTGGCCCGCTCCGACCCCAGCGGCGGGTTCGGCGCCGAGTTCACCCGGCTCGCCGCCGAACTCCGCTCCGCCCACCAGCCCGCTGCCATGACCGCCGGCCCCCCGGCCGTGGCCCGCGCCGATGCCTCACCGGGCGCCCACGACGAAGGAGGGCGGTAGCCCGTGCATGTCAACACCGCGCTGGCCCAGTTCAGCAGCGGCTTCCTGGTGGCTGCGCTGGTCAGTTACTCGCTCGCCGTGATGGCCTACGCTGGCGACTTCGCGTACGGCCGCGGCCGCGCTACGACCCCGGCCGCAAGCGCACGGCTGCCCGAACTGGCTGCCGCAGGCGCACCCACCGGCCGGGGCGCCGCCTTCGGCGAAACTGATGCCGCGGTCGCTGGTGATGGCCGGAGGCCCCAGCGATCGGCCTTGGCCTCTCCGCCCCCGGCCAAGGTGGGGGCGCGGGTGCGAGCCGCCCTCACCCTCACCGCGACCGGGCTTGCCTTCCACATGGCCGGGGTCCTGACCCGGGGGCTGGCCGTGCACCGGCTCCCGTGGGGCGACATGTACGAGTACGTCACGGCGCTGACCGCGGTGGCGGTCGCGTTCTTCCTCGCCGTCATGATCCGCTACCGGGCATGGGGCCTGGGCCTGTTCGTGACCGGCGCGGTGGTGCTCGCAATGGGGCTCGCCGAGACCGTCATCTACACCCCGGCCGGGCCGCTGGTTCCCGCGCTGCAGTCGTACTGGCTGGCGATCCACGTGACCGCGATGACCCTGGCCACCGGCGTCTTCTTCGTCGCCGCCGTGCTGGGGATGGTGTACCTGTCGGCTGAGCGGCATGCGCGGCGGGCGGCGGCCGGGCGGGCGGCGGCAAGCCATCCGATCCTGCGCAGGCTCCCCGGGCCAGCGGCGCTCGACCGGCTCGCTTACCGCACCGTGATGTTCGGCTTCCCGGTCTGGACGTTCGGCATCATGGCCGGGGCGATCTGGGCGGACCAGGCGTGGGGCCGGTACTGGGGCTGGGACCCGGTGGAAACCTGGGCGTTCATCACCTGGGTGGTATACGCGGCGTTCCTGCACGCCCGGGCCACCGCCGGGTGGCGGGGCCGGCGGGCCGCCTGGATCCAGCTGGCCGGGTTCGGCTGCCTGCTATTCAACGTCATCGGGGTTCAGATCGTCCTCACCGGCCTGCACTCCTACGCCGGCCTGAGCTGATGCGCTGGGCCAGGGCCAGCGGGTCCCGCAGGCCGCCGGCGGAGCCTGATGGGCAGGCGCCGGACCGCCCCGGTAAGCCGCGGCCCCAGGTGCGACGGCGGGCCTGGCTGGCAGCCGGTGTCGCCTTCGTGGCCGCCGTCGCGGCCGCGGCCGGCTCGCGCGGGTTCCTCGCCTCGCACCATGGCGGGCTGCCCGTGATCGGCCAGGTCATTCCCGCCGTCCAGCGCCCAGCGGCACCGCTCATCTCCGGCACCACCCTGACTGGACAGCACCTGAACATCGCCAGCTGGCGCGGCCACACCGTCGTGATCAACTTCTGGGGCTCCTGGTGCGTGCCGTGCCGCAAGGAGGCATCGGTCCTGTGGCGCGTCGCCAACGACACGCAACCGCTGGGAGTGCACTTCGCCGGCATCGACATCCGCGAGGGACCCGCGGCAGGCCTGGCCTTCGAGCGCCACTACCACATCCCCTACCCCAGCCTCAGCGACCCGGACGACCTCATCGGCGCCACGTTCGGGCCGGCAGCGCCCGTCGCCACCCCGTCCACCTACATCCTCGACGCTCGGGGCCGGATCGCGTGGGCGTGGTTCGGCGCCACCACATACCCCCAACTAGAGAGCGCTGTGGCCGGCATCGCACTGCGCTGACGACAGCTTCGCGGTCCAGACCCTGATCGGGCTGGCACGGCGCCGGGCTTATGCCGGGCCGCGGCTTCCGATGCTGTCGGCCTACCTCGGTCACCCGGAGCGGGCCGCCGCGCCCCCCGATCAACCCAGAAGGTCGGTGCCAGAGACCTGCTGGAGCACGCTTCCGCCCACCCGCAGACACCGCTGGCTGCCGACGGCCCGGCGCGGCAGAACCGGCCGCCTGCCCGCCATCGGCCGGGCCACCGGCGACCGCCCGTCCCAGCGCGGGGTCCGCTCAAAAACCTAAGGTGATTAGGTGTAAGATTGGCCGTGCTGAAGCCGCCCGGCCGGAGGAGGGGCATGAATCAGGTGCTGACCGGGTCGGTCGCGTCGTTCTGCTCCGCACTGGCGGTGAGGGTGACATACGCGGCGGGGATGGCGGCGCCGCCGGCGGTGCTGGCGCAGGTGGGAGGGCCGGGACTGGGGGTCGTCGCGGCTGCTGGACGGCCGCCGGTCTGGGTCGGGTCCGGCCTGCTGGCCCGGACGATGGCGCTGGGAACGCTGGCAGCCCACAGGACCGCTAGCGGGCCGACCTTGCGGGCGTGGTGTTAGCGCCCGGGATCATGCTCGATGGCCGGCCGTTCGGCTGCGGGCGGCTGTCCGAGCGGAAGCTCCGCAGCGCATTCGCCCGCCAGCACGCCTGACTTGGAGGCTCACCATGGAGAAGCTGCTGTACCTGCTCCCGGCGCTCGGCTGCCCGCTCGGCATGGGAGCCATGATGTGGTTCATGATGCGGTCCGGCAAGAACACGCAGTCCGGGCAGCCGCACGGCGAAAGGCTCGCTGCCGAGGACCATGAGATCGCCGCGCTGCGCGCCGAGGTGGACCAGCTGCGGGCCGCGCAGCGGGACGCCGCGGACGCCCCGCCCGGCACGGCCCGCGCCCGGCGTCCCGGCCCGCAGTGAAGCTGCCATACCCGGCGGGCACACCGAAAGCACAGGAAACCGGAGAGTGATGATGAAGCAGGGCAGACGGTGGCCACCGCTCGGCGTGGCCACCGTCGCGGCCGCCGTCCCCGTCACAGCTGGCGGCGCCGCGTGGGCGAGCGGCCCGTCTTACCATGCCCGGACCGCCCTAACCGCATCGCCGCGTCCCACGGCGTCGCCTCGCGGCGCTGCCTGCGAGCGGATGATGCGCCACCACCCGGAAACGAAGCGCCTGCACAGCCAGATGATGCGCGGCTCACCTGGTATGGCCAGGATGGGCCGCGAGATGATGGGCAGCGGGGCAGCCGCCTGATGCGTACCGGGTCGGCCGCTGCGCTGTGACCGGCGCCCCCGGAACGGAAAGCCAGGAAGTCTTCGATGATGAAGTGCCGCTTCGACAAGCGGGTCTGGATCGGGATCGGGGTGCTCGCAGTGGGCCTGCTGGTGATCGACCCGCATGCTGGCAGGGTCGGGCTGCGGATGCAGGCGGGGCTGGCCTGCCCGCTCTCAATGCTGGTGACGACGCGCGGCATGCGGCAGGGCGCCCCGCGCGCGGGTGAACCCGGTGGCCGCTGCCAGGCCAGCATTGGCCGGGCGGCTGACATCACCCGGCTGCGCCGGGAAGTTGAGCTGCTTAATCACCATGCGAGCGAGCCTGAGGCTCCCGCGCGTCAGGAGCGCGCCGCCGGTGCGGGCCCCCGCGAGGCGCAGGCCTGCGCGCGGCGCGACGGGGACAGCGGCGTCCCGGGATGAGCCGCTCCGCGCACGCGGGGCATCGCTTCGTGCGGCGCGCCGGCGCGTTGGCGGGCGGTCTCGCCGCAGCCCTCATCGCGCTTACCGCCGTGGCGCCCGCCGCGTCAGCGCACGCCACGCTGCTGTTCACCTCCCCGGCCGCCGATGCCGCTGTCCCGGTCTCCCTGAAGGCGATCACGCTGACCTTCGACGAGCCCGTGACGCTGGTCGGGCCGCCGGTGACGCTCACGGGCGTTGACGGCAACAAGATCGGGGTCGGCCCGGCGCGGCAAAGCCGCGGGCGGAGTGTGGTCGCCGTGCCGGTGACGGCCCGGCTGGGCGACGGGGTGTACACGGTGGCCTGGCAGGTGATCTCCGCCGACGGGGACCCGGTGGGCAGCTCGTTCATCTTCGCTGTCGGCCCTGCCCCGGCGGCGCTTGGCAGCGCAGCTGCGGCGCAGCCGTCCACGCCCGGGCTGTGGCCGCTGGCGGCGGCCCGCTGGCTGCTCTTCGCGGCGCTGGCGGTGGCGCTGGGCGGGCTGGCCGCCCGCGCGCTGGCCCGCCGTTACACCGGGCCCCGCCCCGCTCCGCTGCCGGCGCCGTGGGCGCTGCGGGCATGCCTGCTGGGCCTGGCGGCGGCCGCGATGCTGGCGGTTCTCCAGCTCGGCGGCGGGGACCTCGTGGCCGGGCTGGCGCACTTCTCGGTGCCGCGGCTGCTGGCCAGCGGCCCGGGGGAAGTCGCCGCGGCGGAGGTCGCCGCGTTCGCCGCCGCTGCGGTGGCGCTGCGGCTGCGGCTGCCCGGAATGGCCGTTCCGGCGCTGCTGGCGGTCGTTATCGCGGAGGGGCTGCGCGCCCATCCGGAGGCCATCGTGCCCGGCTGGGGGGCGCTGCTCACCGTGGCGCACTTGCTGCCCGCGGCGCTGTGGGCGGGGATGCTGTTCTACGTGGTCCGCGCCGGCATCGCGTGGCGGGCGGACCCGGCGGCCGTGCGCGCCCTGGTGCGGCTGTACGCGCGGGCCGTGGTGTGGCTGTTCGCCCTGGTGGTGGGCACCGGCATGGTCGCCGCCCTGGTGCTGGTGACCCCGCTCAGCGCGCTGTTCACCACCGATTACGGGCGGGTGCTGCTGGTCAAGGCGGGCCTGGTCGGCGCCGCCGCGGCGCTGGCGCTGGCCGGCCGGATGTGGCTGCGGCGCCAGCCGAGCCCCGGAGCAGGCCCGGCCCTGGCCACCCGGGTGGAATCGGGCACCCTGGCCGCGGTGCTGGCCGTCGCCGGGCTGCTGGTGGCCCTGCCAACGCCGGCCACCGGCAGCCAGCCGCTGCCGTTCCCCCCGCCGGCCAGCGGCCCGGTGGTCCCTCTCGCCGGGCGGGCCGGGCAGATCGGCATCTACGCCACCGCCAGCGCCGGGCAGCTCGTGCTCCAGCTCTCCGCCCCCCAGTACGGCAACGAGGCCGCCGGGCCCGCCGCCGGCAGCGGCGAGGGCTCCCAGCAGGCCACCGCCACCGTCACCCTGGCCGGCCCGCACGGGCAGCCGCAGGTGCTGTCGGCGCGGGGCTGCGGGCTGGGCTGCGTCGTCGCCCCGGCCCGGTGGGCCGACGGGCAGAACCTGCTGACGCTGCGGGTCTCCGCCGCCGGCGCGGCCGGCGGCACTGTGTCCGTGAACGTCCCGTGGCCACCCAGACCCGGTGCCGGGTTGCTGCGCCGCTTGGTCGCCGCCATGCGCGCCACCCCGCGGCTGACGCTGACCGAACGCGTCACCAGCGACACCGCCCGCGGCCTGGGCACCGCGCACCAGTTCACGATCACCGGCCGGTTCTTCCTGAGCCAGGAGCCGTACAAGACCGGGATCGCGCCGGTAGCGGTTCAGGCCCCGGCCGGCGGCGGAAACCGCAGGCTGCTGCTCGGCTACCCCGCCCAGGACATTTGGGCCGCGCTGACCGTCAGCGCTGACGGCCAGCTCGTGGCCGAGACCCTGACCGACGCCGACCACCTGATCGCCCGCGCCTTCGCCTACCCAGAGAAAGGCACAACGGGCTCCTGACGGGCGGCGCGCTGATGCACCGCAGGCAGGCCCGCCCGGCAACAGAGCGGCCGCCAGCGGCCGTCATAAGTCGCGGGTGCACGCCCACATGGACCTCACCCGCGCGGTGGCCCAGGTCCTGGCGCTGGCTTGCTGGGCCGCGGTCTGCTCGAAGCTGCTCCGGTAGCGATCCCAGGAGCCAGGAGCACTCCTCCCAGCCCGACGCCCACGCGGCGAGGCGTCGTCGATCGTGACTGCCTACCCTGGCGCCGCCCTGGTGTACGCGTCGCCGCAGGGTGCTGTTTCCCCGGCGTCAGGCGCTCGAGCGAGCAGGTGCGGCTGCCGAAGCCGGGCTGTCACCGGACATCTCCGGCGCCACTCTGACCGGCCGGCACCTGAACTCTGCCAGCTGGCGCGGCTACACCGTCGTGATCAACTTCTGGGCTGGTGCGTTCCGTGCCGGATATAGGGCCCCGGTCCTGGCGCGCGTCGCGGATGACACGCCATCCTGGGCGTTCACTTCGCGGGCGTCGACATGCGCGAGGAACAGGCCGCCGGCCTGGCGTTCGAGCGCCTTCCCCACATCCCTTTATCCCAGCATCACCAGAATGGCGACAATCACGTCCGCGACGAGCACCAGCCCGGCCGTGATCATCGACGCGACACGCCCGAGAGAGGACCTGCGCGGCTCGGCACGGTAGGGGAACAGGAGTTGTCTGCACACCGCGTACGCGGCGACGGCGCCGATGAAGACGGTGCCCGCGGCGGGCCGCCGGGATTGCAGTACAAGGAGCAGCGCGGCCAGCCCGATGACCAGGCACGCCAGCGACTCAAGCTGCTGGGTGGGAACCCGCCGGGCACCGATACGGCCGTCGGAGGCCCAGATGCCCCACCGCGAGGCCGTCGGCCGCCCGACGCAGCAGCCGTGCAGGAAGCATCCCTGCCGGCCGATGGCCATGCCGAAGAACAAGCCGGGGGTGGTCGCGTCGAGGAACGTCCCGATTGGCAGGCCCGCCAGCGCCAGCCCGCCGGTCAGGACCACGGCTGTCGCGCCGATGAAGCCCTGGATGCACAGCCCCTGGGTCGGGATGCCCTGGACCTTTCCCCGGTTCAGGGCCACGAACCAGGCCCGCGCGCCGGCCGCGCCTGCCACGCTGGCGGCCAGCGAGATCCCCAGCGCCGCGCCGGTGCTCAGGTGCTCCCGGCCGGCCAGGACCGCCTGCACCGCCAGCGCGACCACGACCCCGAGAGCCACCAGCGGAACCCATGACGCAGGGACCAGGCCGGGTCCGGTGGCGAACCCGCCGGCACGGGTCGTGACCCGGGTGCCGGTATTGCCGGCCGTGACCGGGTTCCCCTTCGGCCACAGGAACCGCTGCAGGCCGAGCCGCCCGGCGGCGGGCGGTCCGGGCAGCGTCCCCGCCTGCCGGTTATGACCAGTCCCGCTTGCTGATCTCGCCCAAACGATCCACTCCCCTGCAGTGATATCGGAGACCTTCGCGGTGACCGAGACCGGCCCGCTGCCGGGAACGAGGGGGCCGACAGTTTCCACCTTTTCGAACCGGTCACCCCGGCGTGGCCGCCCGGTGATGTCGGCCCGGCGGCCGGAGAAACTGACCGACGCGGGATTATTCTGCCCGCCATCCGCGTCGAGCCAGCAGGTGGCGGTCACAGCGTGCCCGACGACCTGCTGCGCGGCGCCCGCGGCGCATCCCGGCCCGGAGAGCACCGGTGCCGGCTGCTCGGAAGCCGGCCGCGCCGGTTCGGGCTGCTGCGGCCGGGCCGGCCGCTGTCGCCGCGCCCCGGTCTTCGGTGCTGACATGTGTCGCGCCTGTCCTTTCCCCAGGGTGTGGCCCGGCCACGCAGCCGGGCCATGGCGTCCCGGCGGGCGGCGGGCTCGTGCCGCAGTAGCTGCCGGCCCGCGAGCTGCGAGGCGCGCTGGATCAACCTTTCGTGGCATAACGGGCTGCAGTTCCGCCTGCCATGATAAACCTAACTTCCTAAGGTGTTTAGGTCGAGTGCTCCGACCTGAGGAACAACGCGGACGGGACCGGCCGTCAGTGAGCGTCCCGGCGGCCGGCAGGGTGGAGGCACCGTGGGTCTGTCACAGCTCAGGACCGGCGGCGCGGCGGCCGCGGCGAATGCCCTGCGGCGGGCACTCGGGGTGCTCTGGCTCGCCGACGCGCTGGTCAAGATCCTGATCCCGTTCGGAGACCGGGCCGGCGGCCAGTGGTATGAGCAGATCATGACGGCGGAGACGGGCCCGCCGGGACTGCACTACTTCCTCGCCTGGGAAACGAACCTGTTCGCGGCCCACCCCTTCCTCTGGTGGCTGCCGGCGGGCGTCGAGCTGTGCATCGGCGGGTGGCTGGTGACTAGGCCAGCCAGCCGCCGTGCGCTGGCTGTCTCGGCCGCCTGGGCTCTCATGGTGTGGGTGGCGGGCGAGGGAATCGGCGGCCTGTTCGGCGGCGCGTCGTCGGTCCTGAGCGGCTACCCGGGAGCCGCGCTGCTGTACGGGGTCGCAGCCGCGGTCCTGTTCCCGGCCCGCAAGCCGCAGGAGGCAGCGGCCGCGGCAGCCGAGGCCGGGCTCCTCGGCCTGTACTGGAGCCGGGTGGCGTGGCTCGCGCTGTGGACCGGCGCCGCGTTCTACACCGCGCTGCCCCAGACCGGGGACGGCGGCCTGGTCTTCATGTTGTCCACCAGCCAGTCCGAGGCGCCCGCGCCGCTGCGGTCCCTGGATGCCTCCGAGCTTCGCTGGCTTACCGTCGGCCACGCGACCATCCTCGGGATCACCGTGGCGGTGGCGTGCCTGGCCGTCGGGTTCACGGTCTTCCTCGGCGCGCTGCCGCGCCTGTTCCTGTCGCTTAGCTTGCTGCTCGCCCTGGCGGGGTGGGTGGCCATGGAGAACCTCGGCGGCATCCTCACGGGGTCAAGCGCCGACGTGGGGACCGGCCCGGTCCTGATCCTGCTGGCCCTCGCCTTCTGGCCGCTGGCCGGGACCCGTCGCTGGCGGGCCCGGATGCGAGCGCCGCCGGGCCGCGGCCACTGCCCGCACCCCAGTGCGAGGCGCAGCAGGCGGCCGGGGCCGACCCGGCCTGCTGACCGTGGCCACTGCGAGGCTACAGCGGCAGCTGGTAACCGCCGATCCAGTGCACCCGCAGCCAGCTCATCGCCGCCGTCCAGACCCCGCTCACCTGCAGCACGCCGACGGCGACCAGCATCGCCCCGCCGACCCTCGTGACCAGCCGGGCGTGCCGGCGCGCGAACCCGAACGCGTTCATGCCGCGCTGGAGCGCCAGCGCGACGAACAGGAACGGGATCCCGATGCCCAGCCCGTAGACGAACGCCAGGAACGCGCCGCGGCCCGCCGAACCGGTCGTCACCGCCAGGGTCAGCACCGCGGTCAGCGTCGGCCCGATGCACGGCGTCCAGCCCAGCCCGAACAACACCCCGAGCAGGGGCGCTCCGGCCAGCCCGGCCCGCGGCCGGAACGACGGGCGCAGCATCCGGCCCGCGATCGGCAGCCGGTCGAGGACCCCGGCGAACAGCAATCCCAGCAGGATCGTCAGCCCGCCGAGCACCTGGATCAGGACCCCGGCGAACAGCAATCCCAGCAGGATCGTCAGCCCGCCGAGCACCTGGATCAGGCCCCGCTGGTGGGCCAGCAGCACCTCGCCCAGACCGCCGAACGCCGCGCCGTAGCTGGCGAACAGCGCCGAGAACCCCAGTACGAATAGCGCGGTGCCCGCAAGCGCCCGGCCGCGAGCCGGCCTGGCCGGTGCGCCAGCCGCGGTGCCGGAGGCCGCTGGTGCCGTGGGCGTGTTTCGCGGGATAGTGATGGTCCGGGCACCGGTCTGGCGCGGTCCGGTTGCAGCCTCGTCGCCAGCAGGATGCGAGGAAGCGGCCTGAGCGCGCGAGCCTTCGGAATCGGAGCCCGACATGCCGGTCACGTAGGACAGGTAGCCGGGGATCAGCGGCAGGCAGCACGGCGAGATGAACGTGATCGCGCCCGCCGCCGCGGCCACCGGCACCGCTAGGACCAGCGGGCCGTTCATGACCAGCTGCCCGACGCCGCTCATCGCGCTCCTCCCGGTATCCCTGGCTGCCATAACCTATCCTCCTTAGGTCTCACGCCGCCGGCTGGGGCAGTGATGGCCACCCCCGGCATGGCCGGGCCTGGCCACGCGTGAGCGAGCGGGAACCCGGAACGGCTGCCTGTGTGCTCGGGCTGCGGCTGTCGGCGGGCTTGCCCGCCTGCCGCCCCTGGTGCGGCTGCCGTTTCGCTGTCGTGAACTCCGTCCCCCGGCTGCGCGTTATGACCTATCCTCCTTAGGTGACTGGGCGGATGAGAGGATAGGCGCTGGTGTCCAAGGGCGAGCGGAACAGGCAGAAGGCCCGCGAGCGGATCGGGCAGATGCGGGCGCTGGAGGCGAAGCGCAAGCGGCGCCGTAACTGGATGACCGCCGCCGGCGCGGCGGTGGCGGTCGTGATCGCGGCCGCGGGCATCACGCTGGCGGTCACCAGGAACGGCGGCGGCGCGAACGCGCCGGGCGGCGGCACGCCGCAGCTGAAGCTCGCGCCGCTGAGCACGCTCGGCACGCTCAAGCCCGCGCCCGCCCAGGGGCCGGCCGGATCCGAGGGCGTCCCCGTCCCGGCTGCCGCGCCGCTGGCCAGCGCCACCGCAGGCGCCACCGGCCAGAAGGTCGACGGGATCAGCTGCCAGGCCACCGAGCAGGCCATCTTCCACATTCACGCCCATCTGACCATCTTCGTGAACGGCTCGCCCCGCCAGGTCCCAGCGGATGTCGGCATCCCCGGCACATGCCTGTACTGGCTGCACACCCACGCCGCGGACGGGATCATCCACATCGAGTCCCCCGTCCGCCGCACCTACACCCTCGGCGACTTCTTCGACGAGTGGGGCCAGCCCCTCGGGCCGCACCAGGTAGGCCCGGCCACCGGGCGGCTCGTCGCCATCTACAACGGCCAGGTTTATGTGGGCAACCCACGCGACATCCCCCTCAACGCCCACGCCCAGATCCAGCTGGAAGTCGGCATCCCGCTTCTCGCGCCGCAGACCATCATCTTCCCCGGCACCCTGTAGCGGGAAGTCGGATGCCCGAATGTCGGCTGGGCTGGCTGCGCGGGATCGACGGCCGCAGTTCCGCTGATCAGAGCGGTCAGGTGACGGTCACTGGCCCGTTCCGAGGCCGCGCAGCATGCGGTCCAGGGCCGCGCCTCAACTCGGAAGCGGTGCCGAGGCCATAGCAGGCGCCGCGGGCGATCTCCGCGAGCTCGACGGGGGAGACTACGCGGGTATCGCGCTCATCCCGGCCCAGCCGCGATCGCCCCGGCGGTCCGAGCCCTGACACGGGTGTTCCGCACGACCTGCAGGCCAATGGTGCGTAGCCGCGCCACGACATCGGCTGCGTTGTCCTTGCGGGTACCGAGGACTGGACGCTCGGGTTGGCGCCAAGCTCGCCGCGGGCGATCCGCCGGGTCGGCACCATCCTGGGACAAGAAGCCGTGCAGTGATTCTGAACGGCTGTTGCGGGGCGAGCCCGCGTCGGCCAACAGAACCGTGCGGCGCACCCTGCCCATCAGCGCGGCATTCAGCCCGGCCGGCCCCCCCACCGGCGATGATCACATCAAACGCCGTGACCTCCTATCTATGGATCCGGCTTGGGCCGGATCCACCTACTACGCGATCATAGTAATAACTAAGCTAACGTAGTAGATCGCGGTTGCAGTGCCGGGGACCAGACCGGAGGTGAAACCGGCCGCCGGCCGGTGAGCCCATCCAGCACGCGGACGCTTCGAATCTCAGGTCGCGCGGACGAGCCTGGCGACCGCCATCGCGGCCGCGAGCGTGGCACTCATCGTGATGGCTTGCCGCCGAACGCCGCGCACTGCCGCGGCGGTGCCGCAGCCGGTTCCGTCACGCCGGACGAGGCGGGCGGCCACAGATGGTCATGAGGGCGATCCTGGCCAGGCTCGAGAAGACCTGGTAGCGGTGCATCAAGGGGTGAAGCAGGACAAACCGCTGGCCCCGCCGCCGACGGCGATCGCGCTGCCCAGGCAGCAGATGCCGCCGAGCAGGTCAGCGCCCGCTCCGGCACCGAGGAAGCGGCGGAGGCCGCGCCTGCTGCCGGTGGTTGCCGGCGCCGGCGGGGATGACGGTGCTGGCTGGCCGGTGCGGACTTCGGTCATTGCGGGGTCCCTCCGCCGTCCGGGCGGTTGCCTCTCCTCCGGCCGACTATCTACTATCGTTCCGTAGTTGATACTATAGAAGAGTAGTTGTCAAGTGCCCGGCTGCTAGGCCTGCGCCGGCCGGGCGGCGGCCCGGAGCACCGGCGGCAGCGCAGGCAGGGGAGGCGGAGGCATGAGTGATCTGTCGCGGTTCCAGCACCCGCGGTTCGCGCGGATGTATGAGCGGATCAGCGCCGAGTCCGAGCGGCGCGGGACGGCCGGGTACCGGGACCGGGCACTGGCCGGGCTGTCCGGGCGGGTGATCGAGGTGGGGGCCGGCAACGGCATGAACTTCACCCATTACCCGGCGGCGGTCACCGAGGTGGTGGCCGTCGAGCCGGAGGACCGCCTGCGGATCCTGGCTGAGCAGGCCGCTGCTGGCGCACCGGTCCCGGTCCAGGTGGTGGCCGGGCACGCCGACGACCTGCCATTCGGGGACGCCGGCTTCGACGCGGCCGTGGCCAGCCTCGTGCTGTGCTCGGTGCCCGAGCCCGGCCGCTCCCTGGCCGAGCTGCACCGCGTGATCAAACCCGGTGGTGAGCTGCGGTTCTTCGAGCACGTCCGGTCGGCCAGCGCGCTGATCGGCATATTCCAGGACCTGGTCACGCCGGCGTGGTCCCGGGCAGGCGGCGGCTGCCGCCTCAACCGCGACACCGCGGCCGGCATCGCCGCCGCCGGGTTCCAGATCGAGCGGCTGGACAGGTTCAGCTACCGGCCGCTGCAGGTCGTCCCGGCGCACGCGCATATCCTCGGCACTGCCCGCAAGCCGCTCTCGGCTGGCCGGCCGGGCGCCGGCAGCGGCTGAGGCCACCCGGGAGACCGGCGCAGGCTGAGCCGGCGGCAGGCCGGCTGAGCCGCGAAACGAAGGGAGTGACAGACATGATGGGCGGAATGATGGGCGCCTGGATGGCCGTATGGGCCTTGCTCGGCGTGGCCGTCCTGGCCCTTGCGGTGGTGGGCGGAATTTGGGCCGCACGCACCCTGGCGGGCCGCGAAACGGGGCGCCAAGTCGGCCATGCCGAGCCGCCGCCTGGCCTGGCCGAGGCTCAGGCCGTGCTGCGGCGCCGGTACGCTGCCGGCGAGATCACCCGGGAGGACTACCTGCAGGGCAAGGTCGAACTCGAGTGACCAGGGCGCCGGCAGCACGCGCGGGAACAGGTCCGGTTCATGTGCCACAGCCCGGGCGGCCTGCGGCTGGACTCGGCGCGGCGCCCGCTCGGAGCCAGCGGGGTGCGTGCGCCCGCGGCCGGTGACCGTGCCGGGGGGGTACCGTTACGTACGACGCTGGCTTAGTAGCAGATCGGGAGGGGGCCGCGGGCGGTGGCGCTGGGAAGCCTGGAGGCCCAGGTGATGGCGGTCATGTGGGCGGCGGGGCGCCCGCTGGCCGTGCGCGAGGCGCTCGGCGCTCTCAACGAGGACCGCGCAACACCGCTGGCCTACACGACGGTTTTGACGGTGATGAGGCACCTGGCCGACAAGGGCGCCCTGGCCCGCACAGTGCGCGGCCGCGGGCACCTGTACGAGTCTGCTGTCGCCGATGAGGCTGCGCTGGCCGTCCGCGACGTGATCCAGGCGTATGGGACGGCGGCGCTGTCGAGTTTCGTCGAGCAGGCATCCTCGGACCCGGCCCTGCTTGAGCGGCTGCAAGCGCTGATGGGCGAGCGGCCATGAGCAGGCCGCGCGGGCCTGGCACCGGCAACCGGGCTTTCTGGTGGATGGTCGCGGTCTCGGTGCTGGCACGCGGGGCGCTGGCCTACGGGATCTGCTGCCTCGCGGTTGCCATATACGATGCGGTGCTCGCGCGCGGCTCGTCTTGTGGTCCAATGACCCCAGCCTGCTGCCCGGGGTGCTCCTGCTGGCTGTCACCGCAGCTGGGGCCGGCTGCGGCGCCTGGTCGCTTGGCCGGTCGGCTTGGCACACCATCGGCTTCGCCCGCAAGATCCGTGGCCACCTCACGGCCGGGCCGCCCCGGCTGGCCGCTGCCGCCCGACAGGCGGGGATCGGCGGCCGCCTTGTCGTGTTCGCCGACGCCTCCCCGTTCGCCGTCACCTATGGCGCGCTCCGCCCGCGTGTGCTGGTCACCACCGGGCTCGCCGCCACGCTGTCCTAGGGCGAGCTTGCCGCGGTCCTCAGCCACGAGCGCGAGCACGCGCGCAGCCACGATCCGCTGAAGAACGTCCTCGCCCGCGCCATCCCGGCACGCCACTTCTACCTGCCCGCCCTGGCCCGGCTGCGGGAACGTTTCACCGCCGGGCGGGAACTTGCCGCCGACCGCGCCGCCCTCGCCAGCCATGGCACCGCGCCGCTGGCCGGTGCCATTTTCAAGGTCACTGAAGGACCAGCCTGGGCGGCGGCAGCCCCAGCGCCGCCATGAGCACCGGCGCGCTGCTAGAGGCGCGGATCGCCCAGCTCGAAACCGGTGCCGAACCGCCACCGCCCGCCGCCGGCCACCGGGCCGCGCTGTACACGGTCGCTGGCGGCCTGCTGCTCGGCTCTGCCGCTACCTGGTCTGCGGCAATCGTCGCGCACTACATGCCCCAGTGCATGCCCGGCCTAAGCTGACCCGCCTGGCCACCTTACGTCGCCGGCACCGGCAGCCGCCCTGCGAGACCTCCGGCTCGGTTGCCGACCACCGCGAACCGCCCGCCACCTCAAGGTGAGCAGCCCTCCCCGCCGGACCTATCTCGGCCGCTGCCCGCGTCGCGCGCGCGTGCCGGCGGACCCTGTCCCGAACGCCTCGGCGGGGCGCGGCCCGGATGCGCGCCCGGCCGCCACCGGAGCCGCCACGCACTGGCGGTCTCGGTACCTGGGGGCTGGGAGAGTTGAGTTGAGGGTCTTCCCGGGCGTCGATGCCTTCTTTGACGGCCAGGGCGGCTCAGGCAACCTGCACGCAGGCCGGCCGATCCCGTCCAAGCGCACCGCGTTGAGGGGTACGGCGTCGGCGGCCACACCTTCGACCGGACTCTGGCGATCTTCCGCGAGGAGGGGCCGATCGAGAAGGTGCGCGGCAAGCGCCTGTTCGTCAAGGAGCGATGACTCACGGGATCCCGCATAACCTGAACGTCGCCCGCCAAGCCCGGGCGCTCGCACCCGAAGAGATATTCGGGGTGCTGGCGGGAGGTGAAAGTTCTTGCCGCTGTGTGGGTCTGGGTATCGCGTCTGCTTCGCCGACGTGCTGTCCGGTCAGACGCTGAGGCCATGAACTGCCGTCCCATCCGCGGCCGGGCTCAGGGTTGCCCAGCGGCCGCTGGTAGACCTCGCTCATGGTGAAGTCACCGATCCGCTCCGCCGGGCGCTGGGTGTCCCGGCCTTCCGCCGGTTCTTCGCGGCCCGGACCGTGTCGCAGTGGGGGGACACCTTCAACTCCGTTGCGCTGGTGATCCTCGTCTACCGTCTTACCGGTTCCGGGCTCGACGTCGGAGCGGCAGTGATCTTCGAGATCGTGCCCGTGCTCGCCTTCGGCTTGGTGGCCGGGGCGGTTGCGGATCGCCTCCCGCGGGTCGCGGTGCTGATCGGCGCGGACCTGGCCCGGGCTGGCATCGCCGTGGTCCTGGCTGTCTTCCACCAGGACCTGGCGGTCGTGTACGCTGCGGCGTTCGGCTTGTCGAGCTTCTCGGTGTTCTTCAACCCGGCGGCGTCCAGTGTGCTCCCTGCCCTGATCGGCCCGGACGAGGTCCTCGGCGCCAACTCCGCGGTGTGGTCTGCCGCCGTGGTCTCCCAGATCGCCCTCGCGCCCGTCGCCGGAGTCCTGGTGGCGACCAGCGGCGCCGGACCGGCGTTCCTGCTCAACGCCGCATCGTTTCTCATCTCGGCCGGGCTCCTGTGGAGTCTTCCGGTGCCAGCCAGCCCGGCCCGGCTGCCGCAGCGACGGACCGGGGATCTGGCCGCCGGGCTTGGCACTGTCAGAAAGAGCCGGTTCCTTTCCACACTCGCTGCTGTCCACACCCTCGCCGCCCTGTCGGCGGGCGCCACCTCGGCCCTGCTGGTGGTACTCGCCGAGTGTCATCTGCGAGCCGGCGCCGCGCACTTCGGCGTCCTGCTCGGCGCCATCGGCGTGGGTGCCGCCCTCGGCCCGCTGGTCGTGTGGCGCGCCGTCCGCGAGATCCGCCGGCCGGTCTGGCTCTTCGGCCCCTACCTCCTGCGCGGCATCGTCGACCTGGTGCTCGCCAGCGTCACCAGCTTCGGCGCCGCCCTCGGGGCGCTGGCCTGCTACGGCGTGGCGACCAGCATCGGCAACGTCGCCTACGCCACGACCCTGCAGACCACCGTCCCCGATGCGGTCCGCGGACGAGTCTTCGCCCTCTACGACCTGCTCTGGGCCACGGCGCGACTCGCCAGCATCGGCCTCGGCGGCCTGCTGGCCGACATCATCGGGATCACCGCCGTCTACTACCTCGGAGGCGGCCTGCTCCTCACCGCCGCAGCGACCGGGCTACTTCGCCTTCGCCACGAAGGCATCGGCGGTCCCGGCACCGATGCCTGACGCTGCGCCGATCGGCGATGAGCAGCTTGAACTGTTGCGGAGCAGGTGGCCGGGACAGCTTTACTGACGGCGCGGCGGCGCGTCACGGCGTTGGCCTTGAAGGGCCACAGGACTGGCGGCCCGCTGGCGGACCCGCGCAGGGTTCGGATTGGGCAGGCAGTGACATATTGGGCCGCGACGAAGCCCCGTAACGACAGGGATCCATAAGAAGGCCCATGTCCGCCGGAGGTGATCAGATCATGGCATTCCATTGATAATGCAACCCGGCAGTCACCGTCTTGGTGACACGAGCAGACGGAGTCATCACCGTCGAGGCGGAGAATCCGCTCGCCGTGCAGGCCGGTCAGCGGGGCTGTTCACGGCGGCGGCGCCGGGCCGCGTGCTGCGCGCCGGGCCGCGGTGCGTCACAATCGCTGGGTGCTACGCGACCGGGCCGCGCGGTGGGTGGCCGATGTAATCGGTCCCGGAAGCCGGATCACATCGGCCCGGCGCCTGCACCCCGGCGGCTGGCACGTCAATCACGCGGTCGCGGTTGCCGATAGGCATGGCCACACCCACCGCCTGGTGCTACGGCGATGGGCCCGGCCGGGCTGGGAGGCCGACGACCCCGACTACACGGTCGAACGCGAAGCCCGGGTGCTCGAACTGCTGCACCCCGCGCCGGTTCCGGCGCCCGTCGTGGTGGCGGCCGACCCGGCCGGCGAGCACTGTGACGTGCCGGCGATCCTGCTCACCCGGCTGCCCGGCCACCCGCCCCGCCCGGCAGACGCCAGCGACGCCGACGGGTTCTGCGCCAGCTCGCCGAAACCCTCGCCCTCATCCACGATCTCACCGACGCCGGGGCTCACCTTCCGCGCTACTACCTCTGCTACGACCGCGCACACGCCACACCCGCCCGATGGATGCCCCGCACACCAGTCTGGGAGCGGGCCGCCGCCGCGGTACGCCAACCGCCCCCGTCAACGGCCATGACACTCATCCACCGGGACTACCACCCGGAGAACACCCTGTGGGCCAGGAGCCGCCTGTCCGGAGTGGTGGACTGGACCCAGGCGTCGTACGGGCCGCGGGAACTCGACGTGGCGCACATGCGCTGGAACCTCGTCGCTGACCACGGCCAGCAGGCCGCCGACCACTTCCTGGCCTGCTACCAGGCAACCACAAGCACACCGCTTAATGACCAGCCCTACTGGGACCTGGTCGCGCTGCTCGACCTCGTGCTCGACACCGGCGACCCCACCGGCCCCGGCGACATCGGACCAGACGACCTGCACCACTTCGAGAACTGCGCCGCCACCGCCCTGACCAGCCGGCCGTGACATGCTTCCACCGTGATCGTGGACACCGGGTTTGCTGTGCAACGGCCGCCGCCTTAGTTGATCTTGTTTCGCGGCCAGCGAAAGGCCTATGTGCGTCCGCGCGTGCCGACCAGCCGCCGACGGCAAGGTCGCGAGGCCGGCAAGCTGGCCGCCCGGGTGCCGTCCATCCTCAGCCTGGCCCAGGAGCTCGCGTATCCCGCCGCACCGCCGCGCACGCGTTGACCACCCTGCGCGACGAAGGGCTGATCATCAGCGTCCGCGGCAAGGGCTACTACGTGGCGGGCGCGGCCGCCGACCCGCTAGGCCCAGGCAGCACCGCCGAGTCCACCATGACCGTCCGATGACCCTGACCCTTATGCTCGGCTGTTCCTCAGCCCATTGACGGCCGCTGACTGCTGACGGGGAGAACGCCTGCCTGGCCCGCCAGGCCGGTGACAAGCCGGGGGAGGCGTACTGGGCCGGCCTGGTGGACGAGACCGACCCGATGATCTGCCAGGCCTTCCACGCCGGGTTCGCTTACTTCCAGCTCGAGGCCGTGTGCACGCGGACCCGGCAGCCCGGCAGATAACACTCGTCAAGTATCAGAAAGCCGATACTTGAATTAAAGCACTAATCGCCGGTGGACGCTCACCGGCGAGAGGCACACAGTGGAGGAGGCGGCGTGCCTGACATGCAGACGCTCAGCGTACTTGGAGCCGGGGCCGTGGCTATTTGCTGCCGGGAAGGTAGGCGGCGAGGAGTCTGCTGATGACCTGGCCGGGGGTGGACTCGCTGGCGGGGTGCTTGTGCACGGTGATGGTCCCGCGCGGCCCTCGGTGTTGCGGGTGTGCTTGATCTCGGTCTGCAGCGCTAGGGCGATGAGAGTGCCGATGGTGAGGGTGGCGGGCTAGAACCGGGTGGCGTCGTCGGGCATCTGACTGAGGTGGGCGATGACGGGCTGCAGGTCGGGGCGGGTGGCGGCGAGGTGGTGGAGGCCCGTGAGGGTGTATGCCTGCTGCGTCGCCGGCTTGGAAGACGGGTTGATTGCCCCGAAAAACGCGACGCTCCGGCAGCCGGACATGAGGCAGGAACGCGGCAGGCAGAGACCTGGCCGGGCAGGCGAGCTAGCCGACGAGCCAGTCAGCACGCGCTCGACGCCGACAAGGTCGGTGCTCGAAAGCGCGCTGCGGGGGCACAAACACTTACCCCAGGGAGGCTTTCGGTTACGGACAGTGGCGGAACGAGCGCGATTGCCGCCTGAGCGTTATCGCAGGTCGGGCGGCGTTTTCACAGGACATGGAGTAGCGCCCAGCAGGATTCGGACCTGCGCACGGCTCCAGAGGCCGTGGCCAGTGCATTGTCAGCGGCAGGCTGACCTGCGGCTAAGTTGCCGAAAGCCGAATGACTGCTCATACTCTATCGTCGGTCTCTCGCGATCGCCGTCGTGAGTCATCCCACGATGTGTGCTCAGGGCAGCCAGCTCCCTGGTGTCCGCAGCCAGCCAGCCGACCTCGGAGTATTTCCGGGATACGGTCATACCGGGCGTGCCGGCTGGCACGAGGAATCGTCGAGATCTCCGGTCTGACACCGGTGTCGCGTCCAGAGGCGTCCACGTCTCCGAGCGCTCGCGTGTCAGCGCGGCGACCGTCACAACGCCGGTGATTCGGTTCCGGAGTTGGTGATGAACGGCTTCGTGCCGTTGATAAGCCATTCGCCGTCGTCAAGACGCGCTGTGGTGTGCATCGAGCGCATCGAGCCCGATGACCACGGCAAGATACGGCTAGAGGGTGTTTACTCAAGCGCGCCGAAAGCGTGGATTTGGCGACCTGTACCGTGCCACGATGACTGCCGACTTCGGCTCCGAACACGGTATGACGAGCCGGTGGAAGCGCGCCTATTTCATAGCGTCCAGGAGCCGCCCGCAGGCCTGCTCGCAGCGTCGGCAGGCCTCGGCGCAGACCCGGCAGTGCGCGTGCATCATGGCATGTCGCTCGCATTCGTCGCCGCAGCTCTTGCAGGCGGCCACGCAGGCTTCCAGCAGCGGCCTTGTGACGTTGGCGTCGTAATCCGTCTGGCGGCTGGTGACCCCGGCGGTGGTGGCGCAGACGTCGGCGCAGTCCAGGCACAGGCGGATGCACTTAACCAGCTCGGCCACGTTCGGCTCGCTCAGGTCATCATCGGCGTCGGCCGTGCATGCCTGGGCGCAGTCGCTGAGCGCGTCGATGGTGCCGGCGAGCACCGCGGCGTCAACGTTGAAGGTGCGCGGGTAGCTTTCCAGCAGCTGGCTGGCGTAACTCATTGGGCCCCCTTCAAGGTGATCGAGCAAACAGCGCTGTGTTACCCGGGCGCTCTACGCGGATAACTGCCGGGGTTCCCTCTGCCGGGCAAAGAATCCGATGATCGCCTGGCCGATCTTGTGGGCTGCGTCGAAGATGCCCGTGCCGTGAGCGACGTCGCTGATCTCAAGGAAGGACGCATTTGGGCCATGCGGCGGCGGCCTGGCGGGCTCGGCTGGGCGGGAACCGGATGTCGTGCTCGAACGCGATCAGCAGGGCGGAACCCGCATGTGCGCCCACCGGTGGGTGCGCTGGTCGTCAAGTAGCCAGTCGCGCTGCCGCGTAGTGGCCAAGGCGGCCGGTTTCGCTAGGGAAGCCGGTACCCGTGGCGAGCAACTCGGCCCACAACTGCCCGGTCTCGTCGTGGTTCCTGAAGCACCTTTGCGGGCAGGCAGACCGACAGGGCGTCGATGTGGTCGTAAGTGCCGGGCACCGGCCCGGCAGCGAAAATCTCGGCCTCGGCCTGGCCTTGGGCTTCGTGTAAGCCGCCGTTGTCCGCGTGCAGGCGATCAGGACCGCCTGACGCACCAGATCTGGCCTGGACCAGCAGACTTCCTCGACGATGAACCCGCGCAGTGACAGCCCCAGTAATCCGCTGGGACCCCCGCGAAGTTGCTCGATCAGGCCGATCGTGTCACCAGCCATGTCCGCGACCGACCAGGG
>WNFC01001399.1_pt1 | contig 25269 bp, 19 predicted proteins | sample 5400541 | NCBI WGS metagenome assembly WNFC01 (sample SAMN13153342, study PRJNA577476) | soil metagenome | isolation source: 120 cm saprolite under Douglas fir tree site 2 hole 2 replicate 1 | place: USA:California | collected 2015-04-18 | reverse complement strand
AACTTCATGGCCAGCAACCTGACGGGGCAGGTACGAAATATCGCGGAAGTGGCGACCGCCATCGCCAGCGGTGATCTCTCCCGCAAGATCACGGTCGATGTGCGCGGCGAAATCCTCCAACTCAAAGAAACTCTCAACACCATGGTGGACCAGTTGAACCGCTTCGCCGGCGAAGTGACGCGTGTGGCCCGCGAAGTGGGTACCGAAGGAAGGCTGGGCGGACAGGCGAACGTGCCAGGTGTGGCCGGTACCTGGAAAGATTTGACTGACTCGGTTAACTCCATGGCCGGAAACCTTACCGGCCAGGTGCGAAACATCGCTGAAGTGACAACCGCTGTGGCCCGCGGCGACTTGTCGCGAAAGATCACAGTGGACGTGAAAGGCGAAATTCTGGAACTGAAAAACACCATCAACACCATGGTGGACCAGCTCAACGCGTTCGCGGGCGAGGTAACCCGCGTGGCCCGCGAAGTTGGGACCGAAGGCAAGCTGGGCGGCCAGGCGCAAGTGCCCGGAGTCGGCGGCACCTGGAAGGACCTCACCGACAACGTGAACTTCCTGGCCAGCAACCTCACCGGGCAGGTGCGCAACATCGCGGAAGTAACAACGGCTGTTGCCCGCGGCGATCTTTCGCGCAAGATTACCGTTGACGTGAAAGGAGAAATTCTCGAACTCAAAGACACCATCAACACGATGGTGGACCAACTGCGATCATTCGCATCGGAAGTTACCCGTGTTGCGCGCGAGGTAGGGACCGACGGCAAACTTGGCGGCCAGGCCCAGGTCCCCGGTGTTGCCGGCACATGGAAGGACCTCACCGACTCCGTCAACTCGATGGCCAGCAACCTGACCGGACAGGTCCGTAACATTGCGGAAGTTTCGACGGCCATCGCCAGCGGCAATCTTTCAAAGAAGATCACCGTGAACGTCAGCGGCGAAATTCTCTTGCTAAAAGAGACCATCAACACCATGGTGGATCAGTTGAACGCGTTCGCTGGCGAAGTGACGCGCGTGGCTCGCGAAGTGGGAACCGAAGGCAGACTGGGCGGACAGGCAAACGTGCCGGGTGTGGCCGGTACATGGAAGGACCTTACGGATTCCGTTAACTCTATGGCCAGAAACCTGACTGGCCAGGTGCGCAATATCGCCGAAGTAACCACTGCCGTGGCCCGCGGCGACTTGTCGCGAAAGATCACGGTGGACGTTAAGGGCGAAATTCTCGAGCTCAAGAACACCATCAACACCATGGTGGACCAACTCAACGCGTTCGCTGCCGAAGTGACCCGTGTGGCGCGCGAAGTCGGCACCGACGGAAAGCTGGGCGGTCAGGCAAAGGTGCCGGGGGTCGCCGGTACGTGGAAGGATCTGACCGACAACGTGAACGTGATGGCTGCAAACCTCACCGAGCAGGTGCGCGGCATCGTCAAAGTCGTGACCGCAGTCGCCAACGGTGAACTTACCAAGAAGCTGACCGTAAACGCAAAGGGCGAGGTTGCGGCGCTCGCGGAAACCATCAACAACATGACCGACACGCTGGCAACATTCGCGGACCAGGTGACGACCGTGGCGCGCGAAGTGGGTGTGGAAGGCCGCCTGGGTGGGCAGGCGAATGTCCCCGGTGCAGCCGGCACGTGGAAGGACCTTACCGGCAACGTCAATCTGCTGGCGGACAACCTCACCAACCAGGTTCGAGCCATCGCGGAAGTCGCTACTGCCGTAACCAAAGGCGACTTGACCCGTTCCATTCAGGTGGAGGCCAGCGGCGAGGTGGCTGAACTGAAAGACAACATCAACACCATGATCAACAACCTTCGCGGCACCACGGAGCGCAACACCGAGCAGGACTGGCTGAAGACCAACCTAGCGCGTTTCACTGGCATGCTGCAGGGACAGCGCGATCTGACCACCGTGGGACGAATGATTCTCTCCGAACTCGCGCCGCTGGTGAATGCTCAGCAGGGCGTGATCTACCAAATGGAGACGGGGGAGTCGTCCGGCATGGTGCTGCTTTCGGCATTCGCTTCCGACGGACCGGATGGGCATCTGCGGCGCGTGAAACTGGGGGAGGGTCTCGTCGGTCAATGCGCGACCGAGAAGAGGCGGATGTTGATCAGCGACCTGCCCGCCAACACCGTCCCGGTCCGATCGGGTTTGTTCGAGGCGGTGCCACGCAATGTCATTGTGCTGCCGGTACTTTTCGAGGATCGCGTCAAGGCGGTCATCGAACTAGCGTCGCTGGGCGGGTTCACGGCTTCGCATCTGGCGTTTCTAGAGCAATTGACGGCCAGCATTGGCATCGTGCTGAACAGCATTGAGGCCACGATGCAGACTGAAGGACTGCTGAAGCAGTCGCAGCAGTTGGCGACCGAACTGCAGACGCAGCAGAGAGAGTTACAGCAGACCAATGAGCAGCTGGCTCAGAAAGCTCAGCAGCTGGCCGAACAGAACGTAGAAGTTGAACGCAAGAACCAGGAAATCGAGCAGGCCCGCGGCGCCCTGGAAGGAAAAGCCAAGGAACTCGCGCTGACCTCCAAGTACAAGTCCGAATTCCTGGCCAATATGTCTCATGAGCTGCGGACGCCGCTCAATAGCATTCTGGTTCTGGGTCAGCAACTGAGCAATAACCCGGACGGCAATTTGACTGACAAGCAAGTCGAATTCGCACGCACCATTCACGGCGCCGGCACCGACTTGCTCAACCTGATCAGCGATATTCTCGACTTGTCAAAGATCGAGTCGGGCACGGTTTCGGTGGAGGCGGACGAAGTATTTTTCGGAAGCCTGCTCGATATGGTGGCTCGTCCCTTCCGTCACGAGGCCGACAATCGGAAGCTTACCTTCGAAGTCCGTGCCGATTCCCGGCTGCCGCGCAGTCTTGTCACCGACTCGAAGCGCCTGCAACAGGTGCTGAAGAATCTGTTGTCCAACGCATTCAAGTTTACCGAAGAAGGCGGGGTAAGGTTGGTGGTATCAGCTGCGACTAGTGGTTGGTCCAGCGATCACCCCATCCTGGGTGCCGCGACATCGGTTGTCGCCTTTGAGGTCTCGGACACCGGAATTGGTATTCCGTCGGAGAAGCAGCGCATCATCTTCGAGGCTTTCCAACAGGCAGATGCAGGAACCAGCCGCAAGTACGGCGGAACCGGTCTGGGTCTCGCCATCAGCCGCGAGTTGGCTAACCTATTAGGCGGAGAAATTCAGCTGACCAGCGCGCCCGCCAAGGGCAGCACGTTCACGCTCTACCTGCCGCAAACTTATGTTGGGCCGTCCGGTGCGGCAGTGCAGGACCGCAAACTTTCGTCCCCGAACCTGCCCATCCAACTTGCGAGCCTCGCAGTGTCGGACGTGCCGGCAGAGGGCGTCACTGACGACCGGGACAATCTGCAGCCCGACGATTCGGTGTTGCTCATTGTTGAGGATGACCCTCACTATGCCCGCGTGTTGTGTGATCTTGCGCACGACAAGGGCTTCAAGGTCCTCGCCGCTAAGCGAGGATCTGAAGCTCTCGCTCTGGCCCGTGAGTTTCATCCCACGGCAGTGTCGCTGGACGTCTTCCTCCCTGACATGCTGGGTTGGACGGTCCTGAATCATCTGAAACAGGACCCATCCACTCGGCATATCCCAGTTCAGATGCTGACCCTGGATGAAGACCGGTACCACGGGCTGTCGCGCGGGGCGTTTTCCTTCGTCACCAAGCCAACAACCCCGCAGGGACTTGAAATCGCCTTGACGCGGATTAAGGAGTATGCAACTCCGCGTCGCAAACGCCTCCTGGTCGTCGAAGATAACCCTGCCGAACAACTCAGTATTAAGGAGCTGCTGGGCTATGACGACATCGACGTGACCGTGGTTTCAACCGGAAAAGATGCGCTCGCGGCAGTAGGCAAACAACCCTTCGACTGTGTAGTTCTAGATCTTCGTCTTCCCGATATGTCCGGTTTTGAGGTGCTGGAGCGATTTCGCGACACTCCAACTCTGAGTGATCTGCCGGTGGTGGTCTTTACGGGTAGAGAACTTTCTTCCGAAGAAGATGCCCACTTGCACACGCTAGCTCGCAGCGTGGTGGTCAAGGGAGTTGAATCCCCGGAGCGTCTGCTGGATGAGACGGCATTGTTCTTACACCGGGTGGTCGCGGATCTTCCGGCGGAAAAACAGAAATTGCTGGAACGGCTACATCGCTCGGATGACGCTTTGGTCGGCAAGAAGGTGTTGGTTGTGGACGACGACGTGCGGAACATCTTTGCGCTCGGCAGCGTGCTGGAGCGCCGTGGGATGACCGTACTGACCGCCGGAACGGGCAAGCAGGCGATCGCGATGCTGGAGTCAACGCCCGATGTCGCAATCGTGTTGATGGACATCATGATGCCCGAGATGGATGGTTACGAAACCATGCAGGTAATCCGGCAGCAGACTGCACTGCGGCGGTTGCCAATCATTTCGCTGACCGCCAAGGCAATGAAAGGCGATCGTGAAAAGTGTCTGGAAGCCGGCGCATCGGAGTATCTAGCCAAGCCTGTCAACACGGACCAGTTGCTGTCGGCGCTCAGGATGTGGCTGCACCGCTGAGGTGGGGTTCTCGGGAGTCGTTAAAAGTTTCGACGGGAGACAAAAGGAAATCGCAATGAGCCAACATGAGAAAGTGAACATTCTGATGGTGGACGATCAGCCCTCGAAGTTGCTGACCTACGAGGTTATGCTCGCTGAACTGGGCGAGAACCTCATAAAGGCTAACTCGGGAAGGGAAGCCTTGCAGCTGCTTCTGAACACAGACGTTGCGGTCGTGCTCATGGATGTAAGCATGCCGGAAATTGATGGGTTTGAGTTAGCGGGAATGATCCGGCAGCATCCCCGCTTCCAAAGAACTGCGATCATTTTCATCTCGGCCGTGCATTTGACTGATCTCGACCGACTTAAGGGATACCAGCGGGGCGCCGTGGACTACATTTCCGTTCCGGTCGTTCCCGAACTACTGCGGGCGAAGGTCAGCGTGTTCGCCGAATTACACCGCAAGGCATTACAGCTGGAGGCCCTCAATCGCGAACTGCGCCGGCTCTCAACCCAGCTGATGACCGCGCAGGATGAAGAACGCCGTCGCATTGCATGGGATCTGCACGACGGGATCGGTCAGGAGCTCGCAGCCGCCAAGATAATGCTGGACAGCCTGATTCGGCAGTCTCGAGCCCCGGGGCAGGAGAAAGCAATTGGGGAGGCCAGCGAAATTGTCGATCGCGCTATTCGTCAAGTCCGCAGTATGTCTCACCTGTTGCATCCACCCTTGCTTGATGAGGGCGGTTTGTTCTCCGCCCTGCGATGGTTCGTGGAAGGGATGACGGAGCGCACAGGAATAAAGACTTCTCTGGACTTGCAGCCCCCTGAGTTTCCACGGCTCGCACCCCTGGTTGAGAGGACGCTATTCCGAATTGCCCAGGAGGCGTTGACGAATGTATTCCGGCACTCGCAGGCAGGTACGGCGAGCGTAACGCTGATTCAAAAGAACGGCAGTCTTCTGCTTACGGTGCGAGATGACGGCAAAGGTGTTGCAGAGCAGACGGCGCAACTGCAGCCCGGGAGCATCGGTGTCGGCATCGGCGGGATACGGGAACGAGCTAGAGAGCTGGGCGGAGAGTTGCGCATGATGAATGCCTACCCAGGCACGATCGTGGAGGTCCTCATCCCTGTGATAGCTGCGAGCCCTCGGGAAGCATTTGCCACAGTTTGACATGCCGCGTGGAAGTTCACTTGCGCGAGAAAGGAGCAATATGGCCGAGATGAAAAACAATAGTGCATCCGCCGTTTCGGTTCCGTCCGAACCTCATCGCTTGCATCCGACGATAGATGCCCCGCGCCAACGATTTCTGTTCGCTTCCAATAGTGCGGCTCGATACGGAGTGGCGGTCCTCTCTGTAGTTGCGTCTCTGCTCTTGCGACAACTTCTCTCTCCATTGCTCGGCCCGCAAGATACTTACCTTACGGCGTTCACGGCTGTGGTTTTAACCTCCTGGTATTGCGGATTTGGACCGGCCATACTTTCGGTCGCATTGGCCGCACTCGGATCCGTGTACTATTTCGTGCCTCCACAACATAGCTTTACGATTCGAGACAACCAAGACTTCTGGGCAGTCCTCGGTTTCCTGTTTTTTTCGAGCCTGATCGTATGGATGGGAGAGGCCAACCGGCGGTCGACAGCCCGGCGGGACGCAGCCGAGCACGAGGCTGAAGAAATGCGCGAACTCCTCGAGCGGCGCATCCAGGAGCGGACCCATGAGCTCGAAAAGAAAACTGCCGAGGTGACTCATCAGGCCAAACTGCTGGATTCTGCGAACGACGCGATCTTTGTTCGCAGTCAGGAAAACAAAATTACTTATTGGAATCAGGGGGCAACTCGTCTCTATGGTTGGCAGGAGCATGAGGTCCTGGGCCAATCCCCACACGACATTCTGCAGACAGAGTTTCCGGTTCCGATCGCGGAGATTCTCTGTCCGGAGAACGACTCCTGGGAAGGGGAACTGCGCCATCGCAAGCGGGACGGCAGCCGGGTGATTGTTGCCAGCCGTTGGACGACTCTAAGGGATGCGAATGGGAAAATATCTGGGTGGCTGGAAATCAACACCGACATTACCTTGCGAAAACGCGCGGAAGATGCGGCGCGCCGCCTGGGCGGCCGCATGTTGCAACTTCAGGACGCGGAGCGGCGCAAATTCGCCAGGGAGTTGCACGACGGCATCGGTCAATACCTAGCGAGCATCAAGATGTTTTTGGATAGTGCTATGGGCGCCGACGTCCCGCCGGAACAGCGGAGAGAGCTTTTGGCGGAGAGCGCATCCATTCTGGAAAAATGTCTGGCTGAAACCCGTACTGTATCCCACTTACTGCACCCGCCGTTGCTCGATGAGGCGGGACTGGCTTCCGCGATTCAATGGTATGCTGAGGGTTTTTCCGGGCGCAGTGGAATCCATTTGCGGCTGAATCTGCAGTCAGATCTTGGCCGTCTGCCGAGCGATGTCGAGATTACTCTGTTCCGGGTGTTGCAGGAGGGCTTGACCAATATTCACCGGCACTCTCACGCATCCGAGGCAGGCGTGAACATTGTCATTCAGGATGGATCGGTTCGAATGGAAATAACCGACTCGGGATGTGGAATCCCACAAGACCTCCTGCGGGAGTGGCGTGAAATGCGCGCACCTTTGGGTGTGGGAATGGCTGGAATGCTGGAACGAACGCGTGACATGGGAGGCAGCTTCGACGTTCAGTCACGATCGAGCGGGACTACGCTCACCATCGTCATTCCCGTTAGTGAAGCTGATGCCCTGGCGACGCGTTCGGCTGCACCCAGGGACAAGCATGGCGTTTCTGCCGCGTAAGAGCCGACACGGTTGAACTAGCTGGCGTTTTTCTGCGGTGGAACTTTAGCGCCCCTCTCCCGGGCCTCCGAGAGGCCAATCGCAATCGCTTGTTTGCGACTCTTCACCGGGCCGCCCTTGCCGCCTTTTCCAGAGCGGAGAGTGCCGTGCCCGGCTCGCCGGACCGCACTGGCGACACTTTTCCCCGCGGCTTTCCCGTACTTGCTTCCGGACTTCTTTCCTGAATGAGAACTCGTGTTCGTCGGCATTGATATTTCTCCTTCCAATTAGAGGTGAACCCATCCACAGAGGTTGTGCAGGAGAGAGCTAGGCGGCGCGAGGCTGTTCAGCCTGATGTGGCGCATGGTCCGCCAATGTCTTAGTGACCGCTGTCAGAACATGATCATACGTAGTGACCATTTGATGATCCCGAGGCCGGGTCCACCAGGTGACGCGCATCTTGATGGTGTTCGAACCCGGATCACCCAGGCCCACCACCAGAACCTCGGGAGCTGGCTCCGCTAAGACTCCTTCGGCTTTACACACTGTGTCTGCAATTTCAGACTTTAGACCCGCGAGATCTTCTTCCGTGACCTTGATCACGACCTCGCAATCCCACCTTCTCGAATCAAACGCCGTGTTGATCGTGACCGAGCGGGTAAACAAATCCGCATTGGGAATGACCACGCGCTTGCCGTCATAGGTCTTGATCGTGGTGGCCCTGGTTTGAATGTCCTCGACCGTTCCTTCGAAAGGATCCAGCCGGATTTGGTCTCCTACGCGAAACGGCTCCGTCCAAAGCAAGAGCAGGCCTGCGAGGAAGTTCTGCAATATGTTCTGGAAGGCGAAACCGATGGCCACGCTGCCGATACCGAGAATCTTGATGAGGTCGGCCGCCTGGAATGAAGGAGCCGCGATGGAAAAGGAGACCAGGAAACCCAACAAGATAATGCCCGCTCCGACCAGACGGGCGAAAACCACTCCTAGACTGCGGCGGTGTCTCTTCGTGGCACGAAGAATGACGCGGTTCGCCAGAAGACTGGCCGCGTAGAAGAGAAAAAAGACGATCAATCCCAGGGCTAGCGAGGGGAGCCGAGCCAGGAAGGCGTCGGCCATGTTGGTAGCGGAAATCCAGATGCGCCAGAGATGCGGATTCACATTGCATGAGATGTTGGCATGAGAACGGAGGTTTGCAAGTGGGGGCTGAGAATCGGCCAGTCCGCAAGTAAGTCCTTTCCCTGAAACAACCGCAACTATGTGGCGTCACATCCAATTCGGCGCCATGTCAGCGGAGAAAACTGCCTTGCCCGTGAGTTCGTCGGCTGAGCCGGAGTTGTGCGCCGCGCAGCGTCTTTATAGGGACGTGCTGCTACTCCTCGAAGAGCATCGGGTGCCGCACGCGGTTTCCGGAGCCTTCGCTTTGCGGGAACACACTGGAGTCGGGCGCCCGGTCAAGGACCTGGACATCTTTCTGACATCAGAAGCAGCCGGGGTTACTTTGGACCTATTGCGCAAACAGGGCTTCGAATGCGAAATCTGCGATCCGGTCTGGCTGGCCAAAGCCCACCGTGACGACTTTTTCGTTGATTTCATCACCGGAATGAGCAACGCCGCCATCACCGTCACCGATTCGTGGATTGCTCGGGCCCGCCCGGCAGAAATCCTCGGAGTCCCGACCCGAATTCTCGCCGCCGAGGAACTACTGGCTTCCAAGATATTCGTAGTGCGCCGGGAACGATTCGATGGCGCTGACATTGCCCACATCGTCTACGCCACGGGCGGGCGGCTGGATTGGGGCCGCATACTAGAACTAGCCGGTTCTCACTGGGAGATGCTGCTCTGGACTCTGCTCTTATTTCGCTACGTTTACCCTGCTCAAAGTCACTACGTGCCTTTGCTGGTCTGGACTCAATTGGTGAACCGGCTGATGTTCAAGCTCTTAAACCCAGATCCCTCGGCGCGCTTCCGCGGCAGCCTGGTTGACGAAAACATGTTTGCGATCGATGTGAACGAGTGGGGACTCGACGATTTGCTCTCCGAGTACCGCGCTAGCCGGGCAAGGAAGATCGAATGGCCGGGTGACGACGTCCAGTCAAGGCGGAACGCGGCATAGCCGGTAACTATGAGAATCGCTGCCACTGCCGACCTTCACTTCTCTGCGCAGACCCAGGGCCTGCTCAAAGAGCAGTTGGGCCGGGTTCGGGACGAGGCCGACGTGTTGGTAGTAGCTGGGGACTTGACCAACTTTGGGCGCCCTGAGGAAATGGAACCGTTGGTTAACGTTCTCGTGCGTCTCCGAATCCCAACTATCGCGGTGCTCGGGAACCATGACTATGAATGCGGGCAGGAAACCGAACTCATCCGCATAATGACTTCGGAAGGAATTAAAGTACTTGACGGCACTGGCTACGAGAGAGATGGAGTCGGTTTCGCCGGCACCAAAGGATTTATCGGTGGCTTTGGACGTGGCATGCTGACGGCGTTCGGCGAACCAGAGACCAAAGCCTTCGTGAAGGTGTCGATTGACGAGGCCATGAAACTGGAACGCGCCATGTCCCAGCTTCGAGCTGCCAAACGGGTGGTAGTGCTCCACTACGCACCCATTACCGCGACGGTATCAGGGGAAGCGCCGGAGATCTATCCCTATTTGGGCAGTTCACGTCTGGCGGAAGTGGTGGACCGGCACGGCGCGGAGCTCATAATACACGGACATGCGCATCACGGCAGTTTAAACGGGAAAACCACGGCTGGAATCCCGGTCCACAACGTCGCGATCACCCTGTTGCAGTCCCAGCAGCCCGGAACTGCCTACCGCGTTTTCGAAGTGTAGTCGCCTGACTTTGGAGGCGATGGTCAGACTGCTTCGTTGCTCTACCGCCGATTCGGATACGCAAAAATACAGGATTTACTGCATTGCTCTCTTTACAGGCGTACCCTAATTTATGGTCTGCCTCAAGAGAGCATTCATGCCGCAGGACCAGTTTGTTGCCGCTGAAATCATGCCCCGGGACGTCGGTTTCAGTGGCATGCCAGTGATCGACCCGGCACATCCGAGCCCGCCTGGCGGCTTGTAGCACCAGAAAAATTCCAGCCCACCGAGCCCGATCCGTGGACAACTAGAGAGGGCATTCCTGCAACTAATGGTTGGCGGCACAGTTGTGCAGTTTGTGTCGCCGGACGCATTGCTTAGGGGAGTATTTCCATGGGGAACGATCCGAAAGAGAATGCAACCGCGGAGTCTGGGTCCGGGCAAGCGCGGAAACCAGCACAGGAACCCGAACCGCATCATCATGACGACTGGCAGGATTTTTCCGACAGGAATCTTTTTGGGCATGATCGGGACGAAGTGATCGTGCGACAGCTGCCGGAGAGACTGAATTCTGGCGAGGGTCACACGTTTTTTTGCCAAGTGGAAGAATTGCTGAACGCAACTCAGCCACGCTTTGTGTTTGACTTTACCCGGGTCGGCGAACTCGATGCTGTGGGTATCCATTTGCTATTGAAATGCCTCGAAGAGGTTATGAAGCTCAATGGTGACGTTAAGCTTGCGGCTGTCCCGCCTGGCCCGACGGCCATTCTCGAGCTGACAGGTGTGGATCGCCTCTTCGAGATCTTTGATAGCACAGGAGACGCGGTAAAGAGCTTTCATTATTTTCCGCCGCATGAGGAGCCGATGCAGGTTCCGTTGAGCGCGGGTCAGGCTCGCACTGCTGCGGAAACCGCCGGTTACGGGGCTGACTAGGAACTGTTTCGGTTTGTGTCTGGAGACAATATGGAAGTCACGAACCCCCTGCTTACGAGACTGATCTGTAGCGGACTTGCCCTGGCCCTGCTTACTCCGCCGGCTGCCATGGCTGAGGACGGGAAACAAGATGTTTCTTCTTCTGCACAGTCGTCGCAAACCAGTTCTCCGCCCCCGGAGCCGGGCGCGACCTCTGCAACTCAGGAGTCTCAGCCGGTTCAGAGCAGCCGCGATCAGCTCCCGGATAGTCCCGAAACAGTGCAGTCCCAAACCAACGACCAAGCGCAAGCGCCTGCGGCGGCACAATCCAAACCCCAGACACCGCCGCAAAGCAAAACCCAGGAACCTGTGGGCACTGCGGCGGCGGAGGCGGAAGGTACGACGGGTGATGCAGCTTTCAAGCCGGCAGGAGCCGCGATCGCGCCCGCTAAACAGAAACGGACGCGCATGGTCCTGCTCAAAATTGGCGCGTTGGTTGGAGCTGGAGTTGCAATTGGCTCCGTTGCCGCTCTCTCGAGCGCCAGTCCGAGCCGGCCGCCTGGCAGTCATTGAGCCGGGAGAGGTTTTGGCGCGATGACTCGCGAACCATCAGGAAATCTGCGACCGACCTTTGTGAGTTTCTCCGGAATCGACGGCGCCGGGAAAAGCACACAGATTGCTGATCTGTGCGCACGGCTTGACCAGGCGGGCCTCAGTGTCCGCATTCTGGCTTTCTGGGATGATGTCGCGGCTTTCAAGGGCTTTCGCGAATTCTTGAGTCGTGCGCTGTTCCACGGTGAGTCCGGTGTCGGAAGTCCCGCCAAGCCGGTAAGCCGCCGGGACAAGAATGTCAGGTCCCGGCCCATGACCGCACTTCGATTCCTTCTCTATTTTACGGATGCCTTGTCACTCCGGTTGACTATGGCGAACGCTAGTCGCAGCGGCGCCGACGTCGTGATCTTTGACCGTTACCTTTACGATGAACTCGCGAACCTCAGTCTGGACCATCGCCTCACTCGAACCTACATGCGCCTGCTGTTGTGGATGGTCCCGCAACCAGATCTCGCCTACTTGCTGGATGTGGATCCGGTTCAAGCTCGCGCTCGAAAACCTGAGTACCCCGTGGAGTTTCTGCACCATAACCGCGCGTCATATCTGGCTTTGAGTGAGATTGTGGGTGGGATCACGGTAGTCGCGTCCGCTTCCCAGCCAGAGGCGCAGCGCACTATCGCGGAAGCAACCTTGCACTTGCTTCGCGGCCGCTTGCAGCATTCGGCCGCCTAGCTGAGTGTTTATTGAAACGTAATACAGTCGTTTATCGCTGCGCAATAAGGGAAAGTCTTAGAAATAAACCGAAGGGAGACGCCCACTGTTCCGTCCGGGTGGAACCCTGGTTCATTTCACTCGGACGCCAGCCAACCAGTTTTCCGTTCGCCCTCATCTCAAGCCAGCCTGCAATGCTTCGACCAGACAAGTGACTCGACTAAGAAAGGTGTGCTGATGGAAGACAAAGGTGCTCCGCGCTTGACCGCTTTGTGGCTGTTGGCAATTGCCGCCTTAATAGTCACACTGAGCAGTTGCGTGGGACTCGTGGGCAGCAATCCGCAAAACAAACAGGGTATCAACCAGATTAACCACGTGATTTTTATGGCCCAGGAGAACCGTGGCTTCGATCACTACTTCGGAGCCATGCGTCAGTACTGGGCCGCCAATAATATTCAAGACCAGTCATTCGACGGGCTGCCGCAATTTAATCCGGCTTCCGGATCCGCTCCGCTGCAAGGTCCTGTACCTACGAACCCTGGTTGCGATCCGGCGTTCCCACCACCCAGCGACTGCACCGAGGATAGCAACAGTCCAGCGGTTGGGTCTCTTCACATGATTTCGATGTGCGAGGAGAACCCCAGCCCCTTTTGGAACGAAGACCACGTAGATTGGAATCTCACCACTCCCTTGTCTTCGACTCCCAAGTTGGACGGGTATGTCTGGACTGCAGCACATGACGCGAGAATGAACCAGCCTCCGTTTACGGACACTGTTGGTCGTCGCGCCATGTCCTACTACGACGGCAGCGACCTGCCGTACTACTACTTCATGGCTTCAACCTTCGCAACTTCCGACCGATGGTTCGCCCCGGTGATGTCGCGAACTCAGCCCAATCGCATGTACATGCTGGCGGCCACGTCGGCGGGCCATGTTTATCCCTTGCCTCCAGGCTCCGCACCGCTAAGCATCCCCACGATTTTCGACTCCCTGCAGAGCGCCGGAATCAGCTGGAAGATTTATGTAACCGACTTGACCTATGCCACGCCTCCGGTACAGGACAGCGCTGTCAACGACTTTACTGTGGCCGGCAAATACCCGCAAAACATTGTGCCGGTTTCGCAGTTCATAACCGATGTGACGAATGGTACGCTCCCCGCCGTGGCCTACATCGAACCCGGCTATTTCAGCGGTCGCGATGAACATCCCGGTGAGGACGACAGCGCTCCCAGCGGAAGTGTGCAGTTCGGGTCGCAGTACGTATCTACCCTGGTCAACGCGCTGATGCAGAGTTCTTCCTGGAAAGACTCCGTGTTTATCCTCACCTTCGACGAGTTCGGAGGTTTCTATGATCACGTAGCGCCAAAAACTGGGGCACAATTTGTCAGCCCGGACGGCATTAAGCCCGTGGATCTTCAGCCCAATGACTACTGCGTCCCTCCGCAAACTGGCCCCACCTGCGACTTTGTTTACTCTGGATATCGCGTCCCCCTGATGGTGATTTCGCCGTTCGCCAGGAAGAACTATGTTTCCCACACGGTGGCAGACTACACCGCCTGGCTTAAGTTTGTGGAAACCCGGTTCAATCTCCCCAGCCTGACCCGGCGGGACGCAGCCCAGATGGATATGACGGAATTCTTTGACTTTGTGAACGTGCCGTGGAAAACGCCGCCTACACCGCCCACCCAGCCGACGAATGGGGCGTGCTATATGAACTCGTTGCCTTAGAATTCCATCGAATGACTCGTTCCGGCCGCATCTTCCAACATCGCTGCGATTTTCGGAACTCTAATCGTGTAGGCGACACTAAGTAATGAGGGTGCTTCGTAATGAGGGCAGCTTCGCAAACCGTCTAACTCCACAGCCGGTCCCAGGAGCGCTCGTGGTCCCATTCCGGCGTGGGGTCGAAATAGCCGGTGCCGGGCGCGAGATGTTGACGCACTACGTCATCATTCAGCGTCACGCCTAGGCCCGGCCGGTCGGGGACTTCGATCCATCCGTGATTGACGATCGGCGTCTTAACGTATTCCTGCACCATGGATGACCACCAGGGCACGTCGAGCGAGTGGTTTTCAAGAGCCAGGAAGTTTTCAGTGGCAGCAGCACAGTGGACGTTCGCCATGCAGCTGACCGGAGTCCCGGCAAAGTGCATGGCCATGGGCACGCCATACTCCTGGGCCATGTCTCCGATTTTGTGAGTCTCGAGGATTCCGCCGGAGGTCGCCAGGTCAGGATGAATCTTGCTGACCGCGTGTCTTTCGCACAGAACCCGGAACGGCTCTTTTAAGTAGATATCTTCACCGGTGAGAATGGGTGTGGGGCTTTCGTCGGAAATCAGCTTCAGCAGGTCGGTGTATTGCCAGGGAATTACATCCTCCATCCACGACAAGTTGTATTTCTCGTAGGCTTTGCCTAGGCGAATGATGGATTTCACGCCTAGATGTCCGAGGTGGTCCATCGCAAGCGGAATTTCCATGCCCACGGCATCGCGCACGGCGGCGACGTATTGCTCGAGCATCGCGATTCCTTTGTCGGTGACTTCGGTCGCCACAAACGGATGCTCCAGTTGATTCTCCTCCCAGGGCGTCAGGTCGGAAGGCTCGGTTACCGTGCCGGGCGTGTCAGAAACCATATCGATACCGAGGTCCATCTTTAGCCAGGTGAGGCCCATTACTTCTTTGCGTTCTTTCATTCGTTGGGCATAGATTTTAGGATCTTTGGATTCGGTGGTGTCGGCATAAACGCGAACCCTGTCGCGAAACTTGCCGCCGCCGACCATCGCGTAAGCCGGAGCTCCGTACACCTTCCCGGCAATGTCCCACAGCGCCATTTCGATGGCGCAGACGCCTCCGGCCTGGCGCGCGTGTCCGCCGAATTGCTTGATCTTGCGGAAAATCCTGTCGAGTTGTAGCGGGTTCTCCCCGACGATGCGGCTCTTCAGAAAAAGAGCGTAAGTCGCACTGGCGCCATCCCGAACTTCCCCCAGGCCATACACGCCTTGGTTAGTGTCAATTCGGATAATGGGACACGGACTCGGTCCCGGCTTCACGACGGTGGCTACGCGAAGGTCGGTTATCTTCAGCGCGGAAGGGGCGGAGTCGGTGTTCACTCCTTTGGGATACGCCTCAAGCGGATCGCCAATGAGCAAGCTGCTACCCAGAGCCAAAGCCGAGGCCTTCATGACGTCGCGACGATTGAAACTGTGCCCGCCGTTCTTGCTCATAAGACGTATCCTTTCCTAAGTCGCAAATTATATCCACCCGGCGGCTGGCGAGTCGGTCCAGTGGGAAACTCAGCTTCAAGTGCTGCTTTAAACTTTGGCGATAAATGTCACTCTGCGCCTGCCGCAGTGCGCCTTCGCGACCGCCTGCCCGCCTTCTGTAAATGCGACGTATGCCTGGGAACCGTCGTACCCGGGCCAGGATGCCAGGCCGCCTCCATTCGGGTTTCCACTTTTCGCGAAAGCGGTCCAGTAATTCTCGATCAGCTCGGCGAGTTTGTAATCAGTCTCTCCGAACACGCCTCCGATATTGCCGGCTTTCCGGGGATTCCAACCAACCGAGCGCCTGAATATTGAACTGGATCGCACCAGCACCTCCTTTTTTGAGCGCGCCTCAAGGTCATAACCGTCCGAACTTCTTCACCGCTTCCTCGATGGACTTCAGCTTCTCGATATACGCGTACATCGAATGTTCTTTGAAATCCATTTCCTGCGCGACCGCGAGAACCTCTGCAGCCTTGGCGCGCGGAACGACGACAACGCCGTCGGAGTCTGCAACCACGATGTCTCCTGCGCTGACCGGAACCCCAGCGCACATGACTGGGATATTTGCCCCGGCAAAGCGGTAATGCCCCACGGAGGTTGAGGGTACGGTGCCCAATGCGAACACCGGGAAGCCGATTTTCTGCAAATAGGCCGTGTCGCGGACCCCGCCATCAATCACCGCTCCCGAGAAATCGCGTGCCTGCATCGCTGTTCCCATCAATCCGCCCATTCCGGCGATATCAACTCCGTCCTCAACCACCATTACGTACACTGAGTTCGGGCCACCGGAATCAATCGCCGCCAGCATCCCCTGCAAGGCGTCGGGATCATGATTTTCTTCCTTCTTCAATTTCACTGTGAGCGCGAATCCCGCGAACTTCGACGGAAAGATCGGACGCATGCGGTGGGAGAGATAAATTCGCTGGCCAGTGAGTTTCTCCATCGCATCGGAGACGGATGCGACTTCAACGTGACGGTATTCTTCCAGCAAAGCGGCATCTCCCGTCGCTTCGGCGGGACGCGAAAACGCCCGTGGTATAGGGAAGAAAGCCGCGCCCAATGCCGTCCCAACGAATAAACTGAGCGCAGCGACTTTCGCCCTCCCTGATCCAAAACGGCGGAGAAATTTCTTCAGCATGTTCCCACTCCTATAATTTGATATCAACTCACCAGTGAGCTAGAGGTCAAAGTCACAAGCCAGTTCTCTTGTGGGGTCCACGAGCAACCACAACACGGAACCGATAACACACAACGCTGCCGCCACAAAGAACGATGCTCCCCAACCAAAGTGTTTGGCAATCACAGGCGTGAGCGACGCAGTAACCGCTCCGCCGATTTGGCCACCCATATTCATTACTCCGGAAACAGACCCGGCAGAGCGCCCTGCAATGGCAGAGCTGACCGACCAGAATGCGCTCTGAGAAAGATACAAAGCACCGGCGCCTCCGGCCAGAACTATACTCGCCACTCGCGCGTCCCGAACCTGCGTTCCCAACGTGACGAAAATTGCGCACAGCGCCATGCTGGCGCATGCCACTCCGCAACGCGCCCGACGTTCTCCATGTTTCGTCGCCAGAAGGTCGCTCACCCAGCCGCCGAGCGGAGAACAGATTGCCATGGCCAGAAAGGGAAGCATTCCGTAATAAGCGCTCGATTTTAGATTGAGTCCGCGAACGCCGCTCAGGTAAATGAAGAACCAGGAAAAGAAAATGTATGCTACGTAACCATAGCAAAAGTAACTCAGGGTGATTGCCAGTACGTTCTTGCTCGCGCAAATGGTCACCCACGGCAGCGGTCGCGAACTTTCAGAAGCTGCTGCCGACCTCGACAGTCCTGACCGAATGTGGGCAATTTCACCGGCCTCAGTCCACGGATGCTCCTCCGGCCGATCGCGTGCGATCCAGACCCAGACCGCTCCTGCAGCCAGGCCGATCACCGCGCTAATCCAGAATGACCAGCGCCAGCCGTGGTGCAGAAGAATGTAAATAACCAGGGGCGGCGCAACCCCGGCGCCTGCGCCTACACCGGCGAAGATGAATCCATTGGCAATCCCGCGTTCTTGCAAAGGAATCCAACTGGCGACGAGGCGGTTGCTTGCGGGATAAACCACAGCCTCCCCCACACCCAGAAGAAAGCGGGTTCCCAACAGTATGGCGAGTGTGCTAACGAGGCCTGCCGGCACGAAAGCAGTCAAGGCCGTAAACAGTGCCCACCAGACCGTCCCCAGGGCTAGTATTCTGCGCGGTCCGAAACGGTCGGCCAGGCGGCCGCCGGGCGCTTGAAACATAGCGTATCCCAGGACGAATGCACTGAACACCCATCCCAACTGTGTGTGCTGGAGATGAAATTCCTGTTCGATCGACGACCCCGCAATGGAGATGTTTACGCGGTCCAGATATGCGATAGCGCTGATCACGAACATCCAGAAGATCAGGAGCCAGCGGATTTTCCCGCGAATGATGTTCATGGCGAGACGCAAGGCAACGATTGTAAGCCTGTCTGCAAGCCTCAGGTTGCATAAATCATCTCTGATCTATGAGTTTCGGGCCGGCGATACAACTCCGGCTTAGCGTCACGCCTCCAATGCCTCCGTGTGCCGATCATCTCGGTGAGAGGCACACTTCCTCATGCGGTGAGCAATTCTGCACAGCATTGAAGGAGCAACTGAGCGAACGTAATTGGTGTGCGGAAATAATTTGCCAACGAACCAGATGTCGCGCACGAACGGACGTGAGCGGCGCAGTCCGCGTATCCAGGTCGGTTGCAGAATGGGATGTTCGCAAGTGAGCATAGGAGGATTGACATGCTTTGGACTGTTTTCGTTGTTCTTCTAATCTTGTGGCTTCTGGGTTTCAGTCTGCATATTGGCGGAGGCCTAATCCACTTGCTGCTGGTTATCGGGTTGATAGTTCTGGTCTTTAACTTGCTGAGCGGACGCCGAGCGGTTTGAAAAAAGCCACCCGAGTTTAAGCGCCAGGAGGTGATGGCGTAGCCTCCTCGTGCCTGCAGTGCGCGAGGACTAGCGGCTCAAGTTGCGGGATTCAACTGCAACGGAAGCTTTCGCAACCGCTGCCCGGTCGCCGCGAAGATCGCATTGGCCACGGCCGGGGCGATTGGCGGCAAAGCCGGTTCTCCCATTCCTCCCGGATCGTCTCCGCTCGGTGCAAGATAAACTTCGATGGGCGGAGCTTCGTTGATCCTTATCGGATCGTAGCCATCGAAGTTAGTCTGTTCGACGGCTCCATTCTTGATCGTGATTTCATTTTTCAGCGCGGCGCTCAAGCCGTAAATGATTGCGCCCTCGGTCTGGGAACGAACCGATTCCGGATTGACGACTGGTCCGCAATCAACCACCGCCACAATGCGATCTATTTTGAAAGTCTTATCCGCGGCAACGGAAACCTCGGCCACCTCCGCAAAGTAACTGCCGAACGACGAAAAAGAGGCGATGCCGCGTCCTTTACCTTTTGGCAGCGGCCTGCCCCAGCCTGACTTCTCAGCAGCCAACTCCAACACGGCGCGTAGCCGCTCGGGATCAACGTCATCGTCTCCAGCAGGCTTGGTGCTGGTCCGCTTGACCAGCAGGGACTTGCGAAACTGGAATGGATCCTTCCCCGCAGCCGCAGCCAGTTCGTCAATAAAGCTCTCCACGGCAAATCCGTTAAATGAGTTCTCCACCGACCGCCACCACGCTCGGGGAACAGAGCTCGCGGTTGGGTTGTACTCGAGCCGCACGTTTGGAATCGCGTACGGCATTTCTTTTGCTCCACCGACTTCGGATTCCTCGGGTTTCGCTTTCTCCGGTGGGTCCCAGAATGCGCGGATTGAAGTTGAAGCAATCGTGTGAGACCACGCCGAGGGATGCCCCTGAGCATCTAGTGCTCCCCGCATTCGATGGCAGGAGGCGGGGCGGTAGAAGTCGTGCGTCATATCATCTTCGCGCGTCCACACCAATTGCACGGGCTTCTTAACAACTTTGGCGATCTGTGCCACCTCGGCGGGATAGTCCGCCATATAGCGACGGCCAAATCCCCCGCCCATCAGGGTCGTGTGCACAATCACTTTTTCCGCAGGCCTCCCCAGCACCTGGGCCACGGTTCTCTGCACCCAATCCGGTGATTGCGTCGGCGCCCACACTTCGCACCCGTTGTCGCGCAAATGCATCGTAATGTTCATCGGCTCCATGGTCGCGTGGGCCTGAAAAGGCAGCTCGTAAACCGCCTCGATCGGCTTCGACGCTTTGGCGAGGGCGGCCTCGACGTCGCCATCGTTGCGCACCCGTTTCCCAGCTTTCGCTGCTGCTGCGCGCAGGGCTTGGGCAAGCGCGTCACTTGATTCCGAAGCATTAGGGCCAGTGTCCCAGGTGATCTGAAGAGCGCGGCGGGCCTTGATCGCAGTCCACGTAGAATCCGCTACCACAACGACTCCGCCGGCAGTAAACATCCCGTCGCCAAGCGAAGGTATTTCGAAAACGTCGTGCACGCCGGGGAGAGTTTTGGCCGGCGCGGCGTCGAAGTGGGCGGGTTTGCCTCCAAACGTGGGACAGCGCGCCACCACCGCGAACAGCATTTCGGGGACGCGCACGTCCAATCCGAACTGCGCACTGCCGTTCACTTTGGAAGGTACGTCAACCCGCGGCACCGGGTGCCCGATCAGTTCGAATTTGGCGGCATCTTTGAGCGGGACAGTTTTGGGGTCGGGGAGCGGCAGCTTCGAGGCCGCCTCGACCAACTCTCCATAGGTTGCTCGGCGCGACGAGCCGGGGTGCAGGACGGCGCTCTTTTTGGCAACGCACTGGGCTGGTGAAACATTCCATCCGGCTGCCGCCGCGGTGATCATCAACAGGCGGACAGTCGCACCCGCACGGCGAAGCGGCATGTAATTTTCCATAGTGCTGCCGCTGCCGCCGGTGCCCAGATGCGGATAAATATCTGGACGGGTCTCGGCCTGCTCCACACTGACTGAATTCAGCTCAACGTCGGCTTCCTCGGCGAGAAGCATCGCCAGACCGGTGCGAATACCCTGGCCCATTTCCGATTTCGCCACGATTAGCGAGATTTCTCCGCTGGGCTTCACGTGCACCCAGGCGTCAAACGGGCTGGGTAGAGACTTCTTTGCGTCTTGCGCGAAAAGCTGAGCTCCCGGAAGGCGCACGCCGATGATCAGTCCGGTTCCGGCGACGGTTCCCCCAGCAATGAAAGCGCGGCGGCTGACAGGCATGGTCATGCTCCTTTGGCAGCGCGATGAATGGCGCGCCGGATCCGCTGGTACACCCCGCAGCGGCAGAGATTGCCGCCCATGGCGGTATCAATCTGATCGTTGGTTGGATGAGGAGTCTTCGCTAACAATGCGGCGGCGGACATGATCTGGCCGGACTGGCAGTATCCGCACTGCGGCACCTGTTCGGCAATCCACGCCAGTTGCACCGGGTGCTGGCTGCTTGCCGACAGCCCTTCGATGGTTGTGATTTTCCGTGCCCCGACTGAGGAGACCGCAGTCAGACACGCTCGCGCCGCCTCGCCGTCAAGATGCACAGTGCAAGCGCCACACAGGCCCATGCCGCATCCATACTTGGTGCCAGTCAGGTTGAGTCTGTCGCGCAGCACCCAGAGAAGTGGGGTGTCGGGGGCGACGTCAATGTCGCGAGGACTGTTGTTGATCAGCAGGTGAATGGCAGCCATGGGAGCTCCTGCAGATAATGCAGATGATTATGTTAGACGAGGCTAAACCAAATACGTTTGTTCGTGCAAATGGCGTTGCGAGCGCAAGACCATACCGGCCACTGCTTGAGATAGACTCTCTCCGTATTAAAGACACGGAGCCAGCCATGCAAAGTCTGCACTTCATTCTGTCGCTGTTAGTCGTCTTGTCATTGTTGTCAGTTTCATCTGGAACTGAGCCCGGGGACAGCGCCGTGTTGCTGGTCGCCAACAAGTCCGCTCGCACGCTCGGCATTGTGGATCCCGTAGCCGGACTGCAGGTCGCAACGGTTGCAGAAGACGGTACCACCGGTCATGAGGTTGCCGCTTCTCCGGACGGAAGACTTGCGTATGTGCCCATCTACGGGAACTCCGGCGTCGGTAAGCCCGGCACAGACGGACGCACCTTGGTGGTGATCGACATTGCCGCGCGTAAGATCGTCGGTAACTTAGATTTCGGACACGGCGTTCGACCGCACTGTGCCGTCTTTCGTCCAAAAGACGGACTGCTCTACGTGACTACGGAACTCGACCAGACCATCAGCATCATTGATCCGCACACTCTGAAAATCGTCGGCACCGTTCCGACCGGGCAGCCGGAGTCGCACATGCTCGCAATTTCTCCTGACGGCAAACGCGGCTACACCGCCAACGTTGGCCCGGGGACCGTTTCTGTGCTGGACATGGAGGCAAGGAAAACGCTCACCGTGATCCCAGTTGCGCCAGTGGTTCAACGTATCTCGTTGTCAGTGGATGGGCGCCTGGCGTTTACCTCCGATCAGACCAAGCCTCAGCTCGCCGCGATCGACACGGCGAGCAATAAAGTGAAGACGTGGATCCCGTTGCCAGCGCCGGGTTATGGAACCGCTTCCACGCCTGACGGCCGTTGGCTCGTAGTCGCCGTGCCCACCGCAAACAAAGTAGCGATTGTGGATCTCGACGCCATGAAAGTTGCCCGCTTGATTGATGTCCCCGCCGCTCCGCAGGAAGTTGTGGTGCGCCCAGACGGCAAGGCCGCCTATGTTTCGTGCGATGCCAGCCGTAAGATTGCCGCGATTCGTACGTCCGATTGGACGGTCGAGAAGTTGATTGACGCCGGGGCAGGAGCCGATGGCCTGGCCTGGGCGTCACGGAAGTAGAGGAGTCGGTATTGGGTCTCTTCATTCTCCGATTGATTCGGTTCGAGGCATTACAATACATTCCAGCCTGTGAACGAGTATGCGATACGCCTCGGCATTTTTATTGTTCTGCTCTCCTCCTGCTGCTTTCTTCTCGCACAGGATGAACTGACGGCTGTCCCCAACCGCCCCACGGTTTCCACTCCGGCGCAACCGGTGCAGCCGGGAGTGCTTGAAACGGAATGGGGTGTAGATGCAGCGGCTTCACAGCAGGACATCAACGGACTGTTGAAGTTCGGCGTCAGAAAAAACTTTGAACTGCGGGTGACCAACGATCCGTTCTTGGCGGATTCCGGAACTCACGGCGTTGGCGACACCGGTGTGGGATTCAAGTATCGCTTTACCCAGGATTCAGGGCATCAGCCCTCGATCGCCTTTATGTACATGGCAACGCTGCCGACCGCGGGTGACGTGCTCGGCTCCGGCCAGCTGAACCACGCATTTACGTTTCTGGTGAGCAAAGACCTCGGCAAGCACCATTTTGATTTCAACAGCGTCGTGAATCTCCTGAGAAGGCAGCAGGGAGGCTTCGATCACGACGTTCTGAACGCGCTTGCCTGGTCGCATCCGATCCGCGGAAAGTGGGGCGCGACTGCTGAGTTTTCGGGCGTGACTTCGCCTAACGCTTTCACTCCCGCCAGCGCGCAGTTCCTCGCTTCGGCGATCTACACGGTGCGGCCGCGACTGGTGTTCGACTGCGGAATGGCAGCGCGGATCACCGGCGACATTCCCGACGCCACATTCATCGCGGGATTCACTTATTCGATCGCCAGGCTTTATCGCAGTCGTCCGAAGCCGGTGGAAGGTGGCTCGCACTAGCCGTGAATCTTCCGGCCTTGCACTCAGCACTCAGAAATCAGATGCTCGGTATTGAGCCGCGTCGGCTGAATGTTGGAAGGCTAGCTCCTCGAACAATAACGATTTTCTCCACGATTCTGCTATACTGACTTCCGCAAATCGCCAACCTGCAGGGAGGTCGCATGTCCCGATTACGCCTAGTCATAGTTTTCGTTCTCCTGGTTGCCTGTTCCGTCATCGCTCCGGCGCAACAGCTTTCCGATCAGGAAATCGAGAATCGCGTCAACGGGCTGCTGCGGCAGATGACAATCGAGGAGAAGGCGGGCCAGCTTACGCAGCTTGCGGACCGAAGTCCGCAGACCATGGATTTGATCAAGCAGGGTAAGGTTGGCTCTTTGCTGGGAGTTTTGGGGGCGCAGCAGGCCAACGAGGTGCAACGCGTCGCGGTTGAGCAGTCAAGACTGAAAATCCCATTGATTCTCGGCTATGACGTGATTCACGGATATCGCACGGTCTTTCCCGTGCCCCTGGCGAGCGCGGGAAGTTTTGATCCGCAACTGATTGAACAGGCCGAGCGCGTCGCCGCCAAGGAAGCGAGCGCCTCCGGTCTGAAATGGGTTTTCGCGCCCATGGTGGACATCGCGCGCGATCCTCGCTGGGGACGCATTGTCGAAGGCGCGGGAGAAGATCCGTATCTCGGTTCGGTGATTGCGGCGGCCAAAGTCCGGGGATTCCAAGGCAAGAGCATGGCTGATCCCGAAAGCGTCATAGCCTGCGCCAAGCATTACGTGGCCTACGGAGCAATCGAGGGCGGACGCGATTACAACACCGTGGATATTTCTGAGGAGTTGCTGCGCGAAGTCTATCTGCCGCCGTTTCATGCGGCAGTTGATGCGGGCGTAGGCACGCTGATGTCAGCCTTCAATGATTTGAATGGAATTCCAGCCACTGCGAATCATCACACGCTTACCGAAATTCTTCGCGATGAATGGAGGTTCAAGGGCCTCGTGGTGAGCGATTATGACGCGGTACACGAATTGATTCCTCACGGCACGGCCGCAGATGATTCTCATGCCGCACTCGAAGCGTTGACTGCAGGCGTTGACATGGATATGGCCGATGGCGCCTACACCAACATTCCGGAGTTGGTGAAGTCCGGTAAACTGCCGAAGAGTGTTGTCGATGAAGCCGTACGCCGGGTGTTGCGCGTGAAGTACAAGGCTGGACTCTTCGAGCATCCCTATTCGGACGCAAATCGCGAGAAGACGGACATACTTACTAGGGAAAGTTTGCAGGTGGCGCGCAACCTGGCACAGGAGTCTCTGGTGCTGGTGCAGAACCGGGGAGACGTTCTTCCCTTGAGCAAGAGCCAGACGGTTGCGGTGATCGGGCCTCTCGCCGCCGACAAAGCTTCGCAGATGGGGTCCTGGGCGGGAAACGGACAGGCCAAGGACGCGGTTGCGCCGCTGGCGGCGATCATCGCCGTGTTAGGCAAGGAACACGTGTTGTATGCGAAGGGTGTGGACATTCCTCCGTATGAAAGCGGGTTGGCGGCGGGAGTTGCGGCGCCTGCGCCTACTTCGGCGACAGGAGTTGTTGGCGCTGAATCCGGCAAACCGGCGAGCATTGATGAAGCTGTTGATGTCGCGAGCAAGGCCGACGCCGTAATCTTGTTCCTTGGCGAGCTGGCGGGGATGACGGGGGAAGCCAGTTCGCGCTCCACGCTCGATCTGCCGGGAGATCAACTGAAGCTCGTCGCCGCAGTTCTGGCAACCAAAAAGCCGGTAGTCCTGGTGCTTGAGAGCGGACGTCCATTGGACATTCGCTGGGCGCTGGAGCGCATCCCGTCAATCGTCCAGGCGTGGTATTTGGGGGTGCAGTCAGGAAATGCGATTGCTGATGTTCTGTTCGGCGATGTAGCGCCCAGCGGACACTTGCCGCTGAGCTGGCCGCGCTCGGTGGGAGAAATTCCTACTTATTACAACCACAAAAACACGGGCAGGCC